>ERZ773045.290-NODE-290-length-26819-cov-3.840682_pt1 | contig 26819 bp, 26 predicted proteins | sample MGYA00580635_ERZ773045 | MGnify/ENA primary metagenome ERZ773045 (study PRJEB29015, sample SAMEA2738115) | human oral metagenome | biome: human oral; feature: human-associated habitat; material: saliva | place: China | collected 2261 ...
GTAAGCGTTGCGCTTCTTCTTTACCTTCAAGAATCGTTTCTTTACGCTGCGCTTCCGCGTCTTTTTTCGCCGCACTGATAATGCGAGCCGCTTCCGTTTCGGCACTGCCCAATTTACCTTCAGCGATTTTCAGACGATAGAAATAACCGGCACCGAGACCGGCCGCACCGCAAATTACAGCTGCCAAAATAATTTCCGTCATACTCTGGTTCACCTCCTTTTCATTAAAAAAAGCCGAACTTGCGTCCGGCTTTTTTAGTATGAGTCTTTTCTCAATTCATCATTTTTCAAAAAACCATGATTACATATTATTTCCAGCATACACATACCGGTTATAATTATTGTAAATTTTTTTCAGTCGTCTGTCAAGCTGACAAAGTCCTCTAACGCCGCTCGTACAGCCTTTCCCGAAAACCCTCGGTTTTGCAGATAACGAATAATTTTCTGCTCATTGTCACAACGGTTTTTAAATTTTTTGGCAACTAAAGCCAGGGCTACAGACACCTCATCATAGGCTTCCGTCTCCTCGGGAACGGGTAAAAATCGCAAACGCAATTTATTACAAATATAAGCATGCCCGTATTGTGCTTTTTGAGCATAATAGCGATATACACCTTCAGCCAAGCGATGATCATCAAGAAACCGTTCACTTTTAAGCTTTTCCGTCACTTCATCAATGATCTCATCCGTCACTTCGCGGCATCTTAACTTGCGGCGTAACTCTTCTTCACTCAAAAAACGTACGTTTAAGAACCGTAGGGCCGCCCCGTAGGCTTCCTTATACTCCATAGTTCTTATTCGTCATCCGAAGCATGAGGCACGTCGGTCAACACTTCATCAAACTTTTCCGGTTCGGCTACGAGGGTATCGCGAATGATCTGTTCGATTTCAGCAGCCACATCGGCATGTTCTTTTAAGTAATTCTTAACATTTTCCTTACCCTGACCGAGACGTTCTCCCTTATAGGAATACCAGGTGCCGCTCTTTTCCAAAATTTCCATGGACGAACCCAGGTCGAGAAGAGTTCCCTCTTTAGATATTCCCGTGCCGTACATAATGTCGACTTCACAATTGCGGAAAGGCGGAGCCACCTTGTTTTTAACCACTTTAATGCGAGCTCGGTTACCGATTACATCCGTACCGGACTTAATGGCTTCTCCTTTGCGGATTTCCATACGCACGGAAGCGTAAAATTTCAATGCACGGCCGCCCGTCGTCGTTTCCGGATTGCCGAACATGATACCTACTTTTTCACGCAACTGGTTGATGAAAATAACGATGGCCTTAGACTTGGAAATGATACCCGTCAACTTACGCAAAGCCTGGCTCATAAGACGAGCCTGCAGCCCTACGTGAGAGTCGCCCATTTCACCCTCGATTTCCGCCTTCGGTACAAGGGCTGCTACGGAGTCGACGACAATGATATCGATAGCCCCGCTGCGCACGAGTTCTTCCGTAATTTCCAGAGCCTGTTCACCGTTATCGGGCTGGGAAATGAGAAGATCCGCCGTATCGACACCCAAATGACGGGCATACACGGGGTCCAACGCATGTTCCGCATCGATAAAAGCGGCAATACCGCCGGCCTTTTGTGCCGAAGCAATGGCATGCAAAGCCAAGGTGGTTTTCCCCGACGATTCGGGGCCGTAAATTTCGATGACACGACCGCGCGGATACCCGCCGACGCCGACTGCCAAGTCGACAGCCAATGACCCGGACGAAATGACCTCCAGATTCATTTTTTCAGCTAAATCGCCGAGACGCATAATCGCACCCTTACCGAAATCTTTTTCAATTTTTTTCATAGCATTTTCCAATGCCGCTTGTTTCGCTTCCATGTAGAACCTCCTTACAACCGTTCCCTCATATATTGCAACAAATGGTAAACCGCCTTCGTAGCGGCTCTTTCTTTTACTTCTTTGCGGTCGCCCGGGAAGACGCTCTTATAAACGACCGTCCCCTGCGGCCCGGCTACGCCGAAATAGACAAGCCCCACCGGCTGTTCATCCGTACCGCCGTCGGGACCGGCGATACCTGTCGTACTGACGGCCACATCACTGCCGTACAAAGCGCGACTTCCTTCAGCCATGGCCGCCGCCGTTTCTTCACTGACAGCCGTATAGGTTTGCAGTGTTTTTTCAGGAACACCCAACAACTTCGCCTTAATTTCATCCTGATACGTTCCTGCGGAACCCAGAAAATAAGCGGAACTTCCGGCAATATCCGTAATGTACGAACCGACCAGACCGCCCGTACAGGATTCTGCGGCACTGACGGTCAACCCTTTCTTACGGGCCGTTCGTCCCAAAGCCGCCGCAATCGGTTCGTCATCGTACGTAATAATAACATCTCCCAACCGTTCAGCCAACTTTTCTTTCATCGGTTCGACAAGGTTTTGAGCGGCTTCTTTCGTCTCTCCCTTAGCCGTAATACGGATTTCCACATAACCGATGCGGGCATACATGGCCAAAGTCGGCTCCGACTGGTTCTTAACGAGATCCATAATCGTTTCTTCAATGCGAGCTTCACCCATGTCGTAAATTCTCATATACGACGAGTAAATGTAGCCTTGTGACCCGAAACGTTCATATAGCCACGGCTTTACGCTATAATCGAAAACCCACTTCATTTCCGACGGCGGTCCCGGCAAGTGAATGAGTACCTTACCGTTCTTATACAAGGCCGTTCCCGGTGCCGTCCCCGCCTCGTTAGCCAAGACGGTCGCCCCCTTGGGGATCATAGCCTGACGGCGCTGGTTTTCCGTCAAATCCCGCTCGGGATGACGAAGTTTAATCCACGCAACGACACCTTCCATTACGTCTTCACGAAACTCAAGAGGTGCATCCGTCACTTCGGCACCGATGATTTTCGTCATATCGCCCTGTGTCGGTCCGAGACCGCCTGTCGTTATAACCATATCGGCACGACCCAGAGCTGTTTCCAGAACCTGCTTCATACGCTGAGGATTGTCGCCTACCGTAGTATGGTAAATAACGGAATACCCCATCGTATTAAGCTGTTGTGATAAATATTGAACATCTACATTGCTTATTTCACCGAGCAAGAGTTCCGACCCGGTCGTTACCAATTCAACCAGCACAGCTTACACCTCGATATTAAATGCGTTCAGCAATGACATCATAGGCAAACCCTTGAACAACGCGTACGGGAATGATGTCTCCTTCTTTTAGTCCTTTTGCGTCTTCTACATACGTCAAACCGTCTACTTCGGGAGCCTGAATATCCAGACGACCGACAGCCTGCAAATGACCGCTTTCGTCCGTCAATTCCTCAACGATAAAAGGATGGACGGAGCCTTCCAGGTTGCGATTTCGTTCTTCCGACACCTTGGCTTGAATAGCCATAAGCCTATGATATCGTTCTTCCTTCACCTCTTCGGGAATCTGGTCAGCCATAGCCGCTGCGGGAGTTCCCTCTTCCTGCGAATAGGTGAAAACTCCGACGGCATCGAACTTCGTTCGTTCTACAAAGTCGCACAGTTCCTGAAACTCTTCTTCCGTTTCTCCCGGAAATCCGACAATAAACGTAGATCTCAATGTCAGCTTGCGACCGTGAGCCGTAAGCTTATCTATCAGTTTTAAAATGTCGGTCTGACTGTCCCGTCGATTCATGCGTTTCAACACGCTCTGTGAAATGTGTTGTAACGGTAAATCGACGTAAGGACAGATTTTGTCTTCCTTAACAATAAGTTCCGTCAATTCATCCGTAAAGAAATGGGGGTATAAATAGAAGAGACGAATCCATTCAATCCCTTCTATCTTAACTAATTCACGCAACAAGTCGGGCAAGAGGGACTTTCCCGCCAAATCGAATCCGTAACTCGTCGTATCCTGTGCGATAAGATTGATTTCCTTCACCCCGCCGGCGGCGAGTTGCCGCACTTCCGCCGTTACGGATTCGACAGTTCGACTGTACAAGGGTCCGCGTACGTGCGGAATGATACAGAAGGTACAACCGTTATTACAACCTTCCCCGATTTTGACATAGGCACTGTACGTGGGCGTCGTCAAAACACGACTCGTATTCTGGTCGTACAAATGACTCACATCGTCCATAAAGCAAGCCCGTTTACCCGTCTTAACCGCCGTAACGGCTTCCCAAATTCGGTCCCATGAACCGGTGCCCAAGAGGGCATCTACTTCGGGCAACTCTTTCAACAACTCTTCCTGATACTGCTGACTGAGACACCCTGTGACAATGAGAATCTTGCACCTGCCTTCCGTCTTATATCGGCCTGCCTCGATAATGGCGTCAATAGACTCTTGCTTAGCTTTTTCAATAAACGTACATGTATTGACGATAATAATGTCGGCCTGCGCCGGATCGTCGGTCATGCCCATGTGTTTATCCTTCAAAATCCCCAGCATGACTTCCGTATCTATTAAATTCTTCGAGCAGCCCAAGCTGACAAAGGCGATCTTCTCCATTACGTATCCTTTCCGAAGCGGACCGTTCTGATCCACCAATCTTGCAATTCTTTTCGTTGTTCGTCATTGTAATGCTTCGTCGTCATAAACAAAACGGGGTCTTTTCCTTTCGAATCCTGACGTTGCGGCAAGGTCGAAGAAGCAAAGTTATAGTACAAGCGGTTTTTGCTCAATATATCGACAGCTTCGTTGGACAAAAGCCAATCCGTAAAGACGGCGGCCAACTCCTCGTCTTCGCACCAACGCGTAACAGCTATTCCCGTCAACCAGTACGATGTCCCGTCCTGAGGATACACATCGAATACGGGAGCTCCGTCAAAACGATATTGCCGTTCCGTCAGAGCATCGATGATGCCGACCTGAACTTCTCCGGATGCAACGCGATGCATGACGGGAGCCATGGTTTTAGAATAAGTGCCGATGCGTTCCTGCAGGCTGCGAAAATACAGTGCCGACCGCTCGCTGCCGTGTACTTCTACGAACTCGCAAAGAAAGTCGCCGCCAATATCCGTTGCCGCCAAATCGGGAAAACTGATACTGATAGTCGAATCTGTCAATAAGTCGCTCCACGTATTGATATTATTGCCGCCCATGGCATAATAATCACGATTAACTACAAACAATAAAGGATCGTACCACAATCCGGTCCAAGCATTTTCATCGTCCTTCAAATAAAGAGGTACCGTTTCCGTCGCCTCCGATGAATAGGGAATAAAACATCCCTGAATCTGACCTTGGCGAAGCGTATCTTCCGATGCAATGACCACGTCCGGCGTCATGCGTCCCTGCACCGGCTTTTGCAAGGCCCGTTGCAAGCCGTCTTCCGACATGGACACCATTTGTACCCGCAAATGCTTGGACTTGTAAAAGGCTTCGGCCAAATCTCTGTTCACGGCAGTAGGCATATCCGAATACACGACAAGATGCCGCTCTTTAGCATACATTTCCTGAGTAGCCAACTGCTGTTGCCGTTCTTGCTGTATATATACGCCTACTGCCAAAAACAGTCCTACGAACACAATCATGCCTATGAAAGTGAAATATCGCTTCATCTGATTATCTCCTTGCAGTCTTCCCATTTTGTGAGAACCGGCCGCCTTGCCGCCTTGTTCCCTTGACGGAATTCATCCTTCCCGACTGTCTGCCTTCGCTTTTGTGTATGTCCTGCCCTTGAGAGGTGCGGGACTTGCGAGCTCCCTTATAATCCCGTCTTTCTTTCGCCTCCGCCTTGCGGCGCGGTGCAATGAGACATTTCGGTCCGAAGCCGATGAGATCTCTTCTTCCGGCAAGGCACAACGCTTTATGAACCGTATCATAATTAGCCGGGTTCTTATACTGCATAAGTGCCCGTTGCATAGCCTTTTCTTCCTGTCGCCGTGCCACGTAAACCTTCTCACCCGTCAAGGGATTCATTCCCGTATAGTACATAGCCGTCGACAAACTTCCCGGCGTAGGAATAAAATCTTGTACCTGTTCGGGCTGCATATGCATATCTCGTAAAAATTCGGCTAAGGTGACGGCATCTTGTAAAGTACAACCGGGATGACTGGACATGAAATACGGTACGAGATACTGTTTTTTACCCAATTCCCGATTGACGTCGTCAAAAACAGCCTTAAACTTATAAAACGTGTCGATACCGGCCTTACCCATCATATCCGTCACGTGTTTAGCCGCATGTTCCGGTGCTACCTTCAGCTGGCCGCTTACGTGAAACTCGCATAATTCTTTAATAAACTCACGATTGTTCGGATCTTCCAACAAATAATCATAACGCAAACCCGAGCGAACAAATACCTTTTTGACCTTCTTAACCTTGCGAATTTTACGCAACAAAGATAAATAATCGGCATGAGACGGGTCCAATCGCATACACATTTCACTGCCGATACAATGCTTATTGCGACAAGCTCCGGCCGTCAATTGTTTGCGACAGGCTACGTGTCTGAAGTTAGCCGTCGGCCCGCCTACGTCATGAATATATCCTTTAAACCCTTCCAGTGTCGTCATGTGCTCCGCTTCGCGAATGAGGGACTCGTGACTGCGGTGCTGAATAATTCGTCCCTGATGGCTGGCAATAGCACAGAAATGGCAATAGCCGAAGCAGCCGCGTTGACTCGTCAGACTGAACTGAACCTCCTGCAGAGCCGGCACGCCGCCGTCTTCATCGTAATCGGGATGCCAACGACGCGTAAACGGTAATTCGTAAATAGCATCCATTTCCGCCGTCGTCAACGGTTCTGCCGGCGGAGTTTGAACGACAAACCGATTTTCAGACGGTTGAATAATCGTCTTTCCGTAAAAAGGGTCTTGCTCTTCATATTGAATTTTAAAAGCTTCGGCAAATTTATACTTATCCGCCTTAACCTCTTCATAAGAAGGGCAGAAAACGGAATCCTTAATATTCGGCATCTTGCTCGTCACATAACAAAGGCCGCGAATATTGTACATTTCCGCCGTCGTCTTTCCTTCCGCCATCGCATCGGCTATTTGAGCTACCGAATGTTCACCCATACCGTAGCTCAGAATATCGGCCTTACTGTCCAGCAGCATGGAATGCCGCACCTTATCGGACCAATAATCGTAATGAGCAAAGCGTCTGAGACTCGCTTCAATCCCTCCGATAATGATGGGTACGTCTTTATAGGCTTCACGCATGCGGTTGGCGTATACAATCGTCGCCCGTTCGGGACGCCGACCGGCCTTCCCGCCCGGCGAATAACTGTCCGTATTGCGAATTTTCTTGGCAGCCGTTTTTTCACTAAGCATAGAATCGAGGTTTCCCGCCGTAATCAGAATACCCAGCCGCGGCTTGCCGAGAACCTTAAACGCCTCGACATCGTGCCAATCCGGTTGAGAAATAAGGCCTACACGATAACCGCGGGCTTCCAGCATGCGTCCGATCAGAGCCGCTGCAAAGCCGGGGTGATCCACATAGGCATCCCCGTTGACATATACGAAGTCAAGCTGATCCCAGCCGCGTTCTTCCATATCTTTACGACTTGTTACCAAAAATTCCGTACTCATCGTCTACCTCTAAATAATCAACCATACTATGAGGAGAATAAACAAAATTACTCCTACAATAATCGTAATCTCCGGCCAACTTACAGTCTTGCGACGACGCCTACGCCGTCCTTTTCCGCTTTCTACGGCGGTAGGAGCCGCTTTTTGCAAAAGAACCGGTTCACTCGGTCCGTCGTATTGAGCCACGAGTTCTTCCCCGTCCATGCCCAAATAGGAGGCATAGGCACGGATAAAGCCCTTGACATATACCTCCCCGGGAATGACGGCGAAATTTTCCTCTTCCAGGGCGGATAAATACTTCGTTTTAATATAGACGGCCTTGGATACTTCCGTCAACGTACGACCTTGAGTTTCCCTCTCGGTCCGCAATATATTACCGATTGAAGACAACTTGCTTATCCTCCGTTATTTCCTTGGCGCCTATGAATGCGAAAAATACTTTTCCTGTACCTCTTCAGGCGTCATCAATATATCTCTGGCCTTACTGCCGTTGGACGGCCCGACAATATGCATGGCTTCCATCGTATCGATCATGCGTGCCGCCCGCGAAAAACCGATACGAAAACGGCGTTGCAACAAGGATACGGAAGCTTGCTGAGTTTCCATAACCATCATAATAGCCTTGTCCATAAGCTCGTCTTCAAAGAAGTCGTCTTTACCGCCGTCGTGGGCTGCCTCCTGCTGAGCCGCTTCAACCGCTTCATTGTACTGAGGACGGCGTTGCTCTTTAATATATTCTACCAACTCGTCGATTTCTCCGTCCGAGACAAAAGCACCCTGTACGCGTACGGGTTTGGAAGCGCCCATGGGATAAAAAAGCATATCTCCTTTACCGATGAGTTTTTCCGCTCCGGCCATATCCAAAATGGTACGCGAATCAATTTGACTCGATACGGCAAAGGCAATACGACTGGGTACATTGGCCTTAATAAGACCGGTAATGACATCCACGGACGGTCGCTGCGTAGCTAATACCAGATGCATACCGCAGGCACGAGCCTTCTGTGCCAAACGGCAAATAGAATCTTCCACATCACCGGCGGCAGCCATCATGAGATCCGCCAATTCGTCAATAATAATGACTACATACGGCATGGCTTCTTCCGGATTGAGTTCATTATATCTCTTAATATCACGTGTTTTCGTCAAGGCAAAGCGCTTATATCGATCATCCATTTCCTTTACGGCCCAACGCAAAACATTGGCGGCCTTCTTCGGATCCGTAACGACAGGTGTCATCAAATGAGGAATCCCGTTATAGTTGGACAGTTCGACAACCTTCGGGTCGACGAGAATCAACTTTACGTCTTCCGGCCGTTGCTTAAAGAGAATACTGGAAATAAGGGTATTAATGCACACGCTCTTACCCGACCCGGTAGACCCGGCGACGAGCATATGGGGCATCTTCGTCAAGTCGGCTACAATAGGCGTGCCGGCAATATCCTTACCTAAGGCTACGGGCACGCCGCCTACGGAGTTCTTAAAAACATCCGTGTCGAGGACATCGCGAAGGCAAACAGGCGTAACCTTCTTATTCGGCACTTCAATACCCACGGCGGCCTTACCGGGAATGGGCGCTTCTATACGAATATCCGTCGCCGCCAACTTCAAGGCCAGATCGTCGGCCAGGTGTACGATTTTACTTACCTTTACACCCGCCGCCGGTTCCAATTCGTAACGCGTAACGGCCGGTCCCCTGCTGGCCGTCAACATCTTGGCGTCAATATTGAAACTCTTCAACGTATCCTGCAAGATCTGTGCATTTTGGCGCACTTCATCGCTAAGACCTTCTTCAGCCGGATTGCCGCGGTGCAAAATAGACACGGACGGCAAACGATACGTCTTTTCACCTACAGCCGTCGGCACGGCCGTCTGTCCCTTGGCACCCACTTCGACCGTCCCGGCTGTCAGCTCTGGCTCCATAGGTTTTATATCCGCTACGGGAGGCAATGACGGATCTCGAGAAGGCACGGAAGTATACGCACCGGGTGCGTCCGTCGTAACAATTTTATGCTCTACGATGCCGTTGCCGGGTGCCTTGGGCATGACTTCATCTTCTTCAGGTGCGGGTATGTCTTCATCGTCCGGCACGGGTACGTCTCCTTGCGACTCCTCTTCATCACAAGGTGTTCCGTATTCATCCTCGAAGGAGTCGTCATCTTCGCCACCGCTGTTATCCGTGTAGTCCGACTCGACGTGTGACGAAGAACTTATAGACGGCGTTTCTATACCTTCCCCGTTATCTTCAGCCGCCCCTTCGGCAGTTACAGCCGTTGCCGCCCCTGCAATGCCTTCACCTAAAGCGTCTTTTTCCTGTTCAACGTCAAAAATTTTCCGTTCCTTGTGACGTTGCCACGATTCCTGCACGGAATGCGACGCCGTCTGAATACCGGCTACCGCTTTTTCGGAAACATGTGACACGCCTTCAGCCGTCATCTCCTGAGCAAAGGCGACGGGTTTGGAAAGAGAAACTTTTTTCCAAATCATAACCGTACCGATGAGGACGACGATAAGAGCCAAAACGGCTCCGAAACCGCCGAACCAACTGCGCAGAAAAGCTGCCGACACGGCTCCGAAAAGACCGCCACCGGCACGCAGTGCCGGGGGAACGAATTCTTCACCGGGATTGGTAAAGATAACATGCCACAGGCTGAGCAATAACTCGAAAACGACAGCTCCCATGAGCCAGTTTCGCGTAAAAGGCAGGGCCTTTCTTTTCACGATGTACTGCAATCCGGCCGCTACAAGTATTAAAGCTACAAGCATCCGACCCGTACCGAAGGCATATGCAAAAATATCATCCAATGACAGACCGATATTGCCCGTATCTATACCGGCCGTACCGGCCGCTACGAGAGCGCCGATAACAACCAGAACCAGTCCCCACAACTCATACTTCATCCACGACATGGTGCCGCTTTTTTTACGGCTCGTCCCCGTTTTGGATGTCGTCCGCTTGGTCTTGCTTCTTGCCGTTCCTTTTGTTTTACTTCCCGTCGTTCCTGTAGTACTTCGCCTTTTTCGTTCGGCCAACGTTCTTCACCTTCCATTGCACACACACATTTCATCAAAACCGTTCATTTGTTTGGTTTCAAATCCATATAGAAAGCCGCCAAGCTAACTTAGCGGCCGAATAATCAATGATTATAATTCAAAAAAAGAGCCCCACCATGCCGTCTTAGCCGAGTTTTGAGCCTGCCTGAGCAGGTGGGTGTCCTCCTATAACGCTTAACAGTCCCGTGTAGGCATTGTTTTGCCGCCATAGAGCCCGGACTCCCGATGTAAAAGTGTTGGTTCAAAACATCGAGAACTTTTTACGCACACAGTAGGGTTTCTCTTGGTTACAGTATATCAAAACGCACAAAAAAATCAAGGTCATAAGGCCGTTTCTAAAGGATTCGACCGTTATGACCTTGAAACTCTGTAAATGACTTATTCAGCCGGTTTAATGACGTCACACTTCATATACGGCCGCAATACTTCCGGCACGATAACGGAGCCGTCAGCTTGCTGATAGTTTTCCAAAATAGCCGCTACCGTACGTCCTACTGCCAATCCCGACCCGTTCAACGTATGTACATATTCCGGCTTCGATTTGGCATCGCGACGGAAGCGGATATTGGCACGACGTGCCTGGAAGTCTTCCGTATTGGAGCACGAAGAGATTTCTCTGTACTTACCTTGCGCCGGGAACCATACTTCCACATCGAAAGTCTTGGCTGCCGAGAAGCCGATATCACCCGTGCACAGGCAAACGACGTGATAAGGAAGTTTCAGAGCCTGCAAAATAGCTTCGGCGTTGTTCGTCAACTTGTCCAATTCATCATAACTCGTTTCAGGAGCTACGTATTTTACCATTTCTACCTTGTGGAACTGGTGCTGACGAATAAGACCGCGCGTATCGCGACCGGCTGAACCCGCTTCGGCACGGAAGCAGGGAGTCATGGCCGTCAAATATACGGGCAACTTATTACCGTCAATAATTTCTCCGCGATAGTAGTTGGTCAACGGCACTTCCGCCGTAGGAATCATGAACATTTCCTGTCCTTCAATGCGGAACATATCTTCATAGAATTTCGGCAACTGACCGGTTCCCAACATGGAATCACGGTTGACGATATACGGAGGAATGACTTCCGTATATCCGTCCACTTCCGTGTGCATATCGAGCATGAAGTTGTATACGGCCCGTTCCAAACGAGCACCGGCACCGAGGTAGAAATAAAAACGCGACCCTGCTACCTTACCGGCTCTTTCCGCATCAAGGATACCCAAATGTTCGCCGATTTCCCAATGATTCTTCGCTTCAAAGTCAAAGGTCGTCACGTCGCCCCACTTACGAACTTCCGGGTTGTCGCTGTCATCATCGCCTACGGGAACGGACGGGTGGCACATGTTGGGAATCATGAGCTGAACGGCCAACATCTGTTCTTCCGCTTCCTTAACCTTACCGTCTAAAACGGCGATTTCGTCACCCAATTCTTTCATAGCCGCAATCTTTTCGTCCGCATTTTCCTTATTTCTCTTTAAGACGCTGATTTCTTTCGTTACGTCGTTGCGACGATTTTTCATGGCTTCAACCTGGCCCAAAAGTTCACGACGGCGAGCGTCGGCTTCCAAAAGGGTATCCAAATCGACTTGTGCATGACGATTTTTCAAATTCTGTCTTACTTCTTCCGTATGTTCGCGAATAAATTTAATGTCTAACATAATACCGCTCCTTTTTTATACGATTACAACCCTTTTTGTTCGATTCCGCTGAACAAATATCCCAAATGAGTAGTTGAATTCAATAACACCAGCCGCCAACGGCCGTCCTGTTCTTCCAGAACATTAATACATGTATTATCCTGTTTTATTTGCCAAAAAGCCGCTTGCGATAAACCCAAAAGGTCACAGATAACCGCCTTGTTCACCGCATCGTGAGCTGCTACGAGAACCGTCTTTTCCGCATACTTTTGCGTATAGTCGTCAAAGGCCGCACGCACTCTCACTCTCACGTCTTCCAGCGATTCTCCGCCTTCTCCGGGCATTTGCACCGTATGGGGCTGCGTGTGCCAGGCGGCAAACTCGTCGGGATACTCGGCCTCGATGTCCCCAGCCAGCCTGCCTTCCCATAAACCGTGGTTGATTTCCGTCAGACGTTCATCTTTGGCTACGGTGTTTCCGTGCAACTCGGCACAAAAAGAAGCGGTCATAAAGGAGCGTTTCAACGGACTGGACACGAATACGTCAATAGGCACGTCCTTCAGTCCCTGTGCCAACAGACGCCCCTGTTCCAAGCCTCTTTCACTTAACTCCGTATCTTCCTGTCCCTGATAACGACCTTCTATATTCCATTTTGTTTCGCCATGACGGACCAGAATAATTCGTACCATTTACGCCTCCTGTTGGTTCGGTTCGCAATGAATGAGTTTCATATCCAAAATACCGTTAATGGAGCGGAGTTTTACCATTACGTCATTAGGAATATCGTCCTCTACGGCAACGGCCATAATATTCGTTCCCTTTTGTGTCATATTGCCGACCTGCATGCCCGTAATATTGATCTTTGCTTCCCCTAAAACGGTCGCGATTTGACCGATCATATTGGGCTGGTCGATATGAGGTGCCAACAACAGATAGTTTTCCGGCTTGAAGTCGACGCGATATTCATCAATCTGAACAATTTTGGCTTCCGTCTGATTAAAGAGGCTGCCTACGACCTTGTGTTCACCCTTGGCCGTCACAATGCGAACCATAACGGCATCGACGAAGTTTCCGTGATCGCTTGTCTTTACTTCTTTTACGGAAATATGTCTCTGCTTGGCAAGATCCGGAGCGTTTACGAAGTTGACCGCATCCTGCAAGATGGGGTTTAAAGCACCTTTCAAAACAGCCGTCGTCAACAGGGCCGTTTCCGTTTCAGCCAACTTGCCCGAATATTCGACCGTAATTTCTTTCATAGGAGCTTCCGCCAAATAGACACCCATGATGCCCATTCGTTCCATTAAGTCGAAATAGGGACGAATGGTCGAGTACACGCCGGGAGCAATGGGTGCCATATTTACCGCTGTCGGCACCGGTTCGCCTTTAAGTCCGGCCATAATGCTGCGTGCCACATCGAGGGATACGCCTTCCTGGGCTTCTACTGTCGAAGCACCCAAATGCGGAGTAATGACCACATTGTCCATACCCTTGAAGGGATTAATATCCGACGTCAAGGGTTCTTCCGGGAATACGTCTACCGCCGCACCGGCTACCTTACCGATCTTTAAGGCTTCTGCCAGAGCGTGAATGTCTAAAACGGCACCGCGCGATACGTTAATAACCCGAACGCCGTCTTTCATTTTGGCAATTTCTTCTGCTCCGATCATGCCGCGTGTTTCCTTCGTAAGAGGTGTATGCAACGTAATGTAATCCGATTCGCGTAAAAGCGTATCCAAGTCGACGAGTTCACAGTTAAGCTGCTTGCCCCGTTCTTCGGGAATGTACGGGTCATAACCGATGGTCCGCATTTCCATAGCCTGCATCCGTTTGGCAATGCGCGATCCGATACGACCGACACCGATAATCCCCATCGTCTTATCTTTCAACTGAATACCCGTAAATTTTTCCCGATTCCACTCGCCGCTCATTAACGAATCATGGGCCTGAGGAATATGTCTCGTAACGGCCAAAATCATGGCACACGTGTGTTCCGTCGCCGCAATCGTATTGGACGTAGGGGCATTAACGACAATGATACCGCGGGCCGTTGCAGCCTTTAAGTCGATACTGTCAATACCGACGCCGGCACGACCGACGATTTTAAGTTTCTTCGCCTTTTCAATAACTTTTGCCGTAACATGTGTCATAGAACGGGTAATTAACCCGTCATACTCACCGATGCGTTCAGCCAATTGGTCTTCGTCCAAATTGGTTTCCACATCTACCGTATATCCGTTTTGTCTAAGCAGTTCGACGCCCTTTTCCGACACGTCGTCGCTGACTAAAATCTTCATGACTTCTTCCATCTGTCTTACCTCCCTTAGTGCGCCTTGCGGAAACGGTTCATAAAATCAGCCAACCGTTCGCAAGCTTCCTTTGTTACCGCATTATAGGTAGAGGCCCGACAGCCGCCTATAGAGCGATGTCCCTTAAGGCCTATGAGCTTTTCTTCAGCCGCTCGGGAAACAAATTCTTTTTCAAGTTCAGGTGTATCCAAATTAAACGTAATATTCATTAAACTGCGCGAGTCTTTTGCCGCATGAGGTCGATAAAATCCGTCGCTTGCGTCAATGGCATCGTAGACGAAGGCCGCCTTTTCCTTATTAATCCGCTCCGTTTCTTTAAGTCCGCCCCGTTCATCCAACCAGTGCAACACCTTATTGACGAAGTAAATACAAAATACGGGCGGCGTATTATACGTCGAATCGTGATCAAAGAACGTCTTATATTGAAGCATAATCGGCAAATCCTGCCGTGCCGTTTCCAAGTACGAATGCTTGGCAATACCGATAACCGCTCCGGCAGGGCCCACATTCTTTTGAATGCCCGCATAGATGAAATCAAAATTCTTCACATCTACAGGGCGGGAAAGAAAATCGCTGGACATATCGCAAATCAGGGGCAAGTCAAAGTGAGGAAACGCTTGCCACTGCGTACCGTGAATCGTATTATTCGATGTCAGATATACGTAATCCGTGTCCGGCAACAGGTCAAACTCTTCAGGCCCGGGAATTCTTCGGAAGCCTTCGCCTTCACTGGTGGCTACGTCATATACGTCACCGTAAAAAGCGGCTCCTTCTTTAGCCTTTTTCGACCATACGCCCGTATTAATATAACCGCCGCGATGCTTTAAAAAATTGGCTCCGTGCATTAAAAACTGCATACTGCCGCCGCCTTGCATAAACGTAATACCGTATTCGTCGGGAATATTCAAAAGCTTACGCAACAAAGCTATCGTTTCGTCCTGCATCTTCTGATAGGCATCACTGCGATGACTGATTTCCACAATGCTCATGCCCGTATGGTTAAAATCCAGAAACTCTTGTTGTATTTCTTCCAAAACCGGTAACGGCATGGCCGACGGACCGGCATTAAAGTTATAAACTCTGTTTCCCATCATGTCCTCCTATGTGCGAATCTTTTCCGCCGACGGTGCTTTACACTGTCGGCGTTATTCTCCGAAGACCTGTGAGAAAAAATAAAAAAACTCCCGTCCCTCATAGGGACGAGAGTATATTCCCGCGTTGCCACCCAGCTTGCCTTTCGGCCATCTTCGGTCGCTGTATCGGGCGAACCCGTCAAATTCATCATCTGCCGCTCCGGAGCGGAACGCCTCGTAACCTTGCCGACTTGCACCGACCGTCGGCTCTCTGAGAAGGTATCCGATTTGCTTCTCCCTCTTTGCGTTTCATTTATTACTTGTTTTAAAGTATACGAACTTTCCGGAACCGTGTCAAGAAAATACATAACAGACCGCTTTTTATTCGTCACCCGAATACTAACACATTTGTAATCTATACCTTTTCAGTCTTTCTTTGTATACTGTACCTATCTTATTCATCTTTTTTAAGTTACGGAGGTATCTCATGGCTTATACATTACCCGACTTACCCTATGCTTACAACGCTCTTGAGCCGTACATTGACGAAGAAACGATGCACTATCACCACGACAAGCACCATCAAACTTACGTCAACAATCTGAACGGTGCCGTTGAAAAGCACCCGGAACTCTTCAACAAATCGGCGGAAGAACTCATTACGGACTTGGCGGCTATTCCCGAAGACATTCGCGGCGCCGTCAGAAACAACGGCGGCGGTCATGCCAACCACAGCCTCTTTTGGCAAATCATGGGGCCTGACGGCGGCCACCTGAACGGCCCCGTACAAGAGGCCGTCATAAAGACCTTCGGCAGCGAAGAAGACTTTAAAAAACTTTTCGCACAGGCGGCAGCTACCCGTTTCGGTTCCGGTTGGGCCTGGCTCGTCGTCCATAAAAAAGAACTGGAAATCATGTCTACAGCCAACCAGGACTCTCCCTTGAGCGAAGGTAAAACACCGATTCTCGCTCTCGACGTCTGGGAACACGCTTACTACTTGAAGTATAAAAATGCCCGTGTCGACTACATTTCCGCTTTTTGGAATGTCGTCAATTGGGACGTAGTGAACGAATTATACAAAAAAGCTCTGTAAACCGACTGTTTATAGAGAAAGGGTCGTATCCGAAGATACGACCCTTCTTTTTATCCCGCGTTACATAAGGCCCAAAGCCGAAAGAATGACTCCGTAACCATGCATAATCAAACGTTGTACGGGCAACAAAATATACCCGAAAGCACCGCTCATAAAGAGAAACACGAAAATGAGGAACGAATAACGTTCATATCCTGCCAACTTATATTCCCACTCAGTCGGTAAAAAGGCCGTAATAACACGCGACCCGTCTAAGGGCGGAATGGGGATCAAATTAAAAATTCCGAAGTTCACATTGTAAATAACAATGAGTTGAAAAACGATGATGAGGCCTTGTGAAACAGGTAACCCCAATCGCAAAACAAGGGCCGTCAAAAATAAAAAGACGAAGGCCGTCACGAAATTGGCCGCAGGGCCGGCCAACGCCGTCAAGACCTCTCCTTGGCGACGGTTGCGGAAATTATCCGAGTTAATCATAACCGGCTTAGCCCAACCGAAGCGTGCTACAAAAAGCATAATGAGCCCGATAGGGTCAATATGTGCAATCGGGTTTAAGGTCAGACGTCCCGTATACTTCGGCGTTTCGTCACCCATGGCAACGGCCATGCGGGCATGCGAATATTCGTGTATAGCCAAAGCAATAATGAGGCCGGGAATACCGGCGACAAGGCCCAACAAATCAAAATCAAACATACGGTCCTCCATATAAGTAATCCGTCTTCCCGAAAAAGAAGACAATAACAGTATATCATACTTACAAGGCAACAAGCGATACGACAAAAAAGACTTCCCTAAGGAAGTCTTTTTTTACTGATTTCATGACGCATACGCGTCATATTGGATTCAAATAAAGCGGGATCGGCCATAGCAATGCGCGTATATAAAACATCGCCGATAGCCATGTGAATCAGTCTGGACGCACCGGCTTCGGTCGAGTAATTTACTTCTCTACCCATGCCGTGCAGACAGATGTCGGCCAATTTCGCCAAAGGCGAATGAATATGGCTCGTAATGACGATAATCGTCGCCCCCCGTTCCTTCGCCGTTTCGACGGAGTGAATCAAATCCTTGGATAAACCGCTGTGCGAGACGGCCAGAACGGCATCGTTCTCATCTAAAAGAGCTGCCGACGTGACCTGCATATGAGAGTCCGCATAATCCTGAATAGCCAAACCCAACCGCAAGTACCGTGTCGTCAAATCGCGACAGACCGTAGCCGAGTTTCCGAAACCATATACGGCAATACGCCGGGCTTGCCGCAAGACGGCGGCAGCCCGATCGATTGCCTCATAATCAAGAAGTTGCAGCGTATCCAAAAGCCCGTCCGCAATATTTTGAAAAATCTTGGACGTAACGGCATTGCACGTATCTTCCGCCTTAATGTCATGATAGTTTTTCAACTCATTCATGGACAGATAGGCAGTCAAGGCCTGCTTCAGTTCTTGCAAACCCTTATACCCCAGTTTCTTGCAAAAACGGGATACCGTGATTTCCGAACTGTCCGTTTCCGCCGCAATATGGGGGATGGTCAGCTTCATAAGCCGTTCCGGATCGGCGGCAATGTATTCCGCTATACGCCGCTCCGACTTCGTCATCCCCTCATAAGTGCCGCGAAGAAAGGGTATTTTTTCTACGTCATCGTAAGACACGTCCGAATACCTCTCTTTATCAGAAATTACGCTACGACGGTGTTCAATACCAATACGCCGATAAGACCCATAATGGCAATAATGGTTTCCAATGCGCACCAGGTCCGTACCGTTTCTTTAACGGTCAGGCCGAAGAATTCTTTGAAGAGCCAGAACCCCGGGTCATTAGGCGGGCTAAAAATGAGCGAACCGGCACCGGTCGCCAAAACCATCAATTCCGGATTGGCACCTGTTGCCGCGCAGATAGGAGCTGCAATACCGCCGGCCGTCAAAGCCGCAACCGTTGCAGAGCCGCAAGCCGTACGAATAACGGCAGCTACGAGCCAAGCCAATACTAAGGGCGACAGGCTGGCATCGGCAACAAGAGTTCCGATATACGTACCTACACCGCTGTCGATGAGGATCTGTTTGAGAGCACCGCCGGCACCGACAATGAGAAGAATCATGGCGATAGCCAGGATAGCATCCTTAACGGTATTCATGATTTCGTCCATCTTCTTGCCGCGCGCCAAGCCGAAAGTATAAACAGCAATGGCTACGGAAATGGTCAGTGCCATATCCGGTTGACCGAGGAATTCAAGAGCTACCGCCGCAGGCGAAGACTGGTCCAAAGCGAGTTTGGCAATAGCCGAAGCCGCCATGAGGACAACCGGTACGAGAGCCGTAAATACGGATACGCCGAAACCGGGCATTTCATGGTCTTCAAAAATCTTGGGGTTGTATAAGCCCTTGGGTATTTCCGGGTTAATCCCTTTGGTAAAGTTATAGAATACGGGACCTGCCACAATAGCCGTAGGAATAGCTATAATAGCACCGTATACGAGAGTTACGCCGATATCGGCATTATAAATAATGGCAATAGCCGTAGGGCCCGGATGAGGCGGTAAGAACCCGTGCGTTACGGACAAGGCCGCAGCCATGGGGATGCCGACTTCCAAGAGGGGAATCTTCGCTTCCGCCGCAATGGTAAATACAAGGGGAATCAACAATACGAAACCGATTTCGTAAAACAGGGCGATACCGACGATAAAGCCCGTCAAGCAAACGGCCCACTTAACATTTTTACGACCGAAGACATTGATAAGCGTCGTCGCAATACGTTGAGCACCGCCGCTTTCGGCCATCAATTTACCCAAGATGGCACCGAAGCAAACAACAATGGCCAAGCCGCCCAAGGTTCCGCCCAACCCTTTTTCAATGGTCGGAATGAGCTTGGCAACGGGCAATCCTTCGGCTATGCCGACAAAGCCCGCAACGAGTAAGAGTGCGAGAAAGCTGTTGAGTTTCACGCGAACAATGAGGAAAAACAGGACAAGTATGCCGATGGCAAGAATCACTAAAGGCACTTTGTACACCTCCCGAAATAAAATAATAATATCGTGACCGCTAAACGGTTAACACCTTAATAATGCTGTTTCCAGTCGTGGTGGAAACTGCCTTCTTTATCAATACGTTTGAACGTATGTGCGCCGAAATAATCGCGCAACCCTTGGATCAGGTTGGCACCGACGGACGGACTTCTCAACAAATCGATGTATTCCAAACCGTTCACAAAGGCCGGCACAGGAATCCCGCTCAAAACGGCTAAGGAAATAATCTTACGCAGACTGCCGAGGCCGCTGTTAATGCGTGACAGGAAAAATTCATCAAAGACCAGATTTTCCATAGACGGATTTTTTTCATAGGCTTCCGTAATCTTATTGAGGAATACGGCCTGAATAATGCAGCCGGCTCTGAAAATAGAGGCAATAGCCCCGTAGTTGAGATCCCAGCCGTATTCTTCCGATGCCTTGCGATACAAGGAGAACCCTTGAGCATAGGCCATAATCTTCGCCGTATACAAGGCTGTGCGCAAATCTTCGGCAAATTTCTCTTTGTCGACAGCGGCGACGGAAGGTGCCGCAATGACCTCTTGAGCCGCCTTACGTCCCGTATCGTTGGAAGATACGCGCGTATTGCAAGCCGCCGTAATCATGGAAATATTGACGCCCAGCTTCAAGGCTTCCAGGCTCGTCCAACGCCCCGTACCCTTTTGACCGGCCGCATCAACGATTTTATCGATAATGTCGCCGTCCGCCAAATCGTCTTCTTCCGCAAAAATATCGGCTGCAATGCCGATGAGGAAACTCTTCAGTTCCCCCTGATTCCATCGATGGAAGGTTTCGGAAATTTCCCGATTCGTAAACTTGCCTACGTATTTCATAAGCAGGTACGCTTCGGCAATCAGCTGCATATCCGCATATTCAATACCGTTATGTACCATCTTTACAAAATGACCGGCCCCGTCTTCACCGATATAAGTGCAGCACGGTTTGCCGTCATCGGCTTTTGCCGCAATAGCTTCGTACACGTCCTTTATTTCCGCATAACTTTCCTTATGGCCGCCGGGCATAATAGCCGGACCGCGACGAGCGCCCGTTTCACCGCCCGAAATACCCATACCGTAAAAATGGATTCCCTTGGCCTTGCAAGCATCGTAACGACGGCGCGTATCTTCAAAGAAAGAGTTGCCGCCGTCAATGACGATATCTCCTTCTTCCAACAGCCCGTCCAGAGATGCCAGCATGCTGTCTACAGGTGCGCCTGCCATGATCATGAGCATGATTTTACGCGGACGCTTCAAAGACTGTACAAACTCTTTCAAATCATAATAAGGCGTAATTTTTTCATGAGGCCGTTCGGCAACAAACTTTTCCGTCAAATCGGGCGTGTAATTATATACAGCCACGTCAAACCCGTGGTCGGCCATGTTTAAAGCCAAATTACTGCCCATGACGGCCATGCCGACAACGCCGATATCCTTTGCCATATAGGTGTCTCCCCCTGACTTATAATTTCTTCTGGTATGCCGTAATCGCTGTGAACTGCGGCAATAAATTATCATAAAGTTGTTCAAAAATACTGTACAGCTCTTTATATGTTTCCGCGTTTCCGGCCTGAGGCGTATAAACCTTCTTGGCATGAACGAGTTCCGCCGTATCGGCAATACTCTTCAACTTACCGCTGGAAATAAAGCCCAGTACGGCTGCCCCGAAGGCTGCCCCTTCGCTGTTGTCCGGCAAGGTAATAGGCTCATTCAGTACATCCGACAAAATCTGCAGCCACAGCTGAGATTTCGTAAAGCTGCCGCTGACGCGAATATCTTCGACAGGACCGAACTCTTTGAGAGCTACCATAACGCTGTTTAAGCAATAGCAAATCCCTTCCATAACGGCACGAATCATATGAGATCGGCTATGGTTCAACGAGAAACCGAAGAACATACCGCGTAATTCGGAATTCCAGTACGGAGCCCGTTCACCCGTAAAGTGGGGCAAACAAATAAGCCCGTCCGCGCCGGCTTCTACGTGTTCAGCCTTCATGGTCATCAAATCGTACGGATCGATATCGAGAGATTCAAGAGTATTGCCGCCGTAATGGCAAATCTTATCGCGAACCCAACGTAAAATCATACCGCCGTTATTGATAGCCCCGCCGGCTACCCATACATCGTCGACAAGGTTGTAGCACCATGTACGCATCTTCGGATCCGTCTTCGGCTCCTTCGTAAGCATGCGCAAGGCACCGCTCGTGCCGATGGTACAACTCAGCTGTCCCGGATTGACGGCACCGATACCGACGTTGACAAGAACGCCGTCCGTAGCGCCGATAACGACGGGAAGGCCTTTCGGCAAACCGAGTTTCGCCGCCGCTACGTCACTCAAAGCGTGGCTGTATGTAGTCGATACGACAGGCGGCATATATTCCTTGGAGATACCCGCATATGCAAGAATTTCATCATCCCATGACAAGGTTCTTTCATTGTACATACCGCTTGTTGAAGCCGTAGATTTATCAATAACCCATTCGCCCGTCAAATTATAGAAAATGTAGTCCTTCAGTGAACCTACATACTTCATTTGTCCGAACAAGTCGGGCTGATACGTTTTCAACCAAATAATCTTGGCTAACGGATAGGATGCATGAATGGGGCAGCCGGTCCGTTCGTAAAACTTGCGGCATAAGTCCGGGTCCTTCTTCATGTCCCGTACAATACCGGCACTGCGGCTATCCGCCCAAGTCTGCATGTCCATCAACGGTTCTTTATTTTCATCAAGACCGGCAAAGCTGTGCATAACCGTACTCAACGCAATACCGGATAATTCCTTGTTTTTATAACGAAGCTGAGCCGCCGTCTTCTTTACCACTTCTTCAACGGCTTCATATATTTGCAAAGCACTTTCTTCCGCCCAATCCGGATGGGGAGTCAAAAGAGGATAAAACGCTTCGGAAGAAGAAACGCTGACCCCTTCGGCTGTATAAGCAATAGCCCGAACGCCTGTCGTACCGACGTCGACACCGATCCATACTTCCTGATTCTGCGAATCCATGGTCATACCCATTAGTTCGTACCGCCTTTCGTGCAATCAACTGTAAGACTACTTCTCATAAACCAATTATAGCCTTCCGCTCTTTTAAAATGCAATATATTTTTCATTTTCTAAATATCATTTTGATATATTTTTATCATTTTACCCCTGTTATGTATGACCAAATGTAATATATTCATTCATATCCTCTTCTTTCAGTAATTCTTATTTTTTAAATGACATACAAAAAGAGCGTATTGTCGAGCTTTCGCCCGGCAATACGCTCTTTGCTTTTTATTGATTGGCATGCTTAGTTCCTTATGAACCTATCATTTTTATATCAATTCTTTAAGGTGCCTACAATATCCTGAATATTGCGGACTCCTTCTTTTTCACACCATGTCTGCATGCCGACAGCCATCTTTTCGATGGCGCCGGGATCAACAAAGTTATAAGCGCCTACGGAAACAATCCTGGCACCGACGAGCATGAATTCAACAGCATCCTTCCAGCTACTGATACCGCCCAAGCCGAGAACGGGAATAGATACGGCTTTTGCCGTCTGCCATACCATGCGCAAAGCTACGGGCTTTACGGCAGGACCTGATAAACCGCCCGTAATATTTCCCAGCAAAGGGCGACGGGCATCGATATCGACGGCCATACCCGTCAACGTATTGATAAGAGATACCGCATCGGCTCCGGCTGCCTCAACGGCCTTTGCCATAACCGTAATATCCGTTACATTCGGCGACAGCTTTACAATAACCGGCTTTTTCGTATGCTTGCGGACACTTTCCGTTACGGCTGCCGCCGCCTTCGGATCCGTTCCGAAGACAATGCCCCCTTCTTTAACATTGGGACAGGAAATATTGACTTCCACCGCATCGATTCCGGCTACGTCAAGGCGAGCCGCCAACTCACCGTAGTCTTCCGTAGATCCGGCCGACATGTTGACAATAAACCGAGTCTTCAAGCGGCGAGCCTGCGGCAAAATATCCCTCAGGAACACATCCACCCCCGGATTTTCCAAGCCGATACAGTTGAGCATACCGCCGGGCGTTTCGGCAATACGCACGCCTTCATTGCCCGCTCTGGGTAAGGGAGTAATGCCCTTGGAAATGACGGCCCCCACCGCTTCCATAGAAAGAAAATCTTCATATTCCGAGCCGAAACCGAAGGTCCCCGATGCGCCGGTAAGAGGCGTATTCATCTGAAAGCCGAGAAACTCGCTTTCCAATCTGTCAAATTTCATCAGAATACCTCCTTACTGTCAAATACGGGGCCGTCGGAGCAGACCTTATAGCGCTTTTTGTCCTTCTTACTCTCAAACGTACAGCCCAGACAGACACCGATACCGCAAGCCATGCGTTTTTCCATAGATACTTCGCAAGAAATACCCGCTTCTTGAGCCTTTTCAGCAATGGTCTTCATCATCACCGTCGGTCCGCAGACGGCAATGCGATCAATTTTATTTTCCGAAAAAATCTGCGGTAACGCCGCTACGGCAAACCCCTGAATCCCTGCTGAACCGTCATCGGTCGTCACATATACTTTTTCCGCCTTATCCTTAAAAAACTCTCTCCAAAACGTTTCTTCCTTTGTCTTGCCGCCGACGAGGACAACCGGCTTTTCAGCAAGTCGCCCGGCCAGGCAAATAAGGGGGGCCAAGCCTACACCGCCACCGACGAGAAGGACTTTGCCCGCAGCCGTTGAAAAGGTTCCCTCGCCGAGGGGTCCTTCAACAGATATCGTGTCGCCTGCACGCAAGTTTGTCATAGCTGCCGTTCCCGTCCCGACAAGACGGTAAATAATCGTCACCTCTCCCGTCTCCCCGCAAGCCTCCACAATCCCGAAGGGACGGCGCAGAAAAGCAGTCTCCACGGATACGTTGACGAACTGTCCCGGCAGAGCCGTCCGAGCAATCTGCGGCGATTCAAAGGTCAACTTGTAAATAGCTTCCGTAATGGCCTCGTTGCCTATGACACGGGCCTCTTCCAAATACTTTTTCACCCTAAGTCCCCCTTAGTTTTTCGCAGCTTTATCTGCCAAATCGGGATTGGCTTCCAGAAGGCAGTGTAATAATTCGTTGCATCCCGCTTCCACATCCCGGTAGGTCTGTTGAAAATCTCGCGTATACCACGGGTCGGCAATGTCTCTGTCTTCACCGGCAAAGGTCAGGAGCGTGTACACCTTTTCGGCATCGTGAAGCCCCGTAATCCGTTCAACCCCGCGTATATTCTCTTCATCAAAGACAATAATATAGTCATACGTATTATAATCATCCTTCGTCATCTTCACGGCTCGACGGGGCGTAAAGGGAATCCCCTTTTCCGTCAATACATCTTTCGTGGCGTAATACGTATCGTTACCCGCTTCGTCATTCGTCGTCGCTGCTGAAGCTACTTCTATCTCACCGGAAAGACCGGCACGACGAATGATTTCTTTCATATAAAATTCCGCCATGGTAGAACGGCAAATATTCCCGTGACATACAAATAAAATCTTAATCACTGACCCTGACTCCTCCGTCATTCACATGTACTGATACATCTTGTTTATTGTAACAGAAATGCGCTGACCTTTCATTAAGAAACCTTGTAAGAAATAAGATTTCCAACAACTTCGCCGCCTTGCAGACCGCTACAAAAAAAAGATTCGCCGTCCTATGAGCGAACCTCTTTTTTACGATATATCTCCGTACACTTTAATACCGTATTTTCTCGTATCGGCCCGTAAACTTTCCATTAAACGGCAATTTCTTGCACTCTCTCCGACGATAACCGTAATTGTTCGCCCCTTTTTACGTTCCAAATACACCATATATCGATTGCCCGATCCGTAGCGTCCCCGAACATGATGTACCTGAATGGAGCGAATATCTTTTAAAGGAATCGTCCTCAGACCGAACTGAATAGCCCCGTGAATATAAAAATTTCCCTCGGCAATACGATAAGCCTCAAAAAAACTCCCGCCACTGCGAAGCGAGGCCGTAAGTCGACGAATGACGATAACAAGAACGACACAGCACAGAATCATGAAAGCATTCCGAAAAAGAGGAAATCTTCCCATAGAATAAAAGCCTACCCAAAAATAATGAATATATTCCGTCATCTATCTTTCCCCTTCATTTCTCGTCTTAAAATATATTCCGTCACGGCAAAAACAATGACTAAGAGCGGGCCTCCTTCAATGACGACAATAGGCAAAGCCTGAATGAGGATATAGTAGAAGACACTTCGCTCATAAGGGCCGTATATATTCCAATGTTCCGTATTGATCAAATCCCCGACAAAGTCCAAACGGTCTTCATACCAACGCAAGAAGGGCCCCGGATGGGAATCGGAAATCATCGACACCGTCCCTATCACAAATACAAGAAAGTATATAAGAGCGATAACCGTGACCCTCTTCCATACACGTCGAAATACTTGCAGACAAAATCGGTCCCTGTCTTCAGCCGACAGCCGGTCCCAAGTCTCATCCTTACGACACTCTTTGTTAAACCGATATACAACATACTTATATAAAAAATGCTTACGTATATCTATCTTCATAAGAAACCTAGCCTACACTACTCATAACCTTGCCGATAAAGTAAATAAAATAGATGAAACCGCCGGAAATAACAAGATAGACAAAAGACCCTAGGGTGATGGCGAGTTCCTTGTGATGCCCTGCCCAGCCCTTGCGACTATACCAAACGATGACGGCTATTTTCAAAATAATACTTAAAGCCATAATATAAGGCAGTCCTGTAAAGGCATAGGCAATCAAATACCCGCCCACAGCAGATATTACGGATTCACCCTCATCACCCAATCGCAATCCGATTCCGACGAAAAAACTGCAAAACAAAGACAAGTCTAAAAGTACGGATACCAACAATAACTTACGCCCTAATCCTTTTAAAAAATCCATACCTACCTCCACAGCTGCATATCATAATTGTAATATACCATACTTCCCGCCCCCTCACTATACAGGCGACCCGAAGACGAAAAAAAGCCGACGTACATACGTCGGCAAAAGCCCGTCAATCTGAATATCCAATGCGGGCAACCGGTGCCAGTGCCGCCTCGTTGGATATTCAACCCGACACATCCGGTGAAACAAGTATATCAGAATATAAAAAACGCTCAAACCCGATATAAATAACGAACATGTGTTACACACGTTCAAAAT
>ERZ773045.293-NODE-293-length-26617-cov-5.891010_pt1 | contig 26617 bp, 15 predicted proteins | sample MGYA00580635_ERZ773045 | MGnify/ENA primary metagenome ERZ773045 (study PRJEB29015, sample SAMEA2738115) | human oral metagenome | biome: human oral; feature: human-associated habitat; material: saliva | place: China | collected 2261 ...
GAGCTTGCACGTGCAGTGGTGCTCGTCGATTCCTTAGAGGGCGAAGAAGAGCTACGCATCGAGGCTTACATGGAGCTGGCTACCGCCTATCAGCAGGGAAATGAAGAATGGAAAGCACTGGCACCCACGGCATGGCTCGTCACAAAATTTGACGAAAATCCCGGTGCTTTTGAAGCGGATCAGATCGAATCCTTAGCATGGCTGTACAAGAACGCGACCAGCGCAACCGGACGCAACCCCGCAGTCTCGAAGGAACAAGCACTGGAGCTCTCCGAAGGCTTTGGGAAATTCATCCAGGATCAGGGCTATTCGATGCATGCGGTCCACGGAGTCCGTTTCTCCCTCGCGCTACGGATGGGTGATCCCGTGGCCGCCCATGAAGAATTAGTGAAGTGGCGGGCAACCCCACACGATGAGGTTTCCGACTGCGTCCAATGCGATCCCGAACGCCAGATTACCGAGGCCGTCGTCGCGAAAGATTGGGAACGCGCAGTTGCGACAGCAGTACCTTTGCTCGACATTCGCGAGGGCTGCGGAAATCAGCCTGCAGGAGTCCAAGCACTGTCGATGATTCCTCTATTGATGTCAGGACGCCCCGAAGCAGCGTGGGAATGCCACGTCCGTTCCTATCGCCAGCATCGCCGTAATGCGCAGTACATGGATCTTTTGGGACAACACATGGAGTTCCTTGTACTCTCCGGGCGTTGGCAGCGTGCGCTCGATATCCTGCGCGACTCCATTGCAGTGACCTCCCGCGCGGAAAGCGCAGCCCTTCTTTTTGATTACCTCAAGGGTGCTGCATTGGCAGCGCGCGAGGCCGTCGACCGAGGTTTAGGAAAACATGCTTTCCGCGCGCTTTGCACCGGGCAATCTCAGTGGTGCCAGGGGCCTCGTTTGGATGTCAATACCCCTTTGGAAGATGTTGCCTCAGGGCTCAAAGAATGGTTGCTCTCTGTCGCTGCGCTCTTCGATGCGCGAAATGGCAATGATTTTTACACGGCCTCTGCTGGCGAGGTTCTTGATGAAGGTCCAGTAAATAGAGAGGCAGAAGAACGCGCACAAAAAACCTGGTCTTTTGAGGTCGTGGGCGAGCGCGAAGTCCTTCCCGAAGCGATTTCAAGTAGTGACGTTGATGAAGCACCGAAATACTCCACGCGTCGTGTCAAACAGGAGAAAGTGAAAACCACCGATGACACAAACCCCTACCCGCGTGTTGATCTAAGGCCCTTTACTCCCCCGGCCTCGATGCAAGAAGCCTTCAATCGTTTCTCAGCGCTCTCGGGCACAATTGGTCTCGATCGGGAACGTCAGTTCATCGTCGACCACGCAACCGTCATGAACGAGTCAGTTCTGGATATCGATTTCAGTCACGCAGACGTCATGGACTACTACATTTTCGCTGCGCCCATCCTCAAATTGCACCAAAATTTTGATGCTGCTCGTAGGCTTTTCGACCAGGCAGAACAGACGGTTATTGCACTAAAAGATGATACGGCTATTGTTTCTCCCGGCTTTTTCTCAAAGCTCAGAGGACGCCGCGCTCACCTCACTCGCCAGGAGCTCAACCTTGCATGGATCAACCTCCAGCGTTCTTCCTGTGATGTCATGTATTTCTCCATTCGCGATGAGGAAATCCCCGAAGAAGTCGTGACTCATGCGATGGCCCGTATCAAGAACGCTCGCGCATTAATTGAAGAAGTGGCCCCCGAGCTGAATCGCAATCAGGGAACGGGGAAAGATATTCAGCTCGTTGGCCTCATTCTCAGCCAATGCGCGTCCATTGCGACAATGTGCAAAAACTTCGATGACACTGAGGCAAGCTACACACTGTGGGAAAACCTCGAGAAGGCCTTCACGCGTTTTGCACCCTCAAAGAAGCATGTTGCGCTTGACCTTCTTTTGGAATATCAGGAATTGGAGCTTGGGCGCGAAAAATACATGGCAGCTTGCCAATACGCTGACCAGGCTCTGCGTCTCAATGATCTGTGCGACCCCTATACCGCCCTCATATCTCGAGGGACAATTTGCTCGGCTTCACTGCAGGCACACCAACCTGACGAGGCTCTTGCCCAAGCCAAGCACCTTAATGACATTATTCATGCCTTCCCAACCGAGGTGTGGAATGTCAGTGTCGCACGTCTTTTTTCGCGAGCTCTTGCTGAAAAAGATCGATTCACCGAAGCAACTGAAATCCTTGAAGAGGCCTTCAGCACTCTCAATGATTCCCCGTATATCAGAATGCGCTTGGCCGAAGCTGCCCCAACTTTGGCACACCTCTACCTCTGCATCGAGGAATACCAAGACGCCTACGACCTTGCGATGAAGTATTCCGCCGTGCTGCGTGAAAATGAAATGTATCGACTGGCTCTGAGCCTTGCCGATACCGCCTCCAATGCGGCGAAGGAGCTGGGGAACTACATTGCCGAGGCCGACGCTGCGGATCTTGCTGCTCAGTTGAGCCACGAGTGGAAAGACTACTTCAAGGAGCATCAGTACCTTCGCCGCGAGGCAGCGGCAATGGTCAAGGGCCCGCACGTGGGAGAGGACGATCTTGAACGCGCTCTGGCAGTTCTAGAACGAGATCGTCAGCTCATTGCATCGATCAAGACGGAGTTAACTGAGCAACAAGTAGCCATATCGCATGCTGAAAACAACTACACCTTGGGGTGGGTAACCCTTAAGGCAGGCAAACCGATTGAGGCTATGGACGCTCTTCGCGAATCAATCGCATGCTTCCGCGCATACGAAGAATATGACGAGGCCGGTTACCCGATGGAAGTTCTTGCACGCTGCTATTACGTCACGGGGAATTTCGATGGCCTGCGCGAGTGCGTCGACGAACTCACTGAGATGACAAAACTACCCTCGATGAAACCCACTAGGTTGAGATCGCTCATTCGCGCGATCCAAGAACTCATCGACGAGGAAGACCCCGGGGCTGAAGATCAGTCTTAGACCCGCGTGTTTGTGGGGGCAAGGCTCGTGTGCACGTTGCCCCCACAAGCACGAATAGTTTTAGGACAGATCCGTTACTGCCAAAACCGAAACGGGAACGTTCCCAGCAACCGCCTTCGAATAGGGGCAAAGCTGGTGAGTACGCTCAGCCAATGCCTGCGCCTGCGAAAGCTCAAGACCTGGAATCAGAACGCGGATATCAACAGCAATACCGAAGGATTCGCCCTCGGGACCGATTCCGACGCTCACAGCGACCTTCGAATCGGAAACATCAACTCCCGCTTCCTTTGCTGCCAAACCAAGAGCTCCCTGGAAGCACGCACCATATCCCATGGCAAAGAGAGCTTCAGGATTTGCACCACCACCGGGTCCGCCAAGAGCCGGTGGCATACGCATATCTAGGGTGAGATCAGGCTCAAAAGAGTGGGCCTGACCGGAACGGCCACCCGTCACCTCAGCGCGGGCGGTGTACACAATTTTCGATGGTGTATTGCTCATGCGGCCATTGTGTCGTTTTTGTCCGAATAGCGCACTACATTTAAGCCGTAGGAGGAAAAAGAATAGAGTAGAGCGCACCGAGTACCACCGCCAAGGAAGACCATGAATACGCGCACTCGTGGATATCTCATCACGATCCTCGCCTCAATTGCCTGGGGCTTCTCGGGAGTCTGTAGTGAATTCCTGATGAAGGATTATGGCGCGAACCCCTATTGGCTCACCGCGATGCGAATGCTTCTTGCCGCACCGACTACGATGGGCTTCCTTCTCTTTAAAGACCGAGGTTTTTCTGCCTTGCACAGAAGCCTCCTGCGAAACCGTCGTTCCTACCTGCCGATGGTCATTTATTCGGTTCTCGGACTTGCAGGCAGTCAATTGACCTACGTGGTCGCGATCGGCTATTCCAATGCGGGAACGGCAACGGTTATTGAATTCCTCGGCCCCATCCTGATTGTCGTTTTCGTCTGTATCACCGCACGCCGTCTTCCGAAATACACCGAGCTCTTTGCCATTACTTTTGCTTTATTCGGCACCTTTATTCTGGCAACCCACGGGAAGATCGACTCTCTGGCGATCTCCACCGATGCCTTGTACTGGGGTCTGGCCAGCGCGATGGGTTTCGCTCTCTACACGTTGATCCCCGTCAAACTCATCCGCCACTACGGCAGCGAACTGGTCGTTGCTTATGGCTTTATCATCGGCGGGATCATCTTAGGCCTCGGTGTTCGCGTCTGGTCCTACTCCATCAAGTGGGATTTCATGTCGGTGATGGCCATGGCCGGACTGGTCTTAGTCGGCACGACCTTCGCATTCACGCTATTCCTGCAGGGAGTCGGCGATATCGGCCCGGTACGTGCAAGCCTCATTTCCTGCCTTCAGCCGATTTCCGCGACTTTCTTTTCTTTCCTTCTCGTTGGAACCCATTTCACGCTTGTCGATATCGCGGGTATGGCTTTAATTCTGGCAGGCGTTATTATTGTCAGTCTCAAGGATCTTATTTCCGCAAAGCGACTGGATCGTCGTTCTTCTCCCGGAACGAGCGACGAAAAGGCCACATCAGAGGGGAAGTGAATGTCAACATTCCAAGTGGACCTCAGGGGGATGGTTGACCTTCTCTCCCGAAATCTGTATTCCGGTCCGCGCGTATACATTCGCGAACTCCTCCAAAATGGCCTCGACGCTATTGAGGCCCGCAGTGCACTGGACCCTGACTGCCCGCGCCGCGTCACCATCACAGTTGAGGGACGCACGCTAAAGTGCCGCGATAGCGGAATTGGACTCACAGAAGAGGAAGCTGCGGGACTGCTCTCGACTATTGGCGCCTCATCAAAACGTGATGAATTGGGAATGGCTCGCAGTGATTTCCTAGGCCAGTTCGGTATCGGCATGCTCTCATGCTTCATGATTTCCGACTCAATCACCGTTTACTCGCGTTCGGCTAAGTCTCCCGACTCCCCCACCGTCATCTGGGAAGGAAAGACGGAAGGCACCTACACCACACAGCCCCTCTCGGCCTCGGACCCCCACAACCTGGGTGAAGCCGGTACCGAAGTGGTTCTCGAGGCCCACCCCGGCGAGCCCTGGATCGACCCTGATACCGTTCGCGCTTTAGTCGATGAATTCGCTTCGCTGCTTCCGATATCGATTGAAGTACGTTCCGACTCCGCTTCGACTTTCCACGGGAATGAGACGCCGGTATGGGAACTGGAGCCTTCACAACAACAGCAGTGGTGCGACGAGCATCTTTCCTCCTCGGGGATGGACATCATCCCCATCGATGTTCCCGCCGCGGGAGTCAAAGGTATCGCGGTTGTTTCGCAGCGCCCGAATACGCTCTCCAGCTCCAACCACACGGTATATGCAAAGAAGATGCTGGTGTCGCGGACCTGCGAAGGAATCGTTCCACAGTGGGCGTATTTCGTTCGTTTCATTGGGAATGCAAATTACTTGCGCTTGACCGCCTCCCGCGAGCAACTCAGCGATGACGAGCTCTTAGAAAATACTCGCGAGGCTATTGGTACTGAGATTCGCGCCTGGCTCGAGGAGATGGCCGAACACTCACCTTCGCGTTTTAACGAGTTCATTTCTACCCATGCGATGGGGCTGCGCGCCGTCGCTATGCGTGACCCTTACATGCTCGACCTCACCGCGCGCTATGTTCCCATGGAAAGCACGGTCGGAGCCGCTCCCATACTGACGCTCCTCTCTTCTGAGGAGACAATCCGCTACACACGTACCGTCGATCAGTACCGAGCTTTAGCCGATGTCGCCGCCTCACAATCCATAGTGCTGGTGAATGCGGGCTATGCCTACGACGAAGAGCTCATCAATGCGCTGATGACGGATCCCCGTTATTCGACACTGGCGCAGAAACTTCAACTGGTCGACCCCTCAGAGCTACTTGACGCCTTCGAAGAATGCAGTTTATCGGAGCAGGCAGAGGCCATGGACCTCATGCTGCTCGCCGCCGAGGCGATCGACCCCTCTGATTGCGAAGTGGTGCTGCGTCGCTTTACGCCGATCACTCTGCCGGCACTCTACCTGCCCGACCCAGACTTCGCAGAACGCCACGTTCAGCGTAATTCCCGGGCTCAGGCCTCGAAACTGTGGGCGGGAATCATGGGGGTTACCGATCCCTTCGCAAATTCCAAGCCGCCCAGACTGGTACTGAATCGTTCGAATTCATTGGTGACACGATTGATCGTGGCAAGCCGTTCCCCACAAACCGCCGTCAGTGTCCTGCGCGGGCTCTACGTCCAAAGCCTCTTGGCGGGACGCCAATCTTTGGGACCCAAAGAAAGGGCTTGGGCGGCACAGCTCTTGGGCTCACTACTCGATTCTGCACTCGGCACTGCCGATAACTGACTCTCCAACGCTCGGAAGGACCTCCTATGCCAAACGCTGAAGACGTACGCGAACTCCTCGACTACACCTCCCAGCTTCCATGGGGACCGGCGCGTAGTAGCCAAGTCGCACAGGCGGTTGTCTGGGCAGATGCACTCGAGGGCGAGGCTGAATTACAGATCGATGCCTACCTCGCTCTGACTTTGTCCTATCAGCAGGGCAACGAAGAATGGAAGGCACTGGCTCCGGTCTCGCTCCTTCTGAGCCGCTTTGAAAAGAACTCAGTGGACTTTACTCCCGAACAGACCGAAGAACTCGCATGGCTTTTCAAGAGTGCGGTGGCCGCTGCAGGTCGAAACCCTGCGGTCTCGATTGACCAAATTGATGAACTGATTACCTCGCTTGCGACCTTCGTGTCGGGCCAGGGGTTTTCGATGCACGCAGTTCACGGGGTGCGCGCCATGGTTGGCTTGCGAACGGGGCGCCTGGACGACGCCCGCGAAGCACTGACCTTGTGGCGCTCTACGCCGAGCGATCAGATTAGCGATTGCGAAGGCTGCGACCCCATGAAGCAGATTAACGAGGCCGTCGCTCACAAGGATTGGGAACGTGCAGTTGCCACCGCGATGCCCCTTTTCGACGAGGAGGGTGCTTGCGGAGCTCAACCCCACGGAATCCGTGCCAAAGCAATGATCCCGCTGTTAATGTCGGGGCGTCCCGAGGCCGCTTGGGAGGCGCATATTCGCTCCTACCGGCACCACCGCGGCGTTGCCAACAGCATCGATTACATCGGGTTGCATCTCGAATACCTCGTGCGCTCAGGACGTTGGCAACGCGCGTTAGAGATCCTGCGAGACAGTATCGGCATGACCTCTTCTCTTGAAAGCGCTTCACTTCTTGCCGATTATCTTCCGGCTGCTGCGCTGACGGCCATCGAGGCCACGCGACGCGGCCACGGCAATGAACCTTTTGGGGCCCTGTGCACAGGCCAGTCGCAGTGGTGCCAGGGACCACAGCTCGATGTCAATACTCCTCTTTCCGAGACCGCCGCAAAGCTCTCGCAGTGGGCATTGGATGTTGCTTCTCTCTTTGATCAGCGTAACGGGAATGACTACTACACCCGTTTAGTGCGTGAGGTTCTTGAGGCTGGACCAGTCGACGAACAGGCAGAAACACGCGCGCAGGGCGAGTGGCAGTTGGAGCTGGTTGGTGAGCGCGAGACGATGCCCAATCCTCTGTCAACTATCGAAGGTGAAGACTTGCCCGCGCAGCGGGTGTCATCCCGCAGTGCTCGCGGCCAGGCCGAGACCATTGACCAGTCAAACCCCTATCCCCCCATTGACTATTCACTGCCTCCTTTGCCGACGTCGATGCAAGAGGCTTTTGATCGCTACGCTGCACAGACAGATGTCATCGGCTACAACGTGGAGACCAATCTTTTGACAGATTGGTGTCTGGTCAACACCTTGGATGTCACTGAGCTGCAGTTTGACGAAAACGATCCTCAAGCGGCTCTTTCCTTTGCGAGTTTTTCGAAAACTCTTCTGTCTTTGCGTAAAGAGCACGAGAAGTTTGAGTCCGTCTATGAGCGAGTAGCGCCAGTTATTCATTCAATGGCCGAAGACGCTCCCCTAGTCACGCCCGGTTTCTTCACGAGGATTTTCGGGCGGGCCCACGCATCTATCACTCGTAAGGACCTAAGTATCACGCAGCTGGAATTACTACGGTACTCCTGCGAGCTCGATCGCTACTCATGGCTCGGTATGGACGTACCGAGCGACCTTCAAAAGGACGCAGTGGCGCTATGTGACACTTTCGTCTCTCACATTGCCTCCATGACGTCAACACTGAACCGAGGTGCAACGGAGGCCGAGGATATTGCAGCAATCATTGATTGCCTCTGTACCTGTGTCGAAATCTTCCTTGATTCAGAGAAATCAAAGCAAGCGCTCAATGTCCTTGACACCATCGAATCCCTCAAACCCGCTTGCCTACACACTGGTTCCAGCGAAGCAGCATTCATGCGCACTCTTAGCCTTGAAGGCGCACAGCTTTACCTTGAAATCGGCGACTACCGCCGAGCTGCTCAGCGGGCTGACCAGGCTCTACGTTTAGAGACACACTGCGACCCCTACACGGCTTTCTTTGCCCGGTTAATCATCTGTACTGCCAGCATCAAAGCCTACGAATCAGCCGAGGCTGTCTCCCAAGCCCTGCGCCTGAGTGAAATCATCACGCGCACCCCGCTGCGTTCCTTGGGCTTGTCTGCCGCGACAATCATCTCGGATGCATTCGAAGGCGTCCACCGCATCGAGGAAGCAATTGAGCTCCTAGAGCAAACCATTTCGCGGGCAGGTGATTCCTCCTTCGCGCGGCTTCTGACAGCGCTCATTCGTCTGACCTTGGCAAGCTACTACCTGTCCATTGATCAAGATGAAGAAGCCTACGAAACCGCAATGGAGGCCATTGACCCACTCGTCGCAAGCGGTAACCTGCGCGCTGCCTCGCGCGCGGGATCACTGGCCAACGATGCCGCAAAGCGACTACACGATCGTCCCAAGCGACTAGCAGCGGTTGAGCAAGCTCTTGAGATTGCGAAAGCATTCAAGGCTCCTCACGATGTCATTGCTCTGACCCGAATGGCCGCAAAGGCTTATGTCGACACCCCAACGGGAAAGGTGTCGGAAGCCGATAAAGAACGTGCACTTCAGGCTGTGGATGCCGGAGCCACGTGGCTTGAGTCCATGACAGAGGAAATAGATCCTGAGGAGATGGCCTTCCTCCGTGCCGGAATTATCTACATTAAGGGATGGGTGTACATGACATCCCATGATCACTATCCGGCAATTCCACTTCTTCAAGAAGCCTTTACTCTCCAAAAAGAGATCAAGGATGCCGAAAACTACGTCTTCCCGCTGGCTGCCCTCTCTCAGTGCTATTCCGAGCTTGGGGATACTGATGCGCTTCACAATCTGCTGATCGAAGTGAAGGAGACCATGAAGACCACTCCCCTTCACTCTGGAAAGCTGCGCACTCTTGCCCGCGAGATCGAGAAGGAACTCGACGGCCACGACGAGGCATAAGCAAAAGACCTTAACGACTTTGGAAACGCTGACAACCCGCAGCTTCGTTCTTTGCCTCACTCTCGCTGAGTACTAGGACTTTAGTCGTTGTACGCTGGTTTTGTTCGGAGCAGATCGTGTTTATTCGGGCTGAACGCCCACACTTCACGGAATGCTCACTCAAAGACCAAGGAGCGACTATGAACGTTGCAGAGCAACTTGTCTCCCAACTGATCGACGCTGGTGTCCACCGCGTCTATGGCATTGTTGGAGACTCACTCAACCCCGTTGTCGACGCAATCCGCAAGTCTGGCGGTAGCAAGAAGGGCGGAATCGATTGGGTTCATGTCCGCCACGAAGAGGCCGCCGCTTTTGCCGCAGCCGCTGAAGCACAACTGACCGGAAAGCTTGCAGTATGCGCAGGTTCGTGCGGACCGGGCAACCTTCACTTAATCAACGGGCTATACGATGCACAGCGCTCCGCTGCCCCCGTTCTGGCAATCGCCTCGCACATCCCCAGCGTCCAAATCGGCCAGATGTACTTCCAAGAGACGCACCCCGATCGCTTGTTTAATGAGTGCTCGGTTTACAACGAGATGATTTCCAGCGCCGAGCAGGCCCCGCGCGTCGTTAACGCTGCAATCCGTCACGCTGTTGAGCTTTCTGGTGTTTCAGTCATCAGCCTTCCCGGTGACGTCTCTGACCTGAAGGCAACTTCTCCTTCACCAAAGTACGTGCCTTCCCGACGCCCCGTGCTGAGCCCGAATGAGGAAGACCTCCGCCAGCTCGCAGATGTCCTCAATCGCGCAAAGAAGGTTGCAATCTTTGCTGGCGCCGGCGTGGAGGGCGCTCATGACGAGGTCATCGAGCTCGCCGATGTTTTGAAGGCCCCCATTGGCCACACCCTGCGTGGCAAGGACTTCATCCAGTACGACAACCCCTTCGATGTGGGCATGACGGGCCTACTGGGTTACGGCGCAGCAGCCGAGGGCATGAATGATGCAGATGTCCTCATCATGCTGGGAACCGACTTCCCCTACGATCAATTCCTGCCTGACACCTTCACCGTCCAGGTCGAAAACCATCCGGAGAAGCTGGGACGCCGTACCGATATTTCGCTCCCGATCCACAGCGATGTTAAGCCCTTGATCACTGCGCTCTTGCCGCTGCTCGATCGCGATCGTTCGGATGCCTTCCTCAAGGCCAAGATCAAGAAGCACTCGAAGATCATGCACTCCCCCATTGGCGCTTACACGCGCAATGCGGAACACATGAAACCGATTCACCCCGAGTACGCTGCTCACATTCTCAATGAGGTTGCATCAAAGGACGCAATCTTTACGGCTGACACGGGCATGTGCAACGTGTGGACCGCACGCTACATCGATCCGCTTGGTACCCGTCGCCTCATCGGCTCTTTCTTACACGGCTCGATGGCCAATGCGCTTCCTCACGCAATCGGTGCGCAGGTTGCCTTCCCGAACCGTCAGGTCATTTCCGTCTCTGGCGATGGTGGCCTTTCAATGCTGCTTGGCGAGCTGGTAACCGCACGCATGTACAACCTGCCCATCAAGGTTGTTGTCTTCAACAACTCGACTCTGGGCATGGTGAAACTCGAGATGCTGGTAAACGGCCTGCCCGATTACGGTACCGATGTCCACGACGTGAACTACGCGGAAGTCGCAAGCGCAATCGGTTTGCACGGCGAACGCGTCACCGAGCCGACTCGCTTGCGCGGAGCGCTCCAAGAGGCCTTCGCATACAACGGCCCCGCTTTGATCGAGGTCATGACCGATCCGAATGCACTCTCACTTCCGCCTGAGATCCGTTCGGGACAGGTAATTGGTTTCGCGACCGCAATGAGCAAGATTGTCCTCAACCGCGGCGCTGGCGAAGCTGTCGCAATGGCAACTTCCAATATGCGTAACATTCCGCGCCTGTAAGTCTGAGGGAGCGCTTTCTTCGTTTCCTCATAGCGCTTCTTCTCCTTGACGAGGCCGTGGCCGGGTCGTGTGCACTTCTTTGCACACCCCTGCTACGGCCTCGTTGATTAGGACAAAGGTCCTAAAATACTTTCGACACCCTTGTCGTAATTTCAACCAATAAACACACTTTCCCGCAGCTTAAAAACTATCGTTTTGATTCTTCCTAAAATCGTTATTTTCTTGCATAACCAAGCGATTGTGACAAATTGAGCGAGATTCGTAAATAAATTCGGTTTTTCCCTTTTTTATGACAGATGCGTCCTAAACTGAAAGTGTCACCGTGTCAGAATCAACTAAGGAATCACCATGTCGCACTCATTTATTGCAGTCGCGAATATCGTGAACGGCGTTGATCTAGATACCTTCCCTGCGTGGCTTCGAATTACCCACTTCATCAACTTCATCATGATGGGGTTCCTCATTCGATCCGGCTGGGAAGTCCTAGCATCGCACCCACGACTGTACTGGAATAACCACTGCACCCCCGGCTCTGAGTGGATCAAATTCACCAAGGACAAGGTTTCAACTATCCCCGGCGAGTTCACCGCTCGCGATGATCAGCGCAGTCTTCACCCGCTGATCTCTCTGCCCGGGCGAGGCGAAATTGGACTTGGACGCGCATGGCACGCCCTAGTTACCTCAATCTGGTTGCTCAACGGTTTTATCTACGTTGCTCTACTTTTTGGAACCGGCCAGTGGCGCCGCATCGTCCCTACGTCATGGTCGATTTTCCCCGAGGCCTGGGAAAGCGCCAAGATCTACATGGGCTTGCAGATCCCTTCAATCGAGCACTTCCAGCCCTATGATGCCCTGCAGAAGCTCATGTACTTCACAGTTGTCTTCATCGTTGCACCTTTGATGATTGCAACCGGACCGATCATGTCTCCGACCTTCGCAGGGCGCTTCCCTCGCTACGTCAAGCTCTTCCATAACCGTCAGACGGCACGTTCCATCCACTTCCTTGGAATGGCTTTCTACTGCGTATTTGTAGTGATTCACGTTGCCCTGGTTTTCGTGGTTCACCCGCAGTACAACATCGCACACATGATGTTGGGCGAAAACTACAACGACATTACTGCAGCACGATTCGCCCAAGCTGTGACAATGCTGATCCTTGGAATTGTTTTTGCAATCGCTCTGTGGATCGGCGCATCCTACTGGTCATTGGCTGACAAGCGCCGCACACAGCGCCTGATCTGGGGAGCAACCCAGCCTATCCGCTCGCTCACCCTCGACAAGATGCACTCACGTCAGGTCAAGACAGGCACGTTTACCGAAGACGATATTTCACCTTTCCACTGGGTGAACACTCGTCCCCCGACACGCGAGCAATCCGAAGAGTGGGTTGAAATGCGTGAACGAGGCTTCGAGGACTACCGTCTGGAGATTGGTGGTTTGGTCGAGGAAGAGAAGTCCTTCTCAATTGATGAGCTCAAGGCACTTGGCCACGTCACTAACATCACCATGCACACCTGTATGCAGGGATGGACCGGCATTGCAAAGTGGGAAGGCATCCGTTTGAAGGACGTCTTAGCTTTGGTGAAGCCCACTGAGGGTGCACGCTACGTTATGGTTACCTCCTACGGACACGTGGGACATATGTACGACGGCGGTCCAACAACTCCGTACTACGAGTGCCTGGAGCCTTCCATGGTTGACGATGATGAATGCATCCTCGCATGGGCCATGAACAGTGAGCCTCTACCCGACGTTTACGGCGGCCCCCTGCGTCTGCGTGCTGATTCTCAGCACGGCTACAAGATGGTCAAGTGGGTTCACCGTATCGAATGGATTCACGACTACCACGATGTCGGTGATGGACAGGGCGGTTCCCGTGAGGACTCCGGCTTGCAACACTTTGACGCGCGTGCATAAAGCACAGGGTGTCCATCCGGCCCATCCGTTCCATCCGGCCCTCTACTCCACACGAAGTCAGCAAAAGACACAGGCTATAACCTATGCTTTTCGTCGACTTCATGTGACAGATCTAAGAGATCAGGCAAGCGGATGACGTGATACGTGTTTGTTCGCACTATGGGGGGCTGCCAATCAAATTGGCAGCCCCCACTACTACATTCACATGCTTCTACGCCTCTGTCCGCCTTCCTGCTAAGCGGAGCGGATCCCAACTCCCCTCCTGCTCAAGCCCCTCACGCAATCTCCGCACAGGACAGAAGCTATAAACCAGTCCTCTTCCGCTACTGCGCCTAACAAAGGAGTGCTTAGGTTAGATGCAAAGGCCGAAGGCGACCTGCGGAATGCAAATTTAGGCACGTGCAGACTCACAATAAACACTGGTGGGCTCCATCTACATTGATGGAGCCCACCAGTACGTGTACTGCGTTTTCGCCTGAGACATTCCTCTTGATCTAGGGGATCTACTCGTCAGGCATTAAACCTCAGTTTTACGCCGAAGTTTCAGACCTACCCTCAGGCCTGCTGACGTCGACGCATCAGCGCAGCGCCCAATGCCAGTCCAAGCACACCCAAACCGATTGCCGGAGCAGTCATAACACCGGTATGCGCCAAGGGAGTCTTCGGCAAAGGAGCGGTACTGGTCTTCGGCGAAGGAGTGGTACTGGTCGAAGGGGAAGGAGTGGCCTCGGTCGTCGACACAGAGGGCGACGGGGTCACAGTCGTTGCCGGAGGAGTCGTCACCGACGGAGTAGGCGGAGTCGTCTTCAACTGTCCCTCAACGTTTCCCCAACCGACTGTTTCGATCTCGATGTTCTTAACAGCGGTTTGACCATTGATAACCGCAGTGTTCTTGAAGACGTTTCCGATCTTCAGTCCCTCAGGGGTGTTGAGCTCAGTGTAGTACTTGAGCTCGTAAATGGCATCATCGCTGGCCTTGGGGAACGAAGCGACAAAACCGTTAGCAGTTTCAGTCATTGTGAAGGTGCCACCATCGATGGAGCCTCCCACCCACACCAGCTGACTGGGACGCTGGTGGTAGGGGTCATTGCGGTAGGCCTCGGTGGTATTCCATTTCAGCAAACGCGCCTGCTGGTTCTTCTTGCCATCGTTGAAGAGCTTATAGCCACCGTTAGCGGTATCGAATGTGTCGGTCACGGTAATGACCGATCCTTGCACCGATTTGGCGGGAATGTGAATTTCCCAGGTGAAACGCTCGTTGTGACCTTCATGCAGCTGCCAACCGTACTTCCAGGGCTGCTTGGGGACCCAGCTGTACTTGTTAGAAACAACGTTGCCGTGATCGATCTTGGCCTCGATCGTGACCGAGTGACCAATTGTAAAGGTGAAGCGATCCGTCGTTGTGGTCATGGCCATGTCGGCTCGGACGTGGATATCGCCCTTGGCATTGACGTGGGTCTTGACGTAATCGGTAAAAACACAGTTGACGATCTGTCCGGTGCCCGCGGGGACCGAGCACTTGAGCGCAACACCGCCGCCGTTCTTGTCAATGACATCGAAGTTTGCACTGCGTGTACGCAGTTCTCGAGGGAGTTGGATCGTCAGAGTGTCGCCTTCAGAGACATTCTTTCCCGTCGTATCAAAAGTGAGATCCGCTGAAAACTCATCCCAAATCGTATTGGGTCCGTTGGGAGTGGATTCATTTGTCATCGTTACGCTGGTGATAATTCCATTCACTTCAGCTGCCGAGGCCGCCGGGGCAGTGGGCGCAAAAACGCTGAGTGCGCCGGCACCGAGCAAAGCGACTGTGAGTGCGCCAGCGAGAGGAACGCGACGCAACTGCGCGCGCGTAGCTTCGTTATTCATGACGTATGTGTCTTTCTGGAGGGATACCGCTAAGCGGCTAAGCCCTTTCAGGCTAACACTTTCATCTTCAGCTTTGGTCGAGCGATTATTTCTCAAACAATAATACCAATTTCAGGAAATCCGCAGAATATCAACGATATACACGTTTAATATCAGCTGATTCCCCGATACATTCCTGAATATTCCTGAGTAAATCCCAGTTATTGACACATCGTTAGAGATTCGAAAGCCTGAAGTTACGCAACGACACAAATACGCGTCTTTCCGGCTACATACAACTGACCACCAGCACATATTCGTGCAAAATGGCCATAATAACGCTGCTTCTCGGTAAAGTTGTGGGCTCCACCCACAAGGATGGAGCCCACAGTTCAGCTGCTACTTCTCACAGAGAAGCGCAGCTTGTTCAGACTTAGGCCTGCTGACGACGACGCATCAGCGCTGCGCCCAATGCCAGTCCAAGCGCACCCAAACCGATCATTGGAGCAGTCATAACACCTGTACGTGCCAGGGAGGCCTTCGGTGAAGGAGTGGTGCTGGTCGAGGGGGAAGGCGTGGCCTCTGTCGTCGACTCAGAGGGCGAGGGGGTCACTGTGGTAGCCGGAGGAGTCGAGGTCGATGGAGCGGGCGGAGTCGGGCGATTTTCGCTCGAGAGGTCACCCCAGCCAACTGTTTCAATCGCAATGTTGTGCTCAGCGGTCATTCCATTGACATCGGCCTTGTTATTGAAGACGTTTCCAGCCTTTGCATTCTCCGGAATATTCAGCACGGTGTAGTACTTGATCATGTAGTAGGCGTCGCTGTTCGAGTTCGGGAAAGAAGCAACGAAGCCGGTCGAGGTCTCGGTCATAGTGAAGGTGCCGCCATTGACCGCTCCCCCAACGGGAATGCTCTCAACGTAGTTCTGATGACTCGGGTCAGCCTTGAAGTCATCAAGAGAGTTCCACTTGAGCAAGCGTGTGCGCTGCCATGCATTCGGATCCGTTGAGGGGTCATTGAACAGCTTGTAACCGCCATGAGCAGTGTCGAAGGTATCAGTCACCGAAATGGTATCCGAGTGAATGTTACGTTCTGGGATGAAGACCTCCCAGGTAAAACGTTCATTGTGTCCCTCGTGCAGCTGCCAGCCATTTTTCCACGGAGTATCGGGAGCGTAGCCGTTCGTGTTCGGAACGACGTTACCGTTTTCAATGTCCGCAGTTAGGACGATGTCATGGCCGATCTTGAACTCAAAGCGCGTTGAAGTGGTCGCACGAGTCACATCTGCGAGGACGTGAATGTCGCCCTTCATGTTGATGTGGTTATCTGCGTAGTCCGTAAACGCACAGCGCAGCGTCTGCCCCACGCCATTGGGGATGACACACTTCATTGCGACGCCACCCGTGTTCTTATCGGTGACATCAAAGTAGGCCTCGCGGGTGCGCAGCTCGCTGGGCAGCTGGATGGTGACGGTATCCGTTTCGGCAACATCCACACCAGTCGTATCGAAGCTAAAGTCCATCGTGAAGTTATCCCACACACGGTTGGGGCCATCCGGAGTCGAGCTGTTCTTCATTACGACGTTCTTGACGACCTGATCGACCGCAACGGGATAGTGATCAGCAGCTTGCGAAGATGAAGCGGTAACAACAGACATCACGCTGGCTCCGGCAAGTGTGCACGCAAGAGCACCGGCAACCGAAGCGCGACGCACGCGCACGCTTGTAGCATTGATAATCATGAAGTCATTTCTTTCTGGAGGGATGTCACACGAGTGACCAAGCATTAGAAGACTATCACACCCACATTCAGCTTCAACTCAGGTTACACTGCGAACAACATCAGAACTTTTGGCTATTTTCTGCGGATTGTCAGATATTTTTCAGACAAAAACCGATACATGTTGAGCTGGTCATAAAGAATCGCCAGCCTACTCTCCTAGAGTATTTTGCGTACAAAATGATTGACCGGCGCTCCGCACGGAGACACCGGCCAATCAGACTAGCGAGAAATTAAGTTACTGTGCGCGTCGACGCGAAATCATTGCGCCCAGTGTGCCAGCTAAGACGCCAGCGATAAGAACAACCGCTGTACTTGCACCCGTGTGAGCCAAAGCCTTTGGTGCTGCGCTCGATGTTGAAACGCTGGGTTCAGGCTCGGGCGTCGTGGTGGACGGAGTCGGCTCGGGGGTGGTCGTTGACGGAGTGGGCTCGGGCTCGGGCGTCGTGGTGGACGGAGTCGGCTCGGGCTCAGGAGTAGTCGTCGATGGAGTAGGTTCAGGAGTTGTCGTTGAAGGTGTCGGCTCCGGAGTAGTCGTCGACGGGGTAGGTTCTGGCGTCGTAGTCGACGGAGTCGGGGTCGGCGTCTTCTTCTTGTCTGCATCGACATCGCCCCAACCGGCGGTGTTAATGACGATACTCTTCTCGGCAACCTGGTCATTGACGACAGCAGTGTTCTTGAAAGCGCTACCAACGCTTGCACTGGCCGGAACCTTGAGTTCTGTGTAGTACTTAAGCAGGTAGTATGCATCGCCACCCGAGTTCGGGAAAGATGCGACAAAACCGTTAGCAGTCTCTGTCATGGTGAAGGTGCCGCCATTGATGGAGCCACCAACGTCGACCTTTTCAGCAAAATTCTCACGCTTCGGGTCGTTCTGGAAGTCTTCCAGCGAATTCCACTTCAGAAGACGCGTACGCTGCCATGCACCATTCGGATCATTGAAAAGACGGTAGCCACCGTTGGCGGGATCAAAAGTATCGGTCACGCTGATGGTGCTTGCATGGTTTTGACGCTCAGGGATGTAGACCTCCCACGTAAAGCGCTCATCATGCCCGTTGTGAAGCTGCCAACCATCCTTATAGGCCTTGGCAGGCGCATGAGCATTAGACTTCGGAACAATCTTTCCGTTGGGCATGGGAACAGGAAGCGTCACCGTGTGATTCACAGTGAAGCTCAAATTTTCACTTGAAGATTCGGCGGCTGTATCACCAACCAAGTGAATCTGCCCCTTCGCATTTTCATGCGTCTTCATGTAGTCGGTGAAAACACAGGTGAGTTCAGGCCCTTCGCCAGAAGGAACCGAGCAGCGAAGCGCTACGCCACCGGTCTGAGCATCAGTCACATCGAAAGAGGCCTGACGGGTCCTCAATTCCTTGGGAAGCTTGATGGTAAGCGTGTCATTTTCGGCTACGGTCTTACCGGTCGTATCGAAGGAGAAAACGGCGTTGAAAGAGTCGAAGACATTGTTGGGACCATTTGGATGCGTGGTGTTCTTGATCGATGCATCGGTAACCACATTGACATCCGCGGCCTGTGCGACGCCGTTCGAGGTCATCACGCCGACAGCAGCGCCAGCACCAACTAGCGCACAAGCTAGTGCCGTAGCTCCCCAGGAATACACTGGGCGAACGCGTGTCACTTCAGAGTTCATTACAAGTTATCTTTCGTTGGGAACGTCGAACTGTATTGAGGTCCCTCGAATGCTACCACATCAACATACAGGATAAAATCAGTTGTTTTTCACACTTTCTACATTTTTAGATATTGCACGGAGAATCCCGAATTTATAACGCAAGAGACGAACTCTATTCATCCACAATTCCCCTATGCAGATGAAGACCAGACGAAAATTTCAGATCCTTATAGAAAACGTGGCTGGTGCAAAATTACGCACCGGCCACGCTCACGGTCACCGACCACTCATTGCGCCCGACAGGCAAAGAGTGCGGCCTCTGCAGATTGGTTACTTGCCGCAGCCCCCAGCTTGGCTCGGATCCAAAGCCATGTGAGAATCTTTAATCCTGGCCGCGGGAGTGAAAGCCATCACGACACCAGCAAGCACTGACAGAACAACGAAGATATACATGGCAGCTTCGACACCCACGATGGAGGCAAGAAGACCTGCAGCGACCGATCCCAGGGGCATCACTCCCCACACCGCGAAACGGAAGGTTGCATTCATACGCCCAAGCATCCACTTAGGGCAAATTTCCTGCCGCAAACTCATCTGCGTCACGTTGTAGATGGTAATGAAATAGGAGTAGACAATTCCCGCGCCAGCGATGACCCAGTCCGCAATCTCGGGCACATGAAGTGCCGCCGGCTGCAAGACAAGGATCGAGACTCCAATGACGTAAGTGATCACAATGCAACGCCCGATCCCTAGGCGCCCAAGCCACAGGGAACGAGTCATCGCGCCAAAAATGCCGCCAATCGCTCCCGCACTCAGAAGTACCCCTAGTTGCGTCGCATTCATGCCCAGTGTTCGAAGCACCAAAATCGGCAAGAGAACTCGCAACCCTGAACCCGTAAAAGCAGCAAAGGAGATACACGAGAACAGGGGAAAAAGCAGACGCTCGTGTCGAACGAAGCTCAACCCCTCGCGGATTTGCGCAAACAACGAAGCACTAGGGCGCTCGGGTTTAGGCTCAGGTGTTCGAATTCGCCAAATCGCCACCGTCGAAAACACGTACGTTGCTGCGGTAAATACGTAGGCAAGCGGAGGCGCAAAGACCCCCAAAAGCCAGCCACCTAAACCAGGGCCACCCGCAGCACCAACCTGGTACGAGGCCTCGAGCCGGCCATTCGCGGCTGCGATATACCGTGTGGATGCGATTGCCGGCACGTAGGACTGATAGGCAACATCGAAGAAGACTGTCGCAAGCCCTAAGAGCGCAGCAACGATCATCAGGTGCGTGAGCGTAAGCGTAAACCACTCATATGCGATCGGAATTGAAATCAGCGCAAAAACTCGCACTAGATCAGAAACAATCATGACCCGGCGTTTACGCCAGCGATCAACCCAGGCACCTGCAGGAAGACCGATGAGGAGAAATGCGAGTGTCTGCAGGCCGGTGAGAATACCGATTTCAGACTCCGAAGCGTGCAATAGAGAGATAGCGATTGCCGAGGTTGCAAGAGTGGCAACTTGGAAACCAAACTCCGCCGCGGTCTGGCCAGCCCACAGGTGCATGAAAGCAGAATTGCGCGTGAGAGGATGGTTCAGCAACCGCCCAATCACCCGGTTCACTTCTATCCCATCCTGCTTCGCGTTAATTTTTCACTGCCCCGATGACGCAACCGCGCGAATCTGGGAAGGTCTCTCCGAATAGAAGAATACAAAAACGACTTGAAAACCAAGCCGTTTTTGTATCTTCTGTGCCCCCGAGACGATTCGAACGTCCGACACCCGCTTTAGGAGAGCGGTGCTCTATCCCCTGAGCTACGAGGGCGCACCAACATAGGGTATCACCCACATCTTCGTTTCTCAGACTCTCGAAAAAGAACACATATAGGTAAGCGGCGACACCCGAAGATGTCGCCGCTATTTAAAAACGCATCGTTAGCGCCTACTCCACTCCTGCGAAGGATCAGGCAAGACGTCGTGATGCTTCGAAGGAACAACCATCACCGGACAGGTCGAGTGTGCGATCACCGTCTGCGAAGTCGAACCCAACAAGATGCCGGCAAAGCCACCGCGGCCTCGGGTGCCAACAACAACCAAATCGACGGCAGTCGAGAACTCAATGAGCAACGACGAGGGAGATCCATCAAGTGCATGGCGCGCAACCTTGTGCTGACGTCCGTCCAAGGCTGCGTCAACAGCGTTATCAAGACCTTCCTTGACATCCTTGAGGAGCTTGTCGCGATCAATATTGGCTGGCAACCAAGCCATCATTGTCGCACCCGTTGCCATCGGGACTGCGGCAACTGCGGTCAGGCGGGCGTCCCATAGCTCGGCCTCGTCAACCGCACGCTTGAGCGCCGAGGTCGCACCTTCGGACCCATCGGAGCCAACGACAATACGCTCAACGGGAGTAAATGCTTTACCGGAAGTATGCCGAGGCACAATAACAACCGGGCAATGAGCATGGGCAGGAAGCGCGGAAGACACGGTGCCCAGGAGGCGGTCGGCGAAACCGCCACCACCGCGCGAGCCGACGACAATCAAGTCGACTTCGCGCGACATGTCGATAAGAATCCCCGCGGGATCACCAGCCTCAACGAGGCCGTGAACGTCAGAAGCTCCAACTTCCTTTGCGAGGTCAACACCTTGCTTGACGATCTGCGATGCTCCTTCTTTAAGAGCCGCATCGTCGAGAACTGCATATCCACCATCGAGGGTTGCCGCAGCATACGATGCAACGGCATACGTACAAATAATATGGAGTCTGCATGAGCGAATCTTTGAACGCTCTGCGGCCCACTTGACTGCTGCGAAGCTCTCCTTTGAGCCATCGACGCCGACCAAAATCACTTCTGATGTCCCCATGACTACCTCCTCGTGATTACGTCACCACTATTTTGCCCTATTCGCACGTGAAATGTCAGTAGTTCAGTGATTCCACAGCGAAAAACTGAATACCACGGAGCGCGGGCGGATATAGAAAAGGGGCCGCCGAAGCGACCCCTTCCCTATCACACAAAAACTCAGTAGCGCACGAAGCTGTAGTTGCCCCACAGCGGCTGGACCTTCGTCACAGAACCGGGGGTGGTAGCCTCGACGACCATTCCGTTGCCTGCGTAGATGCCCACGTGACCGTAGGCGTGCCACACGAGGTCACCGGGACGCGCTTCAGAAGCGGAGACGAAAGTACCCGCTGCGCCCTGCGCACCAGAGGTACGCGGAATGGAGATACCTGCACGAGCGTAGACGTACTGGGTGAAACCAGAGCAGTCGAAGCCCGCGGGGGTAGAGCCACCGTAGACGTAAGGAATGCCAGTGAGCGACAGTGCGATCGACACAATGTCGTTACCTGAAGGGTTCAGCGCTGCAGACGAGGTGCCAATTTCCGAGCGAGTGTAGTCGCGGGAAGCAGCGGTGTTAGTCGTTGCAGTTGCAACAGGAGCCGGAGCTTCAGCCGAAGCAGAAACTTCGTCACTAGCAGACCAGGCGATATCCGGGACCGAAACCGTCGTAGGCAGAACGGTCGCGGTGTTGTTCGAAGTATCGACTGCGGCATCATGGACGGTGGGGGCTGCAGTTGCAGTGCCACCGACGACAGCGGTCAGAGCGAGTCCAGCGGCCGATGCAGCAGCAGTTCCACGAAGCGGTGTCTTGAACGCGGTGAGCGTGTCAGCCAAGTCGAAAACAGGGGCCATCGGGCGGCGTGCCTTGCGGTGCCGCGGCGCGGGCTTACCAGTTGTCACAAGTAATCTCCTCTTTGACCTGCGAGGTGAGCTGTCGGGTTCGGGCAGGAGAGCCCGGCTTGGTTTCCCAAGCTTCACCCCAAGACCCAAAGGTCGTAAGTGGTTTCCCCGCGTTGAACCTTCGTCTTACCTATTTCTTCGCGGTTCAACCTCGGTTAACGAAGAACGGTCGGCCAGTGAGGCCATGTATGAGTTTATCGTACTGACCCTGAATTGTCACGCCAATGTAACGAAACGATGACGAACATATTACAGGTTTTCTTAAGGTTTTACAGCTTACTTTCAGAATTGCTGGTCAGAGAGCTTAATTCAGCGTGATGAAAAGGTGTGGAGCAAGCGTCAAAGGCAGTTGAACGGCCTGACCGGGCGCTGATTCCTTCCCATCAGCGGTGTGAGTTACCTCAAGAACAACGTCACGAGGGTCAGCCTCGAAGTTAATCCGAGCCCCTGGACGCACTCCGCACCGAGCAAAGGCATCGAGCACTTGCGTCTCTGCCTGGATGGGTTCACCGATTCGAGTAACCGTCCCAGAAGTGGACTCCCCCATCCGCAAGGCCAATTCCAACGAAATACCGTCTGAGACCCCATCCGTTCCAGGAATCGGGTTTCCATAGGGATCGGTATTCGGGTTATGAAGAATTTCTCCAAGACGCTGCTCAACCTGATCCGACATGACGTGCTCCCAGCGACACGCTTCTTCATGGGTATGGGCCCAATCCAGACCGATGACATCAGTCAAAAGACGCTCGGCAAGGCGGTGCTTGCGAACAACTTCAATGGCACGCTCACGTCCCAGAGCCGTGAGTTCCAGCCGCCGGTCCCCCATGACATGCACGAGGCCGTCACGTTCCATTCGTCCAATTGTTTGCGAAACCGTGGGGCCAGAATGCCCCAATCGCTCAACAATTCGAGCACGAAGAGGCGTCACACCGTCTTCTTCAAGCTCATAAATCGTCTTGAGATACATTTCGGTGGTATCGATCAGATCGCTCACGATTCCTCCATAGGTAGTTTCTGACCTCAGAGTACATATTTCCGCGCCATCGTGTTCATTAGCTAGGAAAACCGCGCGTCACGGGGAGTCAGATGGACAACTTCAGCATCAATTGAGATATGCCAATGTTGCTAATTCCCCATATAGGGATCGTAATGAGCATTCGGGTTCTCGATTTCAATGGGGTGTGCACCCGCGCGAACATGCAGATGGATATCCCACCGTTTCATACACACCGCTGCAGCAATAATTGTGACAATCAGGGTCGAGACTGACCCCACCCAAATCGAGGCACGAGCATCAATCACTTGACCAATCCACCCCACAAAGGGAGCTCCGATAGGTGTCGACCCCATAACGACCATGCCGTATAGCGCCAAAACCCGTCCACGTACGTCTTCTGCAGTCGTCGTTTGGACTGCAGCATTTGCAGAAGTGAGCATGGTGATCATGGCAAAACCCGTCGGAACGCACATGATCCCATAGGTTTCATAAGTGGGCGTGAATGCCAGAATCGTTGATACAACACCCAATGCAATAGTCGAGCCAACGACCAAACGAAGACGCGGAAGCTTCCGACGCGCAGCAAAAAGTGCCCCGGAAAACGATCCGACCGCGATCAATGCACTCAACATGCCGTACTGGCCCGCTCCCCTATGAAAAACCGTTGTCGCCATGACAGCCGTCGTGAGCTGCTGATTGAGGGCCAAAGCCGAAGCAAAACCAACTACGACAATGATCAGAATAAGATCGGGACGGCCTCGTAAATACACAAGCCCCTCACGCAGCTGCCCTTTCTTCCGAGGAACCGGCCGGCGCGGCACTAAATCTTTATGGCGAATTGATGTCGTGAACATCGCGGCAATCAGGAACATTCCCGAGTTCACAAAGAAGACCCAGGCCTCGCCCACCCAATCAATCATCAAGCCCGAAATTGCGGGGCCTACCAGACGGGCAAAGTTAAAAGCAACGGAGTTGAGCGCTACAGCGTTCGTGATCGACGAAGCGGGGACAAGCTCGGAAACAAAAGCCTGGCGTGCAGGAGAGTCGAAAGCCGCGGCCACTCCCCCGCCAAAGGCTAAGGCATACACCAGCCACAGATGCGCATGCCCCGTGAAAACCATAATTCCCAAGAGCAGGCCGAAAATGCCGAAAGATGTCTGGGTGACCTGGATGATTCCTTTGCGATCAAGACGGTCGACCACGACGCCCGCATAGGGACTCAAAAGAAGGATAGGGAGGAATTGAAGAGCCGTAACGACCCCGATTTGGAAAGAGGAATTCTGCGTCAATACGGTCAAAACAAGCCAGTCCTGAGCAACGCGCTGCATCCACTGGGCAGAAGCAGCCAACACATTGGCAACAAACCAATGCCGGAAACTCCGGTACTCAAATGACTGAAAAGTACGTGACACAAAAGCCCCCACATCGCTCAAGACCACTTTTGAGGATACGCCCAAATACACGTGTGGGGGCCGACACATGCCGGCCCCCACACGAGGTAGATAACGGATCAGGCTCCCAAAGCAGCCCGAATCGGACCCAAGAGGAAGTAGACCACGAAGAGGATCGAGGTCAGCCACATCAGCGGGTGAATCTTACGAGCCTTGCCCAGGGTAATCTGAATGACTGTGTAGGCAATGAAGCCAACACCGATACCCACCGAGATCGAGTAGGCGAAAGGCATGAAGGCGATGGTCAAGAAGCCAGGGATTGCATACTCCGGATCCTTCCAATCAACCTCAAGAACCTGAGCCATCATGAGGAAGCCAACGAAGACCAGTGCGGTCGAGGCGGCCTCGGTCGGGACAAGCTGAACCAGGGGCGAAAGGAAGGTGGACAGCAGGAAGAGGACACCGGTGACAACCGAGGCCAAACCAGTGCGCGCACCCTCACCAACACCGGAGGTCGACTCAATGTAGGAGGTGTTCGAAGAGACACCGCCCAGACCACCTGCAGCAGCGGCCAAGGAGTCAATGAGCAGAATACGGCTGGAGTGAGGCGGGTTTCCAGCTTCGTCGAGAAGACCACCCTCAGCACCGACAGCAACCATCGTTCCCATGGTGTCGAAGAAGTCTGCAAGCATCAGCGAGAAGATCAGCAGAACAACCGAAACGACGCCGAGCTTTCCGAAGGCGCCGAAGAAATCGATCTGGAAGAGCGAGTTAAAGCTGGGGATCGAAATCGGAGAGCCGCTCAGTGCTGGAACGGTCTGTCCCCAACCGGTCGGAGAGTTCTCACTACGTACGGGAAGGTGAACGAAGAGCTGGAGGATCGCTGCCAAAACCGTGGAAGCGATAAGGCCGATGAGCATTGCGCCCTTGACCTTGCGCACGTACAAGATGATGGTCAGACCAAGGCCGACAACGAAGACCAAGGTTGGCCATCCCTGCAGGGAGCCATTAATACCAAGCTGAACCGGGGTTGCGCCTGCACGAATGATACCCGCGTTAATCAGGCCAACCAGGGTAATAAAAAGACCGATACCTACAGAGATAGCGGTCTTGATCTGGTACGGAACTGCGCGGAAGACCGCGTCTCGGAATCCTGTCAGAACCAGAAGGGTAATGAGGATACCCTCCCAGAAAATGAGGCCCATGGCCTCTTGGAAGGTGAGTCCTGAACCAAGGACCAAGGTGAAGGCGACGATTGCATTGAGGCCAAGACCTGCGGCCAGCGCCAGCGGGTAGTTCGCAACGACACCCATGAGGATGGTCATGATGCCCGCGACAAGTGCGGTGCCTGCAGCAATTCCTGCGGGGGTAATGGAGCCGTCTTGAGGCAGAGCGGCCGAAAGAATCGATGGGTTAACAACAAGGATGTAGGCCATTGCGAAGAAGGTGACCACGCCACCTCGGATTTCGCGACCAATTGTGGATCCACGCTCAGTGATGTGGAAGAAAGTGTCAATGGAATTCAGTGGCTTCGCGCTCGCGGGCGCTTTTTCTTGTGTGCTCACTCCCCAAAGTTTCGCTGAAAAAACGCTCAAAGTGAAGCACTTATCATCCAGCGAGATGCACTTTGATTTCCCGGATTGACCTGCTTATAGTTCTTATTTAGAACCAGTTTCGTTTTCAGGACCCGATTCGCTCAGATTCAACAAGGAAATCGTTGATACGCGAGGGACGAACTGGCCAATCCGTTCCATTGTTGGGCACATCAGTTTCCGAGTGCGCACCGCAAGTGTGATCCAAACTCACAACGCAGCCATCATCTTGTGCCCATTCATTTGCGCAGACACCAAATACCAGGCGCATCGAACCGGACATCTTCATAAGGAAGCCGCAGGTCGAACACGTCTGCTTAGGGCGACGGCCACGCTTCGGCCCGCGATCCGAGGCGTACCAGCGCTTTGCAGCATCGTCGTGACCTTTATCGGAAAGAACGCGAACGCGCCCCAATCCCAACTC
>ERZ773045.295-NODE-295-length-26354-cov-4.237918_pt1 | contig 26354 bp, 24 predicted proteins | sample MGYA00580635_ERZ773045 | MGnify/ENA primary metagenome ERZ773045 (study PRJEB29015, sample SAMEA2738115) | human oral metagenome | biome: human oral; feature: human-associated habitat; material: saliva | place: China | collected 2261 ...
TGATAAAAGAATTTATAAGCACGAGAAGAGCATAGAGATACCAATAGTTGTAAGAGACAAGAAAATAGAGGAAACACCCAGATAATACAGTCCTGAAGGACGAGATTTTACCTGTTCTATAAAATGTATGAAGTCCGGTAAAGCCACCAATAAAAGCTAATAGCCCGTAGGTTAATCGGGGTTGGTATTTGCTTGAGGTTACTTGTTCAGATGAATCACTGACATCCGTCTCAGCCATAAGAGCCTCCAAAGTATGCCGTAAACACTCTTATAAATTCATAAAATATTTTATAAGAGTATTATATCACAATATGGAATAAATTTCATAAAGTGTTCTTTGGAGAATGGAATTGTAGTTTTAGATCACCTGGAAAATAAAGAAATCAAGGTAATGGCTCTCGGGAACACCCCAAAGAATTGGGTGGTCAGGAGCTTGCTGGCGCTCTTCAATTTGCTTGAGCTGTACGTTGGTGTGGTGAGCTGCCTCGGCAATTGCCTGAGCGAGAAGATCTCTGGTCATGAAGTGAGAGCAGGAACAGGTTGCCAGGTAGCCGCCTCGAGGTAGCAGCTTCATGGCTGCAGCGTTGATTTCCTTATAGCCGCGCATGGCGCTGCGAACCTTGTCGCGCGTCTTGGTAAATGCAGGCGGATCCAGAATGATGAGATCAAACGGACCTCCCTCTGCCTTGAGCTGACCTCGGTCACCAGCCAGTTCTGGCAGGTATTCAAGGACGTTTGCACAGGTAAAGTCCATGTTGTCTGCCAAGCCGTTGAGCTCCGCATTTTGGCGAGCAAGGTCAATGGCTGTTTGGCTGACGTCTACGCAGCGGACAAAATCTGCCCCTCCTGCTGCAGCGTTAAGGCCAAACGGACCAACGTGACAGAAGCAATCCATTACACGACGGCCTTGTGCAAGCTGGCGAACTGCTCGGCGGTTATATTTTTGATCTAAGAAAAAGCCGGTTTTCTGGCTGTTTTCAAGGTCAAGATTGAATTTAAGTCCGTTTTCAGTTGCAAGAACATGGGTTGAAGGCAGAGTAAGGGAGCTTTCTGCAAGTAAGCCATTCTCGTCAGGAGAAGCACCTGTCCACCAGCCCTTATATTGTGGAAGCCCTTCTTTAAGGCGCGAAGGAGAGTCATTTCTTTCGTAGATGCCATCAATGACCTGGCCATCTGTAGACAAAACCTCAAGCAGCAGCGGATAGATAACGTTGCGCAGACGCTCCATGCCTACGGTTCCTACCTGCGCAACAAGCACGTTCTCGTAGCGGTCTACGATCAAGCCAGGAAAACCATCGGCCTCCGAGAAGATAACGCGGCAGCAATTGGTATCGGGCTCAGTGTCTGGTAGAGCGCGGTTTCCCATAGTGGTTTTGCGGTGTTCCCACGCCCAGCTAATCTTGCGGCTCCAAAACGCTTCGTTGAGCCTATCGTTGGCGTTTCTTGTCACAATTCTGACGCGAATCTTGCTCATTTCTGACAGAAGGCCAGTTCCCTGGTAGGTTCCGTTCTCCTCAAAAACATCAACGATGCAACCATTTTGAGCATGTTCGCCGGTTTCTGGAGACGGTTCTACACGGATAACCTCGCCCTCAAAGACCCAAGGATGTCCGCCCGCAAGTGCGCGAGCTGCTTTCTTGGTGACAATAACCTGTGGATAAGGGCGGAGTTGCTTCATGATGTTCCTTCTCGCGAGAAGCGCTTACAAAAGGCTTGGTGCTTGTATGTGCTCAGTGTCGATGCTCAAAAAGTTACATAAAAAAATTGCAGAGAGCCATAAGAGGGAATATTGCCTGCTTGATAGCTGCAGAGCGTTTGTCGGGAGAAGTCACAAAGAGAAGAATTGCGGCAAATTCCATTGAACAAACAGCAAAGACAACAAGCGCTTTACCTAGTGGATTTCTGTTAGCCATCAAGAAGACGCCAACGAATACCTCAATAGCAAGAAAGAGATTATAAAATCCCTGGTTAAAAGCCATCTTCTCAGTGCTCTCTGCCTCTTCTTTTGTCATGTTAAAGGCCTTGAGCGCACCGTCAGAAGTCCAGGCAAATGACTCAAGATAAAAAATAACCACATGAAGAGCTGCTGCTCCAAGAGCAAAAATTACACCAACGCCATTAAAAGGGCCCATTTTGATTCCTTTACTGTATGAGCTGACTGCATCTGATTATAGATTACGTGTGTCGGCCATATCTGCCGCCAAATCCAAATCCTTTGCCCCTTGACCTTGAGCCCGAGAACATCGAGCGCGTGGTCTTGGTGGTAGAGCGGGAATCCTGGAGCATAATGCGTCCCTCATCATAAGAAAAGCCAGGTAGATCCCATGCAGGAATCAACGCCTTTGTGAAATATTCAATTTCTCTGAGCGGCGTAACTTCGTCTGGTCCCATGAACGTATAGGCCTGACCTGCGGCTCCCGCGCGGCCCGTTCGGCCAATACGGTGAACATAATCCTCGGGGTCAAGCGGCACATCAAAGTTAATAACGGCGTCAATGCCCTGGATATCAATGCCGCGACTCATAACGTCGGTTGCAACAAGAACCTGAATAGCGCCGCTGCGGAATCGATCAAGCGCTCTTGCGCGAGCCTTTTGCGGACGGTCCGCATGCATAACATTAACCTTGAGACCTGCGGCTTTGAGGTTTTTGTAAATGCTGTCAACGCGCGACTTTGTCCTGCAGAACACCAAAACGCGCTCTGGCGCAGGATCAAAGGAGTCGATAAGCGCCTTTAAGAGCTGCGGTTTTTGTCCCTGGGTAACTGAGCACAAATGTTGCTTGATTGTTGCCGCAGTTTGTCCCGTTCTTGCAATCTCAATGCGCTCTGGATCTTTGAGCAACGCATCTATGGTTGAGGTAATTGACGCGGGGAGCGTTGCCGAGAAAAGCAACGTTTGGTGCGCCTTGGGTAGCTGCTCCATAATGCGGCGAACGCTTGGCCAAAAGCCCATGTCAAGCATGCGGTCTGCCTCGTCAAGCACCAGCACCTGGATGTTTTCTAGGCTTGTGTGCTTCTTGTCGAGAAGATCAATCAAGCGGCCAGGTGTTGCCACCAGCACATCACAACCTTTTTGCAGTGCGGTTATCTGGTGCTTGTAACGAGCGCCGCCAGTGACAATGACAGCTTGCTGGCCAGTGGATGCACAAACGTTTTTAGCAACGTCGTCAATTTGGGCCGCAAGCTCTCGTGTTGGCGTGATGATGAGCGCGCGGGGATACGCGTTACGTTTGGTGTCACCACGCTTGGCGTTACGCTTGGCACTCGCGTTGCGTCCGGCGGCTGCGTTGGGCTCCTTGGCGTCGGGCTTCTCGGCCCCACCGGGTTTCTCGACAGCAATGCGCTGCAGCGTAGGTAACATAAACGCCGCAGTTTTACCTGTTCCCGTTTGCGCTGACGCAACAACGTCCTTGCCCGCAAGGACAGCGGGAATTGCCGCGGCCTGCACGGGAGTAGGTGCGTTGAACCCAAGCGTTGCTACGCCTGCCAGAATTTGCTCGTTTAGCCCGAGCTCGGCAAAAGTTATTTCCATACAAACAAGTATACTTATGTGCAACGATTAGCTAAAGGAAGTTACCATGCCTATTAATATTCCAGATGGTTTACCAGCTAAGAAGACACTGCAAGAAGAGCGTATTTTTGCGCTTGAGGAAGAAGTTGCAGAACACCAGGAGATTCGTCCACTTCGCCTGGCAATTTTGAATTTAATGCCTAAGAAAATTCAGACTGAAACGCAGATTCTCCGTCTGATTTCAAAGTCTCCTATTCAGGTTACGTGTGACTTTATGCGCATCTCTTCGCACGAATCTAAAAACACTGCCGCTGACCACCTGGTAACGTTTTATTCAACTTTTGATGACTTCAAAGATAAAAACTACGACGGTTTGATTGTTACGGGCGCTCCTATTGAGGACCTCAAATACGAGGATGTTGACTACTGGGATGAATTTTGTCGCATTGTTGACTGGTCTCAGGAGCATGTCTTTTCTACCATGTACCTGTGTTGGGGCGCACTAGCTGGCCTGTATTATTTGCACGATATTCCTAAGAAAATGCTGGGTGCTAAGCTCTTTGGTATTTTCCCACAGCGTTTATGCGATGAGTATTGCTTCCTCACCAATGGATTTGACGAGGTACATTACATGCCGCATTCTCGTCATGCTGCGATTGAGACATCAGCTTTGGTAGACCACCCCGAGCTTGCCGTGCTTTCTGAGGGCTTTACCAGCGGTCCTGCACTTCTCGCTACCAGAGACTTTCATGAGATTTTTGTAACCGGTCATTTTGAATATGATCGCGACACGCTTGCAGAGGAGTATTGGCGTGACTTTCACAAGGGTCTGCCTATTCGCCTGCCAGAGAATTACTTCCCTGATAATGATCCAGAAAAGCAGCCGCTGTTTACCTGGCGTGCGCACGCAAACTTGCTGTATCGCAACTGGATTAACTGGGTGTACCAGATGACGCCGTACAACACAGACGAGATACCTGCGGCTATTGCAGATCTTCGTCAACGTGTTTCCGAGGCTGATCCTGACGCAAGGATGACCGGTAGGTTCTAAGCAGGCATTTGCACGGTGACCGATTTGCCAGCGCTTGTAACTGGCTAGACGCCATCAATACCATAAAATAATTTATTGATACACGCGTATGAAGCTACGTGTAGAAACACGTATAGAGAGGATACGTTGATGAAGGTTGTCATTGCTTCAGATATTCACGGCGCTGCCGACTATTGCGAGAAGCTCATGCAGGTCATAGAGGAGGAGCAGCCAAAGTACGTTTTGCTTCTGGGAGATCTGCTCTATCACGGTCCTCGCAACGATCTTCCTGCAGACTACGCACCAAAGCGCGTTATTGAGATGTTGAACAGTATTTCCGATAAGGTCATTGCGGTCCGCGGAAATTGCGAGGCAGAGGTTGACCAGATGGTTCTGGACTTCCCTTGCATGGCTGATTACAACATCTTGTTTGATAAGGACCCAAAGACAGGTAAGCAGTTCACTATCTTCTTTACCCACGGTCACGTCTTTGGCCCTGGCATTCACAACAGCGTTGATAAATGGCCTCAGACGCCAAGTATGGACGCGTTTGTGTACGGCCACACTCACAGAAAAGTGAACATGCAGAGCGCTGACCACCCAGAGGTCACCGTGTTCAACCCAGGTTCTGTAGGTATTCCAAAGGACGGCACTCACAGCTGCGGAATCTACGAGGACGGCGAGTTCAGGCACGTAATCCTTGGAGAGTAAGTCTGTGTTGTCTACACGCAAACAAAATGGCGAGAAGATCAATCGGTCTTCTCGCCATATTTGTACCGCTGTGTTAGAGGTCTAGTGCATAGAAATGGTCATGAATTCATAGCCATGCGCATGTCGCGAGATGGAATATTCAAACGCACGGCCATCGTCGATATAACCGATTTGCTCAACCTCCAGGAGGGGATCGCCTGTGCTAATTTCTAGCCGTGAAGCCTCTACCTCTGTGGGCATGACAGCCCTGATAACACGGTGCGCATTGGCAATTCTGAGTCCAATTTCGCTCTCAATATAGTTGTAAATTGAGTGCTCCAGATGAGCCTTTTTAAGATTGGGTACTAAGCTGATAGGCATGTAGGTATACTCGATGACCTGCGCAATTCCTTCAACAAGCCTGACACGCACAATTCTATAGACAAAATCTTCGGTAGTAATATCAAGAGCTTTAGCAATGTATTCAGAAGGACGCTCAACTTCAAAGGTGTAGACCTTTGATTTAACGCGCTCACCTCGGGCGGCGTGTTCAGCCATGAAGCCTTCCATTTGACCGGAGACCTCTTTACTTGGCTTAATCTGCGTTCCTTCTTCCAGCTTTTTGACAAAAGTGCCAGAGCCTTTGCGCCTGAAAATAAGCCCTTGCTGTTCAAGAACTTCTAATGCCTTGTTAATGGTAATTTTGCTTACCTCATATTGCTCACAAAGCTGAGCAACGGAAGGCAGACGAGAATAAGCAGGATACGTGCCTATAGCAATATCAGTTTTAAGATCTTGAACAATCAGTTCGTACTTATTCATGACACCTCCTCAGGTAGCAAAATTTTACTTTGCATTCTATCTGATTTGCATTAGTATACTACATAGAAAATCTAACATATCTGTTTTATAAAGTTGACATGTTAGGTTCAATATGTTTGAGAAAGGATAGGCATGTCGTATCAGTTGCCTGAGAATTTCTTCTTTGGTGGGTCAATGTCTGGTCCACAGACTGAGGGTAAATGGCAAGACGGCGGAAAGCTACCGAACCTTTGGGATACCTGGTCTAACCTGGACATCCACGCATTCCACAATCGCGTTGGCTCCTATGCCGGAAATGACTTTACAGAAAGAATGGAAGAAGATCTTCAGCTTCTCAAGTCTCTTGGCTTGGATTCCATCCGCACTTCTATTCAGTGGAGTCGTTTGCTGGACATTAACGGCAACCTTAATCCAGAGGGCGAGAAGTACTATCACCACCTTTTTGCTGTTGCTAAAAAGGTTGGTATTGAGATTTTTGTAAACCTTTATCATTTTGACATGCCTGAATACCTTTTCAACCGCGGTGGCTGGGAGTCCCGTGAGGTTGTTGAGGCGTATGCGCATTACGCACGCATCGCGTTTGAAACGTTTGGAAAAGAGATTCGCTATTGGTTCACTTTTAACGAACCAATTGTTGAGCCAGAGGTTCGCTACACAGTGGGCGATTGGTACCCCTTTGTAAAGAATTACTCTCGTGCCCGTGCTGTTCAGTACAATATTTCACTTGCTCACGCGCTTGGTGTTCGCGAGTACCGCCGTGCAAAAGCAGCAGGTTTTATGCTTGAGGACTCTCGCATTGGCCTCATTAACTGCTTTGCACCACCATATACCAAAGAGAATCCATCTGAGGCAGACCTTGAGGCGCTGCGTATGACCGACGGCGTTAACATTCGCTGGTGGCTTGACCTGGTAACTAAGGGAGAGCTTCCACAGGATGTTATTGATACGCTGCAGACCCGTGGCGTTGACCTGCCTATTCGACCTGAGGACAAGCTCATTCTTGCCGATGGCGTAGTGGATTGGCTGGGTTGCAATTATTATCACCCAGAGCGTATCCAGGCTCCTGCAAAAGATACTGACGAGAATGGCATTCCAAACTTTGCTGACCCCTATATTTGGCCAGAAGCAGAGATGAATGTTTCTCGTGGTTGGGAGATTTACCCACAGGGTCTTTACGACTTTGCCATGAAAGTTCGTGATGAGTATCCAGAGCTTGAGTGGTTTGTTTCCGAGAATGGCATGGGCGTAGAGCGAGAAGATCTTAAGAAAGATGAAAACGGCGTAATTCAGGACGACTACCGTGTTGATTTTGTCCGCCGTCATCTTGAGTGGGTTGCTCGTGCAATTCAGGACGGAGCAAAATGCCGTGGTTATCACTACTGGGCCATCATCGATAACTGGTCTTGGGCAAATGCTTTCAAGAACCGTTACGGCTTTGTTGAGGTTGACCTGGAAGATAACTACAACCGTCGTCTTAAGAAATCAGCTGAGTGGCTTAAGCAGGTTGCCACTACACATATAGTTGACTAGAAACTCGTGAAAGGAGTTTGCTCATGGCAAAAGATAATGGCCAAGTATCGTTTCTAGATAAATTTGCAGAAGTTTCTGCAAAAGTAGGTAATCAAGTTCACTTGAGGAGCCTGCGCGATGCATTTGCAACCGTCAGCCCAATTTATATTTTGGCTGGTATTGCAGTACTGATCAACAACGTTCTGTTCCCACTCATCTTTGCAAACGACCCAGTTACCCTGGCAAATTTCAAGGTTTGGGGTGCAGCTGTTGCTCAGGGCACTCTGAGTTTCTCGGCAGTTATTCTTGCAGGCATTATTGGTTATTGCCTTGCTCGTAACAAGCGCTTTGAAAACGCAATTTCTTGCGTTGTTATTGGTATTGCTGCACTTATCATCATGATGCCTCAGAGCATTGTTGCTACTGCAGGCGCTGTTCTTCACGCAGCTAACGCCGCTGATGCAGCTGCAGCAGCAGTTGCACTTCCTGTGGCTGATGTTGCTAAGCTCCTGCCAACTGGTTATGCAGTTACCGGCGTTGATGTAACTGGTGCTTTCTCCACTTCTTTCACCGGTACTAACGGCCTCTTTGGTGCAATTATCATTGGTCTGCTTTCCACTACCATCTTCATCAAGCTCTCCAGCGTTAAGCAGCTGAAGGTCAACCTTGGTGAGGGTGTTCCACCAGCGGTTGCAGATTCTTTTAACACCATGATTCCAATGATGTTGACCCTGACCGTCTTTGGTATTGCTTCTGCTCTTCTTGCAGTTTGCGCTGGTACCGACCTTATGACCATCATTGCAACAAGCATTTCCGCCCCACTGAAGGGCCTCATGAATGCTGGTCCATTTGCAGTCATCATCATCTACACCTTTGCAAACCTGCTCTTCTGCCTTGGCATTCACCAGTCCACCATCTCTGGTGTTCTGATTGAGCCAATCCTGACCATGCTTATTGTTGACAACATGGCAACCTTTGCAGCTGGTCAGCCAATTCCTCAGGACCACTACATGAACATGCAGATCATCAACACCTTTGCGCTGATCGGCGGTTCTGGTTGTACTCTGATGCTGCTTCTTGACACCTTTGTCTTCTCCAAGAACAAGGCTTCCAAAGATGTTGCAGCACTTTCTCTTCTTCCAGGTATCTTCAACATCAACGAGCCAGTTATTTACGGTTACCCAATCGTCTTTAACCTTCCTTTGATGATTCCATTTGTTCTTGTTCCAGATTTGTTCATCGGCCTGACCTACCTGTTCACCAACCTTGGTTGGATTAACCCTTGCGTTGCAATGGTTCCTTGGACCACCCCAGTCTTCCTGAGTGGTTGGCTGGCAACCGGTGGCGACATTCGTGCCGTTATCTGGCAGGTCATCGAGGTTCTTCTCGCCATGGCAATTTACCTGCCATTTATGAAGATTTCCGAGCGTGCACAGGCCAAGCAGGCTGAGGCTCTTGCAGAGAACGCTCAGGATGCAGAGTAGTTTGTAAGCTTATAATCTGAGTATCACTTGAAGCCAGCCATCGTATTTGGTGGCTGGCTTATCAAAAGGAGATCACATGAAAATCTTACTTGCTTGCAACGCCGGAATGTCCACGAGCCTACTTGTTCAGAAGCTTCAGAAAGAGGCTGCTTCTCGTGGTTTGGATGCAGAGATTATTGCAAATCCTCTTAATAAGGCACTTGAGCTTATCGATGGCGCAGACGTCTTTTTGCTTGGACCTCAGATTGCGTATGCAAAGGCAGACGTTGAGGCTGCAGCAGGATCTACTCCTGTAGCAGTTATTCCTATGGTTGATTACGGCAGGATGAACGCTGCAAAAATCCTTGACGACGCACTTGAGCTTATTAAATAAGCGGTAAAAGATTTCTTGAGCTCCCAGGTGCTCAAGAAAAGAGTATGGGGAAAAAATGGATTTAGAAGACGGCATGACTGCTACGCAAGAAGCAGCCTTTGAGATTATTGCTACCGTTGGAACAGCAAAGTCAATGTATATTGGCGCTATCCAGAAGGCAAAAACGGGCGATATTGAAGGCGCGCGTGCAGATATTATTGCTGGTACAGAGATCTTTAATGAGGGCCATAGCACGCATCTGAACATGCTGCAGCAGTCCGCAATTGATAACAGCAATGTTGAGTTCTCGCTCATCTTGCTCCACGCTGAGGACCAGCTTATGCAGGCCGAGTCTTTCCGCATTATTGCTGAGGACTTCATTGACGTGTACGAGAAGCTCCTTAACAAGTAACTGGCGAGAAAAACATGTGTGCAGAGACGCTTCTTGGTGGTATTGAGTTTGGCGGAACAAAGATTGTTCTTGCCACGGGTACACCAGACGGAAAAATTTGCGAGCGTGAGGTCTTTCCCACAACGGCACCAGAGTCCGTGCTGCCAAAGATTGTGGACTGGTTTAAGGCTCGTTCAATCCAGGCTCTAGGTGTTGGAGCATTTGGCCCCACGGGAGTCAATCCTGACTTGCCTAGCTACGGAAAGATTCTCTCGACTCCCAAGCAAGGTTGGCGCAACTTCAACCTGTTGCAGGCGTTGAAGGATGGACTGAACGTCCCTGTTGGATACGACACTGATGTTAATGCAGCTTGTTTAGGAGAAGCAGTTTTTGGCGCAGCTCGCGGCCTCGATAACGTTGTCTACCTGACCGTAGGAACTGGAATTGGCGCCGGCGTGCTGCTTGAAGGAAAACTCCAGCACGGTATGCTCCATCCCGAGGCTGGTCATATCCTTGTTGAACGTGAGGCAAACGATTCTTGGCAGCAAACTAAGTGTCCCTATCACCAGAACTGCCTTGAGGGGCTGGCATCAGGTCCTGCTATTCAAGAGCGCTGGGGACTTCCAGCTGTTGAGCTTACCGAGAAAGACGAGGTATGGGAGCTTGAGGCTGCCTACCTTGCAAAAGCCCTCTCCACATATGTAATGTGCTACTCACCTCAGCGCATTATTTTGGGTGGAGGCGTCATGGAGCAGAAGCAACTATTCCCGCTTATCCAGCAGAAACTTGCTGCGTACCTCAACGGCTACATCAACACTCCAGAGATAGAGGACATACAGAATTACGTTGTTCCTGGAGGTTGCGAGGGAAACCAGGGCATTCTAGGTGCTTTGGTGCTTGGACAGCGTGCACTTGGTGCGTAATTACTTGGCGATAAGAGCGTCTGTCGTGTAGAACAGCGTTCACTTTGTAAACAATAAGGCGAGAAGATCTATCGGTCTTCTCGCCATATTTTGTGGAGTGTGAGTATTACAAGAATAAATGACAAGAAATATGTATAGAATTGCAAACAATGTGCGTTGATAAAAACTAATTGAATATAAAAACTAATGAACCTTTTGGAGAATTCTCTCGTCTTAGTAAGAGACAAGAAAAACCTTCAAAAAGGGAGTTCAAATGAAATGTATTCAGTGTGGTCAAGAATTAAAAGAAGGCACAAAGTTCTGCTACTCGTGCGGAGCAAAGGTACAAAATACCTTTTGTAGCAAGTGCGGAGCCAAAATGCCTCGTGATGCAAAATTTTGTGGTTCCTGCGGAAGTAAAGCCAACGATTATTCCTCACTTCCAACTTCAGACAAATATGCGATTGAAACCTTGTTATCCGAAAGCGAAAGAAAGCTTGTAAACGAGCTAAAAAAACAAACCCCTGGGCTTACTTACAAGGCACAAAATGATAAGTAGATCAAATAGGAGGATAAACGCCAAATGAAAATGTATTGCTTGAACTGCAACAAACTCTACGACTCTTCTGACAAGTTTTGTCACATCTGTGGAAACAAGCTTGAAGATGAGCTGGGTTGTTATGCCGTTCAGTTTCTCAAAGGTGATCAAAATGCTGTCGAGAAAATCTATAGATGTACTGAAGGTTGGGTAAGAGCACTTGTCTGCCAAAGTCTTAGAGGAGCAGATGTTGAAGATTGCATGCAAGAGCTCTATCTACGTGCTTTTAAAAATATGAAGCAGTTCAAGGGTCAGCCTGCAGCTTTTAGAGGTTGGTTTAATACGGTTGTTAAGTCGGGCATTATTGATTACGTTAGAAGTCAAAAGAGAACTTGGGATCATCAAGCTGAAAAGACAGATGATACTGAAGACGAGTTCTTTGATATTGCTGATGAGAGTATAGAGCTTAATCCTGAAGCACGACTTGACAAAAAAGAAGCTTACAACCTTATGGATGTACTGCTCAATGAACTTACCGAAGAGCAGCGTCTTTGTATTGAACTTTTCTACATTGAAAACAAAAAGCAAAAAGAAATTGCTGAGTATCTCAACATTCCGTTAGGAACGGTTAAATCAAGACTTTTTAGCAGTAAAGAGATTCTTAATACAAAGATTCGTGAGATGGAGAAAAAGCAAGGTATTTGCCTGTTTGGTATGTCTCCTATTTGGTACTTTATGTGGCTTGCGCATGGAGAAAACTCCGACACAATTATGGCAGAGACGCTTTCAAAGATTTCTCAGCTCCTTACAGCTTCTGGAGCTGGTGCAGCACAAGTAGCAGGAAAAGCCGCAGCTAAGGGCAATACGCTAGCTGTAAAGACCGCTTCATCTGCAGGCGCTAAGGCAGCTGCTACAAAGGCAGCAGGTTTAGGCGTTAAATCGCTTGCTACAAAAATTGCTATTGGAGTAGTCACGTTGTCTTTTGTAGGAGCAGGTATAGCTTACTCTGCTGGAGTATTTAGTCCTTCTCAACAAAAGAGCCAAGAGACTGAAGTGAGCACTCAAGAAACAAATAACAAAGAGGAAGACGCACCAGAAGTAGATCCAGTCAAAAAGGCAATGTACGAGCAATACAGCGAGATTATTGATAATGCCTCAAGTTACGACTTTGGAAGCGTTCCATCAAATAAGCCGCGCACTTATATGTACGCCCTAGTGTATATGGATAGTGCTAATCCTGATATCCCTCAACTTCTTTTAAAGACTGAATATGATTACAACGTCAATACTGTAAAGATTTTTAGTTTCGATAAGGACACAAAACAAGCTTACGAGGTTCAAAATACAAAGGGCATTATAGAAGGAGTCGCATCTGCAGGCGGTTTTAGAGGTTCTTTGACAGTAGATAAGGATAAAAACGGGTTAATTGCAGTAAGCTGGGCTTCCGTTTCTGGCGATGGTTTCGGTTACAGATATACGCTCTCTGGTCCTGGTGCAATTTCGACCAAAGAATGGGAAGGCACTATTACAGATCTTCCTGATGATATGAAGGGAGAAGAAATTACTTGGTCTGACAGTAGGGATAGGACGTCTATCGCGCAAACTTTCTCAGAGGTATCAATTGCAGATAAAAAGCAAATAACGGTTCAGGGAAGACTTAGATATTTGACATTGCAAGAGATTCTTGATTTGCAAGGAATACAATATCCTGGACAAATAAATTCTACAGAGCGTGAATACGTCTTTGTCTTGGATAAAATGCAGGACGTTGCGGGACGTGCTGCATATGACAGAAGTTATAAAATTATGCGTGCAACAATGATTGAAGTTGACCCTCAAGATGGCTTGGATCAATATTTGGATAAAGATATAAAGATGACGTATTCAGTTGATGATACTGTGCATCCGCATGACGCTCGTATACCCATGTATTCGCCTTTTACTAAAAATGTTACCTTCTCGGAGTAACAAGTAGCAGGTTAGTGTAGGCATAATACTATAGCCAGTGTCCATATTGGATGCTGGCTATAGTGGTCTCTATTGGATTTGTGTTTACGGTGAGCAGCCTTTTGAGCCCGTTCGTTCAACGAAATCTCTTATTGTCTGGTCAGAGTATCAGTGTCCCAGGTGCTGCTTTCAGAACTGATTGAAACCGTGCGACCGCCATTTGTGGAGGTAAGGGTAAATGGCTCGCTCCTTTGGCTTACCTGTCCGTTGAAGGTAAGCTGAATGCCCTTCTCGTCACCTGTCCATGAACCTGTTACATCAGGCTCGCCACCAATTCGCCAAATAACAGTACCATCTTTTTGGATGACTACCTCCATAGACTTACCGTCAGTGCCGGTTCCGCTATAGGTACCCACCCATCGTTGTGCTTTCTCAAGATCCTTTTTGTCTTTTTCTTTCTTTTCTTGCTCTTTCTTACTCTTTTCGGCCACACCAGACTTGAGCGTTTCACCCTTCTTTATCTGGTCGGAAACACGAGAGTGGTATGAGTCATACGTTGAATTACCGTTGGTATCATTGCCCCAGATTTCCTTCTCGTGCTCTATATCACCGAGAAGAGCTTGCAGTTCAGCAAGCTTACTTGCGACGGATTTTTGATCCACGGTGTTTGCCGTGTCTGTGTCATTGAAACTGTTTGCCGTCAGTCTGCGCTTGTAGTCGGCGTCAAACCAGTCGCGGATGCTTTTCTGTCGATCTGAGATTGAACTATTTAAAATATTTACACCAGAGTCGTCGGTGCCGTTGGATAAGCGGAACTGACCATTTTTCTGGTCACCGGTGATTTGCTCTGCGATTTGATCAAGCTTCTCGTATTGATTGAGGAGTTCAACGCGGCTGCTATCGCTGTGTGGATCAACATTTACGCTTTCAATCTGCTCTTGATACGAAGCAATACGTTGTTGGACTGCGTTACGCTGCGCGGCATTGTCTTGGTGGGATTGGAAAACCCAAGCAACGGCTAAAACTCCTATGACTAGGACAGCTGCAAGCAGGCCAAAGGCAACTTTGCGAAGTGCGTCTGAGCCGTCCTTGGTTTGCTTGCGCTCAACGGAGCTAGGTCCACTTGAAACAACGGTGAACTGCGAAGGATCGAAGTGCGAAATTGCAGTTGAATCATAGTCGGTAGGGGTAAAGACGTTGATGCGGTCAGGGTCGTTGATGAAGGTTGTAGGCTCCTCAGCGTCTGCGACAACGGTAGGGTCGGCGTCAGTGCCTGCGACGGCGTCCGGGTCAACGACAGTGGTTGGATCGAGTTCAGCGGCAGAATCACCGGCAGCGCTGGCGACAACGGTAGGCGCCTCATCTGGGGAGATGTAGGAGTCGTCAGCTGGCGCCTCTAGGAGCGAGGTTTCTGCAGCGGCTGCGTCATCGTCACCTGCTGGATACTTTGCGAGGACGGTTGCGTCTGGATCGGCTGTGTCTGGGTCAGCTACGTCTGAATCGGTTGCAGTGTCAGCTGGCTCATCAGCTTCTGCTGGTGCGATAACCTCAGTAGCTGCGATGGAGTTGTCGGGCGCGGTTTCTGGTGCAGGTTCTGTGGACTCGGCGAGCGCATCGGGTTTCTCGACGTCAGCGGCGTCCGCGACGTCCGAAAGCTTCTGTCCGCAGTTGGAACAGAACTTTGCGTGCTTGCCAATTTCAGCTCCGCAGTTGGGGCAATTCATAGAGTCGCTCCTTAAATCGCCAGTTAGACTCAGTGGCTTTTAATTACACTGGGTTACTATTGTAGCGTTAACAGGAGAAACGCCAAAATGTTTTTAGTTTTAAGGGCGGCTACGCGCGTTTAGTGACACGCGATGTAGATTCGCTTCGCGTGTTCAGGCCCGCTGCTTAGAGCAGAGAAACGCCTGCTTCTGCACAGCGGTCTTCGGTCTGCTTGTCCCAGATAGATGCCTGCACCTCTCCGACGTGCGCTTTTTCTAGCAGCAGCATGCAGAGGCGGCTTTGGCCAATGCCGCCGCCAATGGTAAAGGGCAGCTCACCATCAACGAGCATCTTGTGGAATGGCAGCTCAAGGCGGTCTTCGCATCCAGCGATTGCCAGCTGCGACTTAAGCGCCTCAGCGTCAACACGAATGCCCATACTGCTAATCTCAATCGCAGAGTCCAGGGTCTCATCCCAGAACAACAGGTCACCGTTAAGTGACCAGTCATCGTAGTCGGGAGACCTGAAATCGTGAGGCTGTCCAGAGTTTAGAGCGCCGCCAATGCCCACGATAAAGGTGGTTGGATGCTCGCGAACAAACAGATTTTCTCGCTGCTTGGGCGTTTGAGTGGGGTAGAGATCCTCCAGCTCTTGCGAGGTCACAAAGGTAACTTCGCGGCTGAGCTGCGTGTTAAGCTGCGGATAGTGCCACTTGAGCTCGTCAAGGGTTCCGCAGATTGCCTCAACAATGCGACAAACGGCGTCTTCCAGCGTATCGGTATTGCGCTCGTCTTGCGTGATGATGCGTTCCCAGTCCCACTGATCCACGTAAATGGAGTGCAGGTTATCGGGCTGTTCGTCGCGACGGATAGCGTTCATATCGCAGACCAGGCCACGACCGACGGCAAAGTTGTAGCGCCAGAGTGCATAGCGCTTCCATTTTGCGAGCGACTGAACTACCTCGGCGTTCTTGCCTACGTTTGGCAGGTCAAAGGCAACCGGGTGCTCGACACCATTGAGGTTGTCGTTCATGCCGGTAAGCGGGTCAACAATCAGCGGAGCAGTGACGCGCGATAGCTTTAGCGCGGCACACAGCTTGGTCAGAAACACGTTCTTGACCTGCTCAATAGCTTTCTGCGTATCGTAAAGCGAAAGGCTAGAACGGTAGCCCTCGGGAATCTTGGTCATGGGGTCTCCTTGGAAGAGAGCGCTAAAAATTTGATTGCGCTGATTTTGCCTTCTTTCCACAACCCTTTGGCGAGAAACCCGTGTGATTTAACCGTTTTGTCAAAAAGACGAGTGCAGGTCGACTGCAATGGCAAAAATCATGCAGGTCATTGTGGGGTTGTGACTTCAAACATTGCAACCCAAAAAATTTTAGAAAGTTGGTATATCCCATCCAAAGAAGGGAATATAGCTATTAAATAGTAATCATTCCTATTTAGTAGGAACCAGATAGAAAGGTTTACCTATGCTAAACGATAAGCTCAATGTTCTTCTCGCCAACTACGCTGTTGAGGCTCACAAGATTCACAACTTCCATTGGTACGTCAGCGGCCCTTCATTCTATAACGTCCACACTGACCTCGACGAGGTTTACGGCGCAATGTACGACCAGCTTGATGCGGTTGCAGAGCTCATTCTGATGAACGACGGCTCTCCACTGGGCTCCATGGATTCCTTCCTCAAGAACGCAACTCTTTCCGAGGCAGCAGAGGGATTCAAGAATCCCCAGGAAATTTACGAGGCCATTCTTGCTGACTACGAGGCAATTCGTGCACTCGCAACAGAGATCAAGAAGGACGCAGACGCTGAGGACAACTTCCTTGTTTCCGCAGCAATGGACGAGCACATCGCTCTTCTCTCCAAGACCATTTGGATGATCAAGCAGTCCAACAAGTAAGTTTGGCAAATACCCAGCCGGTTTCAACGACCGGCTAAACCTTGTGTTTCTTTCTTTCCCTATGTTCTGAAAATGCCGTCGGTTTTCCGGCGGCATTTTTTTGTGGCTACCCGCTCTAAAAGAGGGCCACCGCCAGGCAGCCCTCTTCGCGTTTGCGTTGGCGAGAAGAACGTCACGCTTGAGCGATCTTCTCGCCAAATGCTGGTTTTCTCGTCAGATATTGAACTTAGTAGGTAGGGTTCTCTACCTCAATCTTGTCGACCTCCTGGAAAGGAGCAAGGGTTGAGACCATGACGATGGGCTCGTCGTAAGGGTTGTTGACGTAGTGGACCTCGCCGGGCTCAATGTGGATGAAGTCGCCAGCCGAGAGGGTGTGAACCTCACCGTCAACCACAATGTCAACCTTGCCCTGGAGAATGTGGAAGTTCTCCTCCATGATGTTGTGGTAGTGGGCCTGGAAATCCTGGCCAGGCTGGAACTGGACCATGGCATATTTCATGCGAGGGCCTTTCATCAGGTACTTAGGACCGTGATCTCCGCACCTGTACTCAAAATCGTTCTCGTTGACAATAAACATCTTGCTTTCCTTTCAGGCGCAACTTGTACTGCGACCAAACGTTCTTTTTGCGTGCCACGCGTATCCGCGGCGCGGCGGAGTTCCGGTGCTTACAGACCAGGAGCTCTCCACATGCTCTTGACCTTGCCCTCTTCTGCAAGCTCAAGCTGACTCTTGTAAACATCCTTCCACTGGACATAGAGCTGGTCGTAAACAGCCTTGTTGTCGGGGTTAGGGGAGAATGTCTTATCCCATTTAACAACGCGCTTTGCGCCCTCGGCGATACTTGGGTAGATGCCCACGCCGTAGCCTGCAAGAACAGCGGCGCCTAGAGCAGTTGCCTCTTTGACCTCTGGAATGCGAACGTTCTTGCCGGTAACGTCGGCAACAATCTGTGCCCACAGAGGGCTCTTGGAAGCGCCGCCTGCAAAGATGAGCTCGTCTGGCTCATTGCCGGTAGCCTCTTTGACCAGGTCAATATGGCCACGGACGAGAAGGGCGGTGTTCTCCAAAATTGCGCGATAGAAGGTGTACTTATTGAAACGCTCTGAATCAAGCTCAAAGTTGGTGAACGTTGGGCTTGCGTGGGTCCAGTGGATGTAGTTCATAACGTCACTGAAGCAACAAAGCATACCGTGGCTACCAGCAGGAATCTCTGCAGCGTGCTCGTTCATGACGTCGTACACGTCAATGCCGCGCTCTTTTGCCTCGGCCTGTTCTGCCTGGCAGAAGCCGTCACGATACCAACGCATAACCAGACCAGGCTTGAATGCTAGGGCCTCGTACTGCCAAATCTGTGGAATAGCGTGGCAGTTTACGCGCACACGATAGTCTGGATCTGGAGTGCTCTTATCGGTGTTGAACTCGTACTGCCAGAAGCTGCCACCAAAAACACCAGCCTGACCGGGCTCGCAAGCGCCAACGCCAATCATGCCCAGCTGGCAATCGCCGCCGCCAACAACAACAGGCGTACCTTCAGCAAGGCCGGTCTCTGCCGCAGCGTCTGCAGTTACAGCGCCAAGAACTTCTCCGCACTCGATAACCTGACCAAACAGGTCATCACGCAGGCCGCACTCCTTTGCAATCTCTGGATCCCAGGCGCGTTCTTCCAGGCTCATAATGCCGGTGGTGCTGCCGTTTGATGGCTCAACCGCCAGAATACCGGTAAGTTTGTAAGCAAGCCAGTCGTTGAACATGCCAATCTTGGCTGCCTTGTTGTAGATCTCTGGCATCTTGTTCTTAACCCAAAGAAGACGAGGTAGAGCGCCTAGTGCATAGGTCTGGCCACTCTTCTGGTAAATCTTCTTCTCAAGCTCTGGATCCATATCAATGAGCTGCTTGACCTCGTCAACACTTCGAGCGTCAACGTTAGCGCACGCCCAAATCTCGTTTCCGTCCTGGTCATACAGGAGGATACCCTCGCGCATGCAGGTGGTGGAAATACCAGCGATTTCTTTAGGATCAATGGAGGTCTTTGTCAGAACCTCTTTGATGCAGTTCAGAGCAAGCTGCCAGTCAGCAACCCAATCAAAGTCCATGCTGTCAGGCCAACGAGGGTCCTCATGGTGCTCCCACTCGCGCTGAGCAACCCCAACCTGCTCACCGTCAACACTAAAGAGAACGGCGCGAATACTTCCTGTTCCCGCGTCTAGTGCAAGAAGATACTTGCTCATCAGATCCTCCTTGTTTACGAAAGAAGCAGCTCAGCAGCGGTGTCTGAATCCGTAATCAGTACGTTCAGATAGCCGCCGTTGAGCACTGCTTTAATTGCCGTAACTTTATCTTTGCCACCAGCAACGCCAACAACGTTCTTGAGCTGGCGAAGCTTGTCCAGATCGGTACTAATGACGCGATCTTCAATTTCTGTCTGAATAAGATTGCCGTCTTTATCCATAAAGTGATTCAGGACGTCGCCGACGGCTCCCTGCATCTTAAGCACGGTCAGCTCGCCCTCGTTAAGGATGCCGTTGCGCAAAACGGTGGCGCCCTCAACTGCGGCGCCGATGCCGACCACACTCATGTCTGCATATTCCGTCATAGTGGACACGTCTTGCAGGCTTTTCTCGTCAAGAAGTGCATCGCGCACTTGGCGAGAAGACACAACAAGTGGAGACGGCGTCAGGAACAGGTGCATGGAGTAGGCGGTGGTGCCAACAGTTGGCAGGTAGTAGCTCACGCCGCCCGTAAGGCTAACAACGTTGAGCGACTCCTCGCGGTTTTTGGCAAGAACTCCCAGCATGCGGCTGACGGTATCGCCGTAGCCAATGTTGAGGTAGCCGTCCTCGCGCAGGTGATCGGAGACGTAGTGAGCTGCACCCTGGGCAATGGATTGATTAATGGTAGAGCTGTCCAGAGGAGTTGGGACCACAAAAGCGTCCTTGAGGCCAAAGCGGTCAATAAGGAGCTGTTCTGCGGAAACGCGCTGGCTATCGTTCTTTCTGAAGCTGAACTGAACAATCCCTTGAGCGCGAGCTTCCTCAAGGAGACGAATAACTTTTGCACGAGAAACGCCCATGACCTCAGCAATCTGAGCCTGGGTGTTATCTTCCATGTAGTAGTACCACGCAGCCTTGGTGGCTAGTGCGTATGTCTGATCGTCCATCCGTCCTCCTGTTGATACTTTTGTTTAATGATAAAACATTTGTATCTAACATACTAGACTTCATTATAGTAATTATTCTCCCTATTAACAGTAAGATATACTACAAATATCACGATTACGCATAGAGGAATAGCGGACTATTGTTCATTTAACAATCAAAAATACCATTCACGGCAGTAATAATACCGTTTGCCGTGACGGTGCTTTGAAGAATGTCTATTTATAGATATCTTCAAAGTGTGAGATTTTGTACGGCCGTTTGTTATTTTTGGTAGGAGGTACTATGGGTGAATCTTTTGACATCGATATCGATGCCACTGACCCAAAGTCGCCTGAAGGAAAAGACGTGTGTGAGCAGTGCGACACACTTCTTTCTGTTCGTGGAATCAGAAAGTCATTTGGTTCCAACGAGGTATTAAAAGGCATTAACTTAGATTTGGCGCCAGGAGAGGTCATTTCTCTTATTGGTGGCAATGGTTCCGGTAAATCTACCCTTATGAAGATCATCATGGGTATTTACTCTGCCGATGAGGGAGAAATTTCTATCGATCGTCAAAAGGTTGATATCTCCAACCCTAAGGCCGCACTTGCACACAGTATTTATATGGTTCCTCAGGAGCCAATGCTGTTCCCTAACATGACCGTTAGAGAGAACATCACCATTGGTTTTGAGGCTCCAAAAGCCGTGCTCAACAAGATGCTCGAAGATACTATGAAAGAGATTGGCTGGGAGCTTGACCTGGACCGCAAAGCAATGACACTTTCTATTGCTGAGCAGGGCATGGTTGAGATTCTCCGCGGTCTTATGCGTCACTCCGAGATTCTTATTCTAGACGAGCCAACTTCTGCACTTACCTTTGACGAGGTACAGAGCCTCTTCAAGGTAGTCCAGGAGCTCAAACAGAAGAACATTGGCATAATCTACATCACCCACCGCCTGGCAGAGGTCTTTGAGATTTCTACCAGCATTGGTATTCTGCGCGACGGCGTTATGGCTATGCGCGGCAAGGTAGAGGACTTTACGCGAGAAGATCTTGTCCGCGGACTTCTTCCACCAGACGCGGCAGAGATTAAGAAAGAAATTGCCGAGAACGCAAACATTGATTACGACGCAGAGCCTATTTTTGAACTTGCTGAGTTCACGGGCTATGGCTTTGCTGACGTAAACCTCAACATTTATCCAGGTGAGATTGTTGGTCTTGCAGGTATCGTTGGTGCTGGTAGATCAGAGATGGCTACCACCATTTACGGTATGGATAAGGTTTTGGGCGGCAAGGTATTTGTTGACGGCAAAGACATCACCGGCAAGTCCACCAAGGACGTCATTGCTGCAGGTCTGAGCTATGTTCCGGAGGACCGCTTCAATGACGGTCTGTTTAGAATTCGTGACGTTGCTGAGAACACTACCAGTGCTCTGCTTGCTAACTCTTCTCTTGGTAAGTTGCTGCTTAACCGCAAAGAAGAAGATAGGGTTTCTCAGAACTACGTTGATAACTTCCGTACCAAGGTTACCGGCCTTGATCAGGAGGTAGGCGGTCTTTCTGGTGGTAATCAGCAGAAGATTGTTATTGGCCGCGCATTCTCGGTTGCTCCAAAGGTTGTTATTTTGGACGAGCCAACTCGTGGTATTGACGCTGCTGCTCGTGGCGATGTATACGCTGTTCTGCAGGAGCTCCGTAAGCAAGGTGTTTCTATTCTTCTGATTTCTTCTGACATGGAAGAGATTATTGAGCTTGCTGACCGTGCGTTCACCATGTACCAGGGACGCATTAATCACGAGTTCAAAAAAGAAGAAATTACGCAGGACAACCTCATGTCCGCTGCATTTGGATTGTAGGAGGTGACGTATGGATCTTGTAAAGCGCCTTCTCAAGGCTAGGGGACTGAGCAGCCTCGCATTCCTGATTGCTCTCTTTATTATTGTTGGTGCAATGAATCCTGCATTCTTGACGCCAGCAACAATTGCTGCCTGCTTTAACACGTCCGTTGTCTACACATTGGTCGCTGTTGGCGTGGCTTTCACCCTGTTCATTGGTGAGATTGACGTTTCTGTTGGTTCCAACCTGGGTCTTGTTGCTGTGGTAGTTGGCAGCATGCTGAGAGATGGAACTCCACTTCCTGTTGCTTGCCTGGTAGGTATTCTTATTGGTGTAGCAATTGGTCTGGTAAACGCCTGGGGCGTTGCCGTTATGAAGGCTCCATCGCTCATCTTTACCCTGGGTACCAACGGCGTTCTGCGCGGTATTGTTTACGTTTACACCAACGGCCAGTGGGTTGAGAACCTTCCTAAGGAGTTCAAGGACTTCTCGGCAGTAACTGGTATTGGCGACTTCACGGTGTACTACTGCGCAGTTATTGCACTGGTCATTCTGATTCACTTTGCACTGACTCAGACCCGTCGTGGTCGCTGGTTTGCAGCAGTTGGCGATAACGCTAACGGTGCAACCCTGGTTGGTATTCCAGCTCTTCAGACCAAGATTCTGGCATACGTCATCTGCGGCGTTATGGCAGCTATCGGCGGCATCATCTTCTGCAGCCGTATTGGCTTTGTTACCCCAATGAGCGGTAACGGCTATGAGATGAAGGCTATTGCAGCTTGCGTTCTTGGTGGCGTTAGCCTGCTTGGTGGCGTTGGCTCCGTCCTTGGTGCAGCTGTCGGTTCCGTCATCATGGCATCCATCAGCTACCTGCTGGTTTTCATGGGCTTCTCGTCAAATTACGACAACGCAATTACCGGCGTCATCCTGATTGTCATTGTTGTTGTTGACGCTCTGCTTCAGCACCGCTCTATTGTTCAGAACAGGCATGCTCGTCTGAACGCACGCGTCTCTCCAAAGGCAACCTCTGAGATTCTTGCAGAGCAGATTGCAGACTTTGGTGAGGCTGCAATGAGCCCTTTGGGTAAGAAGGGCGGTGTTCGCTAATGATGAAGACACTTAAGGGATTCTTGTCCAAGGGTCAGACAAGCTGGAATATGATCCTCATCGGCCTTTTGGTACTTGAGTTTGTTATTTTTGGCGCAGCGAACGGTAAGTTTCTTCGTCCAGCATTGCTATTTACCAGCATTAACGATAACCTACCAGTCTTTATGATCTCGCTTTTTGTAACGCTTGTTATGGTTACCGGCGGCATTGACATTCAGGTTGCAGCTTTGGTTGGTTTGACATCCATTACCATCGGTGTTGGTTGGCAGGACTTTGGTCTTCCTATCTGGGGCGCTGTGGGCGTTGCCTTTGTTCTGGTTTCGGGCTTCTTGATTGCGTACTGCCGAGTGCAAGCAATGGTTGTTACCCTGGGCGGCAGCTTCCTGTACTCTGGTTTGGCGCTGCTCATCTCTACGCTTTCCAAGACTGAGAGCTACCAGGGAATTGGCGGCTTCCCCGAGGACTTCAAGTTTGTATCTAACTTCCAGCTCTTTGGCGTCATCCCATTCCAGTTGCTTATCTACATCCTGATGCTGGTCATCGCGTTTATTCTGCTGCACAAGACCAAGTATGGTCGTCGAGTGACCCTGGTTGGTGTTAATCAGAGTGCAGCTGAGTTCTCTGGTATCAACAGCCGAGCAGTCATCATGTCCACCTACATGCTCACCGCAGTTTCTGCAGTCATTGCAGGTGTTGTTCTGACCGCTTACCTGGGTACCGCTAAGTCCGACCTTGGTGCTGACCTTACCATGGACATCATCACCGCAGTTGTTTTGGGTGGTACGCTTTCCACTGGTGGTAAAGGCTCCATTGTTGGTACTGCACTTGCTTCGTTTGTCATTGCATTTTTGCGCTTCGGCTTGCCACTGTGCTTCAAGGTAAGCCCACAGTATCTGGATATTCCTGTTGGTGTCCTGCTGGTTGTTGTCATCGTTGCTCGATCGGCAGCAAGCGGAACAAATATCGGTACGTTTTTGAAATCGCTGCTCTCAAGCAGCAGTAAAGCCAAGGCATAAGCTTTGGGGAAATTGTGCCTTAGGCACAGACAAGGGAGGTTACCTATGCAAGAGATTACTCGTCGTGGTTTTATTGGTGCCGCTGGCATCACCGCAGTTAGCGCTGGCCTCGCTCTGGCAGGCTGCAATAATGGTGGTGGCGAGAAGAAGGAAGAGACCAAGAAGTCCGAGGGTGGTAAAGACGTCAAGGGTAAGACCGTAGCATTTATTCCTAAGGTCACCGGCAACGCATTCTTCGAGTCCGCAAACAAGGGCGCACAGGACAAGTCCAAGGAGTGGGGCTTCACCGTTGACTACATCGGCGACGCAACTGCTTCCGTTTCCGCTCAGGTTTCCGTCATCAACCAGGCAGTTGCTAACGGCGTAGACGCAATCAGCATCTCCACCGTTGACGCAAAGGGCGTTTCTGATGCACTGAAGAAGGCAACTGCTGCTGGTATCGTAGTTACCACTTGGGACTCTGACGCTAACCCAGAGGATCGTACCCTCATGGTTTCCCAGGGCACCCCAGAAATCCTTGGCCAGATGCTTGTTGACATGGGCGTTTCCGGCCTCAAGGAGCGCGGCAAGGACCCAGAGAAGGACGAGATCACCTATGTCTGGCACTACTCCCAGGCAACCGTTACCGACCAGAACTCCTGGCAGGTAGCTGCACAGAAGATCATCAAGGAGAAGTATCCCAAGTGGAAGAACGTCCACGAGAACTACTACTCTAACCAGGACGCAGAGCAGGCAATTACCATCGGTGAGGCAATCCTTGACGCTTACCCAGAGATTGACCTAATCATCTGCAACGACTCCACCGCTCTTCCTGGCCAGCTTCAGGCTGCAGAGAACAAGGGCTACGACGAAAAGAAGATCACCATCACCGGTTTTGCTTCTCCACAGTCCATCAAGTCCTACTGCGAGCACGGCACCATCTACAACTGGGGCCTCTGGGACTGCGCAGTTCAGGGCGCTATGGGCTGCTACGTTGCAGCATTCCTTGCAGCTGGTAACGAGGTCAAGGTTGGCGACACCATCTCCATCCCAAGCATTGGCGATGTTAAGGTTGAGCCTAACGACTCCATCGCCGAGGGTGCAAAGACTGGCGAGAAGAACAACGGCGTTGTCCTGCTTCCTGAGCGCCTTGTCTTCACCAAGGAGAACATGAACAACTACTCCTTCTAATCAAGGCGTAAGTTCACGGCTGGCGAGAAGACCGATCTTCTCGCCAGCTTATGAGGTAATTCAGCCGCAGAGGAGGGTGGTCCTCCTAGGGCGGGCGCCCAAAGAGGCACGTTCTCTTACGAAGCGCGTTCTCTTACGAAGCGCGTTCTCTTACGAGGCAGCTTCGCCCAAGAAGGCGTCTTCTCTGCGCGCTTTAAGATTTTATTGAAAGGATTTTCATGGCAGATCTGGACGGATTGAAAGTAGCTAAGGATTATCACGTAGACACTCCTTTTGCTAACAATCAGGGATTTTATGTAAAGGGTGCAAACAACCTCGACTGGGGTATGCAGAAGCACCTCTCCAACATTTTTGATTCAAAGAGCGGCAACACTGTAATGTTCGCATTTGACCACGGTTACTTCATGGGTTCAACCGCTGGTCTTGAGCGTCTTGACCTGCTGCTTCCACAGCTTGCTCCTTACGTTGACTGCTTCATGGGCACCCGTGGCGCAATCAGGACAAGCATTTCTCCAGAGCACGTAAAGGGCGTTGCGCTTCGCGTTTCTTCTGGTTCTTCTATGCTGCAGTCCGACCTCTCTCACGAGGTTGTTGCTGTTGACATTGAGGACGCTATCCGCATGAACGCAGATTGTATGGCTGTTCAGACCTTCATCGGTGCTGATGGCCAGCTTTCCAGCATTGATAACCTCAGCCAGGTTGTTAACGCCGGCTTCCGCTACAGCATTCCTACCCTTGGCGTTTGCGCTGTTGGTAAGGACATGGAGCGTACCGGTCGCTTCTTCAAGCTTGCAACCCGTATCATCGCTGAGATGGGCTGCCAGATTGTTAAGACTTACGACTGCGAGGATTTCGAGGAAGTCGTTGCAGCATGCCCAGTTCCAATTGTTGTTGCTGGCGGCAAGAAGCTTGCTGAGCGCGACGCTCTGCACCTTGCATACGACGTTATCCGCAAGGGCGCACGCGGCGTTGACATGGGCCGCAACATCTTCCAGAGCACCCATCCTCTGCAGATGGCTGAGGCTGTCCGCATGATCGTTCACGAGGGCGCAACCGACGCTCAGGCATGGGAGTTCTTCGAGGACGCAACCCACTAAGAGCGCGCATGCGGTGGCGGGTGCGAGCCCGCACGACCTCCGGGTACGAAAGCGCTGCGCTGGGCACGAAAGCGCTGCTCACACGTGGCTTTCTCATGTGGCGAGAAACACACTGACCTTGAGCTGGTAATCCTTTCGGATTACCAGCTTTTTTCTGCAGCGTGTTAGCGTCGGCTTTTAGGCCTGGCGCACAAAATAGCGCAGCTT
>ERZ773045.297-NODE-297-length-26232-cov-6.138480_pt1 | contig 26232 bp, 25 predicted proteins | sample MGYA00580635_ERZ773045 | MGnify/ENA primary metagenome ERZ773045 (study PRJEB29015, sample SAMEA2738115) | human oral metagenome | biome: human oral; feature: human-associated habitat; material: saliva | place: China | collected 2261 ...
AAGAGTTGAGAAGAACGCAGAAGAGTTGAGAAGAACGCAGAAGAGTTGAGAAGAACGCAGAAGAGTTGAGAAGAATGCAGAAGAGTTGAGAAGAACGCAGAAGAGTTAAGAAGATATGTTTGGACAATGGTGAGCAAGTTGAGACGGTGGTATTATTATCCAAACAAAACACAGACTAACATATTGATATAGAAATCGGAGAAGAAGAATTATCTGAAATAGATTTTTCAAAAGATGCAGCTTATGGAGAATTTTAAAATTAAGATATTAGAAACTAATGAAGCCTTGCAAGAAAAGACAGATTAGGATAGTGAAATACACAAGGCTATGATAATTGACAAATAGCATATAAAATTATAGAACAAAAATCATAAGATTAAATAACAAAGGAGCCTAACATGAATCAAAAAGAAAAAATACTAGAATCATGGATTATGGTGGAGCATTTATCGGAGGGAGATATTAATTTAAGAGACAAGAATATTTTAACTTTTCAAGATCTTAAAGATTATGATTTCTATGATGTATTTAAGAAAAAGATTAAATGTCTTAATTTAAGTCCATACCAAAAAGGCGGGATAGTTGTATATTTTGATATTTTCGAATTTACAGAAGTAATTGAATTTTTGAGAGATAAATTCAATCTTCCAGTATCCAATCAAGAAATCACTTTAGGATACAAATTTTCATTTGCACTGTATTTTGATAAGGATTTGCAGATAAAAAATGATATGACTTTTTTTACAGAAAGCTTTTATATTAGAAACTTTCATAAAATTCCTTCGGAAGAAGCGTTTAGAGAATATGATGAAGATTTCAACAAGAAAATTCAAGAAGTATTTGAATGTCCAGAAAATAAACCTTATAAAGATTGGTTCAATAAAGCTATAATGGATATTTTAAAAACTAATAAAATAGATATTAATAATTGTAGAATGAAGCCTTTGAAAAATTTGGAGACCGATGCAATTAATCTACATTCATTCTTCATTAATGATTTGCAAAAGGCGAAATCTGTTCATTCGAAAAACTTGAATGATTATTTACTTGGAAATTGTTCAAATAGAAAAAATTTAGATAGTAGAACCACTTCTCCTAAGTTTAATAAATATATTTTTACAGAGATTTTACAGCCATACAACTATCCTTTGTCGAGATTTCCGAGCAATATACAATATGCACCATCTTTTATGCAACAAGTAGCAATCAATTTGTCGTTAGGATATGATTCTAATAATATGAGAAGTGTAAATGGGCCTCCAGGAACAGGGAAAACAACACTTTTGAGGGATATTTTTGCACAATTACTAGTAGATCAATCCTATGAAATCACAAAACTAAAAAATAAAAAAATTACGGGAAATGATGAGACTGTTTATTGGGAAAGCGAATCATATAAAGCTTCAATTGGTATACTTCCTGAAAAAATAGCAGAAAATGGGATTATTGTTGCAAGTTCTAATAATGGAGCTGTTAAAAACATTGTAGATGAACTCCCATTAATATCCGAAATTGACAATTCATTTGTAGATGAAATAAAAGGAATAAATTATTTCAAAGATATTTCTAATTCAAAAATTTCGACAAAATGGGTAAAAGAAAATGATAAAAATATAGAGAAATTAGAAATTGAAAAACAATTAGATGAAAAATTCTGGGGATTATTTTCTCTTGAAGGTGGAAGAAAAGAGAACATGGAGTATATAATCACCGCATTAAAACATGTGGTTGATGATTTAAAAACTAATTATATTTCTGATGATAATATCTATAGTGAATTTGAGAAAAAATATAATGAGGCGTTGTCTTATAGAAAAAAAAGACAAAAGATATCGGATAACTACTTCTCTATGAAAAAATTTGAATACGAATTATTAAACAAAAAATCAAAATTCAGTAAAAACGTAAAACAAAGAGAAAGTGAGTTCAGTAATTTAAAAAATGATGTTAATTTGAAATTAGAAGAATTATATTTGAAAAAAAATAAATTTAGTCAAAAAGTAAATGAATTGAAGAACGATTATTCAAATATAATTGAAGATAAAAAAATGATTGAAAATAGCATTGATGTCCTCAAACTGCAAAAACCAGGATTTTTCCAATTCAGTAGGAAAAAAACATACAATGAACAGATGAGGAAATACTCTGACGATTTACTAAAAATATTAGACCAAGAAAGATCGACAAAATCAAAGTTAGATCCTTTTATAAAAGATTTAAAACATATCGAAGATCAAATTTCTTATGAAAATAAGCTTATCGAAGATAAAAATTCAGAGATTGTTCAAGCGATTCAAAATGAGGATAAAGAGATCAAAAAACTAGAAGCAAAAATAAGAGACATGAAATATGTATTAATAAATACAGATGTTAATGTGTTAGATTTTTCATTGCCATATGATGATTTGCAAATGAGTAATCCTTGGTTTGATGAAGAGTATCGTAGAATTCAGTCTGAACTATTCATAATTGCACTGAAAGTTCGCAAACAATTCTTATATGAAAATATAAAAAATATTGAAGCTGCAACTAGAATATGGAACAAACAACAAGATTACTTGGATAAAAATATTATTATACAAGAAGCGTGGAATTGGATTAACATGACAGTTCCAGTTATAAGTTCTACATTTGCAAGTATGGGAAGGATGTTTTCAAATATTCAAGCAAATTCTTTGGGACATTTATTCATTGATGAAGCAGGACAAGCCTTGCCCCAAGCAAGCGTTGGCGCGATTTTTAGATGTAAGCATGTTATGGCAGTTGGAGATCCAGCCCAAATCAAACCAGTTTTAACATTAGACTCATATATACTTAGTTTATTGGGACAAAATTATGGAGTTGGACAAGCTTATCTATCAGAAGATGCATCTACTCAAACTTTGATTGACAGTGCTAGTCAATATGGATTTTACAAAGGTATCAACAATCTTGAAGATTGGATAGGAATTCCTTTATGGGTACACAGACGTTGCAAGTATCCAATGTTTAACATATCAAATGAAATCTCTTATGGTGGTAACATGGTTCAAGGAAATAAATCAGACGGAAAAGCAGAATGGTATGATGTTGGAGGATCTGCAGATAATAAGTATGTAAAAGAACAGGGTGAATTATTGGTAGAAAAAATCAAGAAATTAGCAGAAACCAATAAAGACATTCTAGATAAAACTAAGAAAGACCAAGTCTATGTAATATCGCCGTTTAAAAATGTTGCGTATAATTTATCCAGAAAACTTGCAACAGATCTCGACTTTACAAGATATGACAGTAAATACAGCCCGACAAATGTAGGAACAGTACACACATTCCAAGGAAAAGAAGCACCAATAGTATTCTTGGTTTTAGGAGCAGATGAAAAAAGTAAGGGAGCTGCAAACTGGGCAATGGGATCTGACAATCCAAACATAATGAACGTATCAGCAACTAGAGCCAAAAAAGAATTTTATATAATTGGAGAAAAAAAGCTGTACTCAAACTTGTGTAGTGATGTTATAGATAAAACGATAAACGAAATTAGAAAATTTAATTCAAAACCCCAAAAAGAGCGTATGACAAAAAGTCTGTAAATTAGTCTCCTGTGGTAGTATAAAAATACCATAGGAGGATTTTTTTTATGGCAAAGAAGAAAGATATCTACAAAGTTAAACCCCTCAATGACAATAAGAGAAATATTATCCAATCCCTTATTGAAGAATATGACATTGAGACAGCAGAGGACATTCAGGAAGCAGAAATGGATGAACATCTTGGATACGATTCATATGAGCGCTGCGAGAAAGATAACTACAGAAACGGAACTAAAAGAACGAGCTTTAGAAGTAGGTGTGGAGAATTTGAACTAGAAGTACCGCAGGATAGAAGCAGCTCTTTTGAGCCACAGGTGGTACAAAAGAGGCAAAAGGACATCTCAGAAATAGATCAAAAGATAATCTCCATGTACGCAAGAGGTCTTACAACGAGGCAGATATCTGACCAGATAGAAGATATCTATGGCTTTGAATGCAGCGAAAGCTTAATCTCCAATGTTACGGATCGTTAAATAGTTTTGTGGATATGCTCACATATACAGACAGATTGAGTTAACATACTGAATGTTCATTCATTTCATGTGGAGACAGTATGTTTGCTCTCGACAAACCATGATTTTATGCAAGGTGTATCTCAATAGAGAGATGCACCTTTATATTTTTTTGTTACGTAAAAAGTAATGAAAATATATAATTTATTTGAAAAGTATTGAAATTAAAATTGATTAGCTTTATAATTTTATTACCTAAATGGTAATAAAAAAGGAGGGAAGTAATTAGATTTGGGAATCCAAATACTATATAAGAATGAAACAGTAAAGAAACAGTTTTGTTCTGAGTACAAGAAAAAGTGGCGATACCCTGAGCAAGTAAAAAAGAAACTTATATCTGCAGAAAACTTTATACTTAATGCAGAGTCGTTAATGGATCTTGCTAATTATCCTCCGTTTCATTTCGAGCGTTTAAAGGGTAATAGAAAAGATGAATGGAGCATACGGTTAGGTAATACAGGATATAGGGTCACGATGATTCCTTGCTATAACGATGGAAGGGCGATTACAGAAGGAGATATTTTGGCTTAATGTAAAATGATTAGAATAGTGAAGGTAACGGAGGTGTCGAATCATTATGAGTAATGTAAATGAATACAATGATATAGTGGCATTTCATCCTGGATATTATATTGCAGATATTATTGAAGATATGGGAGTTAGTCAGGCTGAATTTGCCACAAGAATGGGAACATCCGCAAAGACTTTAAGCCAGTTGATTAATGGACAGGCTAATATTTCCAATGACTTAGCAAAGAAGCTTTCTGCAATGCTTGGAACAAGTGTAGAGGTTTGGCAGAATCTACAGAATGCTTATGATCAAAAGCTGATAGAGAAACAGCAGGCTAAAGATATTGATGCACAAGCAGAGCTTGTAAAGGAAATAGATTATAAATATTTTGTTGATTTAGTTGGCTTGCCAAAAACAAGAAGTATCAACGATAAAGTTGCAAATTTATGTAAGTATTTTAAGGTTGCAGATTTAAGAATTATGTTGCAGCCGGATTTTCTAGTAAATTTTAGATCAAGTTCATCTTTTAACAGTGATAAGAACATCATTAATTCTAGAGCATGGATTCAAACAGCTATAAACATCTCAAAAGATATTGAGACGAAGCCTTATAATGCAGCGAAGTTAAAAGGGTATTTACCTGAGCTTAGAGGTATGACAGTAAAGAAACCTAAGGAATTTTTGCCAAGAATGCATGAAATATTTGCTGAATGCGGTATTGCATTTGTTTTGTTACCACACTTGAAGAATTCAGGAGTGAATGGTGCTGTCAAGTGGGTAACAGACGATAGGGTAGTTCTTGCGATAAACAATCGAGGAGTGTATGCAGATAAGTTCTGGTTTTCTTTATTTCATGAAATCAGGCATGTGCTTCAGCAAAAGATTAAGAAGGTCTTTATCAGCAGCACACTAGAAGAAATGATGGATATTAATAATAAACTGGAAATAGATGCAGATAAGTTTGCAAAGAACTATTTGATTTCGCCTGAGGATTATAGAAGATTAGCTCCTTCAAGATATACATCTGATGATGAGATTGTTGAATTTGCTAAAACGATAGGAATTCACCCAGGCATTGTAGCCGGCAGATTGCAACATGAAGGAATAATTCCACAAGAAAGATGCTCAAAATTAAAAGAAAAATATGTGTTTGAAACAAAGAAAATTGCATAGGGTATATATTATATAGGGAATCGTTATTCGATTCCCTATTTTATGATTTTGAACTGTTTTAGCAGAGGATTCGCCGAGCGATAGCGATGTGAATCGATAATCCACCGAATATACCGGTATAATCAAGACGGCTTTACCCTCAAGAAAAACCTCCCCTGTTATCATAATGTTGGTTCGCCAACCACATCATATAACAAAGGAGGTTTCATCATGAATGACAAAAATACACTAGCACATACGAGCTAAAGATGCAAATATCATACAGCATCTACTCTTTTATAAATAACTAAAAATGCAATACAAATACAAAGCAGAACAAGTAAAACGATAAAAAGCCGCGGCATATGATGTATTATATAAGCTAGAAACATATAAGGAGTATCCAAATACGCACATTAGAAAATCAACTTTCGTCGAAATACAAAATATGTATCCAGTTTTTTGTCCGCCCCCACTTGTTATTTAACTTTTATGTGTATCGTTATCTGTCCCATATAAAAAGACCCGGGGCCAAAGGTCGCCCGAGTACGTTCCATTATTCTGATTCTATTCTACAGTCACATTACGCTCTATGTGTCGCCTAGCGCCACAATGGCTGCAAGTAAACCATGAATTGTATTCAGCCGCAGGGTTGCTTGGCACCAAAATACCTTTCCCACACAATCTACAAACAACCTGGTCAGAAATCTTAGTTTTTTCCATTAGCTCTTTCCCTAACGAATTCGAATTGTCCATAATCACCATAGCCTCCCTTTTCCCAATTATATTAGGGATAATGATCTATTGCTAGTTTTTTCATGCGTTCCCGCTCATTGTTTTGTGGTTTAAATTTAAGGTGAATTCGCAATTAATAGCGAGGTGAATCTATACATTGCTGTACTATGCCAATATAATTAGAATAGATGTTAACATTATCTAATAATAAGAGCGTTTTCTATAGGAATATAAGAGCATGGAGAAGATATTTTTTGAGTACAACGAAAACAGTTTAACGCTATACGATGCTTTTAAAGAAGCAAATCCACCAAGTGACATAGAGGAAATTTTCAATAAATTTCGAAAGCAAATATATTCATATGCGGATTTTGAAATAAAGAATTTCAAGAAGTTGCAACCGTTTGCAGAATATAAGAGGCTAGTCGATTTTCTATGCAATTTATTAAAAAGAGTTTGTCCGCATTACGAGAAAAAGGAATTTTATTACGTTTTGGTCGTATTGAGTTATTCCGAGGAGCAAAAGGCAATAGAATATTTAGGAATGCTGACAGACTTCATTATTGCTAATAAGCTTAATCTTTGCCATATTTTACTCACTATTTGCAATGAAATCAATGAACCACACTTGATGCCCAATAAAGTAAAATTAGAACAATATTTTGAAGATTTATATGCTAAAAGTGATTATTTTAAACTTGTAAAAAGAATCGGACTTGATACTTCAAAAATTGAGTTTAAGAACATCGGAGGGGAGGGGCGATTTAGTTTCGACCTCACTAACATGAAGGAGATTCAATATGAATTCCAGCTAGAAAGTGAAATAGAAAAAAGAAAATTTTGCAAACTTAGTATTTCTGTTTATGCACCAAAAGGCATGGAAGCCTGCTTTGATGTATCGCTCACAAGTCGGGAGTTCTTGCTCTACCACCATCACAAAGATTATTGTGCATCCGTCAAAGAAGAGATGAAGCTGATCGATAAGGAAACAAATCAGACGTTTTATATTGAAAAATGCACGAATTTGCTAGAACTCAAAAGCATTGTAAGTCAGATTGAGAGCATATTAAAAACAAGGTTTGAGACAGATATAGTATACGCATATTTTGCTAAACCTTTGAAAGGGAAGAAGCAATTACAAAAATGGTGGAAAGAAACCGTTTAATTTGTGAATGGAGACCATTTTAGTTATCACTCATTAGCTGTGGATGAAATGGAAAAAAGAGGGTACAAGGTTTCTGCAGAGTGGAGACATTTGAAGAAACTCCTTGGCAATTTGAATACCTTCAAGACGGTATTGTTGCTGTCAAGGTTAGTGGCAAAATAGCGATATAAAGTCATAAAGCACAGGAAGGAACTATTGATGCAATTATTAACACTCGATGAAATAATATCTTCAATAATGAAAGAAACAGATGGACTTGATGCTGAAATAACAGACGGAATTATCCTTAGCAAAAAAGAAATTCCGCAGTCTGAAATCGAGAAATTAAAATCCGAACTTGGAATAGAGTATTTAGATTCGATATTTTCAGAGCATATTTTAAGCTACAATTGGGGGAATTTCGGTTTTCTAAGCTACCAGTTTGGATATGGCGATGAAACGAGCCTAAGCTGGCTGATTAACCGCAATCTTGATTATGATGAGTATCCCGTTCTTCGCAAAAAGAACCTAATAATTATTGCAAACGGCGACCCATACACTATTCTACTAGAGTGTAAGTCCGGTGAGATATATGCATTCACAAGTGACATGAGTTATGAGGAGATAGTACCTGTTGCTTCCGATTTTGAAGAATTTGTAAGAGAGATGGGAACTGCTCAATATGCTGTTTGGAAAAACGCTGAAAAAGAGTTTATAGAATCGATTGAGCGTGAGTATTCCGAGAGCAGCATTAAGTTTTGGAAAGAACTTGTGAGCGTATACTAAGCACTATGTAAGGAGGCACTATGGAATTTATCATAGCTAACGAAGGAATTCCTCAAAATATCGGCTGCGAAGGCGCGACTATTGCGTACTATGGAAGTGAGATAGAGTTTCACTATGAGACGGTTCCTCCGCATGGCGACGAAATCTTTTCTGCAGAATTGCCACTCTTAGATATTAAGCTTCCATTTTGGATGTATGGGAGGAATTTGATTTTTCTAGATGCGTATTATTTGCTTGCAGAAACAGTGGAGGCGCACACTTGGAATCCTATAACTAGCAGGTTTATCAACATACATACTGGCGAAAGTGCCAGTCTTGGTGATTGGTATAATAATGTGAAGGTAGGAGCGAATTACGTTGAACTAAAAAATGACTTCACTGGGGAAACGATGATATTAAAAGATGTTGAGAACCTGAACTGGGTTTAAAATGCTGAAGGGTGTCAAAGCTTCTAAAGGAGTGAATTATGGGTGAATATTACAAGTGGGTCAATATAGATAAGAAGGAGTATATTACTCCCCGTGATTTTGACTATGGGAACAAGTTCTGGGAGTCAATGCATAAGGATAGTGATCCTCTACATGCTCTTCGTGCGCTCTTAGCTGATGAGTGGAGAGGCGATCGCGTTCTATGGTTTGGCGATGAGATGCGTGTAACAGAGCATTTTCCGAATGAGGCTATTCGAATCCTTTATGTACAATCAGTAGAATTTGGATATCCAGGCGATGCATACGACATGATTTTAGAGACATATCGAAATGTATCTTGCTTGTTCAAGGAAGCCGAGGAAGATGTTCGTGAAGAAATAGGCTATTATATTGAAGATTATTTGGAGCTCGGAAGACTGGAACCCTATAATGAATATGGAATCGACTTGGAACATCCTTATGAGGGACTATTCTTAAAAACGGGACGGAGATATAAGTACACTATCAACCATACGAAAAAGGCGTATTACTCACTTGATGAAACGGACATTCTATTTAAGAACAATACAAAGAATGACTTTTCAGACCCACTACCAATACTGATGGGCTATGGAAGAGTTGCGGAACCCGGAGAATGGCTTGGCGATATTATTGGTGTTTCTGACAGCAAACCAGAAGGATATTTGCTTTTAAAGAAACTATATATGGATAGGTAAATGATAAAGAGTGGGTCTCTTAGAAAAGACTGAATGATATTGAAGAAATGAAAGGCTTGTTAGAAAGCGGATTAAGTAGATAAAGGCCTATTTTAAGAAAATGATTTAAGTAAATTTTAAATGTCGATCTGAACCAAATTGAATACTGAAGCTGATGTTGATATTACAGATAATGAGGATAGGGTTTTCAACCTTTATGTCCATAAGCAAGGTGCTGATTTTGCAAATAAGGTAATTCCCGATATTCAGGCTTCCAGTCTTCGTCATAATCCAATAAATTACACAAGAGAAATGACAAGATTAAGAAATGAGCATTATCCTTAGATGTATATGATGGATAAAGATATGCTAAGAAGTTATGTTAAAGATTCGGAAACTAATAAAGAAGAGATTGCCCTTGCAGCAATCCTGCTCTTAGGTGCAGATAACCGCATTATGTCTGTGCCCCCACTACATAAGACAGAATCTATTTTCAGAGTGCTTAATGAGAATCTTGACATGAACATAGTAATTTGAAAAAGACTATCGGAAAGCGCTGCCTATAATTATCTTACTGTTTCTGTTGTAACTACTAGTTTGCATGATTCATTTATATCTAATGACAACACGGACAATGTCCAGCATATAAGAACTGGACAGCTGATATATAGAGGATGGTGGCAATCGTATGTATAAAAAACAGTTTAAAAATTGCATTTATTTCGCGATAGCAATCTGGTTGCTAGACATGTTATGCTTATATATTTCGGGCAGGTTTTCTGGTAACGATTGTTTGTGCTGGATTGTAGGAATTATTCCCACAATCGCAGTAATGACCATCACTTATCTGCAGAACCAAGACCTAAAGGATCTTGGATTCTATCCGAAGCATCTAAAACAGGATGGCATTGTGATGTGCTGTGTACTCGTAATCGAATTACTGATTGGAGTCTATCTGTTCCATATGTCATGGGAGTACGCAATCCACAGTTGGCTATATTATATTTTCTGGATTGCACTACAGGAGGAACTTGTTTACAGAGGATTCATCCAAAGCCACCTGTTCTTGTCGTGCATCAATCGGAAAGCCAGCTATTTTATTGGTGCAGCAATGTTTGCTGCATCGCATATCCCTTACCAGATACAGATTAGGCCATGGGATGCCTTGTTTACTGTTCAGATATGCATTGCGTTTTTATGGCACCTTGTGTATTGTTGGGTCATTGAGAAGAGAGGCAATATCTGCATCCCGTTGGTGATTCATGTGGCAACAGATTTCTTAGGAGTCATTTAAGATACTCGTTCTTTGCTCTTTTTCGTAAAATTACAGTTCCTAGATATTAAGCTTCCGTTTTGGATGTATGGAAGGAATCTAATTTTTCTAGATGTGGACTATTTGCTTGCAGAAACAGTGGAGGCGCATACTTGGAGTCCCATAACTAGCAGGCTTATCAACATACATACTGGCGAAAGTGCCAGCCTTGGTGATTGGTATAATAATGTGAAGGTAAAAGCGAGTCATGTTGAACTACCAAATGACTTCACTGGGGAAACTATAGTACTGAAAAATATTGAGGGATTGAAATGGATTTAGATAAGTAAACTTATCTGCAATAATTCAACAATTTAATGACACAAAAAGATAAAGAGAAGTTTCGGAAATTATATAATTAATAACACACCAAAAGAGGTACCACCATGCAAAAAATAAACACACTAGAAAACAACTTAGTTGACGATTCGCTGCAAGGATCACTTGTAGATACTACAAAAGAATGTGTTTCAATTGAAACTGAGCCTATAACCGAACTCGACATTCAAATTGAAATGCTCCCAGCAGAATCTATTGAAGATGAGACAGGATTAGTTGAAATTACTGATAGTAAGATACTTGCACAAGTTAGCAACCTGCTTCCAGGATTATTCCAAACAGGGAATTCAATTAATAATGTTGCTCAGATAATTAGAAATGGTCCAGTATACAAAGCAATAATACCAGAGGGTGCGAAACTAGCAAAATCAAAAGGCATGGAAAATGCTTATCGCAGCATATGCCTTGGCGATAAGGGGATAGAAGGTCAGGCAAACCTTGTAAAGGTTGAATCTGGAACAGCCATTGCAGCGAATAGCGTATCAGCTGTGATGAATATTTCATCTTTAATAGTCGGACAGTATTATATGAAGCAGATTAATGCCGAACTAGATGTAATTAGCGAAGGAATAGATCAAATTCAGAGTTTCCAAGACAATGAGTATCGCAGCAAAGTATTTTCTCTTGTTGCACATGTTAAGAGAATTTCGAATTTCCAGAGTGAAATCTTGGAGAACGACGAACTACGCATCTCTAAGATATATCAATTGGACAGCTTAGAAAAAGATTGCGCTGAACTTTTAGGACAAGCTAATCTTACATTAGCAGATTTTACGAATAAGAATAAGCTATCCTATAAAGAGTATGCAAAGGTAATAGTTGAAGTGCAGAAATGGTATACATACCAGAAGTCGTTAATAGAAGTCATGTATAAGATTTCTGATCTTAGGTACACTTTACATCTTGGAGCAGTATCTAGGGAGCAGTGTGCTGATTTGCTTAGTACATATCAAAAACAGATAGGAGATACACAGGAGCTAATTAATGTGTGGCATTACAAGACTGCTAAGCTACTAGGAATCAAGATAGATGAAATTTGCAGAAAGAGAGCAGGCTTTGATGGAGCAATCCATTTTATTCCTGGTTTACTTAAGGATGAATACAAGTTCCGTTCTATTGACATGAAAACTGTCAAAATGATAATCGAACAAGCGATGGGCTATGAAGAGCAGTGTGCGGCTTACACATCAGAGCTGTATAACGAAGATGTTCAGTTAATATCGAAGGATGGAAGGCTCTACTACCTTCCAGAATAAGAGGAAAGCTAGAATATACCATAAATTACCCAAACTCAACCACCGGTTCCTGTACCCACATATGCATTTATCATATGCTCGAGTCATGAAAGGAGGTGTCCGATATGGATCAAATCAAAATTGGGAAATTCATAGCATCCTGCAGAAAGGAAGGGCACATGACACAGGCTGACCTCGCCGAGAGACTAGGTATCAGCGACCGAGCAGTATCGAAATGGGAGACAGGAAGGTCCATGCCAGATTCGGGAATCATGCTAGAGCTATGTGCGCTTCTACATATTAACGTAAACGAACTCCTGTCGGGCGAAAGGATCATGACAGAATCATATGACAAGAGAGTAGAGGAAAATCTTTTAGCCATGAGGCGAGAGATAGAACAGCGCGATAAACGGATGCTCAGACTGGAGATGTGGCTGACCGTACCGACAATCGTAGTGGGAATCATCCTCATAGTTCTTGCGGTGCTCCTCGCCATGCCAATGTGGCTCAGAGTAGCGCTGGTTACATTCACTGTCGCCATGGTTGTTGTAGTGGGATTCATTGCGGTTGGCATTGAGCAAAATGCGGGTTATTATGAATGTGAGTGTTGCCATCACAGGTACGTTCCGACCTATAGAGAGGTAATCTTAGCTCCGCATAGAGATAGAGACAGGTATATGAGATGCCAAAAGTGCGGCAAGCGGTGCTGGCAGAAGAAAGTGCTCACAGCTGAAGACTCAGAGCGCTAAACCGCGATAGTACATATTGCAATAATCACTAATCACAGGGGATAACACATGACCAAACAACAACTCCTCGCCCTCTGGCAGGGCAAATCATGGGACAGTTCACCAGCTGGGATATACTTTATAAGTCGTAGATCCGGTAAGGATTTACACTTTAGCTTCTCTGGATACAGTGAGAAGGATGTAAAATCCATCCCAGATTCATTGATGAAGAGGCTAGCTGCTGAAATTGCCGAGCTAGACCAGAGGGCACTTCGCCTTATAAATGAAAATTTCGCAGGCGAAGATATCGAAGGTATCACGCTAACCGACGTAATGTTCGATAAGAGTGGATGCTACGATGCATTTGCGCTAGGATATTATGTGGGCGAATCTCCAGCAGGCGAACTGTATCTGCTAGTTAGCTTCGACGAGGAATTTGATGCTAATAGAGAAGTGATCTGCGAAGTGTATTAAACGGAAACAGCTTAGTATAGCAAAAAAACTTATTGACAAAAGATTAAGTCAATACTAGTATTTAGTTTAAATTCGGCAAGTTGCTCATTTGCCGAATTTAAACTAAACATAAAAAGGCGGAAAAGTTGATGGACAAGACAACGATTCCTGAAGATCAGAAGATTTTTTCTATGCAGGAACTTAAGAATAAAGGATTCTCACAGTACAAAATTAGCCAACTAGTGAGTGATGGACATCTTATAAAACTGAATAAAAGCTATTACGAGAATTCGAAGTACTGCGGAGAGGAATCAGATTTTTATTATGTTGATGCTTATACTCCTAATGGTGTTATATGTCTACTAAGCGCTGCAGTTTATTATCATCTTACAACATTCATACCTGATGCTATAGATGTCGCAATTCGGAGGAAATCCAAAATATCTACCAAACCTATATGGCCTCAAATGAATATTTATCACTACACAAATGCTAGATATGAACTAGGTATTAAAACTGTTAAGCAGGGAAAGAATAAATTCAGTATTTATGACATGGAGAAAACAGTTGTCGACATCGTATTCTATAGAGAAAACGTTGGCATTGAAGAAACCAAGGAGATCTTTACAACATATCTTCAAAGAAAAGATAGGAATCTAAATCGCCTTTTAAAATATGCAAAACTGATGAAATGCGAAACTACAATTAGGCAGTACTTGGAGGTCCTCGTATGATAAGTGCAAAATCAGTAAAATATCGATTGAAAAACAAATCTGTGATATCTGGAAAGACATTTCAAGATGCATTGATAGCATATGGCTTGGAAAGAACAGTATACAGGCTTTCGATATCGGAGTATGTTGATCGATTTACTCTAAAAGGAGGCATATTTTTGTATGCGCTTTTTGACGGCGAATTTTCAAGAGCTACAAGAGACATTGATCTTTTAGCAATGAATCTGCCAAATTCTATTGAAGATATAAAGACAGTATTCGAAAAAATATTTTCTATCGATTGTGATGATGCTTTGCAATATGATTTATGCACATTGGAAGTGAAAAATATTACTGAATTCAAAGAATACCATGGGGTTAATGTTTCCGTTATAGCATATTTGGATAAAACTAAAGTCCCGATATCTATTGATATTGGATTTGGAGATGTTGTTTATCCCAGCAGGGTAAAAATGGAGTTTCCTGTATTACTCAGTATGGAAGCCCCAAAGATATACGCATATTCGATTTCATCTGTGATTTCTGAAAAATTTGAAGCTATAGTATCCCTTGGAGATGCTAATAGCAGATATAAAGATTTTTACGACATATATTTTTTGGCTGATTCATATAATCTTGATGGAACAGAACTTAAGGAGGCTATTAAAGCAACTTTTGAACATAGGAAGACTGGTTTTAGTGATATTTTTGCTTTTACTGATGACTTTATAACAAGCGAGATTCACCAACGCCGGTGGCATGCATTTACAAAAAAGAAGAAAACTTTGTTAAATGTTGAATTGCTTGAGGTTATTGATGTAATAAAGGCAGTCCTGCTCCCAATTGTTGAAAGTATACGAGATAATAAAGAGTATCGTTTAAAATGGAATCATCAAATTCGAGCATGGCAATAGGAATTAATGCACTTATTTTTTAGGAATTAGCGTGCTACCCAATAATAACTATATATAGAAAGTTATAAAATTTGATTCACAGAAAGGCCCCGCATGACAGAAAAAATCAAAAAATTCATCGAAGATTTCAAGAAAATCGAGAACAGAGAAACCATAAAGATAAGATTAATCCCCAAAACCAAGACACCGTTGACAAGCAGCAACGTTGCGGGCTGGTTCTATTTGCCGAAAACCGCGAACATCCCTACTACCGATAGGGGTGAACAGCTAATGTATCTGGCGCAGATAAACTGCGAGGAGCTGCCTGAGAACAGCATCTACCCATCAAAGGGCATCATGCAGTTTTGGATTTTTGGCGGAGACTATAATCTGGGCAACGACTATACAAAGCCTACTTCAGATAGCAAAAAAAGGGTTATTTACTATCCAGAGATAGACAAGCATTTCTCTGAAGAGGAACTCAGAGAGATGTACGAACCACAGAAGGATAAGAAGGAAGATGAACTTATCACACCTATTAATGACGGTGCACCATTTGCCATGTCCTTTGAAAAAACTAGCCAGTGGATTATGCCGAACGATTTCCGATTCGAGGAGATTTTTACTGAGAAGCTTAATGAACATATCGATGAGCAACAGGCAGAGGGTGACGAATCATACGACATCGACGATGAAGAGGTTGATGAGATCATAGAAGAGCTCGATATTTCGAATCACACTCAGATTGGTGGCTACGGCCATTTCACGCAGGAAGATCCACGCATGTACGAGGACTTCGAGGATTACACTGAGTTGCTGTTCCAACTGGACTCCGAGTTCGGAACTGACGACTATTACATCCTGTGGGGAGACTGTGGCGTAGGAAATTTCTTTGCGACAAAAGAGCAACTTTGCAACTTGGACTTCGCCGAGAGCCTCTATAGCTGGGACTGCTACTAATCGTAAAATAGACTATAAGATTTTACTGCCCGATACCTGATTCGCGTGTAAGGGGGATATATATGAGAAGACAGGACAGAGAGATAACAGAATTAGACGAACTGCTGGAGATAATAAATCGCTGCGACATATGCAGGCTAGCACTTAACGACGGCGGATATCCGTATATACTTCCGCTCAACTTCGGAACGGAGGTGCATGACGGCAAGCTGACGCTGTATTTCCACAGTGCACTCGAGGGCTACAAGGTTGGACTATTCGAGAAGGATAATCGTGCTACTTTCGAGATGGACTGCAAGCATGAGCTAGAGTATTTCGAGGACAAAGGCTACTGCACGATGGCGTACGAGAGTGTAATCGGAAGAGGCAAGATTCGAATCCTCTCGGATGATGAGAAGATGCACGCTTTGAGGCAGCTCATGAATCACTATCATGAGGATAAAAATGCATATTTTAACCCTGCCGCTGTTCCGAGGACATTGGTGTATGCGCTAGAGGTTGAGCATATGACTGGCAAGAGGAAGAAGCCGAAAGGTCATATAAAGTAACAGTTTACAGAAGGTGCGGTTTATATACCGCACCTTCTGTTTTTCTATTTTTTTGAATCTCAAAATGTATAAATATAATAAAAATGAATTTAAGTCAGAAAAGTGAGGTTGTACACAAAGCCGCTATTAATGCACTTTATTGTTCTTTTTTCGCACTTTTTATGGAATTAGCTTGCTTGTCTATCCGCTATAGGCTATACTCCAATAAAATGCATAAATATTATTTTTTGAACTGAATGACTACGTTATTAAAAGGAGGAACAACGTGAAACTTGCAAAACGAATTATTGCATTCATTGCAGTAATAGCGATTACAATTGGACCATTATCATCCCCGCAGGATGTTAGCGCTGCGACTCAGAAGGACGGCTATAACATCACGATTTCTAATGTGACGGTGTCACCTAGCCCGGTGAACGTCGGCTCTCTAGCTTCTCTGAAGTTCGATTACAACATCGATACGCAGTCGGGGAATGCGATGAAGCCAGGTGATACGATTAAGCTGTCGACGAATATCGGGACGATGTTTGGCAATCTCCCAAGCTCCGATGTTCCGCTCTATTCCGAGAGCGGACAGAAGGTTGCGACAGCGACAATCACAGGGACAGAGATTAAGTTCACATTAGATCCAGATTTTCCGACAGACAGAAACTTCATGTCGGGAAGTCTATACACAGGGGCTAGACTGAAGGCGCTAGATAACGGTGCTACAGCAGGATCTCCAGTGACAAAGCCTCTCACCATTGAAGATGCTTCGGCTAATGTAACCTTTAAGGTTAGAGATGCGGTTCCAGGGACCAACACTGGTGGTGTACCAGGAGACCCAAGTCTCAGGACCATTAACAACAGACTGCTTGAGAAGCAGGGCTGGACTTCGGCATACGACACAGCTAGGATTAAGCTGATCTCCAATCAGCTAGGTTCGCTGCGTCTCTTTAACACTTACAACAATATCGATAGCACCTTCGGAACTTATCAGGAACAGACTAACATGATGATCGTTGATAAGATTCCAAGAAATGGCGTTGTTGACCTAAGTACCATCTCGATTTCTGCAGTTCGTTACAACTGGACAGAGGTTCCTGCAGGTGGAAACACATTTTACGGACAGGCGGCTCCTGGAACAGTGATGCCGATAGAGCGCGGAAGTAACTGGATTCCAGTGACGCAGTACTTCACACAGATTAACCAGTCGTCTTCAGATACTTACGATAGCTTCTATGCAAAGGTTAAGGCTCAGAAGCTGAGCTACGGTGTATTCACAGATCCTGCGACCGGAGGAGATACCTTCATCGCAAACATGTCTAACGACTCTCTGAAGTATACCGACCTCGAGCCATCGCTAGCAGGCATTAACAAGATAAAGGATATCTACGGAACTAACGGTCCTTCTCATGGAAATGTCGTTACCTTCTTCGCTGAGTTCGACACTCACTACCCAGAGATCACAGCGGTAGAGACTGTTACTAACACGGGAAAAGCTAAGTCCGACCAGGCAGAGGATTCCGCATCGGTTTCATACACAATCGATAAGGCAAACGGAACTGCAAACGTAGCAGCAGGAAGCATCAACATTAAGGCTGTTGACGATATCGACGGAACTACCCCAATCTCTGGAGCTGAGTTCAAGATTCAGACTAAGGTTGGCGGAACCTGGTTTGATTACTACATCAGAGGTCGTAAGGCAACTGCAAAGACTAATGCTAGGGGCGAAGCTACTATCTCTGGACTATCGAGGGGTGACTACCGCCTAGTGCAGACGAGCACACCGGCAAAGTACACATATACCAACAAGGTATTTAAGCCAAACCCAGCATTTACAACATCTGGTTCTCTAAATGCTACAGAAGGAACGTTCTCAATTCAAAGCGCGACGCAGCCAGGATTCTCGGCGATCGTTCCTAACTACCAGACTGCAGAAGCCGTGATTAAAGGCCACAAGGACTATGTCGATTCAGAAGGAACTGCGGTAACCATACCAGAGAACACATTCGAAGTGTCTGTTAGTCAGATTGCGGGTGAGAACTACGATGGCGTGACGATGCCTGGCGATGTGACAACATTCGTGCACAGCGATGGACGCATCGAATTTGATAAGATCAAATTCACAAAGGTTGGAACATACAAGTTCAAGGTTAAGGAAACAGCGTCAAACCCAGTAGCAGGTGTAGCATATGATACAGCTGAAAAAGAGGTTAAGGTAACTGTTTCTAACAATGGCGGAACACTCAAGGCTACAGCTGATAGCGAACCAAGATTTAGAAACGTGTTTACGTCTGTTAAGAAAAACCTAAGGGTTAAGAAGACTCTAAGTGGAGACACACCGCCAGCAGCAGGCGAGTTCAAGTTCGAACTATCTCAAGCTGGAACTACAGCACTAGGATTAAGCGAGGCACCAATGCCAGCAGGTTCTGTGCTAGGCAAGAAGGTTGTTACGGTTAACGGAGCAGGCGAAATTGACTTTGGCGACATCGAGTTTAAGGCGGTTGGTAAGTACACATACAAGGTAGTTGAGCTAGATACAGGCCTTGCAAATTACACTTACGATAAGACGGAGTACACGGTTGTCGTAGATGTTACAGCTGATGCTAATAACCAGCTCGTAGCAAATTACGAGATTAAGAAGGGTGCAGAAACTGTAAACGATTTAACATTTAACAACAAGTACGAAATACCAAAAGCGCCTACATCACCTTCAAAGGATAAGGCGGTTAAGAAGCACAAGTCACCAAAGACAGGTGATAGTACTGGAAACCTAATGCTAATGCTCAGCATCTTCGCAGCATCCGTACTAATGCTAATCGGTGCGGTTGGTTACAAGAAGAGAATGAGATAACTATAGACTTTATGAATCTACAAGGTAAATGATTATAAAGTTATAGCCAAAAAGCATTAAAGTCTTTACTGACAATCATATTAACTATAAAGCGGATAGTAGCTACGAGGCGGCTATTCGCTTTTTTAATGATTTGAAAGCTTGAAATAAAGTATAATTAATCAAAGGAATATGAATAGCAAAAGATAGCAACGGATAGCAACATATAAAATCAGGTAGCACCCGATAAAAACATAGAATTAGGGGGACAATAAATGGCAGGTAATGAACGAGTGCTCAACGAAGCGGAGCAAAGAAGACTAGAGAGATATAAGGTAAAATGTGAAGAACTAGAAAGCGAAGGGTACACCAAGACAGACCTTACGATATCAGTTGTTAAGGCGAATATCGGAGCCTTATATGGACTAATCATGACTGTGCCCTTTATTGCTATCTACGTTCTTAGATATGATGGAGCTGATTTTGGGAGATCACGAATTTCAGCTAGTTCGGGTATAACTGTTTTGGCACTACTATTATTGTTAACGGTGGTACATGAACTAATTCATGGTGTAACATGGAGCAGATTTACAAAAAATGGTTTCAAAGATATTGAATTCGGAGTGATTTGGAAATATATAACACCGTACTGCACTTGCAGTCAGCCACTTGGAAAGTGGCAATACATAACAGGCGCTTTGATGCCAGGACTGTTACTAGGAATAGTACCATGCATAATCGGGTGCCTTACGACCAATATACTTTTTCTTGCAGCTGGAGTGCTGATGACTATCGCTGCAGGTGGAGACATTCTAATAGTCAAGATGATATTGGGTAATAAAGCGTCTAAAACAGCGCTGTATCTAGACCACCCGACAGAGATTGGGCTAGTGGTGTTTCAGAAATAAGTTTCGCTACCACCTTATGAGACCAAGTACAACAAGATGGGCAGGATAGAATAAATAGAAAAACCATTTGTTAAATGAAGCCTTGCTACCACGCTCGCCGTTATAAGCATAGATAATCGGGATAACCAAGAGCGTGCCAATCTGCCACACCTGACCGTACCAAGGTAGGCCGTGGCTTACACACATGAACGCTGACAATGAAAAACTAAGGACGCTGATGGCCGCATAACAGATGGCCTGACGGTCCTTATTTTCTTTGTTCATATAAATCGACAGTGTGAATAGCGGCCCAAATATCAGCCAGTCTGTCTTCATTGACAACACAAGTAGCACAATTACAGCGATGATACCCTTTAATGTGCCAATCTTCTTCCAATTCTCGACAACCTCCATCAAGGCAAATGAGCATGCAAATGTAAATAGCACATTGCCAAGTGGCAGGGTGAAGGTTCCCGACTCGAAGAATGAGAATGGTATCTGTGCGATTACCGCAAAGGTAAGAAGCCTAGAGAAATACTTTTTTCTGTTGGATGTATGAACGAAGCCTTCAGCGAGTGCAAGGCACATCGAGGGTGCCGTTATTCGCCCTATCAATCTAAGGACAATATAAATACTGGCATCCGGTGCAAAAAACACGGATGCCAGATGATCACAAACCATTGATATTATCGCTATGTATTTGATCTTATTTATGCTCATTTTTATACCAGTTTCACTATTAAAATGATAATCACTTTTCGCTTGTATTTTACCATAGAACATCAATTATCTTAAAGAGCTTGCTTTCTTCCTGATATAAATCGTAAAACCGAGGCTGATTATCACTGTCCCAAATACGACTAGCCAAGCAGAGATGTGCGTATTATCGCCGGTCTTTACAGTTCTATTTGACTTTACATGGGCATTTTTTCCCTGACTTGAGGCTGGCTGATTCACCTTTGTATTAGTGATAGTCGTCGTCTTACCGTCAGTCGAGACATCGGATTTTGTGCTGTAGCCAGCAGGGACATCGAGTTCTTTAACAGTCCATGTATAGCTATCGTCGAGGTTGTTCCAAGTATACGACCAGTTATTTGTAGCATTAAGCTCTACTGGTGTGCCGTAAGCGGTGCCGTCCTTGTACAGCTGAGCCTTTGCGGACGACTCGGAACCGTTCTTCCAGATCTTCTTAACCGTGTGTGTCACATATTTGATAGTGGTGTTGTTAAAGGATATAAATCCATTTCTGTCACCTGTGTAATTCATTGATCCATCCGGATTTAAGGTTAATCTAACGCCGTCGTATGTATAGTAGTTTCCGTTAATCTCAACGTAGTCAAGATCATATGAATACCTACCAGCAAAATATGGATAACCATTGAAGTAGCACTTTACAGTATAAACGGTTTTATCATACTTGATGCCTGGAACATCTGTAGGGACCTCTTCTACTGTAAAAGTTACATATTTTGTCTCCGGTGCAGGCTGTTTTTCTTTTAAATAATAAGAGACAATACTATCGAAATATACAAAAAAAGTGTTGCCACCATTACCAATATTTTCGTAAGGCTCGTGTGTAAGCGGTGAATCGTAATCCTCGTGCTTACGAATGTTGCCTTCGGGATCCTTGATAACTATTTTAAATTTCCCTATGTATTCAGTGGGAACTGGTCCATTATCAAGAGTTTTAGTGAATTCGGCTGGGTATGGTTGGTAACTGGCAAAAGCGGAGCCCAGCGAAAAAATGTTTATAAGCATGAGTGCGAATACTAACACTGCTAGCTTTCTGATTGTTCTTCTTGAGTCTGTCATAACGCCCTCCTTTTATGTGGTTTATGGATTATATCATAAGCATAACTAAAATATGCCTGAATAGTCTAAATTGTTTTTTTAAAAAACATTTGTAAATTTTTATATAAAAAGTCTCGCTAAATCCGAAAAATTTGTGAACTTAGACTCATAAGACTAAGTGAACCCAACGGGTACAGAATATTTCAATATGTCAATACTGTGTTTTTTGGTGTCGAACTCGTGAATATATAGTCAAATTATAAGTTTGATATTATTTTATAACTCTGATAAGATACTTTCGAATAGATAGAATCGGTCTTTTTATGGGCAAATGTGTGTATAAACTCTACATCTTATATCAGATATGCGAAATTATTTGATAAAAGCTATTTATCCATAAAAAGGAATAACAAAGCGAAAGGAAGGAACGTAATGGGTAACTCAGGAGAGATAAAGAAAGGAAGAGGTATGAGTACCAAGCTATTTAAGAAAATGGCTGCGTTGGCGCTCTCCCTTGCCATTGGGCTAAGTGGATTTGCGATGCCAACATTTGCAGCAACACTTGATTCAACACTAACTATTAAGAATGTTGAGGCAGGCGCTACTGTAAAGGGTTACAGAATCGTTAAGGAGTCTAACGGCAAGTGGGTAGTAGGCAAAACTGGAATCACAATCGCTGATCCTGCAAAGCCAACTGCTGCTGAAGTATATGCAATTGCATCTGCTGGAGACTTCACAGGGCTAGACACAGTAACATTTGCCGAGACAGCTGGAAAGTACGTTGCAAATAGCCCTAAGGCAGGTATTTACCTAGTAATGGTAACACCACAGGCAGGAAGCACAGGCGTATACACACCTATGATTGTCAGCGCTGACTATAAGCAGGATGCTGGCGAGGACAAGTCTTCTGTTCTTGATGTAAACGATGCTAACAAGCAGTTTAAGATCGGAACTACAGCATATGCTAAGAAGTCAACACCTAAGGTTAAGAAGGAAGTATACAACAAGACTGAGAACAATCAGGTAACTGGTGATGCTACTAAGGCTGGAGACACTCACAAGATTGGAGATAAGGTAGAGTTCAAAATTGGAACAGCTATCCCTCTATACACAAGTGACTACAAGAATCCTAAGTTCGAAATCACTGATAAGCTATCAACAGGTCTTGAGCTAGATCAGACTTCAATCAAGGTATACAACGGAGATCCTGCACCAGCTAAGCTGCTCACAGAAAACACCGATTATACTATCGAAGGCAAGACTGCTACAGGATTCACAGTAAAGTTTACTAAGACATTCCTTCTAAATAGCGCTGACAAGACTAAGATCAACGTTACTTACAAGGCTACTCTAACTGAGCAGGCTAAGTCAGGATTCGATCCAAGCACAAATACTGCTACAATCGATTACTCAACATCGCCAACAACTAACGACGGTAAGGATACTGACAGAACTAAGCACTATACATTCGATATCAATGGAGATGTAGGTACTAAGCTAAACCAGACCAACAGAAAAGAAGAAATCGTTAAAGTTGGTGTAGACGATGAAGGTAACACTGTAACAGACGTAGTTACATCTGCTGAAACAACAGCTTCTGCTGGCAAAAAGGCAGGCGCTAAGTTCAGACTTTATAAGAAGGATGCAACTCTAACTTCTGCTGCTGACTATAAGAACCACGAGGCAACCCTTCTAGTTAGAAGAGGTCTTGACGCAAGCGACAACATCGCTGATGAATCAGAGACTAAGGCAGACGGTAAGATCAGATTTAGAGGTATCGACGCTGGTGAGTATGTGCTCGTAGAGACAGAGGCTCCAGAAGGATATGCTAAGAATGAAACTCTAGTTCCAGTTAAGATCAGTGCTGAGCTAGATGCAGACGGAAATCTAAAGTCATACACAGTAACTATCAATGGAGTTGAAGCTGGAAAGTACGTTGCTACATACGAAAAGGATGAAGTAAAGACTACTACAGGAACATATAACCCACTACACTTCAACAACTACAAGCTAGGAACGCTACCAAGCACAGGTGGAATCGGAACATACCTATTCTACATTGTTGGTGCAGCTCTACTTAGCCTTGCAGTTGCAATGATGGTTAAAAAAAACAAAAGTGAAGCTGCTGTAAAGTAGTGATTTAATGCGAGTGCGGATAAGTACACTTATAGTTAAGACTCTTATCCGCATCTTTTAAAAGAAGGATATTAGAACAAGAGTAGTGAATTTTAATGCGGGTAAAAGAGAGACAGAATCTTATTAAACAAAATAAAAGCTTTGTCGGAATAGCGCTTCTCTTTATCGTCGGACTATCAATAATGATGTATCCTCTGGTGAGCAACTGGTGGAATCAGAGATTTGCAAGGCAGATGATGCAGAGCTATGACAGGGCGGTAAAGCATGGAAATATCGATTTCAACAAGGAGTTTGAAAGAGCAAAGGTATATAATCGCGAGCTGTCACCGAAGGCCGTTCCTGATGCGTTTTCCTCTAAGGAGAACAAGCGGGATATGGAGTATGAAAAGTGCCTTAACATCAACAAAGACAGCATGATGGGCTACATTATAATACCTGCCATCGATGTTGAGCTACCAATATTCCATTACACCAATGAGGAGGTCTTCCAGAAGGGTGTAGGACATCTGTGCGGAAGCAGCCTTCCAATCGGCGGCGAAGGAACACACGCGGTACTCTCGGCACATCGAGGACTACCTAGCGCAAAGTTGTTTACGGATTTGGATCTACTCAAGAAGGGCGACAAATTCTACCTGCATATAATGGACAAGAAAATGGCGTATAAAGTGGATAGCATCAAGGTCGTTAAACCTAGCAACACTAAGTCGCTTCAGGTTCAGAGGGGCAAAGACTACGTAACGCTTGTAACTTGTACACCGTATGGCGTTAATTCACACCGACTACTTGTTCGCGGACATCGAGTTCCTTACGATGGACAGAATGCTTCAGTGAAAAGAACCAATATAGGGCACATTTTAAAGGTAATATTATGTATACTTGTTGGATGCGGTATCGCAATATTCATAGGAAGGATTTTGGACAAGAGGAAGAAGTCCACAAATAGTAGATGGAAACACAAAGAGTAAAAAACAATTTAAAGGGTCGATTGTTCAACCTCGTCATGGTTCTTCTGTTCATTTCGGGTGCAGCGGTAGTTCTATATCCTGCGGTGAGTGACCTTTGGAACAGTCAGTGGAATAACAGGATGAAGTCAATTTATGACAAATCCGTCAATCTCTATTCCGAGGACACGCTGAAGGACGAGTGGAGTAAAGCTAAGGCATATAACGCACAGCATACGGTCAACACCGTGAAGGATGCTTTTGACAACGATGAGTACATCAAGACTCATCCGTACAGTGACCTTTTAAATCCCAGCAAAAATGGCGTCATGGGCTATGTTGAGATTCCGAAAATCGATCAGGAAATCATCATATATCATGGCACTGCGTCTAAATCATTAGAGCGAGGTGCGGGACACGTCGAAGGAACTAGTCTTCCGATTGGCGGCAAGAGTTCACACGCAGTAATTGCTGCGCATAGAGGACTGCCGGGAGCTAAGCTTTTTACGGATTTAGACCAATTAAAAAAGGGCGATAATTTCTATTTAAGAATTTTAGACAAGAAACTTGCGTATCGAATAGATCAAATCAGGACCGTAGAGCCTAAAGAGCTCAGCGATCTTGAGATATTTGATGGCAAGGACTATGTCACACTGCTAACCTGCACTCCTTATGGGGTTAACACTCATCGTCTCATGGTTAGAGGCCATAGAGTGCCATACACAGATCATGATGGCGTGAGATCGCCACTATTGGTCTTCTTGAATTCATGGCAGTTCAAGCTAATGGTTGCAGCAGCAGTAATCATAATTGCGATAATCTTCATGCGTAAGCAGAGGAAAAGACGCAGTTAGTGTGAGAGATAGGACATTGAAATAATGCGAAATGATAGTATGGTAAAGTTTAAAAAATCTATATGGATAGTAGTGCTTTGCTCGCTGATTATGAC
>ERZ773045.301-NODE-301-length-26062-cov-4.198523_pt1 | contig 26062 bp, 21 predicted proteins | sample MGYA00580635_ERZ773045 | MGnify/ENA primary metagenome ERZ773045 (study PRJEB29015, sample SAMEA2738115) | human oral metagenome | biome: human oral; feature: human-associated habitat; material: saliva | place: China | collected 2261 ...
CAGTAAGTAAACCTCTGATTTTCTGGTCTATTGATACGGAGGATTGGCGTTCTCGGGACGCGGAAAAAACCAAGCAGATTGTATTGAGTCAGGTAAAGGATGGGGACATTGTGTTGATGCATGCCCTATACCTGTCTACAGCTGAGGCCTGCAAGGCGATTATTCCGGAACTAACGGCCAGAGGATATCAGCTGGTTACCGTTTCGGAGATGATTCGTTTCCGCGGTCAGGATGTTGCCGGAGGAAATGGTATACAGTATAAGCATTTCCCGCCTGTGGCAACGGAAACACAGGCTACAAGTACGGAAAGCAGCGTTTCCGTGGTGCAAAGCTCGGCAAGTACCCAATCCGCCGGCACTTCCGCTACAAAGTCCGCAGAGAATAAGGCGAAAAGCAGTACGGAGAGTACAAAAAGCAAGAAGAGTAGCAGTGAAAGCAGTTCTTCCACGAAGAAAAGCAACACAAGCTCTACCAAGGAGAGTACAAAATCCACCAAGGAAAGTACGAAATCCACAAAGGAAAGTACAAGTGCTACGACTGCCCAGACAACGGCGGAAAAAAATCCCGCAACAGCAGCACCGGAAACTTCAGCCCTTGCTCCGGCAAATTTTAACGGAGCGATAGATGCGGAGGATCCCCATTAGGAAAGATTCAAGGCGATAATAATTATTTTAGAAAAACCCTCTTTTGTATAAGAGGGTTTTTTGTTATAATAGTTCGGATTATTATTCATAACGAGTATCGCTCGCAAAGCGTGTGATATCTCGTTTAAACGGTTGCTACGGTTGATGCTGAGGCAGCTCGTTCAAAAGGAAAAATTTATGGATTTTAGCGGATATGAAAAGGAAATACAAGATCTATCCCTACTAATAGAAAAACAGTATACCTTATTTGATGAGGGGATTTTTCACAGCTTAGGATACCTTCTTGGAATGGCGGAAAAATTAGATGATGAATCTTTGAAGGGCTATGTGTACTATCAGTTGGCTGATGCGTACTATAGCTTTCATTTTGACGTGGATCAAATGCAGCTTTATCTTTCCAAAGCCATTAAATCCCAGCAGGAGGTACAGGATTTTTCTCTTTTGACCCGTTCCCATAATCTCTTGGGCATCACGGAGTTTTTGCGTGGAAACTTCGCTCTGGCTTTAGATTATTATATGACAGCCTTAAAGTATTATGAGCAGATGGAAGAAGCGGATAACAGCCTTAGCGGTATTGTGAAATCCAATATTGCCAGACTCTATTTCAGCTTAAATGACTATGATCATGGTCGCTATTATGCCGAAGAAGCCCTCTATGATATTAGTGGAACTACCGTAGACAGTGCGTATGTTTCCAATATGATGAGTATTTACATTTTCCTGGGAAATATCTATTTAAGCAGAAGTCGGGATGTGCAGGCGGCAAGAGCCTGTCTGGATTCCGTTCTAACCCTGGCAAAGAATTCTCCCTATACGGGAGAGCTGCTGTCCGGTATAGACATTTTAAGCTTTTCTATTCGTCTTGCTCATTACGAGGATAAAATATCGGAGCGGGATCTTTTGATTCGACGTTTTGTGGATCGGGCGGTAATGACGGCTCTTCGTACGCATATGATTGAGGATGTGTGCGATTTGGCGGATTTCTTTTTGGAAATTGATAAGCTTAAGGAATGTCATAAGGTTTTACATCTTCTGGAGGGAAAGCTTTTGGAAATCAATCTTCCGGAATTGCAGAAACGCTTTTTGGAATCCAAGCTTCGATATTTCGACAAGATTTCCGATGAGAAATCCAGAAACGAGTCTGCATATCACTACTATGAGATGGTGAAGCAGCAGGAGGTGGAAAAGGTCAATGCCTTTTTATTTGCCTTAAAGATTCGGAAGGATTTGGAGGATTTAAAGGAGCAGAATGCCTTTATGGAGGAGGAAAATGTTCGCCTCACCCAGAAAGCGGATCACGATGAATTGACCGGCCTTCCCAATCGTTATCATTTAAGCACCTTTGCGGATGCAGCCTTTGAGAGAGCATATAATTCCAGAACCCCTGTAGGCTTTGAAATGGTGGATTTGGACTATTTTAAGCAGTACAATGATCGCTACGGTCATCAGGCCGGGGACGAATGTCTTCGTTTGGTGGCCGGGGAAATCAAGAAGCTCTGTGCAAAGCATCCCGGCATCTACGCTGCCCGTTACGGCGGGGATGAATTTGTTCTGATTTATGAGAATATGCAGGATGAAGAGCTTCTGAGCTATGCCAAGGAATTGGGAGAATCGGTGAAAGCCTTGAACCTACAACATTCGGAAGAAGTGGGAGGGGGAGTTGTGACCATTTCCCAAGGAATCCGTAATTCCGTTCCCCTGAAAAAGAACAGGGTTTGGGACTATACCTTTGCGGCAGATACCGCCCTTTATAACGTAAAGGGAAAAGAAAGAGGAGGAATTCTGCTGATTCATAAGGCGAAGCTTTCGGATGAAGCCTTGTATGTCTAGAGAGAAATGTATGAAATCAAAATAATATAGGATTTTCGGCAATATAGGTCTGAATGCGGGGTAGTCTGAGCCCGATACTTGCGAAATCCGACGAAGTGAAGAACTGTAAAAATCAATAAATGAAGCGAATAATGCAGTATAGGTCTGTAAGAGGGGCAATCTGAGCCCGCCGGTACTTACTGAAAGCGAGCAAAGCGAAGCTTGAAGTTAGTACCGCTGCGAAGGCGAGGTTAGCGGGAGCGTGCCCCGATTATAGATCCATACTGCATTTGAGCGCATCTTTATAATAAATACAGTCCTTCAATACACAGGATTAAGCTAGTGAGAGTATGTCCCGTTTCAGGCCTATATTGCTTAGAAGATTTATTTTGATTTATCTTACAGTCCTTTTTTAGTCTTTATTCCTTCTTTTCCTTGTCACCGTATTTTGTCGCAATCTCAAACAGTAAGCTTTTACCCTGTGAAATCTGTAAATCCACACCGGTGTCGTTTGGCTTGTTCTCTGCGAATTCATAATCCTTATCCGGCAGGATGGCATTTAACAGAATTCCTACTAAAGAGCCTGTGGCAATTCCGGAGAAGGCAATCTGAATCCCGAAGAGCTGAAAATGCAGGGCTCCCTCGGAGGAGTAGTTGATACCGATGGACAAGACCAGAATCATAGCCGCCACAATGATATTTCTACTCTTGGAGAAGTCCACCTTGGTTTCCACCACATTTCGAACACCCACTGCGGAAATCATGCCGTAAAGCACCAGGGAGATTCCGCCGATAATGGCCTGAGGCATTGCCTCAATCACTGCGGAAAACTTCGGGCAGAAGCTAAGGAGTACCGCAAAGCAGGCCGCCAGACGAATGACTCTGGGATCATAAACCTTGGTAAGGCTCAGCACACCGGTATTTTCTCCGTAGGTTGTATTGGCAGGAGCACCGAAGAGGGAAGCAAGCGTTGTGGCCAAACCGTCTCCCAAAAGGGTTCTGTGTAAGCCCGGATCCTCCAGATAGTTAATGCCTACTGTAGAGGAGATGGCGGAGATATCACCGATATGCTCCATCATGGTTGCAAAGGAAATGGGGATAATGGTTAAGCTGCTGCTGAGAAGCAATGCCGGATCCAGTTTGCCCTCGGTAAACAGGGAGAAAACCGTTCTGTGGTAGTCTATCGGAAAGCCGAAAATCGGCGCTTCTTTAATGCTTTCAAAGGGCACAAGGCCTAAAACCGCCGCAAAGCTGTAGGACACCAGAACCCCCAAGAGAATAGGAATAATTTTTACCATGCCTTTTCCGAAAATGTTGCAAAAGATGACTACGCAGATGGCCAGGAGCGCCAGCCCCCAGTTGGTGGAGCAGTTTTCCACCGCAGACTTGGATAGATTCAAACCGATGGCAATGATAATAGGTCCTGTAACCACCGGCGGAAAATATCGCATAACCCGGTTGGCTCCAAAGGCCTGAAAGAGGAAGGCCAGCACCAGATACATCAGTCCTGCGCAGGCTACTCCGAAGCAGGCGTAGAGCAGAAGCTCCGGCTCCTTGTTGGGTGCTATACTCATATACCCCGCCAGAAAGGCGAAGGAAGAGCCTAGGAACGCGGGCACCTTATTCTTTGAAAGGAAGTGAAACAACAGTGTACCCAGTCCTGCAAAAAGCAGGGTGGTGGAAATGGATAAGCCAGTCAATAGGGGTACCAGCACCGTTGCTCCGAACATGGCAAAAAGATGTTGTAATCCCAAGACCACAAACCTTCCTTTTCCCAAGACTCTGGCATCGTAAATAGCTTCTTCTCCGATATTTTTGATTTTCTCCACTTTAGCCTCCTTTGTAGCTATTCTCAGGGAATCTCAGTCTATTCAATTTTCTTCGTACATTTACGCCGTTCCCTATCATACTCTCCGACTAGGACTATGTCAAAATTATTTTCCCGTACATTCTATAAGAAGACTATTCTTTCCCTACTTATTTTCCTTCTTGCCTCGGCAGGTTTTCGGCTTTGTTTCGTCTGCTCTCGAGATGCCGTGACGGAATACGTCTTGAAAATGCGTAGAATTCGCCTTGAAAATGCGTAGAATTTTCAGAATCTTCAGAAAAGCGTTCCTTTCCCCTTTCTTCCTTCTGTGATAAAATAAACATATGTCAATAGGGAAAATTTTTTATTATAAGATATTTTGCATTAAACGGAAATAAATTTTATAGGTCGTTTTCAACAAAAAATTGAATATTGGTTATATACTGAGAAGATAATGCGTGGAGGATAGACATCATGGAAATTAGACAACTGCATTCTTTTATAAAAATCGTTGAATTACAAAGCTTTTCCAAGGCGGCAGAAGCCCTGGGCTACACTCAGGCGGCGGTAACCATTCAGATTCGCCAATTGGAGCTGGAGTTCAACACCCGCTTTTTTGACCGGGTGGGAAGGCACGTGGAATTAACCCCTCCCGGAAGGAAGTTTCTGATGTATGCCAATGAAATTCTGCGAAAAGTGGATGATGTCCATGCGATGTTGGGAAATGCCGTAGTAAAGGATCATAGGTTGCGTATCGGCACCTTGGAATCCCTGCTCAGTTTTAAACTGCCGAAGGTAGTCAGTTATTTCTATAAACACTACCCTACCGTGGCTTTGGAAATCCGCTCCGGAACACCAAAGGAGCTGAACGAGATGCTGGATCATAACCAGATTGATTTGGCCTATTACATCGACCAGAAGGTTTACGGACAAAACTGGGAGAAGACTTTAGAGGAACCGGAGGCTGTGGTTTTTGTAGCTTCCAAAGACGCCAAACTTCCGGAAAAGGAAGAATATCTTTTGGCTGAGCTTTTAAACCAGCCCTTCTTCCTAACGGAGAAGGATTCCAATTACCGTTATGCTTTGGAGCAGGAATTGGCCTCCCGACATTTGGGTATACGCCCCTTCTTTGAAACCAGAAATCCGGATGTGATTATCGAGCTGATTAAAGAAAACCAGGCACTTTCCTTCCTCCCCAGATATGCCGTGGAGGAAAGTCTGAACGACGGAAGCCTACGACTTCTGAAGGTGCAGGACTTTGAGATGCAGATGTATCGTCAGCTCTTCTACCATAAGGACAAGTGGATTACGGAGGAAATGAAGAACTTCATCGCTTTGGGTGAATTATCGATGCTATAAAAGAAGAAAAAGAAGCGAATATAAAACAGTAAGCTCTTCCTGACAGAATAGGCTTAAAACCCGGGCACGCTACAGGAAGATTCGCTTTACTATATTTTCCATTCACTTCTAAAAAAGAATGAACCGCCCTACAGACTTGTAAATCAAAGATGTAGGGCGGTTTATATTCATGTACATAATCCGGTATCAGAGCTGATTTTCGAAAAATATTAGGCTCCACTTAGCTCATATCGTCCTATAAGCTTTTTACACTATAGTCCCGGCTCTAATGTTTTATAGCAAATGGTATTTTATCAAACCACCTTTGGTCTTATATCCTGTATCCCAAAGCGCCTCCAGGGAAACCCAAGCCGCTTCCGAGTAAGTAACGGTCTGCACCTGAAAATCATTTCCCTCCGCCAAGGGGTCATCTCCCTGATAACGGTAGCCTATCAGCAAAAACCAGTGCCAGATATAGTCATCCATTTCCGGGTTCTGATGATTCAGAATCAGAATGGGAACAGGAAGATTTTTATCAATCTGTTCCACAATACATTCTTTCGCTTTGGCAACATTTTCCTCTCCGGAAACAATGGTCATCATCAGGTTTTCCTCCTGATGCTCCTTCAGGAAATTCTGATAGCCTTCCACGTATAATTCCGGTTTATCGATGCCGGACCAACGGGGATGCAGGTATTTCTTCATTTCTTCGGTAAAATAAAGGTACTCGTCCTGATCTAATTTTTCCAAATTCCCGGAATATAAAGATTTTTTTCCATGGTGCAGGGCAAGATAAATCGAACTGTCGCAGGCGGTAATAGCGCCACAGCCCCCCAGCTGCATCATATGGTCAAAACACCAATCCTGGTTTCCCCCATAGGACTCACCGATATAAAAAAAATCCAGCTTCTTCTCCATTTTCTCAGGAATTCTCCTTCTCTTTTAGATAGATTTCGGGTTTTGAATCAAGCGCATAGCATTGATGATGCAAATGACGGTAACCCCCACATCTCCAAATACTGCTGCCCACATATTGGCAAGTCCTACGGCACTTAAGATGAGCACCAGGAACTTTACCGCAAGGGCAAAAACGATATTCTGCATCGCAATCCTCATGGTCTTCTTTCCAATGGCAATGAGAGTGGGAATTCGGCGTAGGTCATCATCCATAATCACCACATCCGCCGCTTCAATGGCAGCGTCCGACCCCATAGCCCCCATGGCAATGCCCACATCCGCCCGGGAAAGCACCGGTGCATCATTGATACCGTCTCCGAGAAAGGCAAGATAACCTCTACGCTTCTCTCCCTCTCCGCTTAAAGAGCTAAGGATTTCCTCCACCTTCTCCACCTTCTGGGCGGGAAGCAGCTCTCCGTAAACGCTGTCCAAACAAAGCTCCCGGCCTACCGCCTCCGCTACAGGAGTACTGTCTCCGGTAAGCATAACCACATTTTCAATGCCCTGCTGCTTCATTTTCGAAACTGCTTCCTTACTGCTTTCCTTCACCTCATCCGCAATCAAGATTCTTCCAAGATACTGACCGTCCTTTGCTACCAGGCAAATGGTGGCAGCTGCCTTCTCCTGCTGTGGTACGGAAATGCCTTCTTCCTCTAAAAGCTTGGCCTTTCCCACTAAGATTTTGCACCCTTCCACAATGGAAATCAAGCCTGCACCGCTGCGATTTTCCGTATTTTCCGGGAAAGGAAGACTGTTGCTTTCCTTTCCGGAAGAATGTTTCATCGGATCACTTTCTACTACGACATCTTCCGGAGAAGCATTAGCCTTCGAAGAATCTTCCATCCATTTTTTATAGGCGCTGAGAATGGAAAGCCCGATGGGGTGGGTAGAACCATTTTCCGCCATAGCGGCAGTACGAAGAAGCTCTTCCTTGGAAATTCCCTCCCAAGGCTCAATCTCCTGCACGGCGAAATTCCCCTTGGTTAGGGTTCCTGTTTTATCGGACACCACAACCTTTAATTTGGATACCAGCTCCAGATAGTTGGAGCCCTTTACCAGTACACCCTCTCGGGAAGCCGCACCGATTCCTCCGAAGAAGGACAGGGGCACGGAAATCACCAAGGCGCAGGGACAGGACACTACTAAAAAGGTACAGGCACGATATAACCAGGTAAGGGGAGGATGGGCTGCGAAAAACTCCGGAGACACCAGGCCTATTTTTGTTCCCAAGAACAGGCCAAGGCTTGGCAGTATAGCCAATGCCAATGCCGAATATACTACGATCGGGGTATAAATCCGGGCAAACTTTGTGATAAAGTTCTCCGCCTTGGATTTCTTCTCGGAGGCCTCCTCCACCAGCTCCAAAATCTTGGAAACAGTGGAATCCTCAAAGGCCTTCAAAGCCTCTACACGAAGCATGCCCTCTCCATTGATACAGCCGGAAATAATCTTTTCTCCGGGGAATACCTCTCTGGGGACGGACTCTCCGGTAAGGGCTGCCGTATTTACCATGCTTTCTCCTTGACGGACAATGCCGTCCACCGGCACTCTTTCTCCCGGCTTTACCAAAAGCATATCCCCTACTTCTACCTCATCCGGATCCACGGTATCTACGGTGCCGTCTTCCCTTTCAATGTGGGCCAGCTCCGGTACAATATCCATCAGCTCCTTAATGGACTTTCTGCTTTTTCCTACCGCATAGCTTTGGAAAAGCTCTCCCATCTGATAGAAGACCATTACCGCCACCGCTTCCGCAAATTCTCCGGAAAGGAAGGCACCTAAGGTGGCCACAGTCATCAATAAGGCTTCATCAAAGGGACGCCTGTTTTTGATTCCCAGAAAACATTCCTTTACCACGGAAAGACCGCTGAGAAAATAAGGAATAAGATAAAGCGGAAGATACCAAAGAGAATGCTCCGGAAGGAAGGAAAGAATCCCTATCTTCTCCACAATCAATATCATTAAAAATAAGATGACGGAAAGAAGAAGCTTGTTTCTTTCCCGAATAAGTTTCTCTGACATGGTATTTCCCCTTTACTATATTTTTTCTACTCTATGCTTTGCTCTTCTTTACTATATTTTTTCTACTCTATACTTTACTCTAAACTATTGCTTTTCCGGTACTTACTCTGATAATCCGCTTCAATACTCTACTCATAGTACTGCAAGCTTTGGACTTTATTCTCTTACACGCCCTTTACTGTGAAGTCCGGCTCAATGGTCTTTCCTATACGGATGGCTTCCTGCAAAATCTCCTCAAAGCGATCATCCTCCGCCTCCAAGGTAAACTTCTGCATCATGAAGTTTAGCTTTACAGACTGTACTCCCGGAATCTTTCCGATAGCTTCCTGTATCTTAGCCGCACAATTTGCACAATCAATTTCACATTCAAACTTCTTCTTCATTTTTTCTCCTCTTTTCTATATTGATTTTTATTGTTTCCTATAGTAAATAGTTTCTGTTCTTATGATTTCTCATTGATTTCTCATTGATTTCTCATTGATTTCTCATCACTTCTTTTATTCTTCGATATGCTCAATGCCCATGGCAATGATGGTCTTGACATGCTCATCCGCCAAGGAGTAGAGAATGCTTTTCCCCACTCTTTTTCCGCTAACCAAGCGGGCGGTACGAAGAATCTTTAACTGATGAGAAATGGCGGACTGATTCATTTCCAAGTCCTGACAAATCTCCGTAACATTTTTCTCTCCTTCAAACAAATCGTAGAGAATCTTGATTCTGGTGGAATCTCCAAAGACCTTAAACACTTCCGCTAAATCACATAAGCTATCCTCGGAAATCGTTGCATGACTATCTGCTCTTTGATGTTCCAAGGCAATCACTTGACTCATTCCTCTCCTTTCTGAGATTACGGACTTTACGAACCTTATGGTAAAAATTTTTGTAAAGTCCCTCTTCTCTTGCATAATGAATGGCAGGCTATAAAAACCACTCAAAAAAGCAACAACAGATTTACATATGAATATATTATCACATGTAAATCTGTTGTCAAGAATTTTTTTCCCTTTTTTTATTCCCGTCTTAAGCGCTCTACCCCTTCTCGAATCGCCTCCACGGTAAATTCCAGCTCCTCTTCCTTTAAGTCCTCTTCAAAGCTTAAACGCAGTCCGGAATAGGCCTCCACATGGCTTTTTCCCAAGGCCAGCAACACATGGCTTGGCTCCACGGAACCGCTGGCACAGGCGGAACCGGCGCTGGCGCAAATCCCCTTTTGATCCAAAAGCAGCAAGAGACTCTCCGCCTCTATTCCCTCTATGCAAATGTGCACATTGCCGGAAAGTCTACTTTCCTCGGATGCTTCCAGTGGATTCACCCCGGTAATCTTAATTCCGGGCACCTCTTCCAAAAGCCGTCTAAAGAACAGCTTCTGAAGCTCCCGTTTTCTTTTCTCTCTTTCCCCCATGCCGGCAAAGGCTTCCTCTGCCGCTTTGGCAAATCCTACAATCCCGGGAACATTTTCCGTACCGGCACGAAAGCCCCGCTCCTGAGCTCCCCCATGAAGGAAGGCCGGAAGACGAACACCCTTTCGAATCACCAAAAGTCCAATGCCCTTGGGGCCATGAAGCTTGTGGGCACTGGCGGAAAGCAGGTCTATCCCCATTTCCGAAAAGGACAATGGAATCTGCCCAAAGGCCTGTACCGCATCCGTATGAAAGAGCACTCCATGCTTTTTCGCAATTTCTCCAATAGCCCGCAAATCCTGAATCGTTCCCATTTCATTGTTGGCCGCCATGACGGAAATCAAAACCGTATCCTCTGTAATCCCCTGCTCCAAGGCTTCCAGCTCCAAAAATCCCTCCCGATCCACCGGAATACGGCTGACTCTTGCCCCCAGACTTTCCGCAAACTTGCAGCTTTCCAAAACAGCATGATGCTCTATGGCAGAACAGATAATATGGGGCTGTCTTTGCTTCTGACCTGCTGCATCGGAGCAGGATAGACCGCTCTTTTTTTCCATGGCGGAATAAAAGGCTGAAAGAATCGCCCAGTTATCGCTTTCCGTCCCTCCGGAGGTAAAGTAGATTTCCCTTGGATTAATGCCCAAAAGACCGGCAAGACTTCTCCTGCTGTCCTCCACCGCCTTTTTCGCTTTCTGGGCAAAAAGGTAGAGGGAGGAGGGATTTCCGTAATCCTCAGAAAAATAGGGAAGCATAGCTTCCCTGACAGTCTTTGATACTGCTGTTGTGGCTGCATGATCCAGATAAATCATTCTTCCTCCTCTTCGTAATAGAAGGCACCGCTCTTTCCCCCCTGTTTTTCCACAAGGTGAATCCCCTCCATGTGCATCCTTTTGTCAATAGCCTTACACATATCGTAAATCGTTAGCAAGGTCACGGAAACACCGGTGAGAGCCTCCATTTCCACCCCTGTTTTTCCGGCAGTTTTACAAAGACACTCCACCGTTATCCTTCCCTCTTCCTCCGAAACCTGAAAGGAAATCTTTGCGGATTGTAAGGGCAAAATATGGCAAAGGGGAATCAGCTCCGAGCATTTTTTTGCCCCCATGATTCCGGCTACCTGAGCCACGGTGAACACATCTCCTTTTTTGACCTTTCTTCCCAGTACCGCCTCCATGGCTTCTTTACTGAGGAAAATGCTTCCCCTGGCCACTGCGGTTCTTTCTGTATCCCCTTTTCCGGAAACGTCCACCATTCTGGCATTTCCCTGATCATCAAAATGACTAAACTCTCCCATACTTCTCCCAATCTATTGAATATCTTCGCTTTTTGCAAATTCGTACATTTCTTGAATTCGTTTACTCTGCTAAAAAAGCAAATTTTCTATCCCTTAGTTTTCCTCCGTCAAAAGGAGCAACTTCTCTTCCCGAAGCTGTAAAGCCTTGGGAATCTCCTGCATTTTACCATAGGGACCGTCTCTTTGCACCAAAAAGCAAATTTCGCCCTCACCCTTTTCCGGCTGAAAATAAAAGTTTTGCTCAAAGGGAAGCTCCGCCTTGGAAAGCAGTTGCACCGACACAGAATTCTCCTCTTCCCCGGAAAAAAGCGGAATAAAATCATGGGCACGATAGCCAACGGCAGAAAGCTTTTCCGGAATTTCCCGCTTCATCGTAAGCTCCAGCCCCCAGTCTTCTATGAAAAGGCTATGCTTTCCCAGCTTTTTCGCCTTAGCGATATTTTTACAGCCGGTCAAGATAGCCGCCTGACGATTCTTGGGTTGTCGGAAAACTTCCTTAGTCTCTCCCTGCCCGATCACCTTTCCCTCTTGCAGCATAATCACTTCCTCTGCAAAGCGATAAATCTCGTCCCGGGAATGGGAAACCATGATGGCCTGCCCCGGAAAATCCTCCAGATGCAGCATCAGCTCTTCCTGCATCTTATCCCTTAAATACAAGTCCAGTGCAGAAAAAGGCTCATCCAGAAGAATCATTGTCGGCTCATTGGCAAAGATGCGAGCTAAGGCAACCCTTTGTTGCTGCCCTCCGGAAAGCTCTGCGGGAAAACGCTTTTCCAGTCCTGAAAGCTCCATTTTCCGAAGCAGCTTAAAAATCCTCTCCGACCTGCTCTCCCGTGGCTCCTTAAACGCCGAAGAATTTGCCGAAATCTCTCTATCTCCGCTCTTTCCCCTCTTCCAAAAGTTTGATAGCAGATTTTCCTTATCCTGTCCTTCCATGGCGATGGCAATATTTTCCCACACCGTCAAATGAGGAAAAAGGGCATAGGACTGAAAAAGATAACCGATTCTTCGCTTTTGGGGCGGCAGATTGATTTTTTTCGAAGAAGAAAAAAGGCAGGAATCCCCTAGCAAAATCTCCCCCTGCTTAGGTGATACAATCCCGGCAATGCTCTTTAAGCACATACTCTTTCCCGAACCGGAAGCCCCCAGAATCCCAATCCGCTTTTTATTAGAAGAAAAATGAATATCCAAAAGAAAGCTATCCAAAGGAAGCTGAAAGGACAGCTTACAAAAAGACGATTGTTCCGCTTTCTCCATTACAACTCCTTTCGCTTCGATAGCAGCTGTAACGCCGTCATGCAGAACAACGAAATCAGCAGCACCACCCCTACCCATACTCCTGCGGTCACATAGTCCTGATCCTGCATCACAAGAGCAATTCTTTGGGAAATGGTGGCGGTTTTTCCGGGGATATTTCCTGCCAGCATGGAGGTGGCGCCATACTCTCCCAAGGCTCTGGCAAAGCTTAATACCGTTCCGGAGAGGATTCCCGGACCGGAAAGGGGCAGAATAATCTTCCAAAAAATCTTCGTTTCCGACATTCCCAGGGTTCTTCCTGCCTGCACCAAATCCTTGGGAACCAAGGCAAAGCTTGCCTTAGCATTTCTATACATCAGGGGGAGAGAAATCACCGTAGCCGCAAGAACACAGCCCAGAAAAGACTGGACGATTTTAATGCCAAAGTGGGAATACAAAAAAATTCCCACAGGCCGCCTTTTACTGAAAAGCAACAGCAAAAAATATCCTGCCACTGTAGGAGGTAAAACCATGGGCAGGGTTAAGAGGCTGTCCGCAATGGATTGCCAGGGCTCCTTCAATTTTCCTAGCTTTTGGGCTAAAAAAATCCCCAAAAAGAAGCATATCACCATAGTGATACAGGCCGTCTTTAGGGATATCCACAAGGGACTCCAGTCTAATGACCGGAGTCCTTCCAATAATTCATTCATCATTATTCTACGTTCGTATCAAAATAATACTTTTCAAAAGTGCTTTTTGCATTGTCAGATGTTACGAAGGCAAGGAAATCCTTAGCTGCATCCTGTACTTCCTGACTGGAATCTTCATTTTTAATCTGTGCAATAGGGTAAATGACATTTCCGGTCAAATCGTAAGGAACCTTCTCCAGAATCTGAATCTTATCCTCATGGCCGTAGGTATCGGAATAGTAGGTGGTTCCTACTTCAGAGGAGCCTTCCACCACTGCTGCCAAAACCTTGGAAACATTGGATTGCTCGGAAATCTCCACACCGCCTAAGGCCTCGGAAACTTCCTGGGTACTAATCTTGGACACATCCTCTGTCTCAGGAAGAATCTTCAAAGCAACAAGGGCCTGTCTGGTGTACTTTCCTACGGGGACGGTACCGTCTGCCAAAGCAATGGACTTCGCATCCTTCAAAGTCTCTAAACCGCTAACCTTGGTTCCGCTGTCCTTTAAAGTAACTACGCAAAGCTGGTTGTTTACTACGTTCTTTCTAGTCCCCTCTACAAGGTTACCTTCTTCTTCCAAAGTGTTCATCTGCTTCTGTGCAGCGGAGAAGAAAATGTCACAGGCATAGCCTTCCTGAATCTGGCTTAAGAGCTTTCCGGAAGAATCCGCATTAAATAACAGCTTCACCTCCGGGTGCTCCTTCTCGTACTGCTGCCCTAAATCTTCCATCACATTCTTTAAGGAAGCCGCTACGAAAACCTGTACTTCTGTCTTTTCCGCAGCTTCGTTAGCTACCTCGGAAGCCTGCTCAGAAACTGCTTCACTTGCCATTTCAGAAGCCTTCTCCGTTGTTACCGCTGTGCTCTCTGTCTTCTTTGCGCCTCCGCAAGCTGTCATTGCCAATGCAGCGGCTAACGCCATTCCTAACAAAAACTTCTTTTTCATACTCTTCTCCTTTTTCATTTTCTTGGTTTCAGCCCCTCTCTTTCCCTCAAAAAATTTTCGCCGACTTAGCAAAGATTCTTTAAAAAGGAAGATACGGGTTTAAAACTTTAAAAATCGGCTGCCTTAGTCTGTATCCGTTCCCCGAAGAATTCCCAAACCGTGGAATAAATCCGGGAAGAGATATTCCAGATTCTCCTTACAGGCCTTTGGACTGCCGGGAAGGTTAATGACCAAAGATTTCTTCCGGATGCCTGCAGTTTGACGGCTAAACATAGCCTTCTTCGTAATGGAAAGGCTGTAAGAGCGTAAAGCTTCCGGAATCCCCGGTACTTCTCTTTCACAGACTGCCTTGGTAGCTTCCGGAGTGCAGTCCCTTTCGGAAAATCCGGTGCCGCCGGTGGTCAGAATCAAAGAAATCTGCCGCTGATCCGCCAGTCTCTTGATTTCTTTCTCCAATTCCGGCCTTCCATCAGGAAGGAGAAGCTGTTCTTCCACTATCATTCCCTGATTTTTCAAAAACTCTGTAATCACGGGGCCGGACTGATCCTCATATACCCCTTGAGAGGCTCTGTCCGACAGGGTAATTACCGCTGCGGTAAAGGGTCTGTCCTTTTTCCCGGGGAAGATTTCCACCGGATCTCCCACCCGGATCTTTCCTCCCTTTTTTACCACGGAGAAAATGCCTTCTCTTGGCATAATGCAATCTCCCATACGATGGAAGATGGCGCAGTGGCTGTGGCAGGCCTTTCCAATCTGGCTAAGCTCTAAAACACAGTCCCCTATATGAATTTCACTGCCCACCGGATACTTGGACAGGTCGAATCCCTCTATCACCAGATTTTCTCCGAAGGCCCCAAAGTCTACCTGAGCCCCCTTCTTTCGAAAATCCTCTATTTTTTCAAAGGACAATAAGCTTACCTGTCTATGCCATTTTCCGGCATGGGCATCCCCCTGAAGGCCGAAGTCCTCTAGCAGGAGAGCTTCCTCTACCTCTGATTTTTCCGTTCCCTTTTGCTCGCTCAAGCAAATGGCTAATACTTTTCCCATAATATCCTCTATTCTATCCGCCGATTCTTCCCATTTCCCGCTTTTCCGTCACCTCGGAAAGCTTTTCAAAGCAATGACTTTCCGGCTTTGCCCAGATACTTTCCTGAATCTTTTCCAATAAAATCTCATCCTTTTGTTCTTCCGAAAATGCCGGATTTCGCAGACATTCCCGGACATCTATACTGTTTCCGAAGCACAGACAAGGCTTAATCTTTCCTGTAGAGGTCAGACGAATGCGGTTGCAATGGGCGCAAAACTTTCCATGCATGGCAGAGATAAAGCCTACAGAGCCCTGAAATCCGGGAATTTTATAATACTTTGCCGGACCGTTTCCATGGGTGGAAATGTCCTTAGTCATCTCCGGATAAATCCTTTTTAATTTTTCCAGTAAAAAGTCATTGCCGATGCCCTCTTGCTCTTTTCCGTAACCAATAGGCATCATTTCGATAAAACGAATGTCCAAAGGATATTTTTTGCAAAGAGCCAAAAGGGCAAAGATTTCATCCTCATTTACTCCCTTTTGTAAAACGGTGTTCAGCTTCACAGGAATTCCGCCGGCTACTGCCTCCTTGATGCCCTGAAGTACCTTGTCCAAGGCATCAAAACCGCAAATCTCATAAAAACGCTCCGGAATCAAGGTATCTAAACTAACATTGATGCCATCCAAGCCCATTTCCTGAAATCTTGGCAATGCTTCGGAAAGGAGCAATCCGTTGGTGGTAATCGTTACCTGCTCCACCCCGGGAAGAGCCTTTAAGGAAGCCATAAAATCCACAGCCCCTTTTCGTACCAAGGGCTCTCCTCCGGTAACCTTAAAGCGGGTAATGCCGCAGGCTACTGCGGCCTTTGCCACCTGCAAAAGCTCCTTATAAGTCAGCAAACGATCCATGGGAAGAGGATTCTCCAGCCCATTGGGCATACAATATTGGCAATGCAAATTACAGCGGTCCGTAATGGACATTCGCATATAATTGATTTTTCTTTGGAACTTATCCTGCATCTTCTGCTCTCCTGACCCTCTAATATCTCTCCAAAAGAATCTCCAAGATTCCGCCGCAAACCATTCCCTCTTCCGCGGCGGCGTCATCCGTCAAATCCACGTGATACAGTAGGCCCTCCGGTGCATTTTCCAGAAAAAGCTCCCGGCTTTTCTGAATCACCTCCGCCTCTGCACAGCCTCCTCCTATAGTGCCGGTAATCTCTCCCAGGGGATTGATGGACATCTTCGTGCCTACGGAACGGGGAGCGGAGCCCTTTCTTTCGATAATGGTGGCCAACACCAGCTTCTCTTCCTTTTCCACCGCGTCCAAAATCTCCTCACTGTAGCCGATGGTATTTTTTCCGGCGCTCTTTACCCCCACGACTTCCGCCATAATGGAAAGAGCAATTTCTTCCGGACTTTCCGCCCCGATTTTCAAACCGATAGGACTGTGGAGAGAATCCAGAAGCTCCTGCGAAAATCCCTCTTCCAAAAGATTCTTCTTAATCATAGCCACTCTTCTTCTGGAGCCCATCATGCCCATATAGGCCTTGGGCTTTTCCAAAATTCTCCGAAGGCAAATCTGGTCATGCACATGGCCTCTGGTCAGAATCACAAAGTAACTGTCCCGGTCTCCTTCCAGACTATCCAGGGCCTTGGCAAAGTCCTCACAAATCACCCTGTCTGCCCCTGCCTTTTCCGCTTCCTTGGCAAAAAGAGGTCTATCCTCAATACAAGTCACGGAAAATCCCAGCATTTTTCCAAGACGAATGGTGGCAATGGCCACATGTCCCGCCCCGCAAATGATGAGCTTTTTCTCTGAAGCCAGGGTTTCCGCAAAGAATTTCCCCTCTCCCAGAGAAAAAATCCCTTCTTTACGATTGCCCCAAAAACATTCCTCTCTATCCTTTTCCGAGGCAAAAAAGGGGAATTTCGGGCTGTGGCTTAGGCATTTTCCGGAAGAAAACAAGGCCAATTCCCCAAGGCTTCCTTCCGCTAAGGAGTGAAATAATATATTTTCCTCCGAAGAATTCAGCCCGGCAATCTCTCTGATAATTTCTTTTCTTGCTTTCTCCATCTGCCTAACCCTCTTTCCCGCCATCCCTTGTGTGTGTTTTGTCATTACTTTATTCAGAACTGTACTTCCATTTTACTCTACTGCCTTTTTCGCTTTCCTACAGGCTTATAGCAAACCGCCCTCACCCAAAGCATCAATTTCTTCTTTTTTCACCACATCTCCCGCCATAATTCTGGGTAAAGCCAGGTCAAAAACCGTGGTGGGACAAAACATAATACTGCCGGGAAGTCCTAAAACCGGTACCTTTCCCTTGGCGTAAGCCAGCATAAACATGGAACCCGGCAGCACCGGAGCTCCGTAGCTTACCACCTCTTCCGTGGACAGGCGAATCGCCAATGGGGTACGGTCATCCGGATCTACGGACATTCCCCCCATGCAGATGACCAAGTCCGCTCCCTGTCTTAGGAAGTCCTGTATGGCTCCTTTCTCCTGCTCCACATCATCCGGGCAGGTCACATGACCGATAATTTCCACCGGATAGGGAGAAAGCTTTTCTCGTACCACCGGAGTAAAGCTATCCTGGATTCTTTTGTAAAAAACTTCATTTCCGGTGCTGATGAGTCCCACCTTCTTCTTTTCAAAGGGAAGAAGCTGTAAAATGCCCCCCTCCGGCGCAATCTTCTTTACTTCCTCCATCTTCTCCCGCTCTATGGTAAGGGGGATAATTCTGGTGCCTGCAAAGGCCTCTCCCTTTTTGATAAAGCTGTGATTCTTCTTGGTGGCCATCATCATTTGCCCGAAGGAATTCAGGGCAAAAAGCTTCTCCGATTGAATCTTCAGCATACCGTCGCAATCAGCGATAAACTCGATTTTTCCTTCCTTCACCTCGGAGGGGTGCATATTTTCGCTCCGCCCCATTTCATAGAGCATGGCTGCCGCATCATTTTCATGGAGAGTATCCTCCCCCTCTTCCCAGATATAAATGTGGTCCTTGCCCACAGAAAGAAGCACGGGAATATCCTCCTCCCGAATCACATGACCCTTTCGGAAAACAGGGCCCTTCTTCTCTCCCTTAATAATCTGGGTAATATCCTGGCAGAGGGTTGTCCCCACTGCCTCTGTGGTTTTGAGTTCTCTCATGGGAAACTCCTTTCCGGCTTTTTCATCTCTATCGCAAAATACCCCAGGCATGCGAGCAATAATCGTGAAAACTGAAAACAAACAATGAAGCTCTTATTTGTGAATCTAAATATTTTTTAGATTGACAAAAATTTGTTATTCTCCATATTATACGGTTTCTCTTATAGAAAAGCAAGATTTGTCCAGGAGATTTCCCAAGGATAATCCGGCTTTTTTCTCCTGTTTTTTTCTTGATTTTTCTCAAAAATATCGATTTTCCGCCATTATTTCCTGCTTACCCTTGTCTTCCCATGGAAAGTCAGGTTTTTCTTCCAATTTCCACTTATAGCATTTCCCTATAAGTTTGGAGCTTTTTTACAAGACTCTCCATTTTGTGCTTCTGCACAAAATACTTCGTTATTTTTGTATATTTCAAACAATCCATTCTCTTTGACCTTGCTTTTCCTTGTCTATGGGTTGACAGCATTTTTGAGCAAGAAAAAAGGAGCTGCAAATAATAGATTTTCGGCAATATAGGTCTGAATATGGGGTAGTCTGAGCCCGTCGGTACTTGCGAAAAACAAGAGAAACGCAGTTTTTCGCTTAGTATCCGCTACGTGGCGAGGCTAGCGAGAGCGTGCCCCGTTTCAGACCTATATTGCTTAGAAAACTATTTTACAGCCCCTAAATCTTATACTCCGCTTGCAGAAAGTAATTCCACAAGGGCTCCCCGTAGGGATTCCGAGGTACAGCGGGAATGCACCGCTCCCAAAATCTCCGCCCTGGTCTTCTTTCCCAAGTCCTTAAAGCATTCAAAAATTCTCGTCTTTTCGTCATAGGAAATCTGGGCATTCTGTAAAAGCGTAAAGGCTCTGTCCTGTAAGAGCTTATTTTCCTGTGCCTCTCTCTTTTCCTGATTGTAGCGATAGCGAAGGCAAATGCTCTCTTTTCCATCCCAGGCAGGAAGGGAAAGGAGCAATGCATCCTCCTCTTCCAGATAGTCCCCTGCTTCTGCCGGAAGCTCCGAATCCCCGTATGTCAGGCTTAAGCCTTCCAAAGAAGACACGCCCCTTAGGTGCAGAAGGAAGAGTCTCTCCGTGGGAAAAGCATTTTCATTTCCCTCCACCGGGGAAATGTGAAGTACCTCCTCCACGGAGCCGCCCTTGCTTTCATGTCGAAGGGAAAATCTGGTAAAGGCCCAATCCTCTTTCCGGAAATCGGCATATTCATGCTCATCCTCTGCCAGACAGAAGCTTCCATCAGCACCGGAGAAGATATGAAGCTCCATAAGCTCCGGCACATCCACCGCATTGCCCTCTTCTCTGCCGTCCAAAGGAAGAATGGTACCTTCTTTAGCAAGAACCGGAATGCTTTCCAGGCTACGATACAGCTCCAGTTCTCTTCCTCCCGTAAGCTTCTCGCCGGTAAAGAAGTCTACCCAGCGTCCCTCCGGAAGCCAAGCCTTCACTTTTCCCAGACCGCTGACAGGGTCTTCCTTCTCCGTAATGGGGGCACAAAGCAGTTCTGTTCCGAAGTAATACTCATTTTTATAATCGTACAGTCCGTCCCAAGGCTTCTCCTCGTAGTACAGCGGCAAAATCAAAGGACGTCTTTCCACATGGGCCAGATAGTTCATGGTATAAAGATAGGGCACCAGCGCCTTTCTCAGGCGAAGGAAATTCTTGGAAACCGCCTCCGCATCCCGGCTGTATTTCCAAGGCTCCTTTCCATTAAAGGCATTGTTGGTACTGTGCAAACGCATGATGGGAGAAAATACCCCAAGCTGTACCCAACGGGTAAAGAGGGAGTCATCCCGCACTCCCCACATATGTCCCCCGATGTCATGGCTCCACCAGCCGTAGCCGATATTGCTGGCAGTGGCGGTAAAGTAGGGCTGGAAATCTAGGCTTTCCCAGGAAATCACCGTATCTCCGGAGAAACCGATGGGATAACGGTGGGAGCCGGGGCCGGCATAACGGGAAAGAATCAAACCGCGCTTCTCTCCATTTTTTCCCTTATTATCCTCATAATGATAATGATTCAGCATCCAAAGAGGATCCAAGCCCTTCATGCCGGAGTTCTCCCCCTGCTGCCAGTCAATCCACCAAAAGTCCACCCCATCCTTTTCCATCGGGTGATGCACAAAACGAAAATATCCTTCTCTAAATTTCTCATCCAAAAGGTCGAAAAGCACCGGTTCTTCTTCCTTTTGATTCATTCCCATAAATTCCGCAAAGGCGGGATAGCAATCCTCAAAGGCCCGGACACCGTCTGCAGGGTGAACATTTAGAGTACAAGCCATCCCCCTGTCCTTCAAAGCCTTTAGAAAACGGGGAGGATCAGGAAAAAGATCCTTATTCCAGCTATAGCCGGTCCAGCCTGTACCGTACTTTTCCGGAACCTTGGTGATGTGCCAGTCCATATCAATCACCGCCACCTGGAAGGGAATATTTTCCTCTTGAAAACGGTCCATCAGCTCCAGATAGCTTTCCTCGGAATAGACAAAGTAACGGCTCCACCAGTTCCCCAGGGTATAGCGGGGAAGCAGAGGAACATCTCCGGTCAAATGGAAGAAATCCTTTAGCGCCGTCTTATAATCTGTACCATAGGCGAAGAAATACAGATCGATTGCCTCAGGATCCTCTCGTACAAAGAAATTTCCGTCTTTATAAAGCATACTTTTGCTGTCATCCAAAACAGAGAAAAGCTGTCGGGAAACAATTCCCTCCGAAAGAGGCAGGGCACCGTCTATACCGTCCAAGGTTCTGGCCGTACCCTTCAAGCTCTCGATTTTATCCCCGTAATGCCAAAGGGCGGAGGTATTTCCCGCATCTCCGCTCACGAAAATCCGAAGATTTTCGCTGCTAAAGGCTCCCCCCTTATAAATCAATCGAAGATATTTGGTTCGAAGAATTCCTTCTCCCTGCTTCCCCTCTTCCCAATGGAATTCTGCGGGGGGAAAGCTGCGGTTTACCGCCATCTGGCTTTCCCCATCCACAAAGCAACCCTTTTCACTGTATTCCAAACGGAGCAGTCTTTCTGTCAGCACCGTAAATCGAAAGTGCTTTCCCCTGATTTGATTGCCTTCTCTGATTCCTTCCATAGCCATTCCTTCCCTCTAAGAAAAATAGCTTTCAAAATTCCCTCTTCCGGGATTTTGAAAGCTATTTTTTGTATTAAGCTGTTGCTAAAGCCCTCTCCAATACCTTCTTTACATTTTCCTTGGCTTCTTCAAACTTCTCTCCGATATGGGCTTCGTAAATCTTCTCCTCAGCCACAAACATAGCGGGAGTAGCCCAGTAATCGTACTTGTCTGCAATTTCAGGGTGTAAGCCCTCGTCAATCTCCTCAAACTCCACCTTTCCGTAGGCAGGATTCTCGGCAATCAATTCCTCTCTGGCCTTTCTTGCCTGTGCGCAATAAGGACAACCATTTACATAAAAAAACTTTACTTTAGCCATTGTATTTTCCTCCTATTATTCTTTTTCATCAGATTACTGTATTTTCCACTTGAAAACAATGCCGGAAAAGAAAATCTTTCTAAAATATCTCTAATCGCCGCTTTCTCCTAGGAGGAAAAGCCTCCCGAGGGAATTCCGGAAAATGTGTTAAAAAACCAAGTCCGGCTCTTAAAGCTCCTCCAAAGCCTCCTTTAAGAGCTGATAGGAATAGTGCTGAGCCTTCTCTTCGTAAATGAAGGAGTTGACAATCAGCTCGTCGAAATGCACTCTTTCCTGCACTTTCCGCATTTTCGCCTGCACCTCTTCCTTGGTGCCGATAAAAGAAAAGGCGCCCATCCGCTCCACGATTCTCTTTTCCTGATGAATCAGCTCCTCGGTAAATGCCACCGGGCCGAAGTGGGGAACCCTTACCGCCTCCACATAGTCCTTCCAGACCTCTTCCATAGACTGCACAGGGGGGAGCAATCCTTGAGGCTGATTGGTGATGATGTTTAAGAAGGCCTGCCACTGGGTGGTGGCTAAAGACTCCGCCTCCTCCTTGGTATCCGCCAGAATCGCATTTGCTCCCAAAATCACATAGGGCTTTTCCAGAACATCGGAGGGTTTAAAATTCTCCTGATAAATCCGAATGGCTGTCTCCATCATGGTTGGGGCGAAGTGAGCCGCAAAGGAATAGGGAAGCCCAAGTCTTGCCGCGAGATAGGCACTGTCGGTACTGGAACCTAAGATATACAGGGGAATGTTCAGCCCTGCTGCAGGGTAGGCATGCACCACCTCCGTGTCCCGGAAATACTCCGAAAGCTCCATCACCTCCCGCTCAAAATCCGACTCTCTGCCCACGCCTCTTCGGATGGCTCTGGCGGTTTCCAAATCCGTTCCCGGAGCACGGCCAAGCCCCAAGTCCACTCGGCCCGGATAGAGGGTTTCCAAGGTGCCGTACTGCTCCGCCACCAGATAGGGGCTATGATTCGGCAACATCACTCCTCCGGAACCGATTCTGATTTTTTCCGTATTGCTTAAGGCATACTGGATCAAAAGCTGGGTAGCGCTGCTGGCCACGGAATGGGTGTTATGGTGCTCCGCAATCCAGTAACGGGTATAACCAAGCTCCTCCGCCTTCTTCGCCAGATTCACCATCCGTTCCATTGCCGCTTTATAGCTTTCTCCCTGCCTCAGGGGAACCAAATTTAAAATTGATACCTTCATATTACTCTTCTCCTCCACGAATCAAATCCTCAAAGCTTCCGGACACAAAAGCACATAAGGCCTTTGGAGACAGGCCGATTTGCAGGCCTCTCTTACCGGCGGAAACATAGATTCTTTCCAGCTCCTCACCCTGCTTTTGAAAGTAGGTGGGAAAATGCTTTTTCATGCCGATGGGGCTACAGCCTCCCCGAATATATCCGGTCAAAGGCTGCAAATCCTTCATGGGAATCATTTCCGCCTTCTTGTTTTGGGAGACCTTCGCCGCTTTCTTTAAGTCCACTTCCTCCAGCACCGGAATCACTGCCACAAAGTAGCCTGTTTTATCCCCCTTTAATACCAGGGTTTTATAGATAATTTCCGGGGGAAAGCCTAATACGGAAGCCACATGAGCTCCGGACAAATCCTCCTCATCCACCGGATATTCCTGCTCCACATAAGGAATTTTTGCCTTATCCAAAAGACGGCATACATTGGTTTTATTGTCCTTAGCCATTTTTCCCTCCTTTACTGCCTTGCTTCGTGTTATACTAAAAAAATATGGAAAATCTTTGAAAATAGATTTTTAGCCTTACACATTTTACACCAAAGAACAAAAGAAAGGAAATCATGAAATCCCATTTAAAACATATATTCTATCCCCTGACCTGCCTGCTTTTTTCCCTCTTTCTGGTCTTCATCCTTTTCGTCTCAGGCTTTGAACTGGCCTGCTACGGAAATTCTTCTTATTATAGACAGGAATTTCAAAAATATCAAGTTCAAGAGGCTTTGCTGGAGAATCGGGGAGAGTCCATCCCCTTATCGGATTTGGAAAAGGTTATGGGAGAGACCCTTCGCTACCTTCGAGGGGATCGGGAGAATCTCATTATCCCCGTTTCGGTAAATGGTGTGGAGCAAAACTTCTATCAGGAAGATGAAGCCTCTCACATGGCGGATGTACGGGTTTTGTTTACCCTAAGCCTCACCCTGCGCATGATGTTCTTCCTCTCCCTCCTGGCTATCATCTTTCTGCTTGTGATTTTAGAACACGGAAGGGCTCTTTCCATTCTGGGAAAAGGCTTCCTCTATTGTATGGCAGGCTTTTTAGTGATTCTACTGCTTTTCTTCCTCTACGCCAGCCAAAATTTTGACCAAGCCTTTACGCAGTTTCATCTGCTCTTTTTCTCTCAAGGGAACTGGAGCTTTGATCCGGCACTAAGCCGTATGATAAACATTATGCCGGAAGAATTTTTTCAGGATACCGCCTTTCGGATTCTACGCTTCTTCTTGCTTTTGTTGCTACCCTTCCTGCCTCTGGCATGGTTTTTCAAGAAGATGGCAAGGAATTGGGGGTATCCTTCGAAGGAAGAGGAAAAAAAATAAAGTAGTTTTCCGTAAAAGAGAAAAGCGGAGCTATATCAGAGTAAAGGATAAAGGAGTTTTATGCAAAGCAATCAAATTCAAAATAAAAAAGCGGTCCTAGTGGGTGTGGAATTTCCGGAGAACAGGGACTTTGCTCTGGACATGGAAGAACTTTTCGGTCTTTGTCAGGCCTTGTCCATTGAATGCTGCACCAGCATCAGCCAAAGCTTAGCCAGAGAAGACAGTGCCACCTTTATCGGATCCGGAAAGGTGGAGGAAGTAAGAGCCGCCGTACTCTTCCATGAGGCGGATCTGGTCATTTTCCAAAATGCCCTCTCCCCCTCCCAGCTCCATAACCTGTCCAAGGCTCTTTCTGTGGAGGTTTTGGACAGAACTCAGGTGATTTTACAAATCTTTGCGGAACGGGCCAGAAGTAAGGAAGCGAAGATGCAGGTGCAGTATGCCACCCTTCAATATATGCTGCCCAGGCTTGTGGGACTTCGGGAAAATCTCTCCCGCCAGGGCGGAAGCGGCGGTGCCGGTCTTTCCAACCGTGGTGCAGGAGAAAAGAAGATTGAGCTGGACAAGCGAAAGATTCAGGAGGAAATGGCTTTTCTCAGAAGAGAATGCAAGAAGCAGGAAGAGGTGCGCCGGGTAAAACGGCAGAAAAGAGAGAAATCCAATATTCCAAGAATTGCTCTAGTGGGCTACACCAATGCGGGAAAGTCCAGTCTTATGAATGCCATTTTAGATTGGAGTAAGGAAGGTCAGAAGGAAAAGGTGGAAGAAAAGGATATGCTTTTTGCCACTCTGGATACCACCATTCGTCATGTGAAGGGGGAACGGGGAGAGGAATTCCTTTTTGCCGATACGGTAGGCTTTATTCGAGACCTGCCTCCCAAGCTTTTGGATGCCTTCCACAGCACTCTGGAAGAAGCCATTGAAGCGGATTTGATTTTACAGGTGGTAGACTATTCCGATCCCAATTATCAAAAACACATGGACAGCACCCTAGCAACCTTAAAAAAACTGGAAGCAAGCCATATCCCCATGATTTATGTAATGAACAAATGCGACAAGGTTCTTCCCCTGTCGGAGCTTCCCAAGAAGAGGGGAGAAAAGCTCTACATTTCCGTTAAAGAGGGAATTGGAATTTCCGAACTTATGGAGGCGGTAAGCGAGAAAGCCTCCGCCAATCTCCGCCCCCTGTCCGTCCTGCTCCCCTACAGCGAAGCGGCTTGGGAAAACAGTATTCGGAAAGAAGGGAAAATTCTCTCCCTATCCTACGAGGAGGAGGGAATACAAATGGAACTCCGCCTACCGGAGGCCTTGTACGCAAAACTCCAAAAATTCTCCGTTTAAGTATCCTTCGATATGGATAGACGAGGAGAAAACAAGTCAAACAAACACACGAATGTCGTACAGTTTTCGGCAATGAAAAGTATTTTTTAGTGTAAACAAATAATAGGGAGCAATGTTTACCCTATAGGCCTTAAAGAGGGGACAATCTGAGCCCGCCAGTACTAGCCAAACTTGCGAAGCGAAGAACTGTAGAACCCAATAAGATGAAGCGACTGATGTATAATAAGGTCTGTAAGAGGGGCAATCTGAGCCTGTTACTTGCTGAAAACCTGTGGAGTTGAGGACTGTAACAATCAATGAATTGAAGCGACAGATGCAGTATAGGCATGAAAGAGGGCAATCTGAGCCCGTCAGTACTTACTGAAAGCGAGCAAAGCGAAGCTTGAAGT
>ERZ773045.302-NODE-302-length-26031-cov-8.293579_pt1 | contig 26031 bp, 16 predicted proteins | sample MGYA00580635_ERZ773045 | MGnify/ENA primary metagenome ERZ773045 (study PRJEB29015, sample SAMEA2738115) | human oral metagenome | biome: human oral; feature: human-associated habitat; material: saliva | place: China | collected 2261 ...
TAGGTCGTCTTGCGGCTTGTTACTTAGATGCCTTAACAAGTAATGAATATCCAGTCACAGGTTTTTCAATTCTTTACGAATATGGGATTTTCAAACAAGTGATTACAAACGGTTGGCAACAAGAATTTCCAGATCAATGGTTAGACCTTGGGAAATACGGATTAGTATATCGTAATGATGAAGAAGTTGAAGTGCGTTTTGGTGGGGAATTAGAGCAAGTGATGACAGAAACTGGCTTAAAAGTGAACCACAAAAACTATACTTCAATCCAAGCAGAACCATATGATTTATTAATCTCTGGTTATGATGCTTCAGCTGTAAACACATTACGTTTATGGGAAGCAAAAGCAAAAACTGGTTTCAATATGAAACTATTCGAACGTGGCGAATATTCTAAATCATCAGAAGCAGAAGCCATTGCGTCTTCTATTTCGAAGTTATTATATCCAGCCGATGTAACGAACGAAGGTAAAGAGTTACGTATTAAACAACAATACTTCTTCATTAGTGCTTCATTACAACAATTAGTGAAGAACCATTACCGTGAATTTGGTACATTAGAAAACTTCTCAGAACATGTAGCGCTTCATATTAATGATACTCACCCTGCAATGGGCGTTGCTGAATTAATGCGCTTATTAGTGGATGAGTATGGCTATGGATGGGACAAAGCGTGGGAAATCACGACGAAGACATTTGCGTATACAAACCACACTATCATGGCAGAAGCATTGGAAAAATGGCCAGTATCCTTATTCCAACCAATTCTTCCACGTATCTACTCAATTATTGAAGAAATTAATAGACGATTCTGCTTATGGGTCATGGAACAAGGAAAACAATATACATTACGTGATACAGCGATTATTTATGACGACATGATTAAGATGGCAAATCTTTCTATCGTAGGTAGTCATTATGTAAACGGGGTATCAAAACTGCATAGTGATATTCTTGTTCGTGATACGTTTAAAGCCTTTAACGATTTATATCCAGGTAAATTCGGTAATGTGACAAACGGGATTGCGCACCGCCGTTGGTTAGGTCAAGCAAACCCAGAACTTGCTACTTACTTAGAAAATTTAATCGGAGATGACTTCATTAAAGACCTCTCTGGCATTTCTAAATTGAATGCCTATAAAGATGATGAGAAAGTACTAAAAGACTTACAAGCCATTAAATTAACGAAGAAAGAGCAACTGGCGACTTACATCAAAGAAACTCTTGCGATTTCAGTAAATCCTCATTCAATCTTTGACGTTCAAGTGAAGAGATTACATGAATACAAACGTCAATTATTAAATGCGTTACACATCGTATATCTTTACCATGAAATTAAATACAATGGATTACGTCCAACTCCACGTACATTCATTTTCGCTGCGAAGGCTTCTTCAGGATACCAAATGGCGAAAAACATTATTAAATTCATCCACTCAATTTCTCAAATGATTGAAAGTGACGAATTAGTACGTGAATATATTAAAGTAGTATTCATTCCAGACTACAAAGTGACTCTAGCAGAAATTATCTTGCCAGCTGCAGATGTGAGTGAACAAATTTCTCAAGCGGGTAAAGAGGCGAGTGGTACTGGTAACATGAAACTGATGTTAAATGGTGCAGTGACTCTTGGTACAATGGACGGAGCAAACGTTGAAATTTATGAAGCTGTAGGCGAAGACAATATTGTCATCTTCGGTTTAGAAACAGAAGAAGTAGAAGCGTTATATGCTAAAGGATACAAACCTTGGGAATACTACAATAATTCACCTAAGATTAAGACCGTTCTTGATTTCATCCGTACAATGACAGTTGGTGGTATGAACTTCAACTTCATCGTGGATTACTTATTAACTCAAGATCATTATATGTGTCTTGCTGATTTTGACAGCTATGTCGAAGCGCAAGAACGCATTGAAAAAGACTTTAATGATTCATCTAAATGGATGAAGATGAGCCTCGCAAATATTGCAAATGCAGGTATCTTCTCAGCTGACCGTTCAGTTAAAGAATATGCAAAAGACATTTGGCACATCAAACCTGTTCAAGGTTAAACCAATAAAAAAAGAGATTCTCACAAGTTAGGTATGCCTCACAGTGAGAATCTTTTTTTGTGGATTAAATTTTATATGCTGCAAAGCCAAATGCAGGAACAAGAAGTCCATTTGGATGGTTTCTTATTTGGTGACTTGCAAAAATTTGTTTTCCATGAAGACCTTCAATGTATTCCGTATGTTCATTCATATTCACGGCACATAGGAGAGAGCCACGTTGGTACACAAGGCATCCATTGTTTTCGTAAATGACATGGAAATCTCCCTTGAAGTCTTCTTTGTTTTCTGTTCTAAAAGCTGTTAATGCTTTATAATGCTCGAAGATTTCTTCGTTGATTTTTTTCTTGCTGAATGTCTTACGGTTATACGGATCGCGGAATCCTTGCATCCCAATTTCATCTCCGTAATAAATCGAAGGAACACCTGGTAGAGTAAATTGAATGAAACTTGCGATTTTTAGTTTTTGAATCGCATCTTCAAGTTCAGTTCCAGTTAATTCAAGTGTTGGGCGCTCATGAAGTGGAACAGCTTCCGTATCCCCAAAGCCAATTTTTGTAATAATACGTTCCGTATCGTGACTATCTAGTAAGTTCATTAGAACGTCTAGAGCAGGTTTTGGATAATGATCAATGATTTCTTCAATGGCATAGCGTAAAGCGTGTGAGTTCTTTGTTTGAACAAAATTGATAATCGCATCTTTCCAAGGGTAGTTCATCACGCTGTCCAGTTGTTTTCCTAAGAAATAACGGCGGCGATGGTCATAAGCAAATTTCGTAGTCGCATCTTCCCAAACTTCACCAATAATGAGGGCATTTGGGTCTGTTTGTTTAACAGTTACTCGTAATGCGTCTAAGAACTCGTCAGGAAATTCATCCGCAACGTCTAAACGCCAGCCACCAATCCCAAGATGTTGCCAGAAGGGTAAGACACCGGTTTTTGGATCATTGATAAATTTCATATAGGAAGGTTCCAATTTATTCACCGTTGGAAGGTTTGTAAAGCCCCACCAAGAGTGATACGTATCTGGAAACTCCATAAAGCTAAACCAAGGATAGTATGGAGACTCAGTTGAGTTATAGGCACCTACGCTATCATAATGACCTTGTTTGTTGAAATAAATACTGTCATCACCAGTGTGACTAAATACACCGTCTAGAATAATTTCAATTCCATTTTTTCTGAATTTCGCACATAGTTTTTTAAAGTCTTCATTCGTTCCTAAATATGGATCCACATTGAAATAATCCGCAGTGGAGTAGCGGTGGTTATCTGGACTTTCCATGATTGGATTTAAGTAAATACAATTTACATTTAAGACTTTGAAGTGTTCGAGTTCTTCTTCGATTCCCTTTAAATTTCCAAGATAGAAATCCTGCGCTTTGTAATTATCATGTGTGATACTTGATTGAGGCAATTCGTCCCACTCATCATGACGGTAACGAATCTCTTCATTGGCTGCTTTTTTCGCTTTATATTTCTCGCTTCTCTTAAAACGGTCTGGGAAGATTTGATACATAATTCCACCCTTAAACCATTCCGGAGTAGTGAATTGTTCTTCATAAACCGTTAATTGCCAGCTATTAATCTCATGATAGTTTAGAACAGGAACTGCATGGAATTCATGGTTGCTAAGGAAGTAAGTACCGATTTCAGAACGAACTTCAAAATAGTAGAAATATAGTCCTGAATGTAACGGTGAAATTTCAAATGAGAATAAAGTCGCATCTGCTTCAATCGTAGAACGACTTGGATGATAGATGCTTGTTGTTTGCGTTAAATCTTCTTTTAGTACTAATTGGATAGAAGAGAGGTGAGTCTCTTTCGTAACTTTAACTTGTATAAAAATAGTTTGGTTATCCGTCACTGCTCCTGAAGGATACTTATTTTTTAGTGAGTGATAGAAAATCATAATAGGCCCCTTTTTTTGTCAATCTATGCTCATTGTAATATAAAGTAGTGAAAAGTGATACCAAAACGGGTTTCATGAAAAGTACAGAGAATTAAACAAAAATTTTTAAGAAAATTCATGAAACCCACTGTGAAAATTTAAGAAATATGTTATAATTTAAACAAGAGAAATGTTTCAAAATCAACCTTCTCTAATTTTTTATCCCAACTATGAAAACGCTTATTTTATTTTTGTGAGCGAATGCGTAAAGGAGTGATGGCTTAGTGCAACAACTAGCAGAATATTTATTTCATGAAGGAAGGAATTTTCATAGTTATGATTTCCTTGGAAGTTTCTTAGGTGACAACGAATGTACATTCCGCGTGTGGGCTCCAAACGCAAAAGAAGTCTATGTAACGGGGGATTTCTGTGAATGGAGACCAACTGATTACAAGATGGAGCGTATTAATCAAAATGGGATTTATGAAATCACAATTCCAAATGTAAAAGAGTACGATGCTTATAAATATGTGATTGTTCCGCAACACGGAGATTGGTTATGGAAAGCAGATCCATATGCACGCCATGCGGAAACAAGACCGAAAACAGCATCTAAAGTATACGATTTCCCTGAATTCCAATGGTCAGACGAAAAGTGGATGAAACAAAGAACCGTCCCTTATCAACTACCGTTAAACATTTATGAAGTTGAGCTAGGTTCCTTCAAGAAGAAGGAGAATGGCAATCCCTATTCTTATCGCGAATTAGTGGATATATTAATTCCTTATGTGAAAGAGATGAACTACACGCATATTGAATTATTGCCAATTACGGAATATCCATACGATAAGTCATGGGGATATCAAGTGACAGGATTTTTCGCAGCAACTTCAAGATTTGGAACTCCAGAAGACTTTATGTATTTTGTGGATGAATGTCATAGGGCAGGTATCGGAATTATCTTAGACTGGGTACCAGGGCATTTTACAAAAGACGCTTTTGGGTTATATGAATTCGATGGCACACCTTGCTATGAATATGGCGACCCTCGTATCCAAGAACATAAAGGATGGGGAACGAGAGCGTTTGATTACGGCAAGACAGAAGTTGTTTCATTCTTGTATTCAAGTGCAGTATTCTGGCTTGAAAAATTCCACATCGACGGACTTCGCGTGGATGCTGTAAGTTCAATGTTGTTCTATAACTATTGCAGAAGTGAAGAAGAATCAGCTCGTAATATTTACGGAGGATTTGAAAACCTAGAAGCGATTCGATTTATTCAATCTCTGAATGATTATGTACGTAATGAATATCCAGGTGTCATGATGATTGCTGAAGAGTCTACTGCTTTCGCTGGGGTTACCAAACCAGTAGAAGAAGGAGGACTTGGATTCCACTTTAAATGGAATATGGGTTGGATGAATGACTCTCTAGATTACTTAGAGAAAGATCCATTATTTAGAGGTGGCATCCATAATCAATTTACGTTCTCTATGATGTACGCCTTCTCTGAAAACTATATTTTACCGATTTCTCATGATGAAGTCGTTCACGGGAAGAAATCGTTACTAGATAAAGCGTCTGTTTCTTATGAAGACAAGTTTTCTAACTATCGAGCTTTCATGGGCTATATGATGGCTCACCCTGGTAAGAAATTAAACTTCATGGGAAATGAAATTCCACAAATGATTGAGTGGAATGAAGAACGTGAATTAGATTGGTTCTTACTCAAATATCCTATTCATGATGCGACTCATCGCTATGTGAAAGATTTAAACGCCTTCTATAAGAAGCATTCAGAACTGTGGCAACTTGACGGAGGCTGGACAGGATTTAGATGGCATGAGGTGGAAGATGTTTGGAATAACTGCTTCGTCTTCTCAAGAATGAATTCTAAAGGAGATTCAGTCATTGTTATCTCAAACTTCTCAGGGAACCACATTAAGAATTACGAAATTGGCGTTTCAAAATGGGGAAGCTATAAAGTTGCTCTCAACTCTGACGCTAAAAAGTATAACGGATCTGGAGTGGTGAATCGTGGACTTCATACAGTTACGAAACCACATAAAGGGTTTGATTATACACTCGCGGTGAATGTACCACCGTTTTCTACACTGTATATCATTAACAATCAATAATCGGGGGTTGAACGTATGGCAAGAAAGCAAGAAATCGTAGCAATGCTACTCGCAGGCGGACAAGGAACTCGCTTGCAAGTACTAACAAAGGATATGGCGAAACCAGCTGTTCCTTTTGGTGGGAAGTATCGTATCATCGATTTTCCTCTCTCAAACTGCGCAAATTCAGGGATTTCTACTGTTGGGGTGTTAACTCAGTTTATGCCTCTTGAGTTGAACTCTTACATGGGGAATGGGAACCCTTGGGACTTAGACCGTGTAGACGGAGGGTTAACAATTCTTCCTCCATATACAGCTGGAAAAACAGGGGAATGGTATAAAGGGACTGCCAATGCTATTTATCAAAATATTAAGTATATCGAGCAGTATGATCCAGAGTACGTATTAATCTTATCTGGGGACCACATTTATAAAATGAACTACAACAAGATGCTTGAATTCCATAAAGAGAAAAAAGCAGACTTGACGGTTGCTCATATTAATGTCCCACTAGAAGAAGCAAGTCGTTTCGGTATTTTAAATACGGATGATGATTTACGCATCGTAGAATTTTTGGAAAAACCTGAACATCCGGTTTCAACAAAAGCGTCGATGGGGATTTACATCTTTAACTGGAAAGTACTTAAAGAGTATTTAATTCGTGATGAAGAAAATCCAGAAAGTGAAAAAGACTTCGGTAAAAACATTATTCCAATGTTACTTGAAGAAGACCGTCGTATTTACGCTTACCCATTTGCAGGATATTGGAAAGACGTAGGTACTATCGAAAGTCTATGGGAAGCAAACATGGACTTAATCAAACGAAAAGAAGACTTTAATATTTCTGATAAAACTTGGAAGATTTACTATCGCCACGAAGGCAGACTTCCTCAATATATCGGAGAGAGCGCCGAAGTGACTGAATCAATGATTTCAGATGGAACAATTGTACTAGGAAAAGTCCATGAATCAATTGTATCGTCTGGAGTATCGATTGCTCAAAATTCTAAAGTCCTTGGAAGTATCATCATGCAGAATGCGGTCATTGAAGAGGGCGCAACAGTTGTGAACTCAATTATTGCAGAAGGCACGGTTGTAAAAAGCGGTGTGACTGTAGGCCATGAAGAAATTGAACTTGGTAAAGATATGATTACCGTTATCGGCAATTTCGAAGTGGTAGAAGAAGATACGAAAGTTGGAGGAAATTAATATGATCAAAGCGTTTTGTGTATTGTTTGCAGATAATTATAGAAATGACGACCTTCAAGGGTTAGTCAGAAATCGTACGGCAGCCGCTTTACCAGTAATTTCTCGTTATCGTATGGTGGACTTTATGCTATCTTCTCTTGTACATGCAGATATCGATAATATTGCATTATTAACGAATCATAATTACAAATCATTACTTGATCATGTAGCTTCAGGAAAAGATTGGGACTTGAACCGTAAACACCGTGGTTTGAAAATTATTACTCCGATGTCAAACTACTTGTCAACACGTATTCCTCAAAATAAAATCGAAGCGTTAGCCAATACAATGGTGTATACGCAAGACCTTGATGAAGAGTTTGTAATTTTAGCCGATACAAACATTATCGGGAAAATTGATTTCAAAGAAATGTTCCAATATCACTTAGATACTGGTTCTGATATCACTGTTGCGTATACGTACCGCAAACCAACAGTAGGGGAATCACAAATTATCTTTGATGAAAATCATAAAGTGTATGAGTCGCTTTATCACTTCGACGGATCTGATCATGAATGTGCAACACAAGTGAAAATCTACATTTTAACAAAAGAATTATTCAATGGCATTGTTAAAAAAGGGTTAACACTTGGTTGGGAAGATATCTTACGTGACTATATCGCTAAGAACCTTGAAACATTACGTGTATTTGCGTACCAAATTAAAGGATATTTGAAGGTCGTTAATACGATTAAAGATTACTATGACTTAAATATGGATATGCTTGATTTTGAAAATCTTCAGGATGTATTCCTTTCTGGTACTCAAGTGATTACGCGTGTTAAAGATACGGTCCCTACAGGCTATGGTAAGAAAGCCGTAGTGAAGAATTCGATTCTCGGAGACGGTTCGAAGATTCGTGGTACCGTTGAAAATAGTATTATCTTCCGTGATGTTGTCGTAGAAGAAGGTGCGGTTGTTCGTAACAGTATCATTCTTTCAAATACAGTCATTAAATCAGGTGCTCATTTAGAGTATGTGATTGCTGATAAAGATGTTACGGTAAAACAACATACTGTTTTAACAGGTACAGAAGAAGTACAAGTCGTGATTGATAAAGGTAAAACCGTTTAATCAACTTTCAAAATGATAAAAGACAGCTTGGGCATTGCTCAAGCTTCTTTTTTTGCCTTAAAACCTTTCTACTGTTTGCAACAAGAGGAATAAGTTAGTAAACTAAATAAGTAGGAATTCTTTAGAAAGGAGCTTTTCTCATGGTAAGAAAATATGCTGTCATTGATTTAGAAACGACAGGGCCAAAATATGAAAGCGGAGATCGAATCTTCCAATTTGGCTGTACTTTAATCAATGGCGATGAAGTGATTGAGCATGTCTCACTCAATATTAATCCTGAAAAAAGTATTCCATTCGAGATTCAATTATTAACGGGAGTGACGAATGCGGATGTGGCAACGGCTCCTTATTTTGATGAAGTGGCAATGACGATTTTTAATCTGTTAGAAGATCGAACGCTCGTTGCTCATAATGTTGGTTTTGACGGACCTTTTATTATGTCTGCTTTAACAGATGCACTGGGTCTAGAATTGGAAGTGCCACTCATTGATACGGTGCAACTGGCTCAAATTTGTTATCCAACAGCGCTCAGTTATCGACTTAGTGATTTAACAGAGGCGCTAGAGATTCATCATACTCAAGTACATACAGCAGGCAGTGATGCTCGAGCAACAGCTGAACTATTCTTAAAAATGAAGACTAAGTTTCGAGAGTTGTCGACGATTACGTTGAAACAGCTAACCGAATTTTCTGGAGAATTACTAGGGGATACGGGTACGATTTTTGAGGAAATTTTAGAAGAAAAAGGAAAAGAAGAAAGAGAAGATTTTTCTTTAGAACAAGGTTTTGTCGTTTCTCCTCTAGCGGTAAAAGAGGTAGAGCTAAAGTCTTCTAAACGAAAAACGAATGCACTAGAAGCTTATCAAAAATTAGTAGATTCTGGATTCTTAGAAGATAAGGCAAGTCAGCGTGAGATGATAACCACCATAGAATCGTTGATTGAAACGGACGAACCTTTGCACTTTATTGAAGCTAGCCCTGGTTCCGGAAAGACTTATGCCTATTTACTAGCAGCTTTTGAAAAAGCGAGTAAGAGAAAACCAATCTGGATAGTCACTTCGAACTTACTATTGCAACAACAACTGATGGAGGATAGTGTCGCTCCGATTATTACAGAGTTAAAGATTAAGACACCTGTAATTTCTATAAAAGGGCAAAGACACTATATTGATTTAACAGCCTTCAAGCGAGCAATTCACAAGTATCAAGAGGAGAGAAGTGCAAGAAACAGCCTTTCTATTATGGGGTTACTCGTGTGGATTACAGAGACGCAAACAGGTGATTTATCTGAATGTAATCAAGTGCTTCATCAGGCAACGTTATGGAAAGAAATATCGGTAAAAGATGCAAATGAGGAAGGAAGTCTGTATTGGGACAAGGCAGTAGCTTCAGTTCAACAAAGTCCAATTGTGGTTACGAATCATGCATTCCTTATTCAGTACGCTTCATTGATCGCTCATCGTGTAAAACCTGTTGTACTGATTGATGAAGTGCAGCAGTTCGAGCATGCCCTAGAGCAATATGGCACGACTACCGTTAACTTTTCTCATTTATTTGAGTTGCAACAATTATGGTCTGACCATCACTTAAATGCGATGTTTCATTTTTCAAAAGAAGAGGAACATCTCTCTCGTACGATGAATCGTAAGTTATTAGAAATTTGTGATTTATATGAAACATGGTTTGAAGAGTTGAAGAGTGGACAACAACTGTCATCTTCTTTTGTATTTACATCCAGTGAGTGGAAGGAGTCAATCCACTGTGAAATGGTGAATGCCATGCAAAAGGCACTGTCTGGTGTTATGAATTTATTACAAGCGAATGCAGACAAGACTACTTTGTTTGAAGAAAGTGCTTTTTTATTAAAAGAACTAATGGAGTCTATCTCTCAATTTCAAATGGATGGTAGTGATTATTTTGTCATTGAAGAAAAAGAACAGTATGGACAAAATACTCTAGAATTATTAAGAGTTAAGCCAGTTATTCAAGTCTTTCAACATTTTAGAGAGAAGATGAGACAAATAATTGGAATTTCAGCAACAATTCCAACATTTACACCGTTATTCCATGAGTTAGAGGCAAAAGAGAAGTTGACGGTGATCGAGACAAAAACAGAAACGGCCGACCATCAGATATTTATCCCTAATGATTTGGTGGCCGTAAACTCTTCATCGAGTCAACAGTATCACGTACAAATTGCAGACTGTATCGAGAAAATCTATGAGCGCAAGGGTGGAAGAATGCTTGTATTAATGCATTCAGTAGAAGCGCTCTTAGCAGTAGAGAGCTTGTTAGAAGAATTTTGTTACGCTCATCAGGTTGACTTGCTTGCTCAAAAGGGGCCTCAGATGGGTCGAAGAATCCAACGTCGTTTCCAAGAAAGAAATGATGCGATTTTACTGGGGGTCTATAGTTTCTGGGAAGGATTTGATAGTGGCGGACAATCGATTGATTCACTTGTAATCACTAAATTGCCATTCCCAAATCCAGTGTCAACGGCTCAACAAATTATTCAACTAGAGATGAAAGAACAAGAGCGTTCTTATTTTGGCCATTACGCGATGAAGATGATGCTTCTTCAACTGTATCAAGGGCTAGGACGTTTTAGTAGACCGCATCAAAAGAGTGCCGAAATTTGGTTGTTAGATGTTCGGGCAACGATCAGTAAATATGCGATGAAAGTTAAAAGTGTTTTCCCGGAAAACGCTACGGTTATAGAGAAACCATTTAAGAAGTGTTTAAACGTTGGGAAGAATAAAAATATATAGGGCATCGTCTTATATGTATGGTGGTATTTTTGCTTTAAATAGCGTATAATACCATTATCTATGAAAATTAGAGTAGAGGAGAGAAATTGATGAAACGCAGAACAATGTTTATTCTTTTACTCACTTTATTTCTATTATTTTTAGCTGCTGCAAGTATCTTTTTAGTAAGTGTGGATCCAAAGATTAAAAAACGTAACGAAGCACTTACGATGATGGCACCAACCGTAGAATTTTCAAAAGTAACGAAGTTTTACTTGTACAATACGGATGCGTCTTATTACACCATTATGGGTGAAGATAAAGACGGAAATGCCATCTATGCGATTATTCCTGAAGAAGGTGGAGATGTCACAATTCTTCAGCAATCAGCAGTTGTCAATGAGCAAGAAGCTCGTTCAATTACATTACAAGATAAACCAGATGTTGAAGTGCTAGAAGCAAGACTTGGACTTTTAAACGGAGAACCTGTATGGGAAGTCAATTATCGTATGAGTAATCAACGTATTGGTTATTACTATATTTCAGCGAAAAATGGTAAATGGATTAAAGATATTGAGAATATATAGAAATTGGTGATTTATGGTAAAAATTTCAGATAGAGTATCGAAAATTTTGCCTTCAGGAACTCTAGCGATGACACAAAAAGCTAGAGAACTAAAAGCTCAGGGAAGAAAGATTATTAGTTTATCGATTGGTGAACCTGATTTTAAAACACCTGAAGTGATTACAGAGGCAGCCATCGATGCTTTGAAAAAACACGAAACCGATCATTATACACCAGCTTTGGGAATAGATAAGTTAAGACAGGCAATTTGTGATTTTCATAAACGCAAAGATGGAATTGAACTCCAAAAGGAGCAAGTAGCGACTTTTGCGGGTGCTAAATTTGCGCTATATTCAGTCTTTATGACATTAGTAGATTCAGGAGACGAGGTTTTAATTCCAATTCCTTACTGGGTGAGTTATGCCGAACAAATTCAATTAGCGGATGGCGTTCCGGTGTATATTGAAACTAGAGAAAAAAATTCGTTTAAACTAACTGTGGATTTACTAAACGAATATGTAACGGATAAGACAAAACTCTTGGTACTCAATGCGCCTTCGAATCCTTCTGGGCTCTTGTATACAAAAGAAGAGTTAGTAGCAATTGGAAATTGGGCATTAGAACATAATGTGTTTGTCGTATCGGACGAAATTTATTATGAATTAGTCTATGATGCGCCTTCCATCAGTATGGCAAGTTTATCTGAAGAGATTTTTAATAACACATTAGTCATTAATGGATTATCAAAATCAGTTGCGATGACTGGATGGAGACTTGGATATGTATTCGGTCCAAAACGAATCATTAGAGCTTTAAATGACTTAACAAGTCATACAACAAGTAATCCTGCGGCGGTTGTACAATATGCAGCCATTCGCGCTTTCGACGAAGATGTTGAAGTCGCAAAAAAAGAAATGCGTGATGAGTTCCAAAGAAGAATCGACGTATTTCATGGATTACTAAATGGTATTCAAGGAATTAAGTGTGAGAAGCCTAAAGGAGCGTTCTACTTATTCGCGAATGTGAAAGTAGCCATGCATATCGTAGGCGTTGCTTCTTCAGAAGAGTTTGCCCTAAAACTACTCGAAGAAGCAGGGGTTGCAACAGTATCCGGAGAGAACTTTGGATGCAACGGTTTCCTAAGACTCAGCTGTGCTAATAGCGAAGAGGAATTAAGAGAAGCCGCTAAACGAATCAAGGAATTTATTGAATCATATAAGTAAAGGAAGAGTGATATTTTGAAAACTATAACAATGAATCAAGCAAAAGATTACGTTGGACAAACCGTTACAATTGGTGCTTGGGTTACCAATAAACGTTCTAGCGGTAAAATCGCGTTCTTACAATTACGTGATGGAAAAGCTTATTTCCAAGGGATTGTAGTAAAAGCGGACGTAAGTGAAGAAACGTTTGAATTAGCAAAAGGATTAACTCAAGAAAGTTCTGTATTTGTAACAGGTGTTGTTCAAGAAGATACTCGTTCTAAATTAGGCTATGAGTTATTAGTAAAAGATATCGAATTAATTGGGGAGAGTCATGAATATCCAATCACTCCAAAAGAGCATGGTACTGACTTCTTAATGGACCACCGTCATTTATGGTTACGTTCAACAAAACAACATGCCATTATGGAAATTCGTAATGCGATTATTTATGCATCATACGAGTTCTTTGATAGAAATGGATTCATTAAATTCGATAGTCCAATTCTTTCAGGAAATGCGGCAGAAGATTCAACAGAATTATTCGAAACAGATTACTTCGGAGAACCAGCATACTTAACACAATCTGGTCAATTATACTTAGAAGCTGGAGCAATGGCATTTGGTCGTGTATTTGACTTCGGTCCTGTATTCCGTGCAGAAAAATCTAAAACTCGTCGTCACTTAACAGAGTTCTGGATGATGGATGCTGAGTATTTATACTTAACACATGACGAGTCATTAGACTTACAAGAAGCTTATGTGAAAGCTTTAATTCAAGGCGTTTTAGACCGTGCACCTCATGCATTAGAAACTCTAGAACGTGACACTGAATTATTGAAGAAATACATTAGCGAACCGTTCAAACGTATCACATACGATGAAGCGATTGACTTATTACAAGCGCACGAAAACGATGAAGATACTGATTACGAACACTTAGAACACGGTGATGACTTTGGTTCACCACACGAAACTTGGATTTCAAACTACTTTGGAGTGCCAACATTTGTGATCAACTATCCAACTGAAATTAAAGCTTTCTACATGAAACCAGTTCCTGGAAACGAAAGTCGTGTACTATGTGCTGACTTACTTGCTCCAGAAGGATATGGTGAAGTTATCGGAGGAAGTGAACGTGAAACGGACTACGATAAATTATTAGAAAGAATTAAATCAAACGGATTAAATCCAGATGATTATGCATTCTACTTAGATTTACGTAAATACGGTTCTGTTCCTCACTCAGGATTCGGTCTAGGTTTAGAACGTATGGTAACCTTTGTGGCTGGTACGAAACATATTCGTGAAGCTATTCCATTCCCACGTTTATTAAACCGTATTTACCCATAATAAAAAGAATAAGAAAGAGCCGCTGACCTATGTCGTTGGCTCTTTTTTAAAAGAGGGAGGTCAAAAAATGGCATTAACATTCCAAGAACATTGGATTTATAGTGGCAGTACGTCTGTTCCGAATGCACTACTTCAAAATTACCGAAAATTGCAATTGACTGCAGATGAATGCTTATTAATTGCATGGTTAATGCAGCGACATCCGGAAGAGTCATTTGTTATTGATGTAAGAGCAACTTGTATACAGTTTGGTATAGATGAAAGACAATTGTTTAGCATCATTCAACATTTAATGGATCGACAAGTGCTCGAGATTAAACAACGAGAAGCAAAAGATGGGAAGAAAGTGGATTACTATAGCTTTAAACCGCTTCTTCGTCAATTAGAAGTGTTATTTAAGCAAAGTTCCTTTAGTGTAGAAAAAATGTCTCAGAAAGACGTGAATGTACTGGCTTTAATCGAGCAAGAGTTTAACCGTCAGTTAAGTGGATTTGAAATTGAAATGATTTCTGGTTGGATTCATAAGGATAAATATCCACAGGAATTAATCGTTGCTGCTTTAAAAGAGGCCATCTTAAATCAAGCGCATAATGTAAAATATATTGACCGTATTTTACTAGCCTGGAAAAACAAAGGAATTAAATCTGCGCAACAATTAGCTGCGTCTGAAACTCGCACAAAGAATGCGCAAGTGGAAGTAAAACCTAATGAAACTGCCAACCAATCAGTTCCATTAGTGAATTGGGTGAAGAGATAAGATGTTATCAAAAGCAAAAACATTACAAGCAGTTCTAGAAATGCAAAAGATGTTTCCAGATGCGCATTGCGAATTGGATCATAAAACGCCTTTTCAATTACTGATTGCAACTATTTTAAGTGCGCAAGCAACCGACAAAGGTGTGAATAAAGTCACTCCAAAATTGTTTGCAATTTATCCAAATGCGCATGCCTTGGCGAATAGTGAAGAAGAAGTAGTGATAGAGTGTATTCAATCCTTAGGACTTTATAGAAATAAAGCGAAGAATATTCGACTGTGTGCTCAACAACTGGTTGAACGATTTAATGGAGAAGTTCCACGAACAAGAGAAGAGTTGGTGCAATTAGCAGGAGTTGGGCGAAAGACAGCGAATGTTGTGTTAAGCGTCGCGTTTGGATTGCCTGCATTTGCAGTAGATACGCACGTAGAACGAATTTCTAAACGACTTCAAATGGTGAAACAATCTGCATCTGTTCTAGAAGTAGAAGAGACACTTTGCAAGAAGTTACCTAAAGATCTATGGGGGAAAGCTCATCACTGGATGATCTTTTTTGGAAGATATCATTGCATTGCTAGAAAGCCAAAATGTGCAAGTTGTCCTTTATTGGATATTTGTGCTTATGGTAAAAAAGAAGTATAAACAAAAATGGTTGGACATTTGTCCAACCATTTTTTGATTTAAATTGTAATTAAGAATCCGTATAAAACAGACATTACGACTAAATACCAATGAAGATAAGTGATTAATCGATTCACTGTGTACTGTTTTCTAAAGTGGATTTGGTAAAGAATCGGAATTAATAATGATAATGAGAATAAAATAATTCCCAAAATATTGAAATGATTCAAATACCATAGGTAGTAAACGACGGTTCCAACTAGCCATGACAAGCTTACGAATACATTAAAGATCGCTGCTGCAGGGCCGAAATGTCTTTTTCCTTCTTTTCTCTCTGTCAGTTTTGTTTTGATATGAGACACATAAAGTCCAAATAAAACATATTGGAAGAGTTGTGCGCTAATAGCAGAAGTTACATTGCCACTGAGTACATATACTGTAACGAAATTTGCGATATAGTATTTAGCAATCCCATTTAGTAGCAGGTGATAAATATATGAAACTTCATTTACCTTCACTTCAAACATATTCGTATGATTAAATAACACAATGGCAAAGAGTAGTAGAACCACTCTAATAGCGACTGTTTGGTAGAAATAGAAGAGAATTGCAAAGAGAATAATATTCGTTAATGCAATGACTGGCCATTTCTTTTTCTCTGGATGAAGTGCTAGTTTGCGATATGAATTTTCTTGTAAGTAAATAGCTACAAAAAATAAAAATAAAACGACAAAATGCAAAAATTGAAATTGCTGTTGTCTTAATGCAAGAATCAATCCGATAAAGCAATAACCAAGTGGAGCTAAAATAAAGCTCAACCACGGAGTAGTTGCTTGGTGAAGAATGCTTTCGATTGATATCGTCTGCGATTCATTATTCATAATAATACCTCATTCTTAAGTATAGCTTAATGATAGGGAATATTGCCGGTCTTGTCAAGGTTTGGAGGTTTCAAGAGCTAGGTTTCAGTTAGAAACGATTGTGTATTTTTTAATTAGTTTAAAGGAAAGAAACCACTAAACCGCTTTATTTTTCAAAGTTTCTGAGCAGTTTAGGAAAAAATCTTTGAAAAAAAGATGAAAAAAACGAGGGGAATTTCACTTTTAAGGTATTAATTAGGAATTAAATGTGATAAAATGAACGGGAGAGGTAATTTTTACCATCAATTTAATAAGAAAAGAGGAAAGCACGATGAACAAAAACGGGAAAAAATTGGGGATTTTTTCGTTCTTACTATTTTTATTAACAGCACTTTTCACATTAGCTTCTCATAATGCATCTGCTGAAGAAACGACACCTGCAGTTTCAGTAACTGGTAAATTTGCGGATACCATTACGATTGTTAATGTAAGTAATAATGAAGGTGGAGATCTAAATTGGGATTTAGAGCAATGGGCGACCTTCCGAATTAATGCGACCTATGATTTAGCAGGTAAAAATGTTAAAGCAGGTGACCAAACTGTAGTTACCGTACCTGATGCATTAATTATCACATCTAGTAGTTTTGAGATTCGCGATATTAATACAAATGAAATTATCGCTCACGCTACTGTAGATGCTGAAAACAAAAAATTAACTTTAACTTATACAGACTATGTTGAAAAACATTCTGATACAAATGGTTCGTTTTTCTTCTATGCACGTATTGACTTTAAGAAACATCCACAACAAGGTGAAATTCCTGTTGTTGTGACAGTCAATGCTGTAACAAAAGTTGCTGGTAAAGTAACCTTTAAAGGAATTGGAGATGGAAACCCAAGAACTTTAACAAAGACAAGCTGGGTAAATAATACTGACTATAAGACAGTTTCATATACAATTTCTGTGAACCGTAACCGTCAAAATATTAAAGAAGTAACATTAGAAGATCATTTGAAATTTACAAATGCTAGCTATGTGAAAGATAGTATTAAGGTGATTAAAGGTAAATTTGCATTTGTAGATGGTGAATGGCAATTTTCAAATCGTGTTGATGTTACAGATCAACATAAAGTTACAGTTGCAGAAGATGGACAATCTTTTGTCATTGACTTAGGAGATATTACAGAAGAGGATCAATACCGTATTTCTTATGACGTTCATTTAAACTACCAACCAGTAGATGGAGAATTATTAAAGAATGACGCTACATTAAAAGGAAAAGGTGTCGTTATTAAAGAGATAACAAATGCTTCTGCAGTTCAAATTGCTGGTGGTGCTGGTATTGGTTATGTATTTTCAATTAATATTCATAAAGTAGATGACGCTAATCAACCGATTAAAGGTGCTAAATTTAAAGTCGTACGTGAAGCGAATAAACAAGTAATCGGTGAATACGAAACTGATGAAAATGGTAATATTACTGTTAATGCATTATTAAAAGATAAATATATCTTGACAGAAACAGAAGCACCTGCAGGATTCGTTATTAAAGATGCTGACACTGTCGTTAATGTTGAAGACTTCGGAACAGATCACGCTGTAACAAAAACAATCGTGAATCCAAAAGAAGAGACAACGACGACAACAACGACAACAACTACTACAACGTCAACAACAACAACGGAAGCTCCTACAACTGCTACAACAACGACAGAAGCTCCAACAACAGTAACAACTACTACAGAAGCTCCAACGACAGTCATAACAACAACTGAAGCACCTACAACAGTAACAACAACAACTGAAGCACCTACAACTGTTACGACAACAACAGAAGCTCCAACAACAGTAACGACTACAACGGAAGCCCCAACAACAGTAACAACAACGACAGAAGCACCTACAACAGTGACAACTACTACAGAAGCACCTACAACTGTTACAACAACAACAGAAGGACCAAGTACAGTAGTGACAACTGAAAATACAACAACTACTGAAGAAAAACCTGAATTACCAAATACAGGTACAACAAACTACAATCTTCTAGTTGTGATTGCAAGTGTGTTATTAGTTGGCGCATACGCAATTGTTCGTAAAGAAGTAAAATAATAGAATTAAATCCTCATGAAGAAAGTCTAAGTCTTTGAACTTAGGCTTTTTTCTTTGTTTTGAAAAAAATGTGCATATAATAGTAGTTTTTGCTATCTTTTTTGCTAATAAATGCTATAATGAGAAAGTTAAAAATGATATTCCCGAAAGGATACACAATGTGTAGATGCCTTGTAACCGGAATTGAATGGGGGAAAAAGAAATGGAAAAAATTTTATTTACATCGGAATCCGTAACAGAAGGACATCCCGATAAAGTTGCTGACCAAATTAGTGATGGTATTTTAGATGCCATTCTTGCGCAAGATCCAACAGCGCGTGTAGCCTGTGAGACTGTAGTAAATACTGGTTTAGTCGTTTTAGTAGGAGAAATCACAACAAGTGCAGTTGTCGATTATCAACAAGTAGCGCGTGATACAATTCGTAAAATTGGTTATACAGACCGTAAATATGGATATGATGCAGACTCAGTAGCTGTATTAGTTTCACTCGATAAACAATCACCAGATATCGCAATGGGTGTTGACGATGCATTAGAAACACGTGGACAATCAGAAGAGTTTGGGGCAGGAGACCAAGGATTAATGTTTGGTTACGCAACAAACGAAACTGAATCATATATGCCACTACCAATCGATTTAAGTCATAAGTTAGCTTACCAACTAGCAAAAGTTCGTAAAGAGAAACAATTAGACTACTTAGGACCAGATGGTAAAGTTCAAGTGACAATCGAGTATACACCTGAACACCAAGTAAAACGTATCGATACAATTGTTGTAAGTACACAACATGATGAAGAAATTTCTCAAGAACAAATCAGAAAAGATGTGCTTGAGTATGTTGTAAAACCAGTCGTACCAGCTGAATTATTAGACGACGAAACTCGTTACTTCATTAATCCAACTGGTAAATTCGTTATCGGTGGACCTGTAGGAGACTCAGGATTAACTGGACGTAAAATCATCGTTGATACTTACGGAGGTTATGCTCGTCACGGTGGTGGAGCTTTCTCTGGTAAAGACTCTACAAAAGTAGACCGTTCAGCAAGCTATGCAGCTCGTTACATTGCTAAAAACGTTGTAGCAGCCGGTCTTGCTGATAAATGTGAAATCCAATTAGCGTATGCCATTGGGGTAGCACAACCAGTTTCCATCGCTGTAGATACATTTGGAACAAACCATGTACCAGAAGAAAAAATTATCGAAGTGATTCGTAAAGAGTTCCGTTTAACTCCAAAAGGAATTATCGAAACATTAAACTTACGTAGACCAATCTACCAACAAACAGCCGCTTACGGTCATTTTGGTAGAACAGATATTGAACTTCCATGGGAACAACTGAATAAAGTAGAAGATTTAAAAGCTTATTTTGCTTAAATTATAATGAAGAAAGCCAACCTCAATGAGTTTGGCTTTTCATTTAAAGTAGAAAATTATCATATATGATAATTTTCTACTTTTTTTCTATGACATAACAAATTGGAGGGCAGTTGATTTGATTGATGAATTGATATTTTAATACAGACCATTCTTTTTGTGGGAGAGTTGAAATGAGTCCTTCTACAGAATTCTTTTCGTCGAGCCCACCATCATGACCATAGTAGGAAACGATAATTATTTTTCCTTTTTTCTCTAATCGAGTTAGTAAAATGTGGATGGCTTCAAGAGTGGAAGAGGGAGTTGTGATGATTTTTTTATCACTTCCTGGTAAATATCCTAGATTAAAAATCGCTAATCGAACCAAATCATTTTCTTCTAAATAGTTCGAAATTTGAGCGTGAGAGTCCAAAATACACGTTATTTTTTCAGCTAAGTCATTGTTTTGTAATAATTGTCTTGTTTGTAAAATAGCTTGCTCTTGAATATCGAAAGCAAGAATTTTTGATCCTTTTTCTATATGTTGTGCCAGGAAAAGTGTATCATGTCCATTTCCTGCGGTTGCGTCGATAAAGATCCCACCTTCTAAATTTACAGAAAGAATCATTTCGTGACTAAATTGCTGTGCATTTTTCAAAATAAGCACCTCTTAACTAAAATTTTACATTTTGTTACATAATTTTTACGGATATTAAGAGTATACGACGATTTGCGTGTTCGTGCAACGTTCCCCTACACAAAAGAATTTATCCTACTATAATGAATAACGAATTAGTTTTTAGATGGAGGAAAAAAGGATGACAGAAACAAAACACGAAAGATATTTACGTTTAAAAAAGGAAAAACAAATGAAAGCTTTAAAGGCTGCAAATAAAAACTTACAAAAGACAGTTGCAGTTGTTGGAGCGACTACAGTAGCCGGATTAGTACTTGCGCCAAAATCACATGCGTATACAGTACCTTCAAATCAAGTACAATCACCTGCACAACAATTCTTAAATAAAATTATTTCTGCAGCTCAACAAGCTACAGAAGGAAAAGATGTATATACTTCAGTAATGATCGCACAGGCAGCGTTAGAATCTGCATGGGGAACTAGTGCGTTATCTGCTGAACCAAACCACAACTTATTTGGTGTGAAAGGGAACTACAACGGTCAATCTGTAAACATGTATACATTAGAAGATGCTGGAGCGCAAAAATACTATGGTATTTACGATAACTTCAGAAAATATCCTTCTTACAAAGAGTCTATGGATGACTATGTAGATAAAATCATCAACGGTATTAAAGGTGCACCATTGTTCTATTCAGGTGCATGGAAGAGCCGTACAAACAGCTATCAAGATGCTACACGTTATTTAACAGGACGTTATGCAACAGATACTGCTTACTATGCAAAATTAAACCGTATTATCGAACAATATGGATTAACAAAATATGATAATGGGACTGCAACTGCGATTGCTGCTGGAATTGAAGAAAGAACTTCTTCAGTTGGCGGACAATACACAGTTCAAGCAGGTGATACCTTATACGGTATCAGCCGTAAAGCGGGTGTAAGTGTGGACCAATTATTAACTGTGAATGGTTTATCAACTTCATCAGTGATTCGTCCTGGTCAATCATTATCTTTAGGCACACCAGCAAAACAAACAAATTCTACAGTAGCTACAACAGTAAGCACAAAATCAGTTTCAATTACTGCTAAAGCAACTGCAAATGGATACTACACAGTTAAAGCAGGAGATACATTATATGGAATTAGCCGTAAATTCGGTATGAGTTTATCTCAATTAGTTTCAGCAAATGGAATTTCTACTTCAAGTGTAATTCAACCAGGTCAAACTTTACGTGTTGTAGGTGGAGAATCTGCATCAACAGTCGTTAAAACAAATACTGCTTCAACTCGTACAAGCTCTGGTAACTACATTGTTCAACCAGGTGATACTTTATACAGTATTGCACGTCGTTCAGGTATGAGCTTAAACACATTATTAAGCATTAACGGATTATCACAATCTTCAATTATTTTCCCTGGACAAAGCTTAACAGTTGGTCAATCAGATGGACGTACAGTATCTGCTGGATACACACCATCTAAAACAACAGCGACTTCAACATCAACTTCAGGAACATATACAGTTCAATCAGGTGATACTTTATACAGTATCGCTCGTCGTTCAGGTATCAGCTTAAATACTTTATTAAGCATCAATGGATTATCACAATCTTCAGTAATCCGTCCTGGCCAAACATTATCTGTTTCAGGAAGTGCTAGCCAAACAACTGCTGCAAAAGCAAGCTACCAATCAGCTGGATCAACTACTGGTAACGGTACTTACACAGTTAAAGCAGGAGATACTTTATACCGTATTGCATACAACCACGGTATTTCATTAACAAGCTTGTTATCAATCAACGGCTTATCAGAAACAAGCACAATCCGTCCTGGTCAACAATTAGTTGTATCTGGAGCAGCGAAAACAACAACTACAACTTCAGCTAAAACAGTAAGCTATTCAACAGGTGCATCAACTCACACTGTTCAAGCTGGTGATACTTTATTCCGTATCGCTAAGAATAACAGATTAACATTATCAGAATTAAAAGCTTTAAATGGCTTAACTTCAAACAACATCCGTGTTGGTCAAGTGTTGAAAGTTTCTAAATAATCTGCTAGAATAATACTCACAAAAGCAGATAGAGGAATAGTAAGTTTCTTTGATAGACGTAGAGAGTGCATGGTTGGTGAAAATGCATCATTTCAATAAACTGAACTCGCCTTTTAGCCGAACTCTGAACTAATAGTAAGAGTTTCCGCCTCGCCAGCGTTACAGGTAAGATGAGTAAAATTATTAGGTGGTAACACGTATTGCGTCCTATCTGTCAATGACAGGTGGGGCGTTTTTTATTTTGAAAGGAGTGAATCAGATGACATTTAATCATCTAGAAATCGAGCCTAAATGGCAAAAATATTGGAAAGAACATCATACGTTCAAGACAACAGAAGATCCTTCTAAGAAAAACTTCTATGCGTTAGATATGTTCCCTTATCCTTCAGGACAAGGACTTCACGTGGGACACCCAGAAGGTTATACAGCAACAGATGCCATTTCTCGTATGAAACGTGCACAAGGATATAATGTACTTCACCCAATGGGATGGGATGCATTTGGACTTCCTGCAGAGCAATACGCTCTTGACACAGGAAATGACCCTGCAGAATTCACGAAAGTTAACGTTGCGAACTTCAAACGTCAAATTAATGAATTAGGATTCAGCTATGACTGGGACCGTGAAATTAATACTACAGATCCTGAATACTATAAATGGACTCAATGGATTTTCACAAAATTAGTGGAAATGGGACTTGCATATGAAGCTGAAATTCCAGTGAACTGGTGTCCAGCTCTTGGAACAGTACTTGCCAACGAAGAAGTAATCGATGGTAAGAGTGAACGTGGAGGACATCCTGTTTACCGTAAACCAATGAAACAATGGATGTTGAAAATCACAGCTTATGCGGATCGTCTATTAGAAGATTTGGATGAGTTGGATTGGCCAGAAAGCATTAAAGATATGCAACGTAACTGGATTGGTCGTTCAGAAGGAGCTCAAGTTCGTTTCAATGTAAAAGGAACAGATGAAAGCTTCGAAGTCTTTACAACACGTCCGGATACATTATTTGGAGCGACTTACAATGTATTAGCGCCAGAACATGAATTAGTTCAAAAGATTGTCACTCCTGAACAAAAAGAAGCAGTAGATGCTTATATTGCTGCTGTTTCTACAAAATCTGACTTAGAACGTACAGAACTTTCTAAAGAGAAAACTGGGGTATTCACTGGAGCATATGCGATTAACCCAGTGAACGGTAAAGAAATTCCAATCTGGATTGCAGACTATGTATTAAGTACTTATGGTACAGGTGCAATTATGGCTGTTCCAGCTCACGATGAACGCGACTACGAATTCGCTAAAGTCTTTGGATTAGATATCATTCCAGTCATCGAAGGCGGAAACGTCGAAGAAGAAGCATACACTGGTGACGGTGTGCATATTCATTCAGATTTCCTAGATGGATTGAATAAAGCTGATGCGATTGCAAAAATGAATGAATGGCTAGAAGAACATGGTGTAGGAGCAGCTAAAGTAAGTTATCGTCTACGTGACTGGTTGTTCTCTCGCCAACGTTATTGGGGAGAACCAATTCCAGTGATCCATTGGGAAGACGGTACTATGACAACTGTTCCAGAATCAGAATTGCCATTAGTATTACCAAAAACAGATAAAATTCGTCCTAGTGGTACTGGGGAATCACCATTGGCTGCAATTGAAGACTGGTTGTATGTCACAGACCCTGTAACAGGTAAGAAGGGTCGTCGTGAAACAAATACAATGCCACAATGGGCAGGAAGCTCATGGTACTTTGTACGTTATGTTGATCCACATAACAAAGAAAGACTTGCAGATCCTGAAAAAGTAAAACAATGGTTACCAGTTGATTTATATATTGGTGGTGCAGAGCATGCCGTTCTTCACTTACTATATGCTCGTTTCTGGTATAAAGTGTTATACGATTTAGGCGTTGTTCCAAACAAAGAACCGTTCCAAAAACTATTTAACCAAGGAATGATTCTTGGTGAAGGTAACGAAAAAATGTCTAAATCTAAAGGGAATGTTGTAAACCCTGATGATGTTGTTCGTGAATATGGTGCGGATACATTACGTGTCTATGAAATGTTTATGGGACCACTTGACGCATCGATTGGTTGGAGTGAAAAAGGACTTGAGGGTAGCCGTAAGTTCTTAGATCGCTTCTGGAGATTGATGATTGACGACAATGGTAAGATGCGTGACCGTATCACAAAACTAAATGATGGTAAATTGGATAAAGTGTACCATCAAACAGTGAAGAAAGTGACAGAAGACTACGAAGAGTTGCATTTCAATACTGCAATCTCTCAAATGATGATTTTCGTTAACGAAGCTTATAAAGTAGACGCATTGCCATTCGATTACATGAAAGGTCTTGTACAATTGATTGCGCCATTAGCACCACATATGGCTGAAGAAATCTGGAGTAAATTCGGATTTACAGAATCAATTAGCTACGAACCATGGCCAACTTACGATGAATCTAAATTAGTGGAAGACGAAGTTGAAATCATTTTCCAAGTAAATGGAAAAATTAAAGCTCGCGTGATGGTTCCAACAAACGCAGATGCTGCAGCCCTTGAGTCACTTGCAAAAGAGCATGATTCAGTAAAATCTGCAATTGAAGGAAAAACAATCCGAAAAGTAATTGCCGTCCCAGGACGTTTAGTAAACATCGTTGCGAACTAATGGATTTTGAAAGGATAGTAGAATGATTTATTTTGATAATGCAGCAACAACAAAAATTTATGATGATGCATTAACGAGCTATGTTCAAGTTAGCCAGAAGTTCTTTGGAAACCCATCGAGTTTACACCAATTAGGAGTCGATGCTTACCAAGTGTTGACAAAAGCAAGAGCACAAGTGGCCAGTTTATTATCAGTTCAACCTGAGGAGATTTTCTTCACCTCAGGCGGAACTGAATCGAATAACTGGGCGATTAAAGGAACAGCTCTAGAAAAATCTGTATTTGGGAAGCATATCATCACCACAAAAATTGAACATCCGTCAGTCATTCAAACTTGTAAGCAACTAGAACGCTTCGGATTTGAAGTCACTTATTTAGATGTCGATTCTAAAGGGATGATTAGTGTTGAACAATTAAAAGAGAGTCTTCGTAAAGATACGATTCTAGTAAGTGTAATGGCTGTTAATAATGAAGTGGGTGCAATTCAACCAATTGCAGAAATATCCCATGTGTTAGAAGCATACCCATCCATTCATTTTCATGTGGATGCCGTTCAAGCTGTTGAACGTGTAGGTGAGTTACTAGGCATTGGACGCATTGATTTGTTGAGCCTTTCCGCGCACAAATTCCATGGACCAAGAGGTGTTGGAATTCTGTATAAGAAGTTTGGACGTAAAATCCAAGCGCTCTTAACAGGTGGAGGTCAGGAA
>ERZ773045.305-NODE-305-length-25562-cov-4.897165_pt1 | contig 25562 bp, 19 predicted proteins | sample MGYA00580635_ERZ773045 | MGnify/ENA primary metagenome ERZ773045 (study PRJEB29015, sample SAMEA2738115) | human oral metagenome | biome: human oral; feature: human-associated habitat; material: saliva | place: China | collected 2261 ...
ACAACCTCAACACCGTTATGCAGGCAGCATCACAGCAGATGTACAGCCAAGCAGGTGCACAGGCAGGTCCTCAGCCAGGCGCAGATGCTGGTCAGCAGGAGCAGCCAAAGCAGGATGACACCATCCAGGATGCAGACTTTGAGGAAGTGAAATAAGGACAGATAGACAACAATAAGAACATCTATATAAATAGCGTGTAACCCAACAAGTTACACGCTATTTTATTTTTGTTAATCCTTGTTTATTTGTTTGCTTATTCGGATTTTTATTATAAATTTGCCACAGGTTTGGCACGAGTCAAATTAGTAGATAAAATCGCACAAGTTAAACAAGGAGGTAGATAATGCCGAAAGCAAAATTCGAAATATTAAGGAAATGCAAGGTCTGCGGCAGTGTGTTTACTGCAAAGACCATAGAGTCTTGGTATTGCTCTCCAAAATGCTCCAAGATTGCATGGAAGCGAAAGAAAGACGAGGAAAAGCGTCGGAGTAAACTTGAAGCTATTGCCGGAGGGGTTGCTGATGATGCAGATTATATTTCCGTAATGGAAGCTACGGCAATATATGGATTGAAAAAGGCTACCTTGTACCGACTTGTACGGTCTCGCAAACTACCATCTATCAACATAGGGCTTCACATGACTAAAATAAAACGAAGTGATATTGAGCAGATGTTCCCAGAAGTTCAAGCGCAAGAGATTATCAAGCAGGAGCCCAAGCTCTATTCACTAGAGCCTAAGGACTGCTATACGATTGGTGAAATTGCCAGGAAGTATCATGTTGATGAATCCACCGTAGCTTCTCATATTCGCAAAAGTTCCATTCCTACCCGACAGATAGGAAATTACGTGTATGCACCTAAATCAGAAATCGACAAACTCTATCAAAGCCTATGAAAAAGACCATACACCATACTAAGGTTGTTGTGAAACTCCGTAAATCGGAGTATGATAAAGGTTGGCAGCTTACTATCGAAGCTTATCCAGTGCTTGAACCTGGGGCTACGAAGCCCAAGCGTGTTCGGAAATCTACCTTCCGGACCATAACCACACCCATCTGGGATAAATCAAAGAAGACTCGCTACGAGGGCTACATTCCGAAGCGTGACATCAATGGGATAATCCAGTGTAGGTCTGCCTTGGATCAGGAATCGTGCATCTATGCCGACAACATTCGTAAACTCAGACAACATGAGTACGACACGGCCATCACGCTCACTGCCGATGAAAAGGATGCAAAGGCAAAGGCGGAACGCTCACAGCAGGACTTTATTGCCTACTTCAAGGAGATTACATATACTCATCATCCAAAGTCATCTGATTCCATTATCGTCAACTGGCGAAGAGTTGGGGAACTCCTAAGCATTTTCATGTCAGGTAAACCTCTTCCTTTCGCCAACATCACGACGAAGTTACTTGAAGATTTGAAGTTATTCTTTTTGACGGCTCCGCAAGGCGGTGGTAAGGGCGGAACTATTTCACAGAACACGGCATCCACTTACTTTTCCATTGTGAAAGCAGGCTTGAAGCAAGCATTTGTTGATGAATATTTGACAGTGGATATTAGCGATCGAGTGAAGGGCATCCCCTCACAGGAGAGCCGTCGTGTGGCACTCACCACGGAAGAAGTGAATAAGCTGATAGAAACTCCCTGCGAAGACGATGTCTTGCGTAGAGCTTTCCTCTTTTCCGTTCTTACAGGTATGCGGCATTGTGATATTCAACAACTGAAATGGAAACAGCTGGAGCATGTCGGTGATTCGTGGCGCATAAATTTCACGCAACAGAAAACGAAAGGTGTGGAATATATGCCTATCTCAAATCAGGCATACGAGTTATGTGGAGAACGCCGGGATTCTGACAATCTTGTTTTTGAGGGTCTTACCGACCCTTCATGGATTAACCGTCCCTTGAAGAAATGGATAGCAGCCGCAGGTATTACCAAACATATTACTTTCCATTGTGCTCGTCATACCAACGCAACGCTGCTGTTGGCCAACGGCACAGACATCTATACTGTTAGCAAGATGCTGGGACATACCAATGTGCGTACCACACAGATCTATGCGAAAGTGATTGATGAGAAGAAAGAGCAAGCAGCTAATGCGATAAAGCTGAACCTTAACCCAATAAAGCAATCAAACGATGGAGAATAAAACTAAACTGGCGGCAGAAAGCTTGCAAAACATAAACGCAAGTATGGCAAAGTTCATTAACGGCAACTTATTGACCTTTGATGAAGCATGGGAATTTTTAGTAGCGTATCGTTCGTACATAGATACACCCTCTCTCGTTAACAATGCCGAGGAGTTAGCGCATCAGAACATTGATTGCTTGTATAGCAGTGCGCAAGAACTACTCTTAGCCTCTGCAACTACAATGCAGATTTTTGAGGACTCGGAAGAGAGACTCTCTCAAATTGACTTCAAAACTATCTGTAACCAGCACCTGCAACCTTTTGACAAGGCTTGGCGGTCGGTTAGTGATGAAGCCAACAAGTTATGGCGAGAATCTTCAGCTATTAGTAACCGACTCGACTATATGGATTATAGCGACCACAAATTTCAGGCCCTTGATAAAGAGTGTGATGCTCTACGTGCCAACTATAATACCAAGAAAAAGGAATACGAAGAACTGTATGCCGCTTATAAAGCAGAATTGGAAAGGATAGCAGGATTGAATTATTTCGACATTGCCCTTATCAACATAATAGCAATAAGACTGCATTGTATGGCGGAGAATATCATACGCGATATAGACAGGATTAAAAAGGGAGGTAGTGTATGACGCAGTACTTACAAGATACAGTAGAGGCCATTGGGATAGACTTGGTTAATCCTGGAATTTGTCATTTCGTTTGGAAGGCTTGTGATGATGTTGTGTTTGAGCATATAAGAAGTTCTGATTTCATTGCCTTCATTAATCTCCACAAGAAAGCCCCAATACCCATAATAAAAGATAGACGGGCCGGGAAGATGTGCCATGTTCTGTATGAGCTTTCACTATGCCATTCAATCCCAGGACTTACGAATCAATGGATTGAACACATGTTAGTCGCGTTGGGTATAGATAATGAAACTTATCAACATCATCACCTTATCAAGCCCAATTCGTTAGGAACATCTAAATCGAATAAAAAATTTGCAGAACGCATTCAGGAGGCTATAAAGTTGGCAGACATCATCAACTTATGATAATCTTGTACCAATAATTACAGCCAGTTACCGACTTTAAGTTCTTTTAATATTTAAGCAATCCGCATAATGCTGATTTATAGCATTATACGGATTGCTGATTTTTAGTAAGTTACCAACCGTTACCTATCCCCACCAGCTTTTTACGAGAACTTTGCAGTCAGAAAATCAAATCCAATTATTATGACTGAAAATAAAATCTCATTTGATGCCATGCCGGAAATGTTGGCAACTATCGCAAAAAGACTGGAGGTCATTGAGACCAAGGTTGATCATCTGTCTCAGCCCCAATCTCATGAGGAGAAAGATGTTTGGTTCAATGTTCATGGACTTCGGGATTATCTCCCAAGCCACCCTGCAGAACAAACAATCTATGGGTGGACGAGTTCCCACTTTATTCCCTTCCACAAGCAAGGCAAAAGCATCTCCTTTCTCAAATCAGAAATTGACGAGTGGCTATGCCAAGGGAAGAAGAAGTCTCTGCTGGATTTGCAGCATGAGGCCGAAGAGTTTGTAAATAGGAAACATAAAAGAGTCTGAGCTATGGGAAATAGTAGTTTTACACGTTCCGCATTGGATCCATCAAGTATTATCGAAGCAGCCTGTAAAATGGCAACGTCTTCACATGAGGAAACAACCATGAGTAAGTCGTTGTCTTCTTTCCCCTTGGAGATCTTCCCACAACAGATTCAGAATATCATTCTCACTTATCTGCGGCATGAAGGCTTCAACAGTGATTTCCTGTGCGGATCATTCTTCACGGTCTTTGCCGCATCTATGGGTAACCTTTATGAAGCACGCTTTACAACAACCATGCGTGTTTCACCTATTATCTATGTGGTGCTTATAGGGCCACCAAGCTCAGGGAAGACTCCTCCTTTGCGTGAAGCAGAGAAGCCACTCCAGAATGCCGATCGTGAGTCTGATATTGAATATCACCGCCTTATGCAGGAGTACAACAGCCAGATGAATATGTCGAAAAATGAACGAATGGTGCAAGGATTGCCAGAGAATCCCGACAAACCCATCCATAAAGAACTTCTTGTTATCGACTCTACTATTGAAAAGCTCTTCGGCATCCTTAGTGAGAACCCTCATGGTATTCTGATGTTTGTGAACGAACTTAATAAGCTTGTAAGTAACCTCAACCGTTACGGTAAAGGCTCTGACGAAGCTTATTGGATTGAATTCTTCGATGGAAACCAAGTGAAATACGAGCGTAAGAGCACGAGTGACTATATTAACATTTTCCGTCCGTATGTTTCTGTTGTGGGTGGAACCCAACCGGGGCTTCTCGCAAAAATGTTTGGCGGTGACAAAGAAGCAAGTGGCTTTACCAGCCGTTTCCTTAAAATCTTCCCGGACATTACAAGCATGCCAAAATGGGGACGCGAACCGATGCCTGTAGGTGTTGAAGAGGAATGGGCGGCAATCATTTCGGAAGTGCTGCACACGCACTGCGAGTACGATGCAAATGGTGAGATCATTCCGCAGATACTCCATTTTTCTAAAAATGCAATGAATGTGCTCTTCAAGTGGGAAGAACATATCTGTTCTGAATGGGAAAATACAGACGACTATATGCAAGGCGTGTGTGGAAGGCTCAAAACCTACATTGTGCGATTTTGTCTTATCATTCATGTTATGCGACTTGTCTGTAAAGAAACTAATGATGATGTTATCAATGAAGATATTGCTAAATCGGCTTGCTTACTTGCTGACTATTTTCTTGAAATGGATAAACGTGTTCACAACATCATCAGAGCCGTGCCAGTTGATGTAGCTCACCAGCAGCTCTTTGACTCTCTCCCAGATAGTTTCACCACCTCTGAGGCTGTTGCCAAAGGCAACGCTCTCGGACTATCCGAGCGTACAGTGAAGCGTTTTCTGAGTAATGGCCAGAACAGTTACCTGAAGAAAGACCGGCACGGTATCTATTCGAAAATGGAATAATAACTATGTGGCACTATCGACACTATGGCATTTTCATCACCTTCTGTTCAAATCAAAGTGTCATCGTGCCAAAAATGCCACACACTATCAGAAGACTTATGAGCGACAATAGATTTATACTACAACCATACAAAGGCAGGACAACAAGGTACGAGTGTCCATCATGCCATCGTTCACGATGCTTCACTCGCTATATTGATACCGAAGGCAAAATAAGTTTCCCAGACACTGTTGGCAGATGCGACCATGAGAACAACTGTGGCTACCACTATACTCCTAAGCAGTATTTCCACGACAATCCGGAAGCAAAGAGGCTCCTTTTCGACAATGGGCAAAATGCCAAAGTGCCAATAGTGCCACACATTGAGAAACCTAAAGCAGATCCTTATTTCTTTGATCCGTATCTAATGACCCGAACAGAGCGAGACTATAGTCATAATCATCTTGCCCTGTTTTTGGCTAAGCTATTCGGGATGAATCGTATAGCTGACCAGATGAAGTTGTTCCATGCAGGCACAACAAAGTCAGGTGCTGTTGCTTATTGGCAAGTGGACATCGAAGGACGAATAAGAGATTGTAAAGTCATGGTTTATGATGCAGAAACAGGACATCGTTCCAAGGATCCACAGCAGCATGTCAACTGGCTTCATTCATTGATGAAAATAGACAAGGCTTGCATTCAGCAATGCTTCTTTGGTGAACATCTTATTTCAATGGTTGAGAATAAGGACAAACCGATAGCTATAGTAGAGAGCGAAAAAACGGCCATCATTGCATCAATGTTTATGCCTCAGTTCATCTGGATAGCCACTGGCGGAAAAGATGGCATGTTCAGTCGGGCTGATTATAATGTGCTCAAAGGACACAAAGTTATTCTTTTTCCGGATCTGGGTATGCTCGATAATTGGCACCAGAAGAGTATCGCTCTAATCCGACATGGCATAGATGCCAATGTATATGACTATCTCGAACGGAATGCCACTGATGAGGATAAAGTGGCAGGACTGGACATCGCAGATTTCCTTCTACGGCAAATGCCCAACCTGAAAGTACCATCTGCAAAAGCTGATGAAGGAGTGATGCCTTCTCCGTCCCCAAAGTCCCCACTTTCATCTAACAAAAAAGGAGGAAATGAAGAATCTTATACAAAAGAACATAGGCGTATTACCGAAGAAAGATGGCATGGGCACAATCCAACATGCCACAAGTGCGACTTCTCCCATGAAGGTATCAATGGGACGTATTGTAATCAACTTAAAAGGTATGTAGAATATGGCAAAGGTGATTGCGGAAAATGATATTGCCATCTTTTCTTTCCCTGTGGTTATTATTCGATGGCTTTCAGCCCCCGAAGCCCCTGACCATAGAGTGACCCTCTCTCTGGACTCTCCGCTTAGAGGCTTTGCCCTAAGAACCCAGTCAGGGGCATGCTGCCCCCAACACCCCCGCTCCGCTTACATTTTCCAACACCATCATTCGTTGTCCCGAAAGATACTATCGGAAAATTTGCGCGGTTGGTTTTTGTCTGTCTCCGCGAAGCAGAAGAACAGAGAAAAACGCACACGAGCACCTTAGTTAAAAAATTAGCTTTTCAAGCTGATTTTTCACTAAAGTGCTGTGTGCCGGACGCTGCCCTGGACCCGCTCAGGATGCTATCCCGAGACCCTGCGAAGGACTGTCCGTCCTCTCGACACCCAACCAAGGGCTGTCTGCCCTATGGAACCCGACGGGGAGTGACTCTCTCCCTCGACCTACCACTTAGGTTGCGCCTAAGAATGCTTGTGTAAGTCGAACATCCCCAGCATGTTCGAACATCGCTGAAACGCAGACAAGAACTGGCGAAGCCAACTGTTTGGGGATATTCCCCTGAAAACTTCATTAAATATAAATAATATGCCAAGAGAATCAAAGAAAGGAGCATGTAGCAGCCATACATCTAAAGCCAAGGCAAACTGTCTGCAGCATGCACGCAGAGACTATAAAGAAGGTTGTCTGCCCACTTACATCAATCCCCATCTTACTTCACAAAATCGAACCATCTATGAAGATGAGATGATTAAAGGACGAAAGTCAATATACCCCCTGATGAAGAAAGCGGAAGTGGAGTATTCTGAGAAGACCGGACAGAAATGTCAGGCTTCATTCGCACCCTTTCGCGAAGCAGTATTGGTGGTGAAAGCTGATGTTACTAACAAACAAATTTTGAAGTTTAAGGAAGATTCTGAGAAAGAAACAGGTTGGAGATGTATCGGCCTTTGGCTTCACTTGGATGAGGGTTATGTTCACTCAAAATATATTGAGGGCGATACCAACTTCAAACAGAATGTGCATGTTCATTGTTTGTATGACTGTGTTGATCATGCAACAGGCAAAGCCATAAGAAGTGGGCGTGACAAACTATCTCACATGCAAGACATCCTTGCCAATGCTACTGGTATGGAACGAGGTTATTATGCTTGGGAGACTGGTCGTAAGCATAGAAAATCGGCTGAAGAACGAGCCTTCAAACAGGAGGAGCGAGCAGAAAGGATGGATAAGGTACTGGCAGAGAAACAAAGCGAGATAAACGATTTGGTTAAGGCGACGACTATACCAGAAGAAGATATGGAGGTGCTTACCATTGATAAGTACTCCTTTTACAAAGTGGATGATAAGGAAAAGAAGCCTCTGACAATTAATGACCTGTTCATCAATACCCAGAATGCCATAGATGAAGAGTTGGCAAAGCCCATTCCTATTTTTGGACAGAAGGAATGGCGTGAGAATCTCCTGAAGGAAATTAGGCAAATACTACGTGAGCTACAGAAGAAATTAAAAGCTATTGGCAATCTTCAAAAACAGAGTATTGCCAAGGTCAAGCAGAGCATGTATAAGGATGCCAAGCAAAAGGTCGCTGATGCCATCCTGACCAAAAAGGAGAATGAGAGACTGAAGAAGGAAAACAGAAGCCTTGACAAGAATGCTGTCGCAAATGAGCAGTCCAAGACAAAAGAAGCAATTCGTCAGCGTGATGAACAAAAGACAAGGGCTGATAAGGCTGAACGACAGTTAGGCAATGCCAGTAAGTTAGTCGAAGAAAATAGTAAGCTAAAAAAACGACTCAGAATTTTGAAGGATGGGATGCTCGGAACGTATAGTTTGAATTCGCAGAAAGCTATAATGACTATAATTGAAAGGACCAATGCGGACAGATTCACGGTCGAGCAAAAGGAAACGATTGACGCAGTTCTGAATTATGAGCAGACAACCGATGCCAGAAAATCATACGGCAGAAACCTTGTCAAGGCTGCTCGCATCCTCTTAGAGAATTCCGAGAAATGGGTGAACATCCCAAAGGAAGTTGACCAGATAGCGGAAGGCACATGGCAACATGTCAATGTAAAACTTCGCGATGATGCGGTAGATGCCATAGTCGCTCGTACAGAGAATCCAAGTGCCCAACATTTCACCCTACCTCAATACAATGCTATACTGGCATATATACAGGATTCAGGCAAATCCAAATCAGAGGCTCTGAATGAACTTTGGAATATCGCCGAAGGACGTATCAACGCCATTGATGCTTGGAAAGAACATACTCTGGATGACCTCAATAAAATTAAAAACGGAGAACAGATTGGTCTTTCTGGAGGAATCTCATATTAGAGCCACTCATTTCTGAGCAAAAGTTGCTAAAAACGCAATCTTTGCTCTGAATTTTGTATCTTTTTCGTGAAATCACGCTTTTAATCGTTTTTTATGATTACCTTTGCAGCATAGAGCTATAAATAGACAAGAATATGGCAAACATCAATAGAATAAAAGTCGTTTTAGTAGAAAAGCAGAAAACAAATAAATGGCTAGCGGAACAGTTAGGTAAAGACCGGGCAACGGTATCAAAATGGTGTACCAACATCGCCCAACCATCATTAGAGACCCTGATAGATGTCGCCAAAGTCTTGGGCGTTGATGTCCGCGAACTTATAGTTCCGACCGATGAACAGAAAGTTATAATGACAATAAAACCACAATTGACAGAAGAAAATGGATAAAGCAAAAAACATTCTATCCTTAAACGCCAATGAAGCGTTTGATTTCTTTATGAAGGCAGAACGCTACTATACGTTTGAACTTCCTGAATACTTCGATTTTCAGCCGGTACTGGATTTTGTTAAAGAACGCGTTGGTAGTGCAGATTATGATGCCAGTATAGCATCTGATCCTTGTGATACTGCGGGCGTAAATCTAGACATCTTATTAAACAAGGACGGAAAGTATGCAATCCGTCCTTTGGCTATTGTAAATCCATATCTATATTATTTTTTGGTTCGTGACATAACTCTCGAGCACAACTGGTCAATTATTCAATCTTGTTTTAACAAGTTTAATAATCCTCATATATCTGCGTGTGCTATTCCAGTAATTCCAGCCGAGAAAGAATCCTTTCATAGTTCAACCACAATATTGAACTGGTGGAATTCGATGGAGCAACGGTCTGTTGAGTTGTCGTTAGAATACCGATATATGTTTGTCTCTGATATTACTAATTGCTATGGTAGTATCAATCCTCTGGACATAGACCGTGCATTGACCATGAAAGGGACAAAGTCTGCCTCTTCTGAACGGCATGGACTCGCTGCTCAAATCGTTGGCTATCTTCAGGCTTTCCAAGGCGGCCGTAATGTTGGTATACCTCAAGGTAGCGAGATCTTTAATTTACTAGCAGAGATTATTCTCGGTTATGCAGATTTACTCCTTGCAGAAGAAATTGATAAAGATGCTGAAATAACTCACTCATACGAAGTACTCCGCTATCGTGATGACTACCGCATCTTTAGTGATGATAAGGATGAACTGGAGCGCATATCTTACATACTTCAGAGGATTCTGAGAGACTTAAACTTTCAGATGAATAGCAAGAAGACTATGGTAAGCGATAGCATTATTACCGATTCTATCAAACAAGATAAGCAGTTTTATATCTTCAATACTCCGATATACAAGCGTCGTCGTATATTCAAAATTGAAAAGGATATGGATGGTAATGATAATATAGTGTCGTCTATTGAGAAAGACTGTGATTTCAACGGTCTCCAAAAAAATCTTCTTTTTATCCTGCTTTTCGGTCGTAAATATCCCAATAGCGGTCAGATTCGAACACAATTGAATGAGTTTGATGCTCGTTTAACCAAAATTATTGACACAAACAAGGATACTCAAAGTACTTTTGTTTGGGAAGACGTTGATTTAGGTGATAATTATGTCACGAAGTCAGGTGATTTAAAGAACAATGCTAATTATGAATCAGATGGAAACGTATTCGGCAATCTGAAGACTCGTCACTATCGTCCGATTCGTGAGAGCATTCGTCCAATGGCAGCAATAGCGACACAAATCGCTATTGAGAATATAACGGCAGCGCATTATGCTTTGCGGGTGATAAGTCGTCTTGTTAACACCTTTGAAGATGATGATTCGGAAAAGAAAGACATCATTTGCAAGGTCTGTAGCAAGTTACGAAACCAACATAATACAACTTATCTCGAAGTTTGGCTTCAAAATATGACTTATAATTCGGATAAGTTAAAAGATGAGTTTCATTATTCACAACCTCTTTGTCGCCTAGTTATGGGTGAGAATGTGCAATTATGGAATAACTCATGGCTTAATTCAGAGTTATCTGATGACTTGCCTCTCGTAGAGATATGTAACAAGGAAAAACTTGATAGCTTGGCTCCTGTCATTACCTTTAGGGAGACCAGAGCGTATTATGATAGTTTTCCAACGGAATTATAAGATTTTAAATAATAATTAACTAAGTGGATAGATATTATGTACGTTAATAATAATCCTTCAGTTGGTGATACCTTACAAGTTCGTATTACAGCCAAACAGTCTTATGGTGTCTTTGTCAGAATGCCTAATGGTAGAGATGGGTTAATTAGATTAAACGATATTTCTTGGCAAAATCAAGCTAAAATACTAGGTCAATTATCTGTCGGCGAAGTTTTTATGGCGAAAGTCATAAAAGAACTACCAGATGGGAAACTGAACCTAAGCAGGAGAGAATTACTTCCCAATCCAAGGACTTTAGAAGTCGGAACTATAATTTCTGGAGTTGTTGAATCAACTAGGGATTTTGGCTTGCTTGTACATCTTGGAGATTTTACTGCTCTCGCTTTAAGGCAAGGTTTGTATAATATACCATATAATGAAGGTGATGATATTACATCTGTAGTAGTTGAAAATGTTTATGACGAAGAGAAACATCGTTATAAGATTTTACTTAGCTTAACGCCTATATATGACAATTTTGCAAAAAATCATGAAGAAGGCGAGCATATCCTATGTAAATACATCAAGACTATTCATAATGAAAATGCAATTTCTGTATTGGCTTCCTATGACAATATTCTATTTCTAGTTCCATTAAAGAGACTTGCAGAACCCTTTAAAACAAAGTTAACAGAAGATTCTTTAGTAGAAGGGACTGAGTTGGAACTGGAATACATAAAATATAATGAACGTCTTCATACTGTTGTATTGGATATGAGACCAATAGAACAAGAAAAGAAAAAAGCTCATGAAGACTGGCTAAAGTCTCAGTTGGAAAGGGGAAGTATATGCGCAGCTACTGTTATTAGAGTTGATGATAAAGGAGCTCTCGTAAATATTACCGATACTGAAGTTTCTCTTTTCATTCCAAGAGAAGAATTGTCCCCCAATAAAATTATACGTGCAACAGACGAAGTCTTTGTCGGAGAACAAATACAAATTGTTTATCTGGGTGAAATCAATGGCAAAATGTCCTTTACTCGGAAGTATTTAGTGGAAGATAAATATGACGAAAAGCTTTATGACCTATCTTTGGAGGAATTACTAAAGACAATGGATATAAATACATATAGGTTCGTGGGAAAGGTTATTTCAATTCATGGTTCCTATTTCATGTCTAATCTAATGTCTGTAGCTAAGGAGGGAAGCGAAGATAACGGTAAATTGCTTATTGATCCAGTTAATGGAAAGAATTTGATTGTGGTTATTGACAATCGCTTGAGAAATTTCGTAGAAGAAGGTAATTTTTATGAAGTAGATATAACCTTGGCATCTAAGGAGTACCGCTTAAAACAAGGAACTCCTTATATGTTTAGTGTCATGTCTAACAATATTTTGAGAAGGGATAATCCATATAAGGATTCTGTAATATTATCTTTTAAGAAACAGACGAGTCCTAGTTCTAACACTTCCCTAGCGAATCTTCTCGAAGAAGTGGGACAAAACCTTTATACAAGTAAAAAACGTATGTTCTTTGAACTCCTTCAAAATGCAGACGATGCGGCCTCATTGGATGGAGTAAAGATAAAACTTCAGTTACGTGATGGTTTTTTCGTTTTAACCCATGATGGCTATTCTTTTAATAAGCATGATTTTGATTCTATCATTTCAGCTGCTAAAAGTACCAAGAGCGCAAGTAAAAAGAAAACAGGTTATAAAGGTATAGGTTTTAAATCTGTGTTTACGAATTCGACTACAGTGTCTATCAAGAGCGGTGGCTATACATTCTCTTTTGATAAGCATTTATCTGAATATTCGAATTTTAAGGATTTCTATTTCCACGTTAATGATATTGTAGATGATCAGGGAAAACAAATAGAATTCCTTCATAAATATGAAAAGGAATATAGAGAATTTAATGGTGTAAAGGATATTCCGTGGCAACTTTTACCTATTTGGTCTGATGATTTAAAACTCCCTATTGAAAGTTCTATATTTAACAAAAACGAAAATGTCGCTATAGCTCTCAAAATGGATTTTGATACTTTGGCTGAATATAGTGAGGCTGTAAAGGAAGTCTTTGATGAACCACGTTTTATGTTGTTCCTTAGAAATACTCATCGAATTCAACTTATTAATGGAAATGAATGTCTAACAATACAGAAAAATGTTAACAGAGAGAAAAGCATCGTTTCGTTAGTAAATTCTTTCTCCGATGATAAATTTGAAAATTATAGCATTATACCATTTGATAACATCATTGTAAACGATGACGCTTTTTCAGAAGCTGGTGTCCATATAAAAAGAGGTGAAAGAACTAATAATCGTGGAGAGAAAGAGAACTTCTTCATTAAGACTGATCCTAATGGGAATTCTCTAGGCGAAGTGTCTGGAATACCAGATAGAATTGCTTCAACTACAGAAACTACTATTTCTTTCGCTTTGAGTTTGGATGCTAATGGACATATTCGCACAATAGGAGAAGATGAATTGTCTTTTTATGCTTATTTGCCAATGAATGAGCATAGATTTAAATTTCCATTTTATGTAAATGCCGATTTCATTCCAAAGTCAGACCGTGAAGGTGTACAAAGTGATAATCCATGGAACTATTTTCTTTTCTATTCAATTGGTAAGTCTATCGTAAAAATGGTAGAAAGTATTGCTTCAGTTGATGAACCTGAATATTTGAAATTATTACCTATCCGTGAATTTGTTTCTACTAGTCAGGATACTAGCATGCTCGTTGATTCATTTAATAAAGGTTATAAAGAAACCTTGCAAAAGACACCCTTAATTATAAATGATGAGAATGAAAAGGTAAAATTGGATTCCATCGTGATTGACACCTCTGGACTTTCTCTGAGCATAGGAAATGAAGAGTTCTATAAATTGCTGGGGATTAATAAAAGATTACCGAGCATGGAAATTAATTCAGATATTCTTACTCAAGGACTGTTCGGAGTTGACTGTGTTAGTGTGGATACCGCATTTAATATCTTATCTCGTAATATACAAAATGTGAATAATTGGATAGTTACATCTTCACCGGGTGTAAGAATGAGTTTCTATTCGTGGATTTCAAAAGACAAAAAAACGATTTCTCTCATTTCACAATTAAAACTCTTTAAATACGGTGATACATGGAAGTCTGTATCTGAAGTCAGCTTGCAAAATAAGACGATTTTGATAACAGAGAAAATAACCCCAATCAAAAATATTCTTATCCAGTTAGGTTTTTCTTGTTCTGACGATATCTTAGAAGAGCATGTCCTTTCGGAACATATAAAAAAACAAGATGAAAAAACTCTTTTTGCATATATTTCTAGTTCTGATATCTCTGGTCTTTCATTCTCTCAACGACTGTTATTATTCGAAAATATTGCGGAATTTGACGAAATAGGTCGTGAAGCATTAAGAAAGTGGGCTATTTTTAAGAATTGTCATGGCGATTTTACTCCATTGTCATTGTTATTTAAATATAACCCTAATTGCCCTTCATGGTTGTCCTCTTTTATGCTATTAAAAGAAGAAAATACACAACAGCTTGACAAATATTTAATTGAGTCTTCTGCTATCTATTCTGAAATCGTTGAACCAAAGATAGATACTCTTGTAAGCAATACTGATGTTACTTTAATATATAATGTTTTCCGTCAATATTGGAATCAGTCCCTTACTACTAAATTAATGAGTATGACTGCAATTCCGCAAAAGAGTTTACTCTTTTTAGTTGAGCAATCAGATGATACTACTAAGACATTATATATTAAAGGGATTAAAAGCTTTAATCTTGTTAGTACTGCTACTTACGATACTAATTCTTATGAATATAGGACTCTTAAAATGGTAGCATCAAACGACACTATGGTTGGATATATGCGTTCTGTTATGACTATAGATGGTATCAAATTAAGTGAGATTACATTAAAGGATGATTTTACATTATCGGTTAATAACAATCAATATGTTTTTTCATTGTCTAAGATATTACCTGCATATTCTAATTCGTCTACTTTAAGTCTTGTGGCCACTAAATTTAGAGATATAGCATCTGTTGATAAAATATTTGCGCAAAAAGAAGCCACTCCTGTTGATGTTAGAAATAAACTATATAATTATTTGATAAATTATACAGGGCTATTAAGTGTTGAACAATATTGCTTCTTAATGATGTATAGGAGAAGCTGCGGCTATCTTACTTTTGATAATACTTTACGTCCTTATATAAGGGTAAATAACACAGAGTTGTTTACACGTATTATGGATCGTTGTATGGAACTTAATGTTGGAACTATATTGGGAGATTTTATAAAAGAATCAACAGTCATATATCCATGTGGAAAACTAAATGGAACTTACATAGACTGCGATGAACTAACGTTGCCAACTGAAAGGGTCCCTATTTTTATTAAAGTATGGGCTAATACCGATGATAGAAAAAAGTTTTTGCTTGATTTGGGCGTTCATAATATTCAAAGTAAAGAAATGGAAAGGAGGAAATCTTTTAGGGATGGCAAGAAGGAAAATATATGGAATTTGACAGATTCTATAGTAATCAGATCTTTCATAAGTTGGGTTAAAGAAACTTTCTCCCTTCCCATTGTTAATGATAATCAAGTTGAGATTCTAAATGATTTATTTAGAATATTACGAATTTCTACATCCTACTACGAAGATGACTTTTCTCAATCATCAGAATGGGGAAATGAACTTTATCTAAAGTGGAAGTCTAATGTGACGAGTTCAATTTTTATTGTTGATGGAAAACTCCCGTATAGGGGTTATTATGATAATACTTATCTTTTTAAAGGCAAAACGGGTGAGTTTACATATTTTCAAACATCACATCGGTTCTATATATCATCAGATCGAGAACCTGCTTCTATTCTAGCAGATGTCTATTCTTCGGGTATATATCCTTTCAAAAAAGAAGACTGGAATAAGATATTTTTAGTCTCTGCAGATTTGGTAAAGGAAAAGGATGAAATTATAGCAGAACTCCAACAAAAAATAGAAGAACTTCGACATAATCAAAGTTCAGATGTGGAAGTTGAGGGCCATGGTAAATTTACGGGAAAAGATTCTACCGACGAAACCTCAAGGTATGAAATTAATCGGAAAGCTAGAATAGCTGCAAAAGAATACCTTGATAACTTGTCTGATTATGATTGCGAAGGCTGGGATCCGAATGATGATACTCATTTGATACAGAATGTTGTGAAATATAAAGGAAAACCTATAACACTTGCTGTAACAAGCTCGCAACGTAGAAAGTTATATTTGCATCCGCGTGTTTTTGCTGAATTAATGTGTAATCCAGACAATCTGCTTCTTAACTATGGGATAGATAAGAAGATCCATCCACTTTCTTTTGAAGATGTGTTTATGGATAACCCTGATGTGAATCTGATATTTGATACAGATGTTATTAGCCCAGGTGAGATTGCTGAATTAGCAAATAGATACATGGGATCAAAGCGAACCTGTTTCGTTATTGAGAATCCCAAATATTCAGCATCGGAAACAATTCAGTCTTTTGGACTTAATGAGAAGAAAAAAGATGGTTGGGTCAGCGTTAATCTTTCTGATAGTGATATTTTTAATTTTTGATAAATTATGTATTATACAAGAGAACAGCATAGACGGTTTCTAGATAAGGAACTTGAAGCAATTAGTGAGAATTATATACGGGTTTTGAATACTAAAGCCACTGCTTTGTTAACAGAGAATGAGGTTTATGTAGCTCAGTTTATGAAAGTAGATCTCGAAAAAGATACAGATAGCGAAGATAACTTCGTGGGTTCTGGACAAGTTGTGTTAAAATTAAAAAAAGATAAAGGAATTCCTAGGAAGAATGAATATTTTACAGCAATTCTTCTAGATGGTGATAAATGTCTTCCACGTAATTGGGGAGGTCTTTCGTGGGCAGAATTACGCAGATATCAGATTGAGTTTTCTGAGGTTCATTGCGTTTGGCAGGGCAAGACAGATGATAATGGTTTTTTGCTGTGTGGCTTTAACGGAATGTCAATGGACATGGCTAAATATTTAAAAGAGAATCAACTTGCAGGGTGTGTAATCGTTCTTGGCCCTCAAGCCCCCCCCATGGAGTATTATCAAAATCTTATCTCCATTGTATCCAATTCACCTAGTGAGGTTTCTGCCTCTCAAATTCTAGACTTTGATGATGAAGTTAGCACTCATTTGCCAGTACCTATTGGTGACGTAGAACCGTCTGAGTTCATTGGCGAAAAGATAAGAGAAATTAATGAAATTATTGTACAAGGCCCTCCTGGTACAGGAAAAACATACATGATGGCAAGTATAATAAGTCAGTTGTTAGACGCCCAAAAGAGTGTCTTGGTTACAGCTTTGACAAATCGTGCTTTGATTGAGTTAGCATGTAAGGATAAGCTTGATACACATCGCGATCATAAGGATATAATGAAAACGAATGTGTCTTCTGATGAAATGTGCTTATGTAAGAATATCGTTTCATTAGAAAGCAAGGATATTGTCAGTGTAAAGGGAAAACTAACCCTTACAACTTTCTATACAGCTAGTTCTTGGGCAAAGGATTCCATTAATGTAAATCCTCCTTTCGACTACGTTATAATGGACGAAGCAAGTCAGGCTTTATTCGCTATGATTGCTTCTTGTAAAATCTTAGGGGAAAAAGTTGTATGGATTGGTGATCAAAATCAATTGCCTCCAATTATTTCTCTAAACGAAGACACTATGATTAGAAATGACTATAATATGCTTGCAAATGGTTTCAATACCCTTTGCGATAAGTTTAATTTTCCATATTATTTGCTTACTAAGACATATCGATTACTGCCAAACTCGGCTGCTCTAACTAGTATTTTTTATAGTGAACCCCTCATTTCTGTAAACAATGAGTCGCACTATGAGTCTAAATTGCCTTATATTAATAAAAAGGGTGGCACTAGCATTCGACTGCTATCGATGCCTATAGGTGAAAAGGCGGATTTAAAGAGTGGACAATATGTAATAGATTTGGTGTCGGAGATTTTGGCTGAAAACAAAAAGGTTTCTATCGCTGTCCTCGCGAAATTTAGATCTTCAGTACGTATGTTGCAAAATTGTTTTATTTCGAAGTTCGGAGCTAAGGACAATGTCTTAATTGATACAGTCGAACGTATTCAAGGTATGACTTGTGATTATTGTATTTATTATATTCCTAATGTATTGACCCAAATGTCATTGAATAAATCTTTATTTAATGTTGCTACGAGTCGAGCTACATGCAACACAATAATTATTGCAGACCATAGTATATACCAGGCTGTATGTGACAAACGTGTTAAATCATATTTGGAAATGTTGTCTTTGCCAATCGAGACTCTTTCCGCATCAGTTCAATGTGAAGATTTGACTATTAATGATAAACAAACGACGAAAGCCGATGGTCTAAAGGTCGTAGGGCATATTGATTTGTCAAAATTCCAAAGGAAAAAGGTAGAAATTAAACCAGACAAAACAAATATTTATATTATTGACACCAATGTATTTGTCGATTGCCCAGATATAATCTCTAAGGTAGATAAACAATATCAAGTAGTTCTTTCTGCTAAGGTTATAGATGAACTAGATAAATTAAAAATTACATTGAAACCAGCAGGTCAAAAAGCGGTACAAGAAGCAATAAGGAATATCAATAGTTGCTATGATCAAAGAAATCTTAAAATGGAACTAGCTGATATTACTTTGTTGCCCCGAGATTTTAATCCAAAGTCACCAGATAATCAGATTTTGTCGGTCGGATTAAAAATAAAGACTGATATGACAAATCCTATTATTCTTACATCTGATAATGGATTGCAATTGAAGTCAAAAGGATTGGGACTGACTACAATCTCTTTGAAGGAATTTCTAAGAAAACCATAATTTTTTAAGAGTTTAAAATCTACACTTGAAAATGTATAAAGCCAACATGAATATAAAGGTGCTTGTTCTTGTTTGTCTTGCAGGTCTTATACTCTCATCTTGCAACAACATGAGAATCCGTTCTGCCTTTAAAGACAAACCGATTGTTGAAGTCACACCTGATTCCATCTTTATAACTTCTACCTCAGGTAGTTCTTATAGCGTTTCTATGTCCATCCAAGATGAAAATGTTGTGTCTCAGCAAGGCTCTAGAAGTACATCAATGGCGATTCTCGATTTAGTCAGAAAATGCCGGAATAAGAATGATTTAGCTCTCTATGCATTAGAACACCAAAATACAATTCCCGTTAATATTAAAATTGATGAAGAGATAGACACAATTGCTAATTATAAAATTGCTCCTTTTTTTGAGGATGAGACATCATTTTCCATTTCAGGTAATTGCGCTCCATTAGTGTCAAAGTTTTCAAACCCATCAAACAAGGTAAATCTAAAAAGATGGCTATTCAGAAAGAAAAAGCACCTTAATTCTGACCAAATAGATATTCTTTTTGGGTTGGCAAACCAATTGTCTCATAACAAAACAGTTGAATATATAACCAATAGCACGATGCCTGTTGTTCATAATATTTCTGTCAATAGGTATTCTGTAAAGTCAAATCTTGAAGGAGATTACTATGTCTTATATGCCTGTACATCTTCTTCTGAAATAGACAAATTCGTTGAAAATATAGTTTCAAATGATTTTAGGCAATGTTCTAAGACTCCTTCGAGTTCGATGATCTGTTATGGCAATAATAATAGTGGGTACAAATATATCTGCCTTATAGGAATTAAAGAGGATTGGAGCTACAAAGTCCAGCCTTTAGGTTGGGTGGCCGTTGATAACTCCGCCCCAAGTCAAAGTAGCAGTGTCGGTTCTTCAATCCTTTTCCCTAATAGTATAAAGGCTATTCTACCTTCAAATAAGCCACAGATTTTTGGAACGGGAGATGTTTCTGTTATCCATTGGGATGGGAACGGATTAAGTTGTAATTGTACTTTTATGGTACATTTTGATTGAGATGCATCTGTAGCAACGGTTAGCAGGACAGGAAGTCTAGCTAAATGGCTCTCAAAAGACGTTAAAAGAATCGACTTAACCAAACACACATCTCCATATACGTTTACTTATGAATTACACTTGGAAGATGGGGATAATCGTATTCCTGTCACGATATCGGATAACCATGGCAACACCAGAAGGTATGAGTTGAATATAAGAGCTGAGTTTGTACGTTCCAATTCTCAAGATATTAATATTGATAACGATATAGATATTTTTAACTAAAAATGGTATATATCGTTATAACAGTAAAGAAAGGAAAATATGACAACAGATGTGTTAGACATAAAATCGCTGATAGGCGAAACAACGGCCTACGACAAGAAGCAGATGCTTGAAGAACGTAAGCCAAAGAGTTGGTTGAAAAGCGTGAGTGCCTTTGCCAATGGCGAAGGTGGTGCTTTGATTTTCGGCATTGCTGACGATGGAGAAGTCGTAGGCTTGCAAGAGGCTCAGCATGATGCGGAAATTATCAGTGAGCAGATAAAAACAAAGATGGATCCAGTGCCGGAAGTGAATCTTGGCTTTCATAAAACTGACGATGGAAAGGAACTGATTGTTCTCAAGGTAAGACCAGGGGACGAAACGCCCTATTTCTATTTTGCTGACGGCAATCGCACTGCATTTGTTAGAATCGGTAACGAGAGTGTGCCTGCCGATAGCATGATGCTAAAGCGTTTAGTATTGAAAGGGTACAAACGTAGTTTTGACAGTATGCCTTCAGAATACAAATTCAACCAAATGGCTTTCACAAAGCTGAGATCCATCTGCTTCCAGCGTACTCATAATGAGTTTCTGGACACCGACTATGAATCGTGGGGAATTACATCTGACGGTGTCCTCACCAATGCAGGTGCTCTATTGGCAGATGAGTGCCCAATTCACTACTCTCGTGTTTTTTGTACTCGTTGGAATGGGCTTGACAAAGCTGGTGGAGTTGTGGATGCCCTTGATGATGCTGAATACTCCGGAAGTCTTCTGATACTTCTTCAGGACATGATGAGCTTTATCAATCGAAACAACCACAAGGCATGGATGAAAACCAAGGATGGGCGAATCGAAATGCCTGATTATCCGGATAGGGCTCTTCTCGAAACATGTGTCAATAGTCTCATTCATCGTGACTACCTGGAGTATGGAAGTGAAGTGCATGTGGATATTTATGATGATCGGATTGAAGTGTATTCTCCTGGAGGCATGTTTGACGGTACGCTGGTACAGAACTTAGACTTGATGAATGTTGAATCTAAGCGGCGTAATCCAGTAATCGCCGATATATTCAGCAGGTTGAATCTAATGGATCGCCGTGGGAGTGGCTTTAAGAAAATCATAAGGGATTACAAGGGGTATGAAACATACACTCCAGACAAGAAGCCATCGTTCCGCTCCGATGCACATAATTTCTTTACCGTCCTGCCCAATCTTAACTATGGACACGATGTAGAGTATGTTGAGGAGAACGGCAGAGAAGAGCTGTCGTCTGGCTTAGGAAACAACCGTCCCAAAGAAAATGTCACTAAAGATGTCACTAAAAGATATGAGGCCATTCTCGCATTGGTTTCCTTTAACAGGGAAATGACAGTCGATGAGATTGCTGGTACCCTTAAAGTGAATAGGAGAACTATCTTACGTGATATAGATTATCTGCGTACTCATAAGAAGATTAAGAGAGTAGGAGGTAGAAAAGATGGGCATTGGGAAAGCATTGATGGGCAAGAGACTGGCAACTGAAGCCAGTAGTAAATGTCACTAAAGAATGTCACTAAAGAATGTCACTAAAGGGCATACTGCACAAAGAGTATGAGAATATCTTAAAAATCTGCCTCGTTTTTGCCACGATAGTTTATAACTTACTGATATTCAATGTGAATTATTTTCGAGGAAGTGAAGTAAATCAAAGAATTAAAATTAATATCATCGCAGTAATCCAATTATGGGTTGCTGCGATTTTTTTATGGTATTTTGAGATTATAAGGGAAAACCATCGAAGTATTCACAAAAAGATGTACCTTTGTGATATGAGAGGGTCTTTCAGCGAAGACTCTAAAATATTATGTATAACCTAAGTTTTAGTAATGTTAAGCAATAAAGAAAAAGCCATCGTACAAAGTGCAGCAGACATAGCCAGCCAGTTACATAGGGGGCAGAAAGATAAAGCTGGAGTTGATTACTTTACAGGTCATCTTTCAGCTGTTGTTAAAATGGGGAACACTTGGCAAGAACAGGTTGTTGGTTATCTACATGATGCAAGCGAAGATACTCCAAACTCAGTGGAGGATGTGCTTAATTTATTAGATGAAAAACTAGAAACCCCATTAACAGAGGCCGATAGAGAAGAGTTAGCTACAGCTTTACGATTACTTAATCATCACCTTGCCCCTGATAGGGAAACATATATCCAACGTATCAAAAGCAATGCGCTTGCAACGAAAGTGAAGCTGCATGACCTTACGCACAATATGGATTTGTCACGCATTCCGAATCCCACACAGAAGGATTACGAGCGAGTCAAACGATACAAGAAAGAGTATGATTATTTGAGTAAACTTTAATATTATTTTATCTATAAATCAATTTTATTAAGAAAACATGACTGAAAAATATAATGCATCAAACATTTCTCTTGACCAAATTTTAAATTACATAAAGTCTGAAGAAATTGCTATACCAGAAATTCAACGTCCTTTTGTTTGGAAACCTCGTCAAGTTAGAGATTTGATAGATTCTCTTTATAAAGGTTATCCTACTGGATATTTGATAATCTCTCAAAGTCCAGATATGAAATTAAAAGATGGGACTCTATCGTTAGGTAAAAAGATAATGATAGATGGACAGCAGCGTGTTACGGCATTGATGACGGCTATTGCAGGACTTAAGGTATTAACCAGTGATTTTAAAAAACGTAGAATTAAAATTGCTTTTAATCCACAAGCATCAGAAGAAAGTGAAGAAGAAATTTTTAAAGTTCAAGATAATGCAATTCTGAAAGATAAGAAATGGATAGCTGATATTGCCGAGTTATTTAAGTCAGACTTTGACCAATGGGCATTTGTGAATGAATATTGTCAGCAGAACGCAGAAGTAAACGGATCGCAGATGAATAAGATATTAATGCGTTTGTTGGATATAAAGAATCGTCAAATTGGAGTTATCACACTTGATAAAGATTTGAATATTGATGAGGTAACAGATATCTTCATACGTATAAATAGTCAAGGTGCCAAACTGAATCAAGCAGATTTTGCTATGTCGAAGATTGCTGCCAATACAGAATATGGCGGTAACGCATTACGTAAAGCTATCGATTACTTCTCACATTTAGCAGTAGAGCCAGATTGGTATACTGAAATGGCTAAAGATACGCTATTTATGGAAACTCTATACGCGAGTAAATTGAAATGGCTAAAAGATAATCAGGAGTCTATTTTTGATCCTGATTATAACGATATTCTGCGCATTTCATTTATGTATAAGTTCGGTCGTGCAAAGTTAAAGGATCTTGTTAGTCTTCTTGGAGGGCGTGATTTTGAGTCACGAGAATATAAAGCACAAATAGCAGAAGAGTCTTTTGCTAAATTAAGTGAAGGTGTTATTGATTTTATGAATCAATATACATTCTCAAACTTCATTCTTGGAATGAAGGCTGCTGGATTTATCTCTAATAAGTTGATAAATTCTCAAATGACAATGGACTTTGCCTATACATTATATTTGTTATTAAATAATGATACTACAATAGAAAAGAGTCAGATAAAGCATTATGTAGCAAAGTGGTTTGTTATGTCAACATTAACAAGTAGATATACAGGGTCTCCTGAGTCACAAATGGATTTTGATATAAAGCGTATTCGTGAAAAAGGTTTTTTAGCATTCTTTCAAGAAGTAGAAGAAGCTAACCTTTCCGATACATTTTGGAATGTCAGATTGGTACAACAACTCGAAACGCAAGTCATTAACAGTCCTTTCTTCAATGTGTTCCTTGCTGCACAGATTTATGAAGGTAATAATGCTTTGTTTAGTAATGGTACAAAAGTGGGATATTTAATCACATTAATGGGTGAAGTACACCATATCTTCCCCAAACAGTATCTGCGTAATAATGGCTTCAACGAGAGAATACAGTATAATCAAATTGCCAACTTCACTTATCTTGATACACAAGTGAATAAAGAAATTTCTGATGATGCACCGAATGTATACTTTACAAGTGCAATAGAACACTGTGAAAACGGTAGTTCGCTCTATGGGAATATAGCTGATATAAATTGTTTGAAAAAAAATATGGCAGAAAACTGCATACCAAGTCAAATTATAGATATGGATTATTCCAATTATCCTGAATTTTTAGTTGCAAGAAGAAAGTTGATGGCAGCAAAAATAAAAGACTATTATTTTAGCTTATAATAAATATAAATAGCGTAGTAAGTAGGATAGGAGTAGAATCGATGAAGATTGATTTTTGCTTTTTATTTCTTTAATTGACTGAGCGTTTACGGATATATAAGGAGAGCAATATCTCCGTAGCATAGTTTTATATACTACACTAAGTTTGAAAACTATTTGCTGTCATTTTTAACATTTGCAGTATTTTGTTGGTTTATAAAGTGTTATAAGTCGTAAGTGGATGATAGGAGTGACAGCAAAATAAAAATAATCCGTGAAAAACTTGACAAGGGGTATCTCTGTATTGTATCTTTGCAAGCAGAAATAAGGAAGATCAACGACACGCTAAGCGTGATTTCCTACAAACTAACCGCATCTTCCTTTTTGAATTTATTTTTCTTAAATCATTCTATTTATGTGTACAGATTTTTCTAACATGCCCAAAGACTGGGCAGTGTGCTTTATGCACGATTGTATTCTCAAGGAGCAGTGCCTGCGCTATTATGCGGCTAAGACACTCTCTATTAGCCAACATTCGGCATTGGCCGTTCTTCCCTCTGCTCGTTCTGGCAATAGCTGTAAGGCGTTTTACGCTATGGAGACAGAACGATTGGCGTGGGGATTCTCGCATCTTTTCGATGATGTGAAGCACAGTGACTACCGCTCTCTGCGTAGTACTATGGAGAGTCATTTCGGAAGTCGCTTTGTTTATTATCGTTATCATCGAGGAATTAATAAACTGAGTGAGGACGGACAGCAATGGGTTGACGAACTCTTCCAGCATTATGGCTATGCTGCCCCACGTGTTTATGATAATTACCAGACGTGCTGGAAATAATAGTAGTGCTTTCGGGAAGGAGTTAAGGAGTGAAAGGGAGTAATAGGAGTTAAGACATTAGCACGTTTTGTATGAGAAAGAGAAGGTAACCTTTGCGTTACGGAGTTGATATAGTAATCTGTTATAGAGGTCTTGTTTCTTTGGTGTTAACGCTCCGCACATCTTGTGTTAATGCTCCGCACGTGTGGTGCTGGCGGACAGGATAATAAAAGACATAGTAACAGTTTAACTTTTCTTTGGCTCATCAGACAGAATGACATAAGGTCAGACGAGAAAAGACATAGTAACATGTTAACTTATTCTGTGTTAGACTTAATGACAGCCATAATGACATAAGGTCAGACGAGAAAAAACATAAGATTTCTATGTCTCTGTTTACTCTTTAAACCTTTAGGTTTCTCTGTACTGGTCCTGTCCTCTGTT
>ERZ773045.312-NODE-312-length-25325-cov-3.529600_pt1 | contig 25325 bp, 19 predicted proteins | sample MGYA00580635_ERZ773045 | MGnify/ENA primary metagenome ERZ773045 (study PRJEB29015, sample SAMEA2738115) | human oral metagenome | biome: human oral; feature: human-associated habitat; material: saliva | place: China | collected 2261 ...
ATTCTCTTTCCTTTTTCGGAAGCCATTTATTTGCCCATGTGCGGATTAAGTATGTTTTTAGCCTTACTCTGTCTGTTTCAACATAGGGAAAATGTGAAACGATTATTGAATGGTACGGAAAACAAGTTCGGGAAGAAAAAATAAAGGAGCATAAAGCGTATTTTGTAACAATAAGCTTTTTCTTTAACGAGGATTTCTCAATATAAAATTATATTTACATAAAAGGAGTCTTTATGAAGATTGCTATTCTGGGCATCGGAACCTGGGGTTCCGCCTTGGCTATAACGCTAAGAAAAAACAATCACATCCTAAGCTTATGGACCTATTCTAAAGAAGAGGAAGCAGAACTGAAAAAGACCAGAGAACCGAAGAATCTTCCCGGCACAAGCTTTGCGGAGGATATAGAGATTACTTCTTCTTTGGATAAGGCACTAAAGGATAAGGAAATGGTTATTTTCGCGGTGCCTTCTTTGTTTACCCGTTCTGTTGCGGAGCAGGTAAAGGACTACATTCAAAAAGAGCAGATTCTTTTAACGGTATCAAAGGGTATAGAAGAAAAGACCTTACTGACCATGTCCCAGATATTGGAAGAGATTTTTCCGGAAAATCCGGTGGCGGTTCTTTCCGGTCCTTCCCATGCGGAGGAAGTTTCCCGCTTCCTGCCTACCACTATTGTATGTGCTGCAGCAGAAGAAAGCTGTGCGAAAACCATACAAAAAACTTTCCAATCTGACAGCTTTCGCGTATATATCAATAAGGACGTTCTGGGAGTGGAAATTGGTGCCGCTTTAAAGAATGTCATTGCATTAGCAGCCGGAATTGCAGACGGTTTAGGCTATGGAGACAATACCAAGGCTGCACTGATTACCAGAGGTATAGCGGAGATTGCAAGGCTGGGACAGGCTATGGGAGGGCATTTGGAGACCTTTGCCGGGCTTTCCGGAATCGGCGATCTGATTGTAACCTGTGCCTCCAAGCATTCCAGAAATCGTAAGACAGGCTTCTTGATTGGCGAAGGATTAAGCTATGAAGAAGCTATGAAGGAAGTGGGACAGGTGGTAGAAGGGGTATACGCAGCCAAGGCTGCTCTAGCTTTAGGTGCAAAGTATGGTGTAGACCTGCCCATAGTCCATGAAGTAAACAGGGTATTATTTGAGGGAAAGAACCCGAAGCAGGCTGTAATGGATCTTATGCTTAGGGATAGTCGGGCAGAAAGTCCGGGCGTTAGCTTCCCATAGTATATTATTCATGATAGGTATTACTTTTAGTTATACCTATCTCTTTTTTTATGTTAAATTGTTATAAAAAGAATTGACAAGAAAAGAACTTCTCCCTATAATACGGAAAGTATTTTACTGATAGTGAAATAAGGGAGGATTAACATGAAAAAACAATTATCTATGGTTTTAGCCGCATTAATGGCAGCATCTTTAGTAGCCTGCGGAGGCGCAAGCGGAGAGAAGAAAGCTACAGAAGCGGAATCTAAGGCAAATGCAGAAAGCTCCGGAGCCGAGAAGGGCGGATTAACTTGGAAAATCGGAGGACAGGGACCTTTAACCGGCGGCGCTGCAGTATATGGTAATGCCGTAGTAAACGGTGCGGAAATTGCTATTGATGAGATTAATGCAAATGGCGGAATCAACGGATACCAGATTGAATACAAGAAGGCTGACGATGAGCATGATCAGGAAAAGGCTATCAATGCATACAACAGCTTAAAGGACTGGGGAATGCAGTTCCTTGTAGGACCGACCACCAGTGCTCCTGCTATCGCAGTAGGAACGGAAGCGGAAGGGGACAATATGTTTCTTCTTTCTCCCTCCGGATCCGCAGTGGAGGTTACCGCTCCTAAGAATGTATTCCGAGTATGCTTTTCCGATCCTGCACAGGGAACAAAGTCTGCAGAGTATATCGGAAACCATAATTTAGGCAAGAAGATTGGAATAATTTATGATTCTTCTGACGTATATTCTTCCGGAATTCATGATTCCTTTATTGCAGAAGCGCCTAAGCAGGGATTGGAAGTTGTTGCGGATGAGCAGTTTACCGCTGATTCCAACAAGGACTTCTCCACACAGTTGCAGAAGATGAAGGATTCCGGTGCTGAGCTGGTATTCTTACCCTTCTACTACAGTGAAGCTGCTTTAGTACTTACTCAGGCCAATACCATGGGCTTCAAGCCGACCTTCTTCGGATGTGACGGTATGGACGGTATCTTAAATGTGGAGAACTTTGATGTTTCTCTGGCAGAAGGCCTGATGCTTTTAACTCCCTTTGCTGCCGATGCAAAGGATGATTTAACCGTTAACTTTGTAAAGAACTACAAAGAAAAGTATAAGGAGACTCCGATTCAGTTCGCAGCGGATGCTTATGACGCAGTATATGCTATTAAGGCAGCTGTAGAGAAGGCCGGCTTAACTCCTGATCAGAGTGTTTCCGATTTAGGTACTGCAATGGAGAAGGCTATGACAGAGATTAGCTTGGATGGACTTACCGGTACCGGCATGAAGTGGAATGAGGCCGGAGACGTGGATAAGGAGCCTAAGGCTGTCATTATCAAGGACGGAGCTTACGTATCTGCCGAATAATGATTGTCTTATAAATGGGAGATTACAGGCCCTGCCTGAATCTTTAGTTAAGAAGTCGTTATACACCGGAAGTCAAAGGCTTCGCCTGGGCCACCGGTAAGAATTATGGAAAGGGCAATGCTGAGGCTTGCCCTTTCTATTTACATCAAGAGAAAGTGAGAAAAAGATGAGTTTTATTTCCTATCTTTTAAACGGAATCAGTTTGGGCTCGGTGTATGCCATCATTGCCCTAGGTTATACCATGGTTTACGGCATTGCAAAAATGCTGAATTTTGCCCATGGAGATATTTTGATGGTGGGAGGCTATGCCGCTTTTCTCGCTTTTAACCAGATGGGACTTGGTATTCCCTTATCTATTCTTTTTAGTATGGCAATCTGTACCGCCCTGGGCGTTTTAGTGGAAAGGGTAGCTTATAAGCCCCTTCGTTCAGCTAATTCTTTGGCTGTACTGATTACCGCCATCGGTGTGTCTTATCTTTTACAAAATCTTGCTTTATTACTTTTCGGAGCAAATCCGAAAAGCTTCCAGTCCTTTGTAAAGCTTCCTGCATTAAAGCTGGCGGGAGGACAACTGGTCATTTCCGGAGAAACTATGGTCACCATTTTGGTGGGAATTTTAGTTGCCGTTGTTTTATTATTGTTCATCCATAAAACCAGGGCAGGACAGGCTATGCTGGCGGTATCCGAGGACAAGGGTGCAGCCACTTTGATGGGAGTAAATGTAAATGGTACCATTGCCCTTACCTTTGCTATTGGTTCCGCCTTGGCTAGTGTGGCAGGAATCCTTCTTTGCTCCGCTTATCCTACTCTTACTCCAACAACAGGAGCCATGCCCGGCATTAAGGCCTTTGTGGCTGCCGTATTGGGAGGAATCGGTTCTATTCCCGGAGCATTTATCGGAGGAATTTTACTTGGTGTTCTGGAAAATCTCTCAAAGGCCTATATTTCTTCCAAACTGTCCGATGCCATTGTTTTTTCCGTTTTGATTATTGTATTGCTGATTAAGCCAAGCGGAATTTTAGGAAAGAAGATTATGGAGAAGGTGTAAGATGAAGAATGTACAAATGAAAAAAATCAAAGATATTTTTTTGAATTACGGAGTCATTCTTATCGTGTACTTTGTTGTTCAACTATTCCTAAAATCCGGTTCAGTCAGTTCTCTGATGAAGGGACTTTTGGTTCCCCTGTGTATTTATTCTATTTTGGCCATAAGCCTAAACCTTGTGGTGGGTATTTCCGGAGAATTGTCTCTGGGACATGCGGGCTTTATGTGCGTAGGAGCCTTCTTCTCCGCCAGCTGTTCCATGCTTTTAAAGGGAAGCTCTCTTCCTCCTATGCTTATTTTCTTTATCGCCCTGTGCATTGGTGCTATTTCAGCCGGGTTCTTCGGCTTTTTAATCGGTATTCCGGTTTTAAGACTGAAAGGAGACTATTTAGCCATCGTAACTTTGGCTTTCGGAGAAATTATCAAAAACATTATTAATGCTCTGTATTTTGGGGTGGATAAGAATGGTTGGCATTTTTCCTTAAAGGACGGTACAGCTGTTGCTTTGGGAGAAGGGGGAAAGTGGATCATTAAAGGCGCACAGGGAATTACCGGTACGCCGAAATATAGTAATTTTACTGTAGGGATAATTCTTCTTTTACTCTCTATGCTCTTTATTCAGCATTTTATTCATTCCAGAACGGGAAGAGCGGTTATGGCAATTCGAGATAATCGTATTGCGGCGGAGAGTATTGCGTTACCCGCTTCAAAACTGAAGTTGCTTTGCTTTACGATTTCTGCGGCCATCGCGGGAATTGCCGGAGTACTGTATGCCCATAATTTAAGCTCTTTACAAGCTTTGCCAAAAAACTTCGGATACAATCAGTCTATTATGATTCTGGTATTTGTAGTTTTAGGCGGAATAGGCAATATGCGCGGTTCTATCTTGGCCGCTGTTGTTCTGACTCTGCTTCCTGAACTTCTTCGTTCTTTAAATGACTACAGAATGTTGATTTATGCCGTTGTTTTGATTGTGATGATGCTATTTACTTCCGCCCCCGGCTTTATCGCTTTTCGGGAGAATATTCTTCATCGTCTGTTCCGTAAGGAGGTGAATGCATGAGTCTTTTAGAAGTGAATGCCTTAGGCATTTCCTTTGGAGGTCTGAAGGCGGTAGATCAGTTCCATATTTCCATTGATAAAAAAGAATTGTACGGCTTAATCGGGCCCAACGGTGCCGGTAAAACCACAGTATTTAACCTGCTTACCGGAGTTTACCAGCCCAATACCGGAGAAATTCTTTTAAATGGAAAAAATATTGTGGGAAGCTCCTGCATTGAGATTAACAAAAAAGGAATTGCCAGAACCTTTCAGAATATCCGATTATTCGATAAGCTGACAGTATTGGACAATGTAAAAGCAGGATTTTTCCAGGAAAATTCCTATTCTTTTATTGAAGGGATTTTTAGATTGCCTCGGTATTTTCAAAAAGAAAAAGAAATGTCGGATAGAGCTCTGGATTTACTTTCTGTTTTTCACCTGGAAGAGCATGCTTTGGACTTGGCGGGAAATCTTCCCTACGGAAAACAAAGAAAGCTGGAAATTGCAAGAGCTTTGGCAACCAATCCTTCCTTACTTTTATTGGATGAGCCTGCAGCGGGAATGAATCCCAATGAAACGGAAGAACTGATGGACACTATCAGACTGGTTCGAGATCGTTTTGATATGACCATTTTATTGATTGAACATGATATGAAGCTGGTATCCGGCATCTGTGATCGCCTTACCGTACTGAACTTCGGGCAAGTCCTTACAGAAGGAAAGACTCAGGAAGTGTTGCATGACGAGAAGGTTATCAAGGCTTATTTAGGAGAGTAATTATGGAACAAATTTTAGAGGTAAAGAATCTTCATGTACATTATGGGATGATTCATGCCATTAAGGGCTTGGATTTCCATGTGAACAAAGGAGAAATCATAACCTTAATCGGGGCCAACGGCGCCGGAAAAACCAGTACCCTGCAAACGATTACCGGCTTAATTCCCCATTCCCAGGGAGAAATCATTTATAGAGGGGAAAATGTCAGTAAGCTTCCCGGATACAAGCTGGTTTCCAAGGGACTTGCCCATGTTCCGGAGGGAAGAAGAGTTTTTGCCAGCCTTACGGTATACCAAAATCTGATGCTGGGAGCCTATACCAGAAAGGACTCAAAGGAAATTGAAGAAAGCCTGAATATGATTTATCATCATTTTCCCCGCCTTTTGGAAAGAAAAAATCAGGTAGCCGGAACCCTTTCCGGAGGAGAACAGCAGATGCTGGCCATGGGAAGAGCCCTAATGTCCAAGCCGGAGATGATTTTACTGGATGAACCATCCATGGGACTTTCTCCCATTTACGTAAACGAAATCTTTGATATTATTCAAAAGATTCATGAGTCCGGGGTAACCGTACTCTTGGTAGAGCAAAATGCCAACAAGGCTTTAATGATTGCAGACAGAGCTTATGTATTGGAAACCGGAAACATTCGATTAGAGGGAAAAGCCGGAGACTTACTATCCGATCCTCAGGTAAGAGCGGCTTATTTATCGGAATAATTATGCCCAGAAAACAATTTATGGCTTATCTCAAGATCTTATTGCTTCTTTTCATTTTTCTGAGCCTTGTCAGCTTTGGTCTACACAGGCATTGGAAAAATGCTCTAAAAAGCTATGAGGAGAACAGGAATAGCAGAGAAGAAGTTCAAGAGCCCCTTTCCCTGCTTCCCAGTGAAGAGGATGAGGAGGAGCCGGATTCCGACAGCTATCTTCGTTTTCAAAATGAATTTCAGCTATTGAATCAGATTGAAGAGGATGAAAGCTGGCAGAAAAACCTCTCTCTCAGAAGACGATATGAAAAAATCGGAGAACTCTACGATAAAGAAATGCAGCGTCTGGTAAGCTATTACAGCAGAAATATCACCGGAAATGAGCGGGAAAACTTTTTTGCCGAGCAAAGTGTGTTTTTGAGTCAAAGAAGCATGGAAAGTAAAAAAGAGCTAAGCATGGAGAAAACCGGTGTAGAGGAAAATATTGACTATTTAAAAAAATATATTCAGCTGACAAAGGCTAGGTGTTCTGTTTTATTGGAGAAGATTTTTGAAGATCAGGACGGCTAGTCCTTTTCGTTAAAAGGAGCAAATTATGATAATTAAAAATATTAACATATCTATCCTTGCTGTGATTTTTATCAGTATTTTAATTTTATTTTTAGCTTTTGTCTCTATGCTTGGCAATAATATATTCGACGGTAAAGGACAAAGCCTGGAAGAGTCTATGGAATGGCAAATCGAACATTATGATACTTCCTTTTATAATGGTTTGCAAAAAGAAGAGTTTACTGTTAAAAGCTATGATTCTTATGTGCTCCATGGAGAAATTTTAAAGAACCCGAGCCCTTCTTCTAAATATGTTATTATCAGTCATGGTTATAAGGATACTCGATATGGAAGTTTAAAGTATGCCTCTATCTATCTTTCCTTAGGCTATAATTGTATTATTTATGATTTACGAGGGCATGGAGCAAATGAAAGTACTTTTTGCAGCTACAGTGTGAGGGAAGGAAAGGATTTGGCGGGACTGGTACATTATTTTCAGGAAAAACTGGGAAGGAATGCGGAGATTGGCTTGCATGGAGAATCTCTTGGAGCTGCCACAACAATTGCCTCATTGAAAGATGTACAAAATGTTTCCTTCGCTGTAGCTGACTGCGGTTTTTCCGATATTGAAAATGTTTTGGAGGAAATCTGGCGATACAGTCACATTCCAACAGCTATCGGCCCGGTGATGAACCAATATGCCAAGCTTAGTTTCGGTATTCCTATTTCCGCCATGCGCCCCATCGACTCTTTGGCAAAAAATCAGGTGCCTATCCTTTTTATCCATGGAGAAGCTGACCAATACATTTTGCCGGCAAACAGTGAAAGAATGTATGAAGCTACCAAGGGGAAGAGAGATTTGCTGTTGGTACCAAAGGCAGGTCATGCGGAATCGGTTTTTGTAAACAAAAGCCTCTATACAGAAAAGCTGAAAGACTTTTTGTCCTCCCTTGCCTCATAGCCTTAAGTACTGTATAATTTGGAAGATTGTGTAGAGAAGGTATTGCAGGCCTTCTTGCTTTATGAGTACCTTACTGATTTTGCCGTGCTTAGTAAGGGGATTTCAAAATTTCTATACTGCATAAAGGGAGATTGTATGAAGAAATATGGTGTTAACGAATTAAGAAAAATGTTTTTAGCCTATTTTCAGGAGAAGGAACATTTGGTAATGAAAAGCTTTTCCTTGGTTCCCCATAATGATAATAGCTTATTGTTAATCAACTCAGGAATGGCACCTTTAAAACCTTATTTTACCGGTCAGGAAATTCCGCCTAAAAGAAGAGTGGCTACCTGTCAGAAGTGTATCCGTACAGGCGATATTGAGAATATCGGAAAGACTGCAAGACATGGTACTTTCTTTGAGATGCTGGGCAATTTCTCCTTCGGAGATTACTTTAAGTCCGAGGCATTATATTTTGCCTGGGAATTTTTGACAGAGAGAGTAGGTCTTGAGAAGGATCGTCTTTATCCCAGTATTTACTTGGAGGACGAAGAGGCTTTCAAGGTATGGAATGAGGAAATCGGCATTCCTGCAGATCGCATCTATCGCTTTGGAAAGAAAGATAATTTTTGGGAGCACGGTGTTGGACCCTGTGGTCCCTGTTCCGAGATTTACTACGACCGTGGAGAGAAGTACGGTACAGGTCCTGAGGATGTAATGGGAGGAGAGGGCGATCGTTTCTTAGAGGTATGGAACGTGGTATTCTCTCAGTTTAACAATGACGGCAAGGGAAATTACACCGACCTCATTCAGAAGAACATTGATACCGGAATGGGACTGGAGCGTCTTGCAGTAGTTTGCCAGGATGTACCTTCTTTGTTTGATGTGGATACCAACCAGGCCATGATGACAGAGATTGAAAGTCTTTCCGGAAAAAAATATTTGGAAGATAAAACAGCAGATGTTTCCTTCCGTATTATTGCAGACCATGTAAAGAGCTGTACCTTTATGGCTTCCGACGGTATTATGCCTTCCAATGAAGGAAGAGGCTATGTCTTCCGTAGACTTTTAAGAAGAGCGGCAAGACATGGACGTATTCTGGGAATTTCTGCAGGAAGTTTATCCAAGCTTTCCGAAAAGGCTATTGCCTTGTCCTCTGACGGATATCCTGAGCTTTCCGAGAAGAAGGATATGATTCTTCGGGTTATTTCTGAGGAAGAAGATCGTTTCAACAAGACTATTGACAACGGTCTTGCTATTTTACAGGGCTTAAAGGAAGACTTACAGAAAAAGGGAGAGAAGCTTCTTTCCGGAGAAGATGCCTTCCGTCTCTATGACACCTACGGTTTCCCTCTGGATTTAACCAAGGAAATTCTGGAAGACAGTGGTATTACTGTAGATGAAGAAGCCTTCCAAGAGGCCATGAAGGTGCAAAGAGAAACCGCAAGGGCGGCAAGAAAGAGCACCAACTACATGGGAAGAGATGACGTCTATCAGAATCTGGACGCGTCTTTAAAGACTGAATTTGTAGGTTATGAGACTTTGGAATGCGAGGGAAAGATTACCGCATTGGTATACCTTGCGGACAATGGAGATGAGGATGAAATTCGTCCTTCCGTTGAGGCAGGAAATCGTGCCGCAGTAATCACCGACCGTAGCCCATTCTATGGAACCATGGGTGGACAGCAGGGAGATCAGGGAAAGATTTGTTCCGGTACTTCCGTATTCACAGTGGAAGAGACTATTCACTTACAGGGGGGAAAACTGGCTCACCTGGGAACAGTAGAGCAGGGAGGTTTTTCCGTAGGAGATTCCGTAACATTGGTCGTAGATGCTAAAAAGCGTGCCCTGACCGCAAGAAACCACACCGCTACCCACCTTTTACAAAAGGCTCTGAAGGAAACTCTGGGAAGTCATGTGGAGCAGGCGGGAGCTTACTATGATGACAAGCGTCTTCGTTTTGACTTTACCCACTTTACCGCCTTGACTAAAGAAGAACTTGAGAAGGTAGAGAATTTGGTTAATGAAGAAATTGCCAGAGCTGACGTGGTGCTTACACGGGAAATGACCATTGAGGAAGCTAAAAAATCCGGCGCTACCGCATTATTCGGAGAAAAGTACGGTGATACCGTAAGAGTGGTTTCCGTAGGAGATTTCTCCATTGAGCTTTGCGGTGGAACCCATGTAGAGAATTCCTCCTCCATCCAGGCCTTTAAGATTCTTTCCGAGCAGGGTGTTGCTGCCGGAGTCAGAAGAATTGAAGCCATTACTTCCCGGAACCTCTTTGATTACTTCCACCATGAGGAGGAACTCTTAAAGAGTCTTAGCGGAAAATTAAAGGCAGATCCGGAGCACTTATTGGCCAGGGTAGAGAGTTTAGAGAAAGAATTAAAGGAAAGCCGTTCCCAGTGCGAGCAGTTAAAGGCGAAGCTGGCCAATGCGGAAGTGGAAGACTTGGCGGTGGTAGAATACAAGGATTGTTCTCTGATTGCCACCAATATTCCGGGTATGGACAGAAATGCTCTGAGAAATCTGGGAGACAGCTTAAAGGATAAGCATAAGAATGCCTTTATCCTCCTGGCCTCTGTAGAAGACGGAAAGCCGATTCTTATGGCTACAGCCAGTGACGGTGCAGTAAAGCTCGGTGCTCATGCCGGAAATCTGATTAAAGAGATTGCGCCTATCCTTGGGGGTGGGGGAGGCGGTAAGCCTCAGATGGCTCAGGCCGGCGGCAAGGACAGCGCAAAGCTGGAGGAAGCTTTAAAGCAGTCTTTGGAGAGCATGAAGAAACAGCTTGGATAAGAAGAAAGCTATAGTTAAAAAATAGCTATAGTTCTAAAAAAAGCATTGACGAATGAAATATTGGTGCTATAATATACACTAGTTTGTGCCCGAAGGGAGGTTTGGGGTATCGCATGTCAAATGTCATCGTAAAAGAAAACGAGTCTTTGGACAGTGCTTTACGCAGATTCAAAAGAAACTGTGCTAAGGCAGGAATCCAGCAAGAAATTCGTAAGAGAGAGCATTACGAGAAGCCATCAGTAAGACGTAAGAAGAAGTCTGAAGCGGCTAGAAAGCGTAAGTTCAACTAATTTATAGCTTAGATGTTAGCCCTGATTCAGCAATGAATTAGGGCTATTTTCTTTCAAAAAAGGAGTCCCATGGCGGAAAGAGAATTACTATTAGATATTCCTCTGGAACATGAAATGAACATTCTGGGACAGATGGATCAAAATTTAAATAAAATTCAAAAACAGTTTCAAGTCAGTATTATTGACCGAGACGGATTATTGAAAATCATAGGGGAAGAAGACGCTGCAAATAAAGCTAAGGAAGTGCTTCTTTCCCTTTTGAAGTTATCTCAAAAGGGGACTGCCATTAATGAGCAAAATGTAAACTATGCCATTTCCTTAACGGTTAAGGAAGGAAAGGGAGATGCTCTCCTGCATTTGGATGAGGATTTGCTGGCAAGAACCGCTTTGGGAAAGCCAGTAAAGCCTAAAACTTTAGGGCAGAAGGCCTATGTGGATGCCATTCGGAAAAATATGATTACCTTTGGCATCGGTCCTGCAGGAACCGGTAAAACTTATCTGGCTATGGCTATGGCGATTTCCGCCTTTCGAGAGGAAGAGGTTTCCCGAATTATTTTGACAAGACCTGCCATAGAGGCAGGAGAGAAGCTCGGATTTTTGCCGGGAGATTTACAATCCAAGGTGGATCCCTACCTTCGTCCCTTATATGATGCTCTGTACCAGATTATGGGACCGGAACAGTATCTGGCCAATGCGGAGAAGGGACTTATTGAAGTGGCTCCCCTGGCTTATATGCGCGGTAGAACTTTGGACAATGCCTATATTATCCTGGATGAAGCGCAGAATACCACTCCTGCGCAGATGAAGATGTTCTTAACCAGAATAGGCTTCGGATCCAAGGTGGTGGTTACCGGAGATTTAACCCAGAAGGATCTGGAAGAGGGAAAGAAATCCGGTTTGGAGGATGCCATCCATGTTTTGAAAAATGTGGAGGGAATCGCTTTTTCCACCCTTACCAGCGAAGACGTGGTTCGTCACCCCTTAGTGCAAAGAATCGTTAATGCCTACGAAAAGGACGAAGAAAGAAAAAAGAAGGACAAATATGCAAATAGACATTCAATGGGAAGTGAAGGAACAAACAAGTCTGGATTACGAAAAAATCATTCAGGATATCGTGGAGGAAAGTCTTGATTATGTTTCCTGTCCCTATGATGTTTCCCTCTCCGTAAGCTTTATAGAGTCAGAGGAGATGCGGGAATTAAACTTAAGCCAAAGAGGAATTGATTATGCTACGGATGTTCTCTCTTTTCCTTTATTGTCTTTAGATCCTCCGGGAAGCTTTCCTGAAAGCCTGGAAGAGGAATGGGGGAATTTTGATCCGGAAACAGGAGAGCTGATGCTGGGAGATATTGTCCTAAACTGGGACAAGGTAAAGGAACAGGCAGAGAACTACGGCCATTCCTTGGAGAGAGAGCTTGCCTTTTTGGTTGCCCATTCCCTTTTACACCTTTTCTCCTATGATCACATGGAAGAAGAGGAACGAAAAGAAATGGAGCAGAAGCAGGAAGAGATATTAGAGAATAGAGGATATTACCGATGAGAGAAGGTAGAAGACAAGTCTCCACAAAAAGAAGATCAAGCGGAAATAATTTTGTTCTGCAGGGATCTCTTCTTGCAGTTGCCGGAATTCTGGTTCGCCTTATCGGCATGGTTTATCGAATTCCACTTTCCGCAATTATTTCTGATGAGGGAAATGGTTATTATACCTCAGCCTTTTCTATTTATACCCTACTCCTGATTTTATCCAGTTATTCCATGCCCACTGCCATTTCCAAGCTGATTTCTCAGAATTTGGCGGCGAAACGTTTTAAAAATACGGAAAGAGTTTTAAGGGTTTCTTTTATTTATGCTTCCATTATGGGAGCAGTTATGGCTTTTGTACTCTTCTTCGGGGCGGATGCCATAGCCGGAGCCTTGAAAAAGCCCTTTGCTTCTTATGCTCTTAGGGCCTTGGCTCCAACCGTTTGGATTATGGCCTATCTCGGACTTTTGCGCGGGTACTTTCAGGGCATGGGAAATATGATTCCTACGGCTATTTCTCAAATCTTGGAACAGATTGCCAATGCCGTTTTTTCCGTTTTGATGGCATACCTTCTTTTTGCTAAGGGAAAGGAAGCCAATTTGCTATACAATAACACGGAGTATTCCTATGCATTCGGTGCTATGGGAGGAGCTATCGGAACCGGTGTGGGAGCTTTTATTGCCCTGCTGTTCTTTCTGATGCTTTATTCCTATCAAAGACCAAGACTTAGAAAGAGAGCCAGGAAGGATAGCAGTATGGTGGAAAGCTACGAGCGCTCCGCCTTATTGTTATTTTCAACTATGGTTCCTATCCTGATTTCCAGTACGGTGTATAATATTTCCTCCGTTTTGGATGATTATTTTTATTCCAGCATTATGACTAAGCTTCAGATTCCCACCAAGCAGATTGTAATGGAGTGGGGAATCTTCGGGGAATATCATATTCTCTTTAATATTCCCGTGGCCTTGGCCAATGCCTTATCCTCCTCTTTGATTCCCAGTCTTACTGCGGCGGTTGCTTCCCATGATCGGAAAAAGACCCTTGGACAAATCCAGACCAGTATTCGCTTCAGCATGCTGATTGCCGTGCCCTGTACGGTGGGGATGTGTATTTTGGCGGATCCTCTATGCAGAATGCTTTTCCCCGGAAAAAATGTAATGCTTTTGATTAATGTGACCAGAATCGGAGCCTTAGCGGTTTTGTTCTATTCTCTGTCCACCATCAGTAATGCCATTTTACAGGGATTGGGACATCTGAATCTGCCTCTTAAGCATTCCGTCATTTCTTTGGTATTTCATTTGGCCAGTTTGTTACTTCTCTTATATGGAAAAACAGGCATCTACGGAGTAGTTGTTTCCAATATCCTTTTTGCCATCATGATGTGCATCTTAAACCAGGCCGCTATAAAACGCCATACCAGATGCGTAATAGACTGGGGAAAAACCATAGGATATCCTATTTTAGCTTCTCTCATTATGGGAATTTTTGCATTTGGCTGCTATTTCTTGATTCATTTCCTTCTTCCGGAGAAGCTTGGGAAGGGAAGAATCGGTTCCGCCCTGTCTTTACTTCCGGCGATTTTCGTTGCGGTGGTTCTCTACTTTGGAAGTCTTCTGAAGATGAATGCCTTTTCCAAAGAAGACCTGGATGAAATGCCTATGGGGGGACGACTGAAGAGATTTATCAAAAACTAAAAAGATGTATGAAAGACTAAAGCATTTAGTGAAAACTAAAATGATAATAAAAGCATAAAAGACTAGGAGAGCTATGAAGGATTGTATCATTGTGGGAGGAGGAGCTGCCGGTATGGTGGCTGCCATAGAAGCAAAAAGAGCCGGTGCAAAGTCGGTTCTTTTAGTGGAAAAACAATCCTGCCTTGGAAAAAAGCTAAGTCAGACCGGAAACGGAAGAGCCAATTATACCAATCTTTCCATGAATGCCAATGCCTATCGAAGCAATCATCCGGAATATATTCCTTCCTTTTTAAAACATTTTGATAGCAGAGATTCTCTGGAATATTTCAAGGCTTTGGGAATCTATCCCAAATTTAGGGGAGACTATGTGTACCCATACTCGGATCAGGCAAAAAGCATGGTGCAATGCCTGGAAAACGCTCTTTACAAGCTAGGCGTAGAAATCTGTCTGCAGCATAGAGTTGAAGCAATTTCTTGGACTGGGAAAGAGGGCTTTTTCTTAAAAGGAAAAAAGCTTCTGCCTAAGAGAGGAGATGATTCTTCCTTTCACAAGGATCATTTTTCCGACTATGCTCTTGTCTCCGGAAACAAAGAAAAAAACAGAAAAAAGGAAAAGAATAAAAAAGAAAAAATAGAATGGGAAGAAAAAGCGTTTTCTCTACAAGGAAGGAAGCTTTTAATTGCCAGCGGAGGACTGGCTATGGAAGCGCTTGGAGCTTCCGGTGAGGGCTATGGTTTTGCGAAAACTTTATCCCATACGGTTTCTCCTCTTTTCCCCAGCCTTGTCCCCATCTATACCAAGGAAGACTATGTTAAGCTTTGGTCCGGTGTCAGAGTGGATGTGAGGGCGAAGCTTTGGAAAGAGCAGGATTTACTTTTTCAGGATGAGGGAGAACTGCAATGCACGGATTACGGGATATCCGGTATTATCGTTTTTCAAATGAGTCGCCTGGTACACACTCTATTGCAAGATAAGGCAAAGTTTTCTTTGGAACTGTCCTTTCTTCCGAAATTTGAAGAGGAGGAAGCCAAAGACTATTTTCTGGAAAGAAAGAAACTTTTGGAAAAGGAGAGGGGAGAAGACTTCCTACTGGGACTTTTCCCGGAAAAGCTGAGTCAAGTACTTTACGAAAGGGTAAGTTTTCCCATAAAACAAAAGATACAGGATATTTCGAATAAGAAAATTTTAGAATTGTGCCTTCTTTGCCTACATTTTCCCTTTCTTCCCGAAAGAATCGGAGATTTTCAAAGAGCCCAGTGTACGGCAGGGGGGGTAAATTTATCGGAAATTTTTATTCCGGATTTTCAAAGTAAAAAGAATCCGGATTTATATTTTGCCGGAGAGATACTGGATGTAGACGGCATTTGTGGAGGCTATAACCTTCATTTTGCCTTTGGATCGGGAATTTTGGCAGGAAGAGCCATGGGGAAGAAAAATGATTAAAATTGGACAGTTAAAACTCGCTGTAGAGGAGGGGCAGGATAGCCTTCTTCCGGCCATTGCCAAGTGCCTGAAGCTGAAAAAGGAGGAGATTTCTGCTTATCAGATTCTTCGCCGTTCTTTGGATGCCAGAAAAAAGCCCCAGCTCTTTTATGTGTATACGGTTTCCGTAGAGCTAAGGGGCGTTTCGGAAAAGAAAGTTCTGGCCAAGGTAAAGAATAAAGATATTCAAAGCTATATTCCCGTATTGTATCAAGAGCCTAAGTGTCCGGAAAAGATTCAAGGAAAGGCTTTGGAAGATTTCTTTCAATGGGAAGAGCATCGCCCTATAGTGGTGGGCTTTGGACCGGCAGGAATCTTTGCAAGTCTACTCTTGGCTAGAGCAGGCTGTCGCCCCATTGTTTATGAACGGGGAAAGGCAGTAGAGGAAAGAGCTAAGGATGTGGAAGCCCTTTGGGAAAAAGGGATTTTAAACAAGGAATCCAATCCGCAATTTGGAGAAGGGGGAGCAGGTACCTTTTCAGACGGAAAGCTCAATACCCTAGTAAAGGATCAAAACGGTCGTTCCCGTTTTGTCCTTCAGGAATTTATCCGGCATGGTGCCAAGGAAGAAATTCTCTATGATGCCAAGCCCCATGTGGGAACGGATGCCCTTATTTCCATTGTTTCCTCTATCCGAAAGGAAATCGAAAGCCTTGGAGGAGAAATCCATTTTGGGAAGCAATATCATTTTCAAAAGGAAGAGAAGAATCCCCTTATCATTGCAATAGGACATAGTGCAAGGGATAGTTTTCAGGAGCTTTACGACCTTTCTTATCCTCTTTTGGCAAAGGATTTTGCCATGGGCTTTAGAGTACAGCACAGTCAAAAAGATATCGATACTGCCCTATACGGCGAGATTTCCGAGGAATTAAGAGAAAAGCTGGGCGCCTCCGCCTATAAAATCAGTCATCAGGCAAAGCATCGTTCTTTTTACAGCTTTTGTATGTGTCCGGGAGGATATGTGGTAAACTCTTCTTCGGAGGAGGGACGGCTTTGTGTGAATGGCATGAGCTATAGCAAAAGAGATAGCGGCTATGCCAACTCCGCCATCATTTTCACGATAAAAAAAGAGGAGTATGGTGGAGAAAATAATCCCCTTGCCGGAATTGCTTTACAGGAATACTGGGAAGAAAAGGCCTTTCACCTGGGAGAGGGAAGAGTGCCCTACAGTAGATACGACAAAATTAAAAATGTCGCAAATGAAACCGAAGATTTAGAGCTCATGCTGAAGGGACAAAGTAGGGAATGTGATCTAAACCCTCTTTTCCGGTTTGAAAACTATCCAAAGCTTGGCAATATAAAAGAGGATTTTATCGAATCTATGGAAGCCTTTGAAGGAAAGATGAAGGGATTTGCCAAGGGGAATACCCTGATTTACGGCGTGGAGAGCAGAACCTCTTCTCCCCTTAGAATTTTAAGAGATGAAAATTTTCGCTGTATGGAAAAGCAGATTTATCCCTGCGGTGAAGGGGCAGGCTATGCAGGCGGCATAATGAGTGCAGCCATGGATGGTATGAAGGTGGCAGAGGCCTATATCCGTTCTTTACAAAACCGCGGATAGAAGATAAGAAGAGATTTCTTAAGTACAGGTTTCAATAGAATACCGGAATAAAATTTAGAAATTGATTTTGAATTTGAGTATAGGAATAAAATTTAGAAATTGATTTTAGAAATTGAGTATAGAAATAGATCTTAGAAATGTGAGGGAATTGTGGGAAATAAATTATTTACGGAAATATTGGAAAACGCACCTGCCAATGAGCCGGAGCGCCAGTTTTACTTTATAGAACAAATCAAAGCCCTGTTGGATGTAAAAAAGGGAGAGGGCTATGAGGCCAAGGCCATGGTGACCGTCATCGGTTGCCAGATGTCTGCCAAGGACGGAGAAAAGCTTCAGGGAATTTTACAGGAAGCAGGCTATAGCATTACGGAGAAGGAAGAGGAAGCGGATGTAATCCTCTTTACCACCTGTACCGTCCGGGAGAATGCCAATCAAAAGCTTTATGGTCGAATCGGACAACTTAAGCATCTCTATCAAAGAAATAAGGACTTAATCATTGGAATTACCGGTTGTATGATGCAGGAAAAGGATGAGGTGGAAACCATTCAGAGAAAATATCCCTATGTGCATCTAATTTTCGGTACCCACAATATTTATAAGCTGGCAGAGTATCTTTTGGAAACCATGCTCTCCAAGGAGAAGAAGGTAGAGCTTTTGGAGGATAGTGCAGAAATCGTGGAAAATCTTCCCTCCAAGAGGAAATATAGCTTTAGAGCAGCCGTAAATATCAGCTTCGGCTGTAATAATTTCTGTACTTATTGTATTGTGCCCTACGTGAGAGGAAGAGAAAAGTCCAGAGATTCTCAGGAAATTTTGAAAGAATGTGAGGCATTAATTGCCGACGGTGTGAAAGAAATCATGCTTCTTGGGCAAAATGTGAATTCCTATGGTTTGGACAAGAAGGAGGAATGTTCCTTTCCGGAGCTTTTGGATAAAATTGCAAAGCTCCCCGGACTTAAGCGACTCCGTTTCATGACCCCGAACCCCAAGGATTTTTCCGATGCGCTTTTACAGGTGATGAAGGAAAATGAAAACATTTGCAAGCATATCCACCTGCCTCTGCAATCCGGCTCTACTGCTATATTAAAGAGGATGAACCGGCATTACAGCAAGGAATCCTATATGTCCTTGGTGAAAAAAATAAGAGAAATTCTGCCGGATGTGAGTTTGACGACAGATATTATTGTAGGTTTTCCCGGGGAGACGGAGGAGGATTTTCAGGATACCATGGAGGTGGTTGCCTACTCCAAGTTTGATTCCGCCTTTACCTTCCAGTATTCCAAGCGTACGGGAACACCGGCCGCCAAGTGGGAGGCAGTTCCTGAGGATGTGGTTAAGGAGCGATTCCAGCGTCTTTTAGAGCATATCCGCCTGCATTCCGAGGAGAGAGAGGGAAGAGACCTGGGGAAGGTCATGGAAGTTTTAGTGGAAGAAAAGGACAAAGAGTCCGAGAATATGCTGACCGGAAGACTGAGCAACAATGTGCTGGTTCACTTTGAAGGTGGAGAGCGTTTAATCGGAGAAATTGTTCCGGTTCGTTTGGATAAATCTATGGGCTTTTATTACTATGGGAGTGTTCTTTAATGGATGAAGCAAAATTATCCCCTATGATGCGACAATATCTGGAGAGCAAGAAGGAGGTACCTGATGCCCTCCTCTTTTACCGCATTGGGGATTTTTATGAAATGTTCTTTGAGGATGCCATCAAAGCCTCCAAGGCTTTGGATTTGGTGCTTACAGGGAAGGATTGCGGTCTGGAGGAAAGGGCCCCCATGTGCGGAATTCCTTATCATGCGGCGGATTCCTATGTCAGTAAATTGGTTTCCCAGGGCTTTAAGGTCGCCATAGGAGAACAGGTAGAGGATCCAAAGCTAGCCAAGGGACTGGTAAAGCGGGAAATTATCCGAGTGATTACTCCCGGAACCCAGACCGAGGAAACTGCTTTAGAGGAAGGGAAAAATAACTATCTTTCCGCTATTTATCCCGGAAACAGCGGCATCGGTCTTGCCACCGTGGATATCAGCACCGGAGAGCTGTACAGTTTAAGTGTTTCTGATAGCAAAGAGCTTCTGGATGAAATCTCCCGTTTTTCCCCAAAGGAGATTCTCTGTCCCATAGGCTTTTTAGAGGATAAAGAATTAAGCTCTGCCTTGGACAGTCGCTTTAGCTTAAGCATTACAGAAAAGGAGAAGGAATACTTTGGAAAGGAAGAGGCGGATAAGATTCTTTCTTCCCATTTTTCTTCTTCCATCCCCGGCTTGGGATTAGAGCATGCCCCCTTGGAAAGAAGGGCTTTAGGTGCCTGCCTACGCTATCTATACGATACTCAGAAGAATATTTTATCCCATATTCGGCATATAGAGCGGTTTCATCGGGAAGACTATATGCTTTTGGATCTTTCCACCCAGAGAAATCTGGAGCTTTGGGAAACCCTTAGAGACAAGAAAAAGCGAGGAAGCCTGCTTTGGGTACTGGACAAAACCCATACCGCCATGGGAAGTCGTATGCTTCGCCATTTTCTGGAACGCCCCCTTCGGGAAAGAAAGAAAATTGAGGAGCGTTTAGATTGTATAGAAGAGCTTTGTCAGCGTTATATTGACGGAGAAGAGCTTAGGGAATATCTGGATTCCATCTATGATATGGAAAGACTCATCGGAAAAATCAGTATATCCTCCGCCAATGCCAGAGATATGCTGGCTTTAAAATCCTCTTTACAATTCCTTCCGGTGATTAAAAGAACTTTAAGCTCCTTTTCCGGAAAGCTTTTACAGGGCTTAGGACAGAAAATGGATGCGCTGGAGGAGCTTTATACCAGGATTGATGAATGTATTGAAGAGGATCCCCCCCTTAGCATTAAGGAGGGAGGAATCATTAAGTCTTCCTTCCATGAAGAGGTGCGACTTTTCCGGGAAGCGGGAGAGCATGGGAAAGAATGGCTGAACCGGCTGGAAGAGCAGGAAAGAGAAAAAAGCGGAATTAAAAATCTGAAAATCAAATATAACCGTATTTTTGGCTACTGCTTTGAAATCTCCAAGTCCTATCAGGGGGAAATCCCCGACTATTTTATCAGAAGACAGACTCTTGCTCAGGCGGAACGATACACCACCGTAGAATTACAGGATTTACAGAATAAAATCTTGGGATCGGCAGAAAATTTACAGCAGCTGGAATACAGTCTCTTTGTAAATTTACGGGAAGAGCTTTCCCGAGAGCTAGGGAGAATGCAAAAAACCGCTAAGGAAATTGCCTTTTTGGATGCCTGCCTTTCTCTTTCCAAGGTGGCTATGCAGGAGCAGTATGTTCGTCCAAAAATCAATGAGGAAGGGAACTTAGCCATTGTAGATGGTCGTCATCCGGTGGTGGAAAAACTTTTACAGGACCAAAGCTTTGTCCCCAATGATGCAAGTCTTGGCAAAGAGGAAAAAATAGCGATTATAACCGGTCCCAATATGGCAGGAAAATCCACTTATATGCGACAAGTTGCCTTAATTGTGCTGATGGCTTCCATCGGCTCCTTTGTGCCGGCAAAGCAGGCGGATATTCCTATCTGCGACAGAATCTTTACCAGAGTGGGAGCTTCCGATGATTTGGCCTCCGGTCAATCTACCTTTATGGTGGAAATGAGTGAGGTTTCCAATATTTTACGAAATGCTACGGAAAATTCTCTGTTGATTTTGGATGAAATCGGAAGAGGTACCTCCACCTTTGACGGCCTTTCTATTGCCTGGGCAGTGGTGGAATATCTTGCCAGGGAAATCAAAGCAAAAACCCTCTTTGCCACCCACTACCATGAGTTAAGTGTACTGGAGGGGAAGCTGGAAAATGTAAAGAACTACTGTATAGCGGTATCCAAGGAGCAGGGGGAAATACAGTTCCTTCGTAAGATTATGCCGGGAGGGGCAGACGAAAGTTATGGTATTGATGTGGCCAAGCTAGCGGGTGTTCCGGCGCCCGTATTGGACAGAGCCAGAGAAATCTCCAGCTTCTTAAATGAAAAGGACCTTCGTCTTCAGCATTTAGATTTTGAAGAGGCCCCGGAAGAAAGCTTTGTAGAGGATTTTCCGGAAAAAACCTTAAAACTCGGAGAAAGAGAAAGGAAAAATTTTGCTTCAGCGCTAAGAAAAGAAGAAAAAGAAGTTTTAGACTGTATTCGAAAGGATTCCTTTGAAAGCATGAGTCCCTTGGAAGCCATTAATCTGTTGTTTAGTTTAAAGGAGAAACTTCGTTGAAAATTCACCTATTAAGCCAGGAGTGCATCAATCAAATTGCCGCAGGAGAAGTGGTGGAGCGTCCCAGCAGTATCGTAAAAGAGCTGGTGGAAAATGCTTTGGATGCTAAAGCTACGGCAATTTCCATAGAGATTAAGGGGGGCGGAATCAGCTTTCTTCGGGTAAGTGATAACGGAGAAGGAATCTTTTCTGAGGATTTGGAGAGGGCCTTTATGCCCCATGCCACCAGTAAAATCCAAAATCCCAAAGACTTGGAAGAGATTTTAAGCTTCGGCTTTCGTGGAGAGGCCTTGGCTTCTATTGCTTCCGTGGCTAAGGTAGAATGTATCAGCAAAAGGCAGGAGGATTTTCTTGCCCACAGAATTCTTGTGGAGGGAGGAAGCTTCTCTCCGGTGGAAGAAGTAGGGGGAATGGATGGCACCAGCATTTTGGTACGGGAACTTTTCTACAATGTGCCTGCCAGAAAAAAGTTTTTATTAAGTGAAAGCACGGAAGCCAGTAGGGTAGAGGAAATGGTGGAAAAGCTGGCTCTAGCCAATCCGGGCATTTCTTTTCATTTTGTAAAGGATGGAAAAAGTCGATTCCAAACCCTGGGCGGCGGGAAGCTTTCCGATGTGGTATTCGGTATTTACGGAAAGAGCTTTGCCAAGGATAGCCTGGAAATAAAGGAATCCTATTATCCTTCCAGTCTAACAGGATTGGCTACCCTGCATATTGAGGGGCTTTTGGGAAAGCCAAGCCTTACCCGTTCCAACAGGCAATATGAAATTTTCTTCGTGAATGGTCGTTTTGTGCGGGATTCTTTACTAAGAAGAGCCCTAGAGGACGCCTATAAACCCTTTTTGATGCAGCATAAGTTTCCCTTTGCCATCGTCTTTTTACACCTAAGCCCCAATCTTGTGGATGTGAATGTGCATCCACAAAAGCTGGAGGTGCGTTTTCAGAATCGAGAAAAAATTTATCAGGCACTCTTTGACTGTGTAAGCAAAACCTTATCCAAAGCAGACTTGATTGACCATAGTCCCCTTTCCCTTTTCCAAAAGGAGAAGGAGGATAAGAGTACGGCATTTCTTTCCCCTTCCAGTCAGCTTTGGGAGAAAAAAGAGGAGAAAAAAGAGAATAAAAAAGAGAATAAAAATGATATTCCCGAAGAAGCAGTTAGAACTGATCAAAACGATAAGCAAAGTGCCGAACAGATTTCTACAATAAAAGAGCAAGAGAAGGAAAAAGCAGAAGCTGTAAATCAAGGGTATCCTATAGGGGAGGCTTCAGAAAAGGCTTCAGAGAAGTCTTCAGAGAAGGCTCCGTTTAGAATTGAAGTTCCGGTGCTGAATCAGCAGAAAGCAGCAACAAGGGAAGAGAAGCTTATTTATGAAGAGTTTGATTTAACTAAGGGGATTCGTTTAGAAGAAGAAAAGGCTTCTGAAAAGGAAGAGAATACTGTCCCAAAGGAAGAGCAGCTTTTCTCCGAATCGGAAGATCTCCCATCAGCAGAGCAGGAAAGTCTATTTTCTCCTTCCTTTTTCTCCGAAGAGGGAGAAAGGGAATTTCGCCTGATTGGGCAGGTTTTTCAGACTTACTGGTTGATAGAATTTCAAAAGGAACTCTTTATTATGGATCAGCATGCTGCCCATGAGAAGGTGAACTTTGAAAAGATGCGAAAGAATTACCTGAAAAAGCCGGGAATTAGTCAGGGAATTCTTCCTAAAACCATGGTCTTTAGTGCGAAAGAGGAAGAGCTCTATGAAAAGACCAAGGACTATTTTACCTATCTTGGCTATAGAATCCGAAAGGAAGAAGAGAAGCGATATGCCTTAGAAGGAATCCCTGCGGACTTTCCTTCTTTGGATGCGGAAATGCTTTTCCATGAAATTCTGGATGCTCTTGCAGAAGAAGGAAATCTTTCCGAAGCGGAGAGCGTCTATGATAAAATTGCTTCCATGGCCTGTAAGGCATCTGTAAAGGGAAATCAACTCCTAAGCTTTAAGGAGGCGGAGGCTTTGATAGAGAAGCTTTTTACCTTGGAAAATCCTTATGCCTGCCCCCATGGACGCCCTACGATTGTGGCCTTCAAAAAGCAGGATTTAGAGAAAATGTTTAAGAGGATTGTATAAATGAATCTTTGGGAAAAACATAAGCCCTTATTGATTTTGGCAGGTCCTACCGCAGTAGGAAAAACCAGTACCTCCATTGCCTTAGCCAAGGCTTTGGACGGAGAATGTATTTCCGCTGACTCTGTTCAGGTTTACAAAGGACTGGATATCGGTTCCGGTAAGGTGAAAGAAGAAGAGAAGCAGGGAATTCCTCACCATCTTCTGGATATCCTTAATCCTTCTGAGAATTATGATGCCAGCCTATTTCAAAGGATGGCAAGGGAAAAAATTGCCGAGCTTTACAGTAGAGAAAAACTTCCCATTTTGGTGGGAGGAACCGGATTCTATATTCAAGCCATGCTCTATGATATAGACTTTCAGGAGGAGAATCAGGAAGAAAAGGATAGAATCCGAAGGGAGCTTACGGACAGACTGGAAAAAGAGGGGACGATTCCCCTTCACCAGGAGCTGTCCCAAGTGGATCCGGAAGCGGCAAAGGCTATCCATGAAAACAACAAGCAAAGAATCATCCGTGCCTTGGAATATTATTATCTGCATAAGCGTCCCATTTCCCAACATAATCAGGAAGAGCAAAAAAAAGAATCTCTCTATGATGCTCTATTTATTGTATTGTGTAGAGAACGGGAGAAATTATATCAGGGTATCCATGACCGTGTTCTGCAAATGAAGGAAGAGGGCTTGTTTCAAGAGGTTCAGGCGCTTTATGAGCAGGGCTATAGGGAAAATATGCCTGGCTGTAATGCTATAGGCTATAAGGAGGTTTTTGCTTATTTAGAGGGACGATACACAGAAGATGAGTGTATCGAAAAAATTCAGCAGCATTCCAGAAACTATGCCAAAAGGCAGATGACCTGGTTTAGAAGAGAGAAAAATACCATCTTCCTTTCTGAGGAGGAATTTGCAGGGGGTAAGGAGGAAAGAATAGAATGGATTATCAAAGAATCTATGAAGAAATGGGCATTTCTCCGGAAGTGATTGCCTATAGTGAGAAAATATTAAAAAATCTGGAGGGCCGTTTCAAAGAGATTGATGAAATTGCGGAGATTAACCAACTAAAGGTTTTACAGGCTCTGCAAAAGGCAAAGGTTTCAGAAGCCCATTTGCTGGGCAGCACCGGATACGGATACAACGATATCGGAAGAGATGCCTTGGAAGAGGTTTACGCCAATTATTTTCATACGGAGGATGCCTTGGTCCGTTCCCAGATTGTTTGCGGAACCCACGCCTTGGCTATAGCCCTGCAGGGAAATCTTCGTCCGGGAGATGAAATTTTATCTCCGGTAGGTAAGCCCTACGACACCTTGGACGAGGTCATCGGTATCAGAGACTCCCTTGGCTCTTTAAAGGAATTTGGTGTCAGTTACAAAGAGGTAGCCTTACTGCCGGATGGCTCCTTTGATTATGAGAGCATTAAAAAGCTTGTTTCAGATAAAAGCTATGAAATGAACGAAAGTATGTACTACGACATGATATCCGCTTTTATTAAAAGTATGAGAGGCTCATCACCAGATGCAGCATTATATTGGGCAGTAAGAATGATTGAAAGCGGGTGCGACCCATTGTTGATTGCAAGGCGAGTAATGATACATGCTTCTGAGGATGTTGGAACAGCAGATCCACATGCATTAACAATTGCAGTTTCCGCAATGCAGGCATTAGAGAAAGTTGGGTTGCCTGAGGCGACGATTCCACTTGCTGAAGCAATCATATACATATCCGAAGCTCCAAAATCTAACGCAGTATATTTGGCACTAAGAAATGCAGAAGAAGCAGTTAGAAATATAAAAAATGAGGAAGTTCCATTTCATTTAAGAGATAAACTGAATAAATTTGGTAGTGGTTCTGATTATCTATATCCTCATGATTTTCCAAATGGATTTGTAAAACAACAATATTTACCTGACACGTTAAAAGATACAGTATACTATCATCCCAAAAATAATAAAATGGAAAATATGATTCAAGAACATTTTAAAAAGATACT
>ERZ773045.315-NODE-315-length-25201-cov-6.243061_pt1 | contig 25201 bp, 23 predicted proteins | sample MGYA00580635_ERZ773045 | MGnify/ENA primary metagenome ERZ773045 (study PRJEB29015, sample SAMEA2738115) | human oral metagenome | biome: human oral; feature: human-associated habitat; material: saliva | place: China | collected 2261 ...
ACATACCGTGTGTATGACTATGATCGTTTAGGAGACGATGGCAAGCCTCGTGACTTGCATCTGGCACAGAGCTTAGAGGTTATTGATTACGCTCAGAAGGCTCCAACTTCAGGAGAGATTACTGCTCCAGAAATTGACGGGGTTACGGAGCTTATGAGCTGCAAGTATTTCTCGGTAGAGAGATATGAGATTGAGGGTTCAAAGACGGTAGCACAGCCATGGCCGTTCATGTGTGTAAGTGTCATTGAGGGAGAAGGTTCGGTTTGCGCTGATGGCGGCAACGGAGTAGAGCATTGGATTTGCAAGGGCTCGCATTTTATTGCACCTGCATCTTCTGGTAGCCTGCACTTTACGGGCACTATGACGTTGATTGTGTCTCATCTTCCCCATACAAAGTAGGATGATAAATGAGTTGAATGCAGGTAAATTTGTAGCATTTGAATCATTTCTAGTAATTTCTAGTAGAATATAAAAAATTAAGTATTTCATACGCTTATAGGAGGGACGTATGAACAAAAAGATAATGACTCGTCGTGCTTTTACTGGATTAGCTGCGGGAGGTGCCGCGAGTACCCTTGTTGCTTGTAATAGTGACGTAATGCAGGCAATCTTAAACCCTGATTCTGTTCTTGGTGGAGCTGGTCAAACAGATCCTCAAGGCGGTACTGGGGATACGCCTTCTCAGTCAGATTTTGTGAAGCTTGAAGAGATTCCAGACCATCCAACGTTAACCGGAGATCTTTCTAAGATTATTACTGGCGTCTGGTGTGTTGACGATGGTGTTGGAACAAAAGGTGGATCAAAGGAAGGCAAAACCTTTGACCATGGTGGCATGCTTAATCAGGGCTATAACGATGGAACCGTTCTTTACTATTCATTTAAAGAAGACGGCTCTTTCTTCATGCATAATTTTAAAGGTGTGAAGAATAATGGTAAGTGGGAAGCAAAAGGAACTATTGCCATTCAATGTAATTATGATGATGGTGATAGCGTGCCAATGCTTTTTGATAAGGACGACAATAATTATTTGAAGCTCGATGATGCTAATAGCGAAATTACATTTAATTTCAAAAAACTTTCTGACAATCCAGACGATACTTCACAGATAGCTTATATTGAAGGACAGGTAGTCAATTTTGCTGCCACCATTCCTGGTACGTATTATCTCTTTGGCTTGCACTATGCAGATGGTTCTAAAGAAGATTTGACCAGTGATCAGATTGAGTCTATGAATAAGGGTTCTGGCGGAGCGTATACCTTCTCTGCTCATAAGGATGGATCTGCTGCACTGTTCTATCCAGACGGTAACGTTTCTCCTATTCAGATTGTTGCAGAAGAGCCTTCGGCAGATGGACTTTCTTTCCCCATTCTTGCTCAAGGCTTTTCAGAAGACGAAGCGATATCTAAGTCTGTTCTATACACTACTGCGGAAAATAAAAAGCTTCTCAGTATTGATGCTCCTGGATTTACTCTTAAGTTTGCCCTCCTTAATCACCGTGAGGATGATTGGGCTAAATATGAGTATCCACCAAAGGCAGAGTTCCCTTGGCAGCCAGATGGTAAGGGTGGCTATAAGCTAGTAACTCCTACTTCTTCTGGTTCTGGTAATGGTGGTAGCTCTTCAGGAAATGGCGGCAGCTCATCTGGAAATGGTGGCGGCGGCAAGGGCGGCTCAGGTAAGAAATAACCCAGCCTTTTCTGGTTTCTTTTATTAACAAAAAAGCAGGCATATGATATGCCTGCTTTTTTCTTGCTAACCTTTTACGCGTGTAAAAAAGCGTGCTTTTCAGCAGAATGCTGATGTTACGCAGCGTGTGCACCGCCCTCAATCTCACCAGCGCAGTGTGGGCAGCGAGTTGCGCCTTCTTTAACCTCTTCAAGGCAGTGAGGGCAGTGTGGAGCCGCTGCTTCTTCAACAGTTTCCTCTGTATTTTTCTGTAGCTTGGATGCTTCTTTGAACTTGTTGAGAGCCTTAACCATGCAGAAGACAATGAATGCAATAATCAGGAAGTTGATGATTGCGCTGATGAATGCACCAAAGTCAATGCCGTTCTGAGTGCCAGGAACTGGGATGGAAAGGCCAGAAACCTCGGTGCCGCCACCAGAAACTAGCTTAATAAATGGATTAATGATGTCATTGACAAGAGAGGTAACAATAGCAGTAAATGCGCTGCCAATGATGATACCAATAGCCATGTCCATGACATTGCCCTGCTGGATAAACTCTTTGAACTCCTCAAAAAACTTTTTCATTTCATCCCTTTCGTTTAATTGGTAGAGGACAGATATTTCTACTCGCGTTTATGGCGTGCGCTTATGCGCTGGCCAGACCATAGATGTGAGAGTATTTGTCGGTCAGATACTTGGTGTAGTAGTGGACGTCAAAAGGCTCACCGCATGCACCCATGATGAGCTCCTTGGAGTCTTTTGCACGGCCCCAAGTCCAAATACGGCTGCCCAGCCACTCCCTAATAGGAGCAAGGTCTCCCGACGCGCAAACAGCATCAAAGTCCATACCCTCAGCGATCATGGCATGCTTGTACTGCGCGCCATAAGCGCTACCGAGTGCGTAGGTTGGGAAGTAACCAAACTCGCCCCATGACCAGTGAACATCCTGGAGAGCGCCCTCAGTGTTATTTGGAACAGTAACACCCAGGTACTGCTTGTACTTCTCGGCCCAAAGAGCTGGGACATCCTTTGCAGTAATCTCGCCAGAAAGGAGTGCCTGCTCCATTTCATAACGGATGAGAATGTGCAGAGGATAGGTGAGCTCGTCCGCCTCAGTGCGGATGAGACTTGGCTGTACTTTATTAGCTGCCGAGAAGAGCTGGAAGGCAGTGACGCGATTCAGCTGACCGGGGAAGTGCTTGCGCATAAGCTGAATCAGAGGCTCAGCAAATGCTTCAGAAAGGCCAACGTAGTTCTCAAAGAACCTGGACTGAGACTCGTGCATGCCCATAGAAGTGCCGGTGCTCAGAGAGGTAAAGCGGTACTCCCAGTTAATGCCCTGCTCGTAGAGGGCGTGACCGTTCTCATGCAGCATGGAATAGACATTGGAGAGAACGTTATTCTCGTAAGCGTGGCTGGCAACCATAACAAAGCCGATACCAGGGCCACCGGTGTAAGGGTGCTCAGTTTTGCCAAGCCAATAAGCGTCCTCGTCAAGACCCTGGAGCTTTACCAGGTCTTTTGCAAGGTCCCACTGACGGTTGACATCAAACTTACCCTCAAGAGGTTTGGTGCTTGGTTGGCGCTTAGAAGCCATGCAATCAGCAACTAGAGGAACTACCACTTCTTTAACGTTATTGAAGAAGGTGTTGTAGAACTCTCTGTTGGTACCGTGCTCAAAATCACTGAGTAAGAGATCATATGGGTCTTTGGAAGCATCGCGTGCCTGGCACATCTCTTTGCGAAGCTCAATTAAGTTATCCAGCTTTGGCGCAAAGAGTGACCAGTCATCACTGTTCTTTGCTTGCTCCCAGACCTCATTAGCCTCAGTGGTAAGACGAACAAAGTTGCTCTGAAGCTCAACAGGTACATCTACCAGCTGGCTTCTATCGCGACGAAGAATTTTAACTTGTGCGCGGTGAGTCTCATCAAGGAGAGCGCGGTTCTCGTGAAGTCTATCAAGCAGTGCGCCAACAGCAGGATCACAGAGGGTCTCCTGGACCTGCTCGCCAAGGATTGCCAGGGCTTCTCCGCGCTCTTCGGCAGCCTTTTTTGGATCAATGCATGGTCCAAAAGAGCCAATCTCATTAGCTGCGTAGTTGAGAGCAAAGAGCTTCTTCTCAAGTTCATCAAGTTTAGCGATATCATCGCGGGGATTTGAAAGCGCTGCGTTTAGTTCAACAGTGTTACTTGCGCTGTCCATAACAATCCTCTCTACAAGATTTATGTGTGACCAGTATGTTTACCGGTCATCCATAACCGTTTAGCAATTGCGTCATATTTTACCCTGTTATTTATTGATATTTGAGGGATACTTGAAAGACTACGCCCTAAAACAATAAGTACATCTTTTCGGCACAATTTTTATCCAGAGATGACTTGTAAGGAGTAAGAGTTCTATGGATGACAGCAGAATCTCGTTTGATGAGTGGAGCGATCTCTACGCAGAGCGTGTTCAAACTATGCGCAAGAGCGAAGTACGAGATTTATTTGCAGCGCTTTCTCGTCCTGGAGTCATTGCGTTATCTGGTGGTCTGCCGGATATTTCTTCGCTGCCACTTGATCAGGTTGCAGAGTGCGCTCGACGCTGCGTTGCTGTTGAGGGACTCAGGTCTCTCCAGTATGGCAACTCTGATGGCCGCATTGAGTGCAGAAGGACCATCTGCAAGATTTTAGCTGTTCAGGGTGTTAAGGCTGATCCTGACGAGATGATTTTGACTTCTGGTTCTCAGCAGGCGCTTGATTTCTTGGGCCGTGTCTTTCTTAACCCAGGGGACGATATTATCTGTGAGGGTCCCAGCTATCTTGGTGCGTTCCAGGCGTTTTCTGCGTATGAACCTACCGTTCATACTATTGATATGGATGAAGAGGGCATTAGGACAGATCTGCTTGAGGCCAAGCTTGAAGAGCTTGCCAGCAAGGGCAGAAAGCCTAAGTTTATCTACGTCATTCCTAACTTCAATAACCCTGCTGGCATTACCATGTCTATGCCAAGGCGTTTGCGTCTTCTTGAGCTGGCTCGCCAGTACAACATTCCTGTTGTCGAGGATGACCCCTATGGTCTTATCCGCTTTGAGGGAGAAGATTTAACACGCCTCAAAACACTTGATCCAAATGTCATTTATCTGGGAACTACCTCAAAGATTTTTGCTCCTGGTCTACGTTTGGCTTGGATGGTTGCACCCCGTCACTTCCTAGAGCGCATCAACCTTGCTAAGTCTGGCTCTGACCTGTGTACCAGCCCCTTTAACATGATTCTTGCCGAGCATTACTTCAATGAGGTTGATTGGCAGGCAGCACTTGAAGTGTCTAAGTCTCGCTATAAAGAGAGAAAAGACGCCATGCTGGCCGCGCTTGCGGAGTTCTTCCCCAAAGACGTTACCTGGACTAAGCCAGAGGGCGGTTTGTTCCTGTGGGTAACCTTCCCGCCTTACCTCAACACTGAGCAGTTGCTTCCTCGCGCAATTGAAGAGGGAGTTGCCTTTGTTCCAGGTGTTTATTGCTATCCTGACCAGCGTATTAGCTCAAGTATGCGTCTGTGCTACTCATTTGAGACGCCAGAGCGCATCCGCGAGGCAATTCGCAGACTGTCTTTGTGCGTCCAAGATCGCATGGCACTGTATCGCGCATTCCTAGAGGCAGGTGCTCTACCTGAGTCTTCTCATTCTGAATCTCAATCTTCTGCAAGGGAGTGTTAAGTATGGCTACAAAAGTTGCTGTCATTATGGGTGGAGCCTCATTTGAGAGGAACTTCTCGCTCAAAAGTGGAGCTCTTGTCTCTGAGGCTTTAGAGAAGCGTGGTTATGAGGTATTACCACTTGATGCTGACGCACACCTGGTAGATACCCTTCGTGCCGAGAAGCCCGATGTTGCGTTTGTGTGCCTTCACGGCGCGGGCGGAGAAGATGGTGCAGTACCTGCGCTTTTGGAGTTCCTCAAGATTCCGTATGTGGGCTCAAGGCCTGCATCTTGTAGGGCAGCCTGGAACAAAGCTGACATGCCGTTTATTGTGCGCCAGGCCTGGTCAAAGGAGGAGTCCGAGGTCATCTGGCCTCCTCAGATTGTGCTGACTGCCAGTGCGTTTAAAGATCTTGGTGCGGCAGCTGCTCTAGATCTAGTTCCCGAGCGCCTTGGTGGCGGCGTTGGCTTCCCTCTAGCAGTCAAGCCCGTTCATGGCGGCTCTGCTATGGGCCTTTCTAAGGTTGACAGTGCTGACCAGCTTGGACCAGCACTTCTCGGCGCACTTGGTTTTGACGACTCCGTCATTATCCAGCAGTGGGTTGATGGCGTTGAAGTAAGCGTTACCGTGCTCTCTGACGCAGATGGCGAGAAAACCCTGCCACCAGTAGAAATTTCAGTGACCAAGGGTATTTACGACACGGATGCTCGTCTTGATCCAGAGCGTATTCAACACTTCTGTCCAGTTCGTCCTGAGTCTTTGGCAGCACTTGGCGCAGATCCAGCTGCTGCTCGTGAGGCTCTTGAGCGTGCAGCTCTTGAGGTGTACACCGCTTATGGCTGCAGAGATCTTGCTCGTATTGATTTTATTTGGGATGGACATCACGTTATGGTCATGGGTCTGAAGACATTCCCAGGACTCACTGAGACCTCCCTTGTTCCAATGGCTATTGAGGCTGCAGGATACGCTGTTGAAGACGTTCTTGCGCAACTTGTTGAGGGTGCGCTTAAGCGCGGTAACTAGGGGGTTTTATGGAATACGTATTGGGCATTGATGTTGGTGGCACCACCATCAAGCTGGGACTCTTCTCTGCAGAGGGAGAGCTACTTTCTGAGCAGAAGGTCAAGACACCCGCACTTGATAACGAGGGCGGTTATCAGACGGTAACCGATGCTATTAAGCTGATTGTTCATGGCCAAAAAGCAAGCCGCAACGATGTTATTGCGTGTGGTTTGGATATTCCAGGTCCTGTTGCAGATGATGGAACCGTTGGTCTTCTCGCCAATGTAGATATTGATCCTGAAGGATTGGTGCAGGCAATTACTATGTGCCTGCCAAACGCAACCATCGCGTTTGTCAACGATGCTAACGCCGCAGCTTTGGGCGAGGCGTGGGCTGGCGTTGCCGTTGGCGTGCCGTCGTTTGTGCTGATTGCGCTGGGTACCGGTGTTGGTGCAGGTGTTGTTGTAGACGGCAAGCTTGCTGCAGGTGCTTTTGGCGCGGGCGGTGAGATTGGTCACATCATTGTTGAGCCAGAAGAGACGCTGACCTGCGGTTGCGGTCGTCATGGTTGCCTGGAGCAGTATGCTTCTGCTAAGGGTGTTGTCCGCCTGTACCTGGAGGAATGCGTTTCTCGAGGTGTTGTTCCTGTGAGCGTTGAGCACGAGACTGATACGGTGTCCGTGTTTAGAGCTCATGCTCAAGGCGATGAGTGCGCAACCCTTGCTATCCACAAGATGTGTCACTACCTGGGTCTTGCTATGGCGCAGGTTTCGTGCGTGGTTGATCCTGCCATGTTCTTGATTGGAGGCGGTGTTGCGGGCTCGTTTGCAACGTTTGCTACCGAGCTTCGCGAGTGTTTTGAGCAGTACGCTCTACCGGTAAGCAAGGGCGCTCGTATTGAGGCCGCTAGCTTGGGCAATCAGGCTGCAATGTATGGTTGCGCATACGAGGCGCTGCGCCTGAGGCAAGAGCGTTTTGGCAAGGAGAGCGCTGAGTAGAAACAAGTTTCTGGCGCATGATCTTCTCGCCTGGAAAAGGGTACGTACGTGAGGGCTCTTGGCGAGAAAAACATCAAAGTTTTTGTCATAAACGCTGTACTAAATGAAAGTACGTTCAATAACATAATTTTCTGATTACAATTTATGTAAAAACGTAGTTGTCAAAGCTGCTCAGTGCTAACATTGAGCAGCTTTTTTGGTTGTGTTTGGAACAATTCCGAGCACTAGGATGAAAGGGGAGTGCTGTGGCTGACGAGTCAAAGTATGACATCGTTGCTGCTACTGGTTGCCCAACCGGTATTGCGCACACCTTTATGGCTAAGGAGGCCCTTGAGAAGGCCGCCGCAGCTAAAGGTCTTACCATTAAGGTTGAGACGCACGGCCAGGTCGGTGTAGAGAACGAGCTCACCGCAGCTGAAATCAGGAACGCCAAGGCAGTAGTTGTTGCTGCCGATAAGGACGTTCAGGCTGAGCGTTTTGCCGGAAAACCAATGGTAAATGTTGGTGTTACTGCAGCTATTAAGGATGCAGAGGGTCTTATCAACCGTGCTCTTGTTGCTCAGCCTGAAGGCGAGCTTGCAGAGGCAGACGACGCTCCAGTCTCGAGCACCATTGAGAAGGAGTCTGTAGGCCACATCATCTACAAGCACCTCATGAACGGCGTCAGCCACATGCTGGTCTTTGTTGTTGCTGGTGGTGTTCTGACTGCTGTTTCATTCCTCTGGGGTATTACTTCCTTCAGCTCCACTGCACCTGACTACAACAGCTTTGCTGCCATGCTCAAGATCATCGGCGGCATTGCAATGGGCCTTATGGTTCCAGTTCTTTCTGCTTACATTGCAGAGTCTATCGGCAAGCGTCCTGCTCTTGTTCCTGGCTTTGTTGCAGGTATGATTGCTATTCAGGGCCTTCCAATCAACCCTAACACTGGCATGATTGATGCTGGTGGCGCTGGTGTTGGTTTTGGCTTCTTGGGCGGTATTGTTGGCGGCTTCCTTGCTGGTTATGTCATCGTTGGTCTTGAGAAGCTCCTTGCAGGTCTTCCAAAGAACCTTGATGGCCTGAAGGCAATCTTCCTGTACCCACTGCTTTCCACCACCATTGTTGGCCTGGTTATGCTGGGTATTTCTGGTCCTATGGCAGCAATCAACACCGGCATGATGAACTTCCTGCGCGGCCTTTCTGCTTCTGGTCCAATTGTCCTTGGTCTTGCAATTGGTTGCATGTGCGCATTTGACATGGGCGGCCCAGTCAACAAGGCAGCTTACGTCACCGGTACTGCTCTTCTGACCGAGGCTCTTGCTGCTGGTGTTGGTACTCCAACCTATGAGTTTGGTACCAACTTCATGGCTGCAGTTTCTGCCGCTTGTATTGTTCCTCCACTGATCACCACCTTTGCTGTTGTCGTTGGTAAGAAGTACTTCACCAAGTCCGACTTCAACGCTGGTCTGGTCAACTTCATTCTTGGCTGCACCCACATTACCGAGGGCGCTATTCCATTCATGACCAAGAACATTTGGCCTGTTATGCCTATCATGATGATCGGTTCTTCCATCGGCTCCATCCTGACGCTGCTCTTTGGTGTCCACGACCCAGCACCTCACGGTGGTTTCCTGGTTCTTCCCGTTGTCGATGGCGGCCTCAAGTGGGTTCTCGCCATTCTCATTGGCGCTGTTGTTGGTGGTATTCTCTTTGTTGCTTTCAAGGCATACGAGTACCGCAAGAACGGCAACCAGATTGTCGAGGGCTAAGCGTTACGCTTAGCGCACTCTAAGCAAATGCCAAGGATTCATCTTATGACCAGGTACGCGCTTAGATAATCGCGATAAAATATGGACTCGGCGATTTCGTCGGGTCCATTTTTGTTCCAGAGGGAGCTTTGATGATTTACACACTTACCACTAATCCTGCAATCGACATGAACGTCAATTCGGGAGTTCCTTCTTATACGCACGTCAACCGCACAACCGATGCCGTTTATACGCCAAATGGCAAGGGTTTGAACGTCTCGTTTACGCTTGCTCACTACGGTGTCGAGTCCACTATCCTGGGCTTTTTTGGCGGCTTCTCGGGCAACTATATTGTTGAAGAGGCATCTAAGATTTGCCCGGTCAAGCCTGTGTGGATTGACGGTATTACCCGCGTAAACATTTTTGTTACCACGCCAGAAGGCGAGCTCAAGTTCCCTAATGCAGGCGCTCCTGTTATTCGCTCCAAGCAAGACGAGATGCTTGAGCTGCTGCGCACTGCGCCCGACCTAGACGTGCTGGTGGTCTCCGGCTCGCTTTCTCCTGAGATGGATCCAACCTTCTACGACGAGCTTTTTGATCTGTGTCATGAGCGCGGCGCTGAGCTGGTCCTGGACATCTCACATAAACACCTTGCAGAACTTGTCGAGAAAAAACCACTGCTCATCAAGCCAAACGACGAAGAAGTGGCAGAGATCTTTGGTGTCGACGTCCATAACGAGGCCGACGTTCTTCTCGCCCTCCACAAGATTCACGAACGCGGAGCAAAGAACATCCTGCTCACGCTTGGCGGCGAGGGTGCGTACTTCTTCAACGGCGAGCATGTCTGGCACGCAAATGCTGCGCAGGTAGAGGTGCTTTCGACGGCGTGTGCAGGTGATTCGACGCTGGCAAGCTTCATGTCGGTTTGGCTTGAGGATCCGTCGGCTGTCGAGAAGGCTCTGACGCGCGCGATGGCTACCGGCGGAAACGTTGCGATGAGCGCTGGCTTGGGCGACTTTGCGCTGGTCGAGAAGATCGCGGAGTCCATTCACGTTGAGTTGGTGGAGTAGGAGCGGACGTGTTGCGCGTGGAGGTGTGCGATGGTGCGCGGACTTGCGTGGAGGTGCGCAGGCTTACGAGCTCACGGGTTTCTCGGCGTATGGCGTGCGTAAGTCTCCATATCTGCAAAATAAGTCTTTTCTCGCTTCTTGATTTCGTGTAACGTATAAGGGCTAATGTGATAATTAGGTTTTCAAACCTCTAAAGAAGGAGAGTGCAATGTCCGGACACTCTAAGTGGGCCACAACCAAGCACAAGAAAGCAGCTATCGACGCTAAGCGTTCTTCGCTGTTCTCTAAGCTTTCCCGCAACATTACTGTTGCTGCAAAGATGGGTGGCGACCCAAATCCGGACAACAACGCTAGCTTGTCTGCCGCTGTTGCCCGTGCTCGCATGGTTTCCATGCCTAACGCAAAGATTCAGGCCGCTATCGATAAGGCATTTGGCGCTGGTGCTGATGCTGCCATTTACGAGGAGATCGTTTATGAGGGATACGGTCCTGCAGGTGTCGCAGTTTACGTTGACTGCCTGACTGACAACAAGAACCGCACCGCAGCAGACGTTCGTTCCGCATTTACCCACTCCGGCGGCAACCTTGGTACCGCAGGTTCCGTTGCGTTCCAGTTTGAGCGCAAGGGCTCCATCGCAGTTGACAAGATTATTGTCTCCGAGGAGAAGAAGGTTGCTGACCGCGAGAACGCTGTCGACGAGGACGAGTTCATGATGGCAGTTGCCGAGGCTGGCGGAAACGATTACGAGGACGCTGGCGATCAGTGGATTGTTTGGACTGCATACGACAAGATGCAGGATGTCCAGAAGGGCCTCGAGGCTCAGGGCATTGAGGTCAAGGGTTCCGAGCTTACTATGGTTCCAACCACTCCAACTGACGTCTCTGTTTCTGATGCAAAGAAGGTTCAGCGTCTTATCGATAAGCTCGACGAGCTCGACGACGTTCAGAACGTCTACAGCACCATGAACATCACCGACGAGATTGCTGCTGCTCTCGAGGAGGAGTAAGCTCTCTGCTCCACGCCACGCGACGAGCGCGATGCACGCGACGAGTGCGCCGAGCGCGATGCACGCGACGATGCGCGACGAGCGCAAAATCGCGATCAGCGACAAAACTGCACTTCAAAGCCCTGCCAGTTGGCGGGGCTTTTTATTTGGATAGCGTTGATGCTGTCAGAACACACCTATGTCAGATAATCTACACGTTTTTAGAAGCCCGAACACACCTATGTCAGATAATCTGTATATACAGAGCCTAAAACATAACTTACAGCTCTAAAAAACACAGCAAATGACGATATTTTGAGAAAAATAGGACTTTTGAGGGTCAATTTTGCAGAATAAGTGACTTTGCTGTGTTTTCAAAACGCCAAAAATAGGCCTCTAAAAAACTTATGCATTCAGATGAATTCACCCTCATGAATATTCATGAGGGTGAATATTTTCGTATCATGGTAGTTCAAATTTTGATGTTTTCTTTGCTGGTCGAGAGAACCGATGGACTACAGCAGCGGAAACATTCGATTGAAGCTGAATCTCGTCGTCCAACGCACGTAGCCGTAGTAGTTCTACAGGCTAACGCGGACAACCTTACGAACGCCGGCAGCTTCGAGGGCTGCTACCTGCGAAATCGATGCGGATTCGTCTGTCATAAGCACGTCGATATCAGCAGGTAATCCATATTGGAAGCTGGAGTTAACGCCCAGCTTGCTTGCATCGGCCAAGACAATGTGCTGCTCAGAGTGCTTAAGCATCAGCGAGTTCACGCGCATCTCGTTTGAAACCAGCGTGGTAAGGCCACGCTCAGCGGAAATTCCCGAGCATCCCAAGATGCACTTCGCGGCGCGAATCTGGTTGATTGAAGCAAGTGCAAAATCGCCGGTCAGTGACTTCTTGGCTGGTCGAACTTCTCCACCCGTGACTAAAACGGTCATCGATGGGGGATAGTCAGCGGCCAGAACGCTACCGTTATTGGTAACAACCGTGATGTTCTTGGCGGTGATGAATTCCAGGACTTTTATAGCAGTTGAGCTGGTGTTAATGAAGACCGTGTCGCCATCTTTAATCAGTTTGGCGGCGGCCTGGGCAAGCTTGAACTTTGTGGTTACCTGGTTAGAGCTGAGTCCTGTCGAGAGTGGGTCAAGAAGCGTGGCCATGCCATAGCTTCGAGAAATGAGGCCTTGAGCTTCGAGTTCGTCAAGATCGCGGCGGATGGTAAGCGAAGAAACTTCAAATCTATCGGCAAGATCGCTGACGGAAACCTGGCGATATTGTTCAAGAAGGCTCATGATCGAGCTTCTGCGTGATGCTACGAATGAACGACTTGTGGCCATGAATCCCCCAATAGAACTCAACTGCTGATAGACCTGTAGAATTACATTTAACTAATTCAGTTCTGTGAAAAACATCGTACAAATTGACAGCACCTTTTGAATGGTTCTTGAACAATTGTGTAGATGTTTTTCAGTAGATCCGATTGTATCTTACCCTATTCGATGAACGTTTTGAATACTTAAACGGATATTATTTAACGGTCAACGGTTTTTATGACGTAAATCTCTAAAGTGAGCATAGATAAGTATTGCTAAACTCCTAACTTTGGCTATACTAACATTATCGATTCGATTGGTAAAACGTTCCAAACGTTCAACAAATAGGGAAATTTGTTATACGGCAAGTCAAATGTCATATAAATTATTTATCTAATTGTTGAAGCGTTCATAAGATTCAAGTTTTTGTCGTTAAGCGATGTATTCTTGTGTGGTCTTGCTATAGTCCAACACAAGGAAAGATTCACAGTAGTCTACTGGAGAGGAGTGAATCGCATGCTACTTCGCGATATCTACGAGCAGAATCACTATGCTTTCGTGAAGACCCCCATGACTTGGGAAGAGTCTATTAGAGAGTGCTGCAAACCACTGGAGGCTGACGGAACAGTCAATTCAGAGTATGCAGACGACATTATTGAGTGCGTAAAGAAGTTTGGTCCCTACATTGTCATCGTTCCAAACGTCGCAATGCCACACTCCACTGCTCGCATTGGCTCTAATGGAAAGACTGCTATTGGCTTTATGCATTCTGATGTTCCTGTTAACTTCGAGGATGGCGACGATGAGAAGCAGGTTAAGACTTTCTTCACTCTGAGCGCTACTGATCAGGATGCTCACCTCAAGAATATGCAGATGCTCGTTCAGGTTCTTATGAATGGAGAGGTCCTTGAGCGTCTGAAGAATATTCAATCTCCAGAAGAGCTTTTGGAGATCGACGAGCTTATCTCCGAGTAAACACGCCCGTTTGGGCACGTAATTGAGGATTTCCTTTTGTAGTGTGGGCTGCAGAAGGTACGTATGTAGGACCCTTTGAAAGGGGTATCAATGGATATTGTTCTTGGTATTTGGAAATGGTTTGCGAGCAACTTCTTGACTCAGCCAGCCTATTTCATCGGTTTGATTGTTGCTATCGGCTACATTCTTCTTAAGAAGAAGTGGTACGACGTACTCGCTGGCTTCCTTAAGGCAGTCATTGGTTATCAGATCCTCCTGGTTGGTTCCGGCGGCCTGGTAACTGCATTCCGTCCAGTTCTTGTTGGACTTCAGGCTCGCTTCAACCTTTCTGCAATGGTCATTGACCCATACTTTGGCCAGAACGCAGTACAGGCAGGCATGGAGGCAGCTGACGCTCCTGCATTTATCGCAGGTCGTTCCTTCTCCTCCGTTATGCTTCTTCTGCTCTTCGCTTTCATTCTGAATATTGTTCTGGTTGCTTTTAAGAGGCAGACTAAGCTTCGCGCAATCTTTACTACTGGTCACGTCCAGGTTCAGCAGGCAGCAACTGCATTTTGGCTTATCCTCTTCTGCTTCCCACAGCTTAACGACGTTACCATCCTTGCAGTTATGACCGTTCTCCTTGGCCTTTACTGGGCAGTTGGTTCCAACCTTTGTATTGGACCTACCCAGGACCTCACTGATGGCGCTGGCCTTACCATTGCTCACCAGCAGATGTTTGGTGTTTACTGCGCATCCAAGGCTTCCGAGTGGCTCGCCAAGCACTCCAAGAAGGAGTCTAAGCGCATTGAGGACATCGAGCTTCCAGGCTTCCTTAAGATCTTCAACGAGAACCTCGTTGCAACTGCAATTCTCATGACAGCATTCTTTGGTGTCATCCTTGCTGTTCTTGGCCAGGACTTCCTGCTTGAGAACAAGTTCATGAAGCCAGGTCAGGATTTCTTCTTCTACATCATGACCACTTCCTTCCAGTTTGCTGTTTACCTCTCCATCCTGCAGCTTGGTGTTCGTACCTTTGTTACTGAGCTCACCAACTCCTTCCAGGGTATTTCTAACAAGCTCCTCAAGGGTTCCGTCCCAGGCGTTGACTGCGCTGTTACCTACGGCTTTGGTTCTCCAAACGCAGTTACCCTTGGCTTCCTCATGGGTGCAGCTGGCCAGTTCCTGGCAATCGCAGCTCTGCTGCTTCTGAAGTCCCCAGTTATTGTTATCGCAGGCTTTGTCCCACTGTTCTTCGATAACGCTACTATCGGCGTTTACGCAAACAACAAGGGTGGCCTCCGTGCAGTTCTTATCATGCCTTTCATCTCTGGCCTTCTCCAGGTCTTCGGTTCAGCTCTTATCGCTGGCTGGGTTGGCATGGCTGCATACGGTGGATACCTTGGCATGTGGGACTGGGCAGTTGTCTGGCCAATCATGACCGGCTTCATGAAGTTCCTGTCCTACGCAGGCCTCGCAATTGTTGTTATTGCTCTTATTGCAATCCCACAGCTCCAGTACCGTGCAAACAAAGACACGTACTTCATGGAGGTTGAGGATTACCAGAAGTGCAAGGAAATCCGTGCACAGAAGGCCGCCGCAGCTAGTGCGGAAAGCAAGTAGCCCTCTTTCTTCCTACCCTGAGCAGACCCCCATCTGCTCAGGGTTATTAGTAATACTCGGCACATTGTTTGATGCAGTATTTGCTTTAAATGCGAGCGTTGTAGCGCCCAAATGGGTACAAACACAATGTGTCCGTAATCAGTTTGTTTGATCGAAGGAGTCAACATGAACGCAAAGATTTTGGTCGCATGTGCAAACGGCGCAGGTACCTCCCTGATGATGAAGATGACCGCTGAGCGCGTCACTCAGAAGCTCAACATGGGCGTCGATAAGATCCACCACTGCGCACTTTCTGAGGGCGTAAGCTCTGCTCGTCAGTATGACATTGTTTTTGCACCTCTTAACTTCCTGAACATGTATGAGGATGCTGCTAAGGCCGGCGTTACTGTCATTGGTCTGCGCAACGTTCTTTCTGACGCAGAGATGGAAGAGAAGCTCAAGGAAACCGGCGCTGCAGAGAAGTATTCCGCATAGTTTAGGTTTCTAAAGAATCGAGCGTTTTAATGACTTTTGAAAAGAAAATTCTTGCCGAGATGCCTAAGTGCTATGCACTTGGCATGTTTGAGGGAGAAGACACACCAAGCTTTTTAGCTGCTGTCGAGAAGGACGGTCCAATCCGTCGCTTTACGCTTGATGGTGAGCCTCTGGAGACTGTTGCTCCAGGCCCTGGCGGCGTCATGACCATTACACAGGTCCCTGGCAGGAAAGATCAGTTCCTCGCAACTCGCAAGTTCTTCTCGCCAAACTTTGGCGGAGACGACGCGGCAATTGCATCCTATACCAAGCAGGCAGACGGTTCTTGGTCTGAGCAGATTCTCTGCGATCTCCCTTATGTTCACCGTTTTGGCATCTTGAAGGCTGCTGACGGTCAGCCTTGGGTTCTTGCTTGCTCTATCAAGGGTGGAGCTGAGACCGGCGTCAAGGATGATTGGCGCACTCCAGGTGCTGTTTGGGCCGCTCCTTTGAGCGATAACCTTGAGCAGTACACGGCAGACAACCAGCTTAAGCTGACGTGTGTTGCTAATTATCAGGTTCAGAACCACGGTTTCTGGACCGCGCCTGATAAATCGTATGCTTTGATCTCAACCGCTGCAGGCGTGTTTAGATATGTGCCACCAACCACCCCTCAAGGTGCTTGGGATGTCACCTGCCTTCTGGTCCAGCCAACAAGCGATATTGTTGCTACAGACTTTGACGGCGACGGCAAGCTGGAGATCCTTACCTTCTCCAAGTTCCACGGTGACACGCTGGCAATTTGGCACGAAGGCCAGACTCGCGATCGCTACGAGCAGGTTTGGTGCGACCCACAGAAGCGCAGCTTCCTTCACGCGCTTTGGGCAGCAGACCTTAATGGCGAGAAGTGCGCAGTCATTGGCAACCGTAAAGATGGTCGCGATTTGTTGCTTGTTAGATACGTTGACGGTGAGTACACCGTAGACGTTATCGACCACGACCTCGGACCAGCAAACTGCATGGTGTATAGGCATGACGGCAGCGATTACATTGTTGCTGCATATCGTGAGACAGACCAGCTGGCTCTCTACAAAGTAGTGGAGTAGGGCTGCGTTTTGTAGTGAGCGCTCAGGATGAGCTTCTGAGCATGCAGGCAAAGTCCTGAGCACCGCTCAATTTACCTGTGTATACATCAAAGTACTAGTCCTCTGTTTTATAGAAAGGAGCGCGTAATGGCAGATTTGAAAGACGTCACACGCGACAGTTGGATTATGAGCACCTTCCCTGAGTGGGGAACTTGGCTCAACGAAGAGATTGACAATGCCGTAGTAGAGCCAGGTCAGGTTGAGATGTGGTGGCTCGGCTGCGTTGGTATTTGGTTTAAGACTCCTGGTGGAGCAAACGTTGCTGTTGACTTCTGGGCAGGTAACGGTAAGCGCACCCACGGTGACGGCCTCATGAAGCCTGGTCACCAGATGGCAAACATGGCTGGCGTTCGTAAGATGCAGCCAAACCTTCGCAACGTCCCCTTTGTTATTGATCCATTTGCTATCAAGAACCTTGACGCAGTTGTAGTAACTCACATTCACCAGGACCACATGTCCAAGGAGCTTGCAGCTCACGTTGTTAACAACAACATGACTACTACTGACGAGAATGGCAATGAGATCCCAGTTCCCTTTATTGGTCCTAAGGATGCAGTTGACATTTGGGTTGGCTGGGGCGTTCCACGCGAGCAGTGCATTGTTGTTAAGCCTGGCGATCGCATCAAGGTCAAGGACATGGAGATCGTTGCATACGATTCCTTTGACCGCACCATCATCGTCACCACTACTGATACTTCTGAGAATCGCCCAGACCTCTGGGGCAAGTGCCCAATGGACATGGACGAGAAGGCAGTTAACTACCTCTTTGTCACCCCTGGTGGAAACATCTATCACTCCGGCGACTCTCACTACTCCATTTACTTTGCTAAGCACGGCAAAGACATCGCTCAGGAGTTCGGCGGCGTAGATGTCTGCTTTGGCGCTTTTGGCTGCAACCCAATTGGTATCCAGGACAAGATGGAAGCAACCGATATGCTCCGCATGGCTGAGGCTCTTCAGTCCAAGGTTGTTATCCCAATTCATCACGATGTTTGGACTAACTTCCAGGCAGACGTCCAGGAGATCAAGGTTCTTTGGGAGATGCGTAAGGACCGTCTTGACTACAAGTTCCACCCATTCTTCTGGGAGGTCGGCGGCCACTACACCTATCCACAGGATAAGGATCGCTTTGCTTACCATCACGACCGTGGCTTCCATGATTGCTTCGATCACGAGCCAAACGTCCCATTCCGTAGCGTTCTCTAAGGAGCAGTCTCTATGATGCTTAAAGAGCTTCGTGATGAAGTGTATGAAGCAAACATGGACCTGCCAAAACATGGCCTGGTAGTTTTTACCTGGGGTAATGCTTCTGGACTTGACCGTGAGCGTGGTCTGTTTGTTATTAAGCCATCGGGCGTCTCCTATGAGGAGCTCAGCCCAGAGAATCTGGTCATCTGCGACTTGGACGGCAATGTTGTTGAAGGCGAGATGAACCCATCTTCCGATACTCCAACTCATGCATGCTTGTATCGTGCATGGGGCGATAAGATCGGCGGAATTGTTCACACTCACTCAACCCACGCTGTTTCTTGGGCACAGGCAGGACGCTCTATTCCTTGCTATGGCACCACACACGCAGATTATTTCTACGGAGATATTCCTTGCGTGCGCAGCCTTACCAAGGACGAGGTAGAAAGCGCCTATGAGCTTGAGACTGGAAACGTTATTGTTGAGGGCTTTGCTAACTTGGACCCAATTGCGGTTCCAGGAACGCTCCTTCACAACCACGGTCCTTTCTCTTGGGGTAAAGACGCAATGGCTGCTGTGTATCACGCAGTAGTTATCGAGGAGGTTGCTAAGATGGCAACACTCACCGAGCTCAATAACCCTAAGGTTCAGGAGGCACCACAGTACCTTCAGGACAAGCACTACATGCGCAAGCATGGTCCAAATGCCTACTACGGACAGGGTAATCACTAAAGCCTGTTCAGTGAGTAGAATCTGTTTCAGTCAGGCGGTCTTGTATAAGGCCGCCTGTTTTTAAAAGGAGAAGATATGTCCAAGTATCAGCTAGGACTTTACGAGAAGGCCACTCCAACTGATCTTTCTTGGGAAGAACGCCTCAGCGTAGCAGGAGAGTCTGGCTTTGATTATGTTGAGATTTCCGTTGATGAGTCTGACGCTCGTCTTTCTCGCCTTGAGTGGACTGGTGAAGAGCGTGCGGCAGTCCGTCAGGCAATGGTAAACTCTGGCGTTCGCCTGGGCTCTATGTGCCTTTCTGGTCACCGTAAGTATCCTTTTGGTTCTCGCGATCAGGCTACTCGTGAGCGTGGCCTTGAGATTATGCAGAAGGCGCTTGACCTTGCAGGTGACCTGGGACTTCATACCATCCAACTTGCTGGCTATGACGTGTACTACGAGGACGGCGCAGAGGATACGCGTAAGTACTTTGAGGAGAACCTAGCAAAGGCTGTAGAAATGGCTGCTCAGGCGGGCATTGTTATGGGTTTTGAGACCATGGAGACTCCTTTTATGGATACAGTCGAGAAGGCCATGCACTACGTAAACCTTATCAACAGCCCTTACCTTGGTGTGTATCCCGACGCTGGTAACCTTACCAATGCATCGTTTATTTACGGCAACACCGTTGCTGATGATGTTGCTCTTGGTGCAGGCCATATCTTTGCAGCTCACCTCAAGGAGACTGTTGCTGGTGCGTATCGCGAGATTCCATTCTCTACCGGCACCACTGACTACGAGGGAGCTCTGTCGCAGCTTGTTCCTCAGGGTGTCAGGCGCTTTGTTGCAGAGATGTGGTACACCGGCAACGAGAACTGGAAAGAAGATCTTGTCTTTGCTTCCACCTACGTTCGCAGCAAAATTGATAAGGCGTTTGAGGGTTAAACGGCCTTTTTGCACTTGTTTTGGGTTTCTCGCCACAGACGGTACATAAGAATCTGTACAATGTGGATGAGCTCTTTCTTAGTACGACGTACGTTTCCAAACTCGTTTAGGTTTGTACAGGAAAGGATTACACATGAAGTTCTTTATTGACACGGCAGATATCGATGAGATTTCTGAGGCTTTGAGCTGGGGCTGTTTAGCAGGTGTTACTACCAACCCATCGCTGTATGCAAAGATTGGCGGAAAGCTAGCCGACTTTGAGTCTCATATGGTTAAGATTGCTCAGCTTTGCGAGGGACTTCCTGTATCTGCTGAGTCAACAGCAACAACAACTGAGGGCATGATTGAAGAAGGCCGTCACCTGGCTTCTCTTGCTCCAAATATTGTTGTTAAGCTTCCTATCTGCGCAGAGAGTCTTGCTGCTACCCATCAGCTTGCTTCTGAGGGAATTCGCGTCAACATGACGCTGATTTTCTCGGCACCTCAGGCTCTTCTTGCGGCAAATGCTGGCGCCCGTTATATTTCTCCATTTGTTGGTCGCTTTGATGACATCGGCGAGGACGGCATTGAGCAGCTGGGAACCGTTGTTTCTTGCATTGAGAACTATGCATGGGATAAAAATGTTGATCACACCGTAGAGATTATTACGGCTTCTGTCCGTACGCCAAACCACGTAACACAGGCAGCTCTGCTTGGTGCTGACATTGCAACCGTTCCATTTGGTGCTCTAAAGAAGTGCCTGAAGCACCCTCTGACCGACGCCGGTCTTAAGTCTTTTGAGGCAGACTGGGAAAAGGTTAAGGCTCAGCAATAAATAGTGATTGTGGTACGCCCAGCTTAGGTTGGGCGTACTTGTTTTGAGAGGATGAGAATGGGAACAACTGCATTACCCGAGCGCAACCTCACTGATGATGAGCTCAAGCTTGCAGCTAATACGTTGAGACGCGATGTCATTGACATGCTCGAGAAAAGCAAGTCAGGTCATCCCGGCGGCTCACTGAGTGCGGCAGATATTGTGGCCACATTGTTCTTCTCGGGAGTGATGAAGTACAACCACAACAACCCAGAGGATCATACCGAGGATAGGTTCTTCCTGTCCAAAGGTCACGTGGCTCCTGTGCTGTATGCTGCGTACCACCTGCTTGATTGGCTTCACGACGAGGATATGGTTACCCTCCGTCAGCTTGGCAGTCGCCTGCAGGGTCACCCAGATTGCCACGCATGTCCTGGCATTGAAGTTTGCTCCGGCTCTCTTGGTCAGGGTCTCTCGGTAGCTGCAGGATGCGCTCTAGGCCTGTCTATGGACGCTCTGGCAAGCGGCGAGCGCGCCAAGAAGGTATTTGTCCTTCTGGGCGACGGTGAGCTGCAGGAGGGCTCTAACTGGGAGGCATGCATGTTTGCTGCTCACCAGAAGCTGGATAACCTCATTGCCATTGTGGACCTTAACAACTTACAGATTGATGGTCACGTAACCGACGTGTGCTCTCTTGGCGATATTGACGAGAAGTTCCGTTCCTTTGGCTGGAACGTGCTGCGCGTTAACGGTCACGAGGTCACCGAGGTGCGCCAGGCTCTTCTCGCCGCACGAGATGGTCGCGAGGCAGGAAACACCGCACCTACCGTGATTATTTGCCAGACCATCAAGGGCAAGGGCGTCTCGTTTATGGAGGACAAGGCTTCCTGGCACGGAAACGCTCCTTCAGCCGAGCAGGCCGACCTTGCGCGAGAAGAACTTGATGCTGCAAGAGAGCTTCTTTTGATTGATCTTCAGGGTGAAGGTAAGGAGGTTGCCAATGTCTAGAGCAACTCGTGAGGCATATGGTCAGACTCTTGTTGAGCTGGTAAACGAGGGTCACGATATTGTGGCCGTTGACGCAGACCTTGCCGGCTCCACTAAACTTGCCGACCTCCAGAAGGCCTTCCCACAGCGCATGGTTGACGTGGGAATTGCTGAGCAGAACATGGTAGGCGTTGCGTCAGGTCTGGCACTTACGGGACGCACCGTGTTTACCGGCTCGTTTGCCGTGTTTGCAACCGGTCGCGCTTACGATCAGATTAGAAACACCGTCTGCGACTCCGGCCTCAACGTGAAGATTTGCCCTACGCACGCAGGCATTACCGTAGGAGAGGACGGCGCCACTCACCAGTCCCTTGAGGACATTGGCATGATGCGCGCCCTGCCTCAGATGCGCGTGCTTGTTCCTGCAGATTACAACGCTACCAAGGCAGCGCTCAGGCTTGCTGCCGAGGCCGATGGCCCCTTCTACGTGCGTATGGGTCGCCACAAGGTTGCCGACATCTACGACGAGTCCTTCAAGGGCGGCCTGCCTTTTGCAAACGTTTTGCGTGAAGGCACTGACGTTACCATCGCTGCCTGCGGTGTTGAGGTTGCTCAGGCACTTGCAGCCGCAGATTTGCTGGCAGAGGAGAAGATTTCTGCCGAGGTTATTGACGTGTTCTCCATCAAGCCTTTGGACGAAGAAGTTATTTTGGCATCTGCCGAGAAGACCCGTCATGTGGTAACCGTTGAGGAGCACAACGTGGCAACAGGCCTTGGAGCTGCAGTTGCCGAGCTTCTGGCCGAGCAGCTGCCCACGCCCATGCGCTTTGCTGGCATGCGTACCTTTGGCACCTCCGCTTCTGGCGACGTGCTGCTTTCGCACTTTGGCCTGGACGCTGAGGGCATTGCCGCTCGCGTCAGGGAGTTTTTGCTCTCGTAGCCTTTGTCATATTTTGATGGTGCAAGCGATTAAAGACGGGATGAAATTTGAAAGGAAACTCTTTAGGAGAGACTATTTATTCTCTTCGTCATAGTAAGGGATTGACGCAGGAGCAGCTTGCAGAGGGTATTTGCTCCCCGGTTTCTCTTTCAAGAATTGAAAATGGCCGCCAGATGCCCTCCAAGGTAATTCTCGACGCATTGTTGAGCAGACTTGGGGCGAGTACCTATCAACTTTGTGACGTTTTTTATCAAAGTGATTGCCAACGTAGCTTTAATGAGATTACAAGACGAGCAAGTCTGCTTATAGAAGCAGGTAAAATCCAACAAGGCCTATCCTTGCTGGAGGGCTTGAGTGAAAATGATGCATCTCATGCATTGGAGCGGCAGTCAGTTTTACTTATACAGGCAGCCGCACAACTCAAGCAGAACAAGAATCCTGAAGATTCATACGTCAAGTTACGTGAGGCTTTGGAGCTTACAAAGCCTCATATTGACCTATCTGATTTTCGACATGAACTTTTATCTCCTATTGAAGCTGAAATAATCGGTTTGATGGTTGTGGCACTTCAGCAAAAGGAAGCTCGTATTGAGGCTATTCGAGTGGGAGAAGAACTTGCAAGAAACCTTTCCGATCAGCAATCAAGCAGCAATGACTTTACGATTGTCCGCATCAACCTTGAAGTTAATATATCTTCCTGCTTGGATCTTGAGGGAAGGTTTGAAGAAGCTGCTCAGCATGCGTATCTGGCAAGAGATTTGAGTATTGAAAGCCATGAGCAGATACTTTTACCGGTGATTTTTTATTTGATTGGTCGGTCTGAATTCCGGAGTGGAAATACTGACAAGGCGCTTTCAATAATGCAGACGATTATTCCGTACATGGAACTTATTGGCCAACATGATAATGCGGAAATGGTGCGCGCTTTTGTTGAAGAGAATCTAAGCACTCAAAATTAAACCTAGGGCTTAAAACCAAGTCTAAGCACTCAGAGACAGTGAGCAAGGCAGCCTACATTTTTCATTACCAAAAGTTAAAATTTTTATGTGTCATTCTCATTATTTTGATACTTTGCATGGATACTTAACATTTGAGGTAATACAAGAATTGTCATGAGATGTTATGGATGGTCTTCTCCTCTTTCGAGATGATGTACTCATCAAAGAGAGAGGGAGGCGATACATATGACAATCATTTTAAGCATTAAAAGTGCAGGTTAGATACCTCTTTTAGATTCATTAAAAGAGGTATCTATCATTTTGTGATGGCCATTTAGTTGGTTTTGCGCGATTGGAGTGGAATGAAAAATATAATATATCTTTTAAAGAATGCCGGTAAACGAAACGTGGCCATTTTTGTACTAGTGCAAATTGTGAGTTCTTGCGTTGTTGCTGGTGTGGCTCTTTTACTGAGCGCACTTCTCAACACGGTTTCCGAAGTCATTATTTCAGGAGATATTACCCGGTTACTTAAATTAATAGGCTTATGCTGTATATACGCTATAGTAACCGGCATTCTTCTTATACTACAGGGATATGTACGTGCCCGCTTGGTTCGCGATACTGTAATTAAGATGAGAAATTCTGCCGTAGAAGCTTATTTACGCAGAAAAGATACGTTTGATATACATGAGAATAGTGCTGAGTTCTTTTCTCTTTTAAGTCAGAATATGGATACCATTGAAAAAGATTGGCTTGTTGGTTTGCTTGATGCATTTGCTTCATGCTGTGAAATTACTATTGCGAGTCTCTTGCTTTTGTATATCAATCCAATAGTGGCAGTGATTTCGATACTTGTGATGGCAATTCCAACAATCATTCCCGGAGTATTTACAAAACAACTTACACATTGCCAAGAGGAGATCGTAAAAAATACGGTTTCGTATAACGGACAGATTCGTGACATATCACTTGGGTTTGATGTCATCAGGTCATTTCATAAAGAAAACAACTTTACAAACCGACACTTGATAGCTGCACAGCAGCTGGAAGGCAAGAAGGAACATTTATCTGAGGTTACGGCTCTTATCTCTGGGCTTGTTACAGCAATCTCGGTTTCATCTCAATTTATTATTATGGGTATAACGGGTATTTTTGCAGTGCAAGGGTTTGTTTCTCTTGGTAGCGTTGTGGCTGTGACCCAGCTGTCTGGTCAGGTAATTGCGCCCGCTTCAACATTTGCTTCATTGCTTGGCAAAGTTAAAGCGGCCTATCCGGTTTTGAAGGCGGTTATATGCGACGATGAAGAAACTCCGTTTGACAATAAGGAACGGCACTATGATGCAGAACGTGAAATTGAGTTAAAAAACGTTACCTATAAGTACCCTGATTCAATTTCCGGAGTATCTAAAATATCTGCGTGCTTTAAGGCTGGGAGGAAGTATGCGATTATCGGAAAAAGCGGGAGTGGAAAGAGCACGCTTTTAAAACTGATTTCAGGCCAGATAGAACCTCAGAGTGGAGATATTCTGATTGACGGTTCAAAAGATATTTTATGTGATCCGGCAATGATTCACCAAAATGTGTATTTGTTTGACGATACGCTAAAAAATAACATTACGCTGGGAAGTTCGTATTCAGATGATCAAATCGGTGAAGCTATTAAAAAGTCTGGTCTCTTAGAAGTAGTTGCTGCTCTTCCAAAAGGACTCGACACTCCAGTGGAAGAGAACGGAAAGCGCTTCTCCGGAGGTGAAAGACAGAGGATTGCTATTGCGCGAGCCTTACTGTATGGAAAGAAGTTACTGCTTGTTGATGAAGCTACGTCTGCATTGGACACACGCATGGCTACTGAGGTCGAGAATAACCTACTTGGTCTCAGTGGAGTTACCATGATTGAGGTAACTCATCATCTCAATGTTGCACAACAATCAAAGTATGATGCCGTATTTGAAATGACTCCAAGCGGGCTTGTAGAGATAAAACAATAGTAGGAGCTCAATACGTTGAGGAGTACAACGTGGCAACAGGCCTTGGAGCTGCAGTTGCCGAGCTTCTGGCCGAGCAGCT
>ERZ773045.317-NODE-317-length-25157-cov-65.592343_pt1 | contig 25157 bp, 9 predicted proteins | sample MGYA00580635_ERZ773045 | MGnify/ENA primary metagenome ERZ773045 (study PRJEB29015, sample SAMEA2738115) | human oral metagenome | biome: human oral; feature: human-associated habitat; material: saliva | place: China | collected 2261 ...
TGTCTTCCCACCAGGTGATGCCGTTGCCGGATGCGTTGGTGTCCGGGGAGATAATAGGCACGAAGACCATGTTGCGGGCGTTCGCGATCTTGCCCATTGCCGCGAGCATACCCTCGTCAGGGGTGTAGACCTTGGACTCGTTACGCTGCCAGTAGTCGCCGTCGAAGTAGAAGACCACGCCAACAGGCTTGGAGTAGTCCAGGTTGTTCGCGTACACGTGGTACTGGGAGGTGGTACCCGCCGGGGAGGTGTAGCTCTGGTAGGTTGCGGAACTCATGGTGCGGGCGCGCTGAGTGTTCTGCTTCTGCTCAGACTTCTGTTCGGTCTTCTGCTCAGCCTTCTGCTCAGCCTTGGGGGCGGAGGTTGCCTTACCCTTGGTGAGCGAGTTGCTCAGAATCTGCGAGAAGTTGTAGTCGAAGTGGCCCGAGCCGTTCAGAACGGTCGCGGAAGCGTTGGTGTAGCCGGCGTTGCGGTAGGCATTGTAACCGCCCTCAACGGCGCCTCGTGCACTCCAGGTCTGCGGGTAGGTCTCACCGGTACCGTCGTTCGAGTTTGCGTACCAGAACATGGGCTGGGACTTCAGCGCAGCCGAGGGGGTACCCTCGTCCAGGCCACCGCCAGCGACCATGATGGAGCCGCCGCCGTTGCGCCAGGTCTGGGGCTTGGTGTTCAGCTCGTAGGTGATGAACTCAGCGCCACCGGAGTAGCCCATGGTCCACACATTGGAGGAGTCCACGCCGTTAGCCGCGATGAAGGAGGATGCGAAGGAGCGGAAGAACTCGCCGTTACGCTCCATGTCTTCCCACCAGGTCACGCCGGCATCGTAACGGTTAGCGTCCGGGGAGATGACGGGCACGAACAGCATATTCTGTGCCGCTGCGGATGCAGCCATCTGAGCCAGCTCACCGGAGGGGTCGTAGACCTTGGACTGGTCGTTGCGCCAGTAGTCGCCGTCGAAGTAGAAGACCACGCCAACGGGCTTGGAGAAGTCCACACCCTCAGCGTAGACGTGGTACTGCGAGGTGGTACCAGCCGGGGAGGTGTACGACAGGAAAGTCTGGTTGGTGCGGGTTACCGCCACACCGGATGCCGCCTGGGTAGCCTGTGCGGGCTGGAAAGTAGCCGAGGGGGTCGCCTGAGCAGTGTAGGTCTTCTGGATGGGCTGAACCGCGGTCGTTGCGGGAGCCTGCTGAGTCTGCTTTGACTGTTCTGCCTGCTGGCGGATCTGTACAGCAACCTGCGAGAGGGTGGGCTGCACGGTGGAGGTGAACAGGGACTTGGGAGTCTGGGTTGCGGTAGCTGCGCCGGGGATGTCCTGAACGACGGGTGCGAATGCGGAAGCGGGTGCTACCAGAGTGCTGCCGAGTACGGAGGGTACGGCGATGGCTGCCAGGGAGCCAGCCTTAACGGTACGGGGGCGAAGTGCCATAGGTAATCGTCCTCTTGGGGTAGGTGGTTAGGGCATGGGGGTGCCCGTCGAGAGTTGAGTGATGGGATCCATAGGTGGGAAGCCTATAGAGAGCCAAGGCTTGGGTGGGGTACCCGATGTGGTGTGATCACCTCTGGGGTGTTGAGCTGCTGAATTGTTGGTGAGGGAAGCGTGTGTGCTTTCGTCATTGTGGGGTTTCCGGATGGACGGTGGTGGTGTTCATCCAGTCCAGCGCTCTGTATCGAGGTGCCTTTGGCTACGTACTCAAAGCTACCAGGTCAAAAAGCCTTTTCCAGCGGTTTTTTGGGGCTATTTTTGGGCATCGAACAAGATTCAATCTTAACAAGAGCTTTTTCTCAACTTCTAGTTGAACTTTAGTCACCTTCAAGCAGAGGTTGAATGTACTGTTTTTCCTTGATTTTCCGGGGTTTTTGAGTGTTTTTTGAAAGAGTTTCAAAAAACCCTACAATTAACTTGAATGTTTTGTATGTGATTACAATCACTTTCAGGGTGAATTGTTGCACTCAAAGCCCAATTTTTACCAAAAACCGCGGAATTTCGGGGCAAAACGGGTGATTTCCAAGCCCGGAATATAGGCATCTTTCGCATATTCCACTTTGAGAATGCACTTTGAGGCAAAAATATCCCCCCTCGCCACTCCCCCGCTCAGGCACCCTTCGGACCCCTCGTTGGACCCTTGAGACCCGCCCCAGAGTCTCCTTCAGCCCCCTTTCAGAGCCCCCAAAAGCAGCATCTCAAGAAGGCATAACCATACCCCAATGACCACTCGGAAGTGGCTCCGCCACCCCCATGAGCACATCCGCTTGAAGCCCCGATAGACACGCTGAGGAATACCTTGAAAGACGCATCGGGAGGCGTTCCGAAGACCAGCCCAAGGTACTTTCAAGAGGATTCCATGAGGTTTCACGAGGTTCCGTGAGGAGGTTTCGAGAGGTTGAAAGATCCACCTCAAACACTCAGAAGAGGCAGCAGGCAAGCTCCCACCAGCCTCCCCGAAGCACCCTCGTAAGGGGTTACAGACTCACCCCAGCAAGACCCAGAAGAGCCCCTCCGCGGATTACAGAAGGCAGAGGATACAGAGAGGTGGGGGATATAAAGAAAGCCGCCCAGCAGGCGGCAGAAAGGTAACAAAAGAAGAAAGGTAGGCAGCGGGAAGAAAGCAGACAGGCGGGAGTACAGGTTTTGGGGAATAAAAAAACTCCCGATAGCTAAAAGCTATCGGGAGTTATCCGTTGCGGGGACAGGATTTGAACCTGCGACCTCCGGGTTATGAGCCCGGCGAGCTACCGAACTGCTCCACCCCGCGGCGACTCATACAACTATACAGACCCCAAACCGACCATGCAAGCCAAAAACGCAATTTGTAACCAAGCACACAAAAATAGGGGCTGTTGGATAGAAAGCAGCTGGGTAGAAAGCTGTTGGGTAGAAATAGGGCTACGGGGCAGTGCCAGGGGGTAGCGCCAGGGGGCAGAACGTACAGGAACGGGGTGGAAGTGAGTCACTTCCACCCCGTTCCCGCAGAGACCGCTAGAGCTAACCAGTAGGAGCCGCCCCCCCCCCAGCGCAGGCTCCGGGCCTAGAGCGAGGACGCTAGACCCGTGAGCATCCGGTATGGGCTACTCCCCCGCTGTCTCTTAGGCTTAGCCTCTTAGCCTTAGCGAGAAGCCGAGGCGCTGGCGCTGGTACTGGGCTTCGCGCTTGCGGGGGCACTCGCAGAAGCCGCGACACTGGGAGCAGCAGAGGCGCTCGGAGCGGCAGAGGCACTGGGCGCTGTCGAAGCAGAAGCCTTAGCGGAAGCCGCGCTCTGCGCCTCCTCAGCCTCCAGAGCCTTCTTCACGGCCGCCTCCAGACGCTTCTGAGCCTCACCGTAGGTAGCCCAGTCGCCCTTCTTCATTGCCGCGTCAGCATCGGTCATCGCCTTCGAGGCATCCGTCAGAGCCTGCTTCAGCTCCGAAGACTGCGAAGCCGAAGAACCACCGGTCGAAGCGCCCGAAGAACCAGAGGAGCCAGAGGCAGAAGCCGAGGGGCTAGCCGCCGAGCCGTCCAGCTTCGCACCCGAAGAGCCACCGAACACCTGGTTCAGCGCCTCCTCCAGAGTCGGAGCGAAACCGACCTTATCGCCGAAGCTCACCAGCACACGCTGCAGACGCGGGTACTTGGCATCACCGCTCGACTGCACGTACACCGGCTGAACGTACAGCATGCCGCCGCCCACCGGCAGAGTCAGCATATTGCCGTTAATAACTTCAGACGAACCGCGGCGCAGCAGGTTCAGCTGGTTCGACACCTCAGCATCAGAGTTGAAAATGTTCTGAGCCTGGCCCGGGCCCGGAACCACCGAAGAACGCGGCAACTCCAGCAGACGCAGCTTGCCGTAATCGGGGCTACGCTCGCCGTCCTTACCGGTACCGGCATCACCATTAGCGGCAAGGAAGCCGTACATCACGTTACGAGAGTTCGAATCGCTCTGCTGAGGAATGAACGTGGTCGTCAACGAGAAGTGCGCACGAGAATCACCGGGCATCTGCAGGGACAGGTAGTAGGGCGAAATCGGCTGGTTACGATCATTGGTCGGATCATTCGGAATCGACCAGACATCGTCACCGGCATAGAAGCTATTCGCGTTCGTCACGTGGTACTTATTCAGCATGGTGCGCTGAACATTGAACATGTCAGTCGGGTAACGCACGTGGCTCATCAGCGAAGCGTTCATCTCACGGTAGCTCTTCACCGTGCCAGGGAAAACACCCTGCCACGCCTTCAGCACCGGATCCTCCTCATCCCACGCGTACAGGGTCACCGAACCGTCATACGCGTCCACGGTAGCCTTCACCGAGTTACGGATGTAGTTCACCGAGTTAGAACGCTGAGCACCCGCAGCGGTTGCCGCATCCTGGGAGCTACCCTGCGCGTAGGGGAACTGATCGCTCGTGGTGTAAGCATCCACAATCCACTGCACGCGGTTATTCACAATCGCCGGGTACGGCTTAGAATCCACGCTCAGGTACGGCGCCACCTTACGCACACGATCGAGCGGGTTGCGTTCGTACAGAATCTGCGAACCCTCACGCACCGCATCCGACAGCAGAATGTCAGAGGACTGGAACTTAATCGCGTAGGACAGGCGAGCCAGCAACGAATCAACGCGAGGACCACCGTAACCGGCGAAAGTGTACTTCGCATCGGAGGCGTTGGTTTCCTCGGCAGAAAGCGGACGGTCCAGCTCCAGGGTGTCGCCCTTACCGCCCACAATCGAATACTCCGGCGAGCTCATGCCAAAGTAAATACGAGGCTCATAGTCCTCGCTCAGGGTACCGGTCGCCTTAATGCCGGACTGCAAGAACTTCGGGTTACCCGCAGAATCCACCTGGTTACCGTACGCGGCAATCACACCGTAACCGTGGGTGTACACCACGTGGCGGTTATACCAAGAATCGCCGCTCGTCTGCGCCGGGTTCAGCTCACGAGCCGCCAACACAGTATCCTGCGTGGTATTACCCACCGCATAGCGGTCCACCGCCAGCTGCGAATCAAAACGGTAGTACGGACGGAACTGCTGCATCTGCGCAAACGCCGAGGACACAACATTCGGATCCAACAGACGAATATTCGCAATGGTCGCGCTCGAAGAGCTCAACGCACCGGCACGGGTATCAATCGTCGCGTCATACGGGGTGGTTTCAATCTTGTCCAGACCGTACGCGTAACGGGTCGCATCAATATTGCGCTGAATGAACTTTGCCTGAGCACCCTGCTCATTCGGAACCACCTGGAAACGCTGAACAATCCACGGGTACAGGCCGCCAGCAACCAGAGCAACAACCACCAGCATCGCGGTGCTAATCAGCGGCAGACGCCAACGATTCATCGAAGCCGCCACCACGAACATAACAGCCACCAGCAGCGCAGAAATCGCCAAAATAGCGTTCACCGGAATCGACGAGTTCACGTCCGTGTACATGGCGCCAGCCCAGCGACCCACCTGCTGCTGAGTCGACGAATAACGATCCAGCCAGAAGCTCACCGCACGAGTCAGCAAGAACGCAGCCGCCACAATCGCAGCGTGACGACGGAACGCCACGGTAGTGCTCACACCGCCAGGCTGCACCTTAATACCGCCGTAGAAGTAGTGCATGAACAGACCCGCGAGCGCCGACAGCACCACAGCGGAGGTCACCAGAGTCACCACCATGCGGAAGAACGGCAACGCAAACAGGAAGAACCCGTAATCCAGACCGAACTCGGGGTCAGTCTTACCGAAGGACTGCTGGTTGAAGAACAGCGCGACGGTGCTCCACTGAGTCATCGTCGCCGAAGCAATGAACAGGCCCAGCAGTAGCGGAACCGCAATCAGCAGAACCTTACGCGCCTTATCCACGCTCTCGTGGTAGCGGCGCATGCTCTCCTCAGCACGCTGCTGACCAAATACGTCACGAAGCATCTGCTCGGCAGCATCCGTGCCGCTCGTCGGCACGCTCTGGTCCGGGTTCGGCGCCTCCTGCGGCTTCTTCTCGGACGCCGGCGCCACATCAGCATGACGGACCGCGTAGGACATAGAAGCCCACAGCGGCACGGCAATCACCACGGCAGCCACCACAAACACGGCTGCCTTCAACAAAATCTGGGTAGTGAACACGGTGCTATAACCCAGCTGATCAAACCACAGCCAGTCCGTGTACACCTGGGACGCACCCACAAAAGCAGCAATGAGCACCGCCACCACAGCAATCGTCACCCTCAGGGGGCTACGACGCTTGGGCGTTGACTTCTTCGGCTTGGGATGCGCGGTGTTATTGGTCGACTCAGACACAATTCCTCGCTCATCATACGTTCAGAGAAAATAACTGCCTTTAAGTATCTCAGAGGTAACGCGGAAGGGCAGAACTCTCAACGCAGAACAGCCCCGGCTCTTAGCGAACCGGGGCTATTTTCATTGAACGTATGGAGACGCAAACCGCTTTCCGAGGAGGCGGCTCACGTAAATTCTAGGAACCGCAACGGGGCAGGGAATCATCCGGGGTGCCGGACTTAATCGCCTCCACCGTCTTCACCGCCTCGTCCAGGGTCGACACCGGCACAACCACCATCGTGCCGCGCACCTGACCGGCGTGATAGTAGTTGAACAGGTCGGGGTCCTGCGCCTGCATCTTCACAATCGAATCGCAGTTCTCCTTCGGCGCCAAGAAATAACGCGCACCGTAACGGCCCGTCGCCAAGATCTTGTACTTGATACCGCCAATTGCGCCGACCTTACCGTCAGCATCAATCGTGCCGGTACCCGAAATGTAGCTGCGGTACGGGTCGCCTCCGGCATCCTCATCGGCGAGCAGGGTACCCTCGCTCAGCTTATCGACCGTGCCCAGAGCCAGCATCAGACCGGCGCTCGGGCCGCCCACACCGTCCAGGTTGTACTGCACGTGTGCCGGCAGGTCATAGCTCTGCTTCAAACCCGCACCCAGAATCCAGCGGCTATTGTCGCTCGAACGAACCGGGGTCAGCTTAAAGGTCTGCTGCTTGCCGTCACGTTCCACGGTCACGTCAATCGGCGAACCGTTCGAGGCGTTCACCGCCTTCGGAACATCGGTGAGAGTCTCAATCTGCTTCTCCCCCACCTTCACGATACGGTCATCAGCCTTCAGAGCGCTCGCCGCCGGGGAACCCTCCACCGTGGAAAGCACCTGAACCTTCTCGGTCACCGCCATCTTCAGCTGGCGCATCGCCGCGACCTTCGCCTGAGTCTGCGAATCAGCCATCTGCGCGCCGGTCGCCGCCGTCGCCTGCTCATGGCTCACGTGCGGGTACAGGGCATCGGTCGGCACCACGAGGCTGCGGTTACCGTCAAACGCCAACCAGCCGTAGAACGCCTCCGCGCCGGACAGCTCCGTGTACGGGCCACCCGAAACCGACACCGTGGTCATGTTCATCTTGCCGAACGTCTTATAGCTCGGCGCGCCAGAAACCTCAATGACGTCCTTCTCCTGGTACGTTCCGAGCACATCAAAGAGCGGGCCGGGGCCCTCCTTCACATAGGAACTGGGCAGAACAAAAGCACCAGCCAGCAGGGCGCACGTCGCCACAGCGCTCACCGAACGCAAGTTCACGCGGCGCGGCGCAAAACGCGAACGGCGCTTAGCCGCCTTCTCATTACTCTTCACGCTCGCGGAGGCGGCGTTCGGCTGCTGCTCAGCATCAGGGGTGGACTTAGTCATGGTTTCTACAGTACCGGATAAACCTGCTTTTCAACACGCGGGCGGGCACTGTGACAACACGCGGGCGGGCACCGTCACCCCGCTAAAAATAGAGCACCCAGGAGGCGTTCACGCTCTGACCCGCACCGCGCTTTGTCAGCACCCCGAGGTTACAGCGGCACGAAAAAGCTCCCAAAACCCGACCCCAAAGACAAGCTTGTGAGCCCTTAGCTGATTAACCCGCTTCCACAGCAATGGCACGGGAAATTCTCAGCAAAAATCGGTAGGCTGGACAGCGAGCGGGCCAGCTACGCCCACCCCCGGATTACGAAAGGCTTCTACATGTCTGAGAACCCCACCGGCGGCGCCTCCAACGAGCGCGACCCCCTCGAAGAATTCATTAAGAAGATGCAGGAGCAGGGCTTCGACCCCTCCGCTGGGGCAACCGGCCAGGGCGGCAAGGGCGCCTCCTCCAACGCGCAGAACCCCTTCAGCGCGTTCTTCGGCGAAGGCGGCCAGAACCCCTTCGGCATCAGCATCGACCCCGAAGACCTGAAGAACATGGGCATGAGCTTTGACCCCGCCATGATGCAGAGCATGTTCGCGCAGGTGCAGGCGATGTTCTCCGGCGCGGGCGCATCCGACAGCCCCAGCGGCGTGAACTGGGATAGTGTGAAGAACCAGACCCGCCAGATGCTCGCCTCCATGGGTGAAGACCCTTCCGTACCCGAAAACCTCAAGCGCGCCGTAGAAGACGCGGCGAACCTCGCCGACCTCTGGCTGGACGCGGTGACCACCGTTGAGCGCCACAACTATCCGGTGCAGGCGTGGTCCAAGGCGGAATGGGTGGAGCATTCCTTCGATTCCTGGCGCGAAATGGTCGAGCCGGTCGCAGCCGAAGTCACCCAGTCCATGGTCATACCCGGCGCACCCGAAGACGTGCCCGAGGAGATCTCTCAGATCCTTAACAGCGGCTTCTTGAACAACATTGGTTCCGTGATTTTTGGTGCGCAGATGGCGCAGGCGCTCGCACAGCTCGCCGGTGAGGTGTACTCCTCAACCGACGTGGGCTTCCCCCTCGCGCCCGGTTCTTCCGCGCTGCTGCCCAACGGCTACCAGCAGCTCGCCGAGAGCATCGAGGTGCCCCCGCAGGAGGTTCTGCTCTACCTTGCCGTGCGTGAATCCGCGCTGATCCGCCTGCACAAGGCAAACCCCTGGCTGCGTGAAGACCTGGTTCAGCTCGTGGCGCGCTACGCCCGCGGTATTCGCGTGGACATGAACCGCATGCAGGACGCCGCATCCCAGGTGGACATGAGCAACCCCGACGCCGTACAGGAAGCCTTCGAAGGCGGCATGTTCAGCCCCCAGCGCACCGAAGACCAGGAACTGGCGGTGCAGCGTCTGGAGGGTCTGCTCGCGCTCATCGAAGGCTGGGTATCCGTCGTAACCGAGGACGCGACCCGCAACCTGCCCAAGGCACCGCAGCTGACCGAAATCATGGCGCGCCGCCGCATCGACGGTGGCCCCAGCGAGCAGGTCTTCGAGAACCTGGTCGGTCTGGAACTGCGCCCGCGCCTGGTGCGTGAGGCACAGCAGTTCTGGCGCTGGTACGAAAACGCCCACGGCATTGAGGCACGCGACGGCCTCTGGGACACCCCGGAGACCCTGCCCACCCCCGCCGAGCTGGAAGACTTCACCGCATACGATGCGCGCATGAACGAAATCAGCCTGGACGACGTGGACTTCGACTCGGAGCTGCAGAAGCTGCTGGACGGCGGCTTCGGCGACGCGCCCGAAAAAAAGTAAAGCTGAGCAAAGTAAAGCGGCGAAAGTAGCGCGGCGACAAGTAAATAGCTGACACTTGAGCGGGGGGTGGCTTGTGATTCTACAAGCCACCCCCGCTCGAGTGTTTTTATTGAAGTGTTTTGGTTGCTAGGTTTTCAGCGATGCTTTAGTCGGCGCTGTTTTCGCCGCACTCACCCTCGCCGCGCTCCCCCTCAGCACGTTCCCCCTCGGCACGTGAGCGCCCCAGCGCGTACCCCTCCAGGTAGGCTTGCGCCCGCAGTAGCTGTGGGTAACGCGCCTCCAGGGTACGGAATGCCGCCGAATGATTCGGTTGCAGCAGGTGGCAGAGCTCGTGGTGAATCACCGAATCCAGCACGTATTCGGGTACGCCCTGCAGCTCTGAGGAGATGCGGATCTGCGTGTTCGCGTAGGTTGCCGAGCCCCAGCGTTGACGCTGATTGTTCACCCAGCGAATCGACAGCTTCTCCAGCCTGCCCGAGGCAACCAGCTCCGGCAGGTGCTTCTGCGCCAGGTGCAGGGCACGGGAGCGCAGGTACTCGTCCGTGACCGTCAGTTGCGTGGCACGCTCACGGCGGGCGGCACGACGCTGAATGCGCGGCAGCAGGCGGGCGATATGCTCGTCAATCTCTTCGCTCGTGCTTGCGGCGGGAATGAGCAGGCGGTAGGCGGGGTTGCCGTGCTCATCCACGCCGTCGCGCTGCATGCTGATGGTGCGGGTGCGGCGCGCCGAGCGGACCAGCTCAATCTGCGGGCGGTCCTCGGTGGCGGGCAGAATTTCACGCTTAAAACGCTGAGCCATGTTCTCCTCTTCCCTTCGACGAACGGCGGGGCTGTGTGGCACGGGGCTGTGCCGAGCGAGCCTGACTGTACGACGAGCCAGCACTCTCAGCCCTGCTGCGGCGCTTCGCCGGATCAATATCGTCCAGGAAACGCGAACGCTTCCGCTGACCGCGACCGCCCACGGTGCGGGTCATCGTCCAGGTCAGCCACAGGTACTTGCGGGCGCGCGTAATGCCCACGTACAGCAGGCGGCGCTCCTCATCCACCTCGTCCGGGGTGGTCGCAAAAGTGATTGGCATGAGGCCCTCGTTCAGGCCGCACAGGAACACGGCGTCCCACTCCAGGCCCTTAGCCGCGTGCAGGGAGGCGAGGGTTACGCCGTTGACCTGCGGGGCGTCGTTGAATTCGCTGCGGTGGTTCAGGGTCGCCACGACCTCGTGCATGGTCAAAGGTAGCGGCTCGGGCACGCCCGGGCGCGGGTTCGCGCGGTGCTCCTGAAGCTGCTCTTGGCGGTGCTGCGCCATCATGTCCACCATGTGCACCAGGGCGGCGAGGGACTCCCACTTCTGGCGGGCAGCACCGCCAGTGAGCGGGCCTTCCTCCTTAAAACCCAGGCCGCCGAGCACATCGCGGGTGTAGCGGGTGACGTCCTCGGTACCGTCCGTGGACTTCGCCGAACCACGCAGGGCAAGCATCGCCTGCTTGACCTCGGGACGCTCAAAGAAACGCTCCGCGCCACGCAACTGGTACGGAATACGGGCGGCAGACAGCGCGGACTCAATCGCCGCCGACTGCGCGTTCGTGCGGAACAGCACCGCGATCTCCGAAGGCGGCACGCCGTCCTTCTCAATCAGGTCGCGGATGTCCTCGGCAATGCCGGCGGCCTCCTGCTCGTCGTCCGCGTAGCCGAACCACTCAACATCCACGCCGGGGCCGCGCTGAGACATCAGCTCCAGCGGCGGCGCCCACGAATGCGGGCTCGAATCCGGATGCGGACGACGCGCCGCCAACAGACGGTTCGCCAACTCCACCACCTGCGAATGGGAACGGTAGTCGCGGGTCAACTTCACCGTGTGCGCGCCACGGTACCGGCGCGGAAAATCCAGCAGGTAACGGCTGGTCGCGCCGGTAAAAGAGTAAATCGTCTGGGAGGCATCGCCCACCACGCAAATATCGTCGCGGCCGCCCAGCCACACATCCAGCAGACGCTGCTGCAACGGGGACACGTCCTGGTACTCGTCTACCACAAAATGGCGGTACTGGTTGCGGACGGTCGCGGCGAGCTTCTCGTCCTCCTCCAGCATGGCGATGGTCAGCAACAGCACGTCCTCAAAGTCGATGAGGTTACGCTCATCCTTCAAGTCCTCATACGCTTGGAAAATTCGCTGCATATTCTGCGGGGTAATCGCCGAGGGCAGCTGCTTCTCGCTCAGGCGCTGCATGATGGTATCCGGGGTGAGCAGCTGAACCTTCGCCCATTCAATCAGCGACGCCAAATCACGCAGCAGGGAACGGTCCGTGCTGATGCGCAGACGGTTCGCCGCCTCCGTAATCAGCGTTGCCTTATTCTGCACGATGGACGGGAAGGTACCGCCCACCACCTGCGGCCAGAAATACACCAGCTGACGCAGCGCCGCCGAGTGGAAAGTACGCGCCTGCACGCCGTGCGCACCCAGCTGGTGCAGGCGGGTACGCATCTCCTCCGCAGCACGCAGGGTAAAGGTCAGGGCGAGCACGCGCGGGCCCTGGTAGCGCCCAATCGCAATACCGTAGGCGATGCGGTGCGTAATCGCGCGGGTCTTACCGGTACCGGCACCCGCCAGCACGCGCATGGGGCCGTCCAGCTCGGTGGCGACCGCACGCTGATCCGGGTCAAGCCCGGCAAGAATATCGTCTGCGGAGATCATATGCTGAGGCTGCTGAGGTGTGGCGGTCATAATGCTCCATCAGTAAGGCGGGCGATACGGGCAGACGGCTTACGCTCGCGCGGGCATGCGGATATACGGGCATGCGGGTGCGCGAGGCGCTGATAGCCGGTCTTCCATTGTATTCTCCCAGACGGTGTTCTCCAGACCCGCCGCGGCTTCTTAGCTGTTGCTTTCATTCAGGGCGTGAGGAACCCGCCTCTTTTGGAGTGGGCAAGTAGAAGTTCAACAGGCAGCGCAAGCGAGCACGTTTAGGCTTGTCCACAAGTATCTTCACCACTTGGCATAAAGATCCTAAAAACTACTAAACGGCACACATTGGTTTGGTAACCTTAACCCGTGACTTTATCTCCCCTTCAGCTAGCAGCCATTGTCTCCGCCGGTGTGCCCGGGATTTACCCCGTCGGCGCCGAACCGGTCCGCGAAGACAGCGACGACTTCGACTCGGCAATCATCGCCGACTCCACCGGTCGCCGCTGGCGAGTGCGCGCCCCGCGCCGCCCCGACGCCAGCATGCGTCTTGAAGCTGAACACCTCATCCTGCAGTCGTTCAGCCCCGGCCTGCGCGCACGACTGCCCTTCGCCGTACCCACCGTTGCCGGCACCGTACCCTACGCGGGCGGCAACGTCTTCGTGTACACGCACATCCCCGGCACCATCTACGATGTGGACCAGCTCGCCGAGCTGAGCCGCCGCGAAGTTGCGGCGGGCCGCCCCTCCCTGGCATCCATCATCGCCAAGGACATCGCGACCCTGCACGTGATGCCCGAAGACATTATTTACGAAGCCGACCTGCCCTCCTACTCTTCGGAGCAGATTCGCCTGCGCAAGAACGCCGAGCTCGAGCGTGCCGCCGCAACCGGCAAGGTGCCCGCCGACCTGCTCGCGCACTGGCGTACCGTGCTCTCCCCCGGACCCATGTGGCAGTTCCGCCCGCGCGTAGTCCATGGTGACATGGGCGCCGAGAACCTCGTACTGCACGTAACGCCCTCGACGGCGCGCATCGTGGAGGTCACCGGCTGGTCCGATGTGCACGTGGGCGACCCCGCGCAGGACTTCGCGTGGCTGTACTCCTGCCAGGACATCGACTTCACCGACGAGGCCATCGAGGTCTACCGCCAGCAGATGCCTCAACTGCCCGACGCCTACCTGGCGCAGCGCGCGAATTTCTACGCGGAGTTCGCGATCGCCCAGTGGCTCACCCACACCGTGGAGGTCGGCGACCGCGACGGCGCAACCCACGCCGTGTCCATGCTCCTGGACATTCAGGACGACCTGCGCGCCTCCGGCGAACTGCTCGGTCAGGAGGAGGTCGGCCCGCTGGTCGGCCCGGCAGAGTAGCTATTGGCTCGGGTAGCCGTTAGGTTTCTACCTACCGCATAGGTTTTCAGTTCAGCCCCGCAGTACTGCACTGCGGGGCTGAACTGTATCTACGGGGTTTTATATCCGCTTGCCTGTGCCCGGTGAAACCGGTTCCCTGAGTGTCTGTCAAACCGACGGAATTATGCCTCTATAAGGGCTAGTGGAGGGGCCTTAGTGGGCCTTTTATCAAAATTTATTTAAGTGTTTCCCCTCACCTTTTGAGCACCAGTTTTGCATTTTTGTGCATGAATGACTCAGATTAAGCCTGAGACTTGAAGGTGTGCCAAGGACGCCATTCACAATATTTCCCGGGTGCAAATACACCGCAAACCCACAAAAACCAACTTTTGGTTTTGGGAGTCCACAGAGCCTCAACTCCATCTTGAACCATGCTCAAAATAGTGCATTTTAGGGTAAAAACTTTCCCTGTAGATTTTTCCAAAAACTCCTGGAATACTTTTGCTGTGCCGCGAGAAAACCAGCGGACACACTCCCCATAGCGCACTGACCAGCGCTAATATCGTGGCAGCGATAAATTGGGGAGACAGATTGGACGGGACCCTGACCGGTCATGTCAGGCCCGAGCCGGATTCATGCACCGCGCAACCAATCACCGATGGCAGAAATCTATAGAGCTACTTTCGAGGTTGTGTTTGAGAGTAAGACGCACGCAAACCCCACGGGGCGCCGGCGGCGCGAGTGAGGCCGCGAGAGCGGCAGTCGTTCGGCGCGATTCTTTCCCGGAGCGTGCGAGGGCACGAAGTACCTCTATAGTTCTTCAGCGGCTGAGGACGCCTCATCACCCTAATGCAGTGGGGTGAAGAGGCGTCCTCTGCCATTAACCGTAAAAGTCCGCACAGAAAAGCAGCTCACGAGGTGCAATGCCTACGTGAGCTGCTTTTCTATATTCGGTGACAGCGAACACTAGTACGCGAGCGCCGCCCGCCCGGTGCTAGGAGATCCGCTGTTGAGATCCGCTACCTAGCCTTTGCGCGCTTCACGAATCACCTTCGCCAGCTGCGCCTCCGTGGGCAGGCCGCTGCGGATCTGGTGATCCCACACCTCCGCAACGCCCTTGCCGCCCAGGTACACGAACACGGTGCTGATACGCTCCGGGTCCACGCCCATAATGCGGGAGAACGCGATACGGTACAGGCCCAGCTGGAAGCGTCGAGACTGCATGGTCGCCATCTTCGGGCGGGAACCGCTCTTCCAGTCCACCAGGACCCAGCGTTCGCCGTCCTCATCCTCGGTGCGGAACACCGCGTCAATACGGCCGCGCAGGCTCAGACCCTCGATGTGGGTTTCGACCGGGTACTCGACCGCCCAGATGCGCTCCTTCCACTCATCGCTGCCCCACTCGCTGTTAGCGAAGCGCTCCCAGAGGCGCTGAACGGAGGCCTCCAGTTCGCTCTCGGACTCCTCGTAGGCGTCCTCGAAGGTAAACTCGTCCTGTTCCTGCAGATCAGCCGGCGCGGCGGAGGCGGTAGCGGAACCAGGCAGGTCAACGCCCACCGTGTCCTCCGCATCGGGTGCCTCCAGCGGGTCGGCGCTCGGCACCACGCCGAAGTGCTCCTCAATCAGCGCGTGCACCGCGGTACCAATCGTTGCCGCACGCGAGGGACGCTGAGGCACCGGGCGCATCAGCTGATGCACCGTGCCCTGCGGGTCCTCGCTCAGGCGAATGAACGTGGATGCGGACAGATGCCCCGGCAGCTGGTTGCTGGGCACCGGGTCGGTCTGACCCATCATGAGCAGAAGCAGGTCGGCTTCGCGTTCCCAGTCCACCGCCTGCTGGCGCAGGGATTCGGGAATGGCGGACTCACCCTGTGCCGCGGCTGCAGCAGGTGCGGCGGGTGCGGGGTGGTTTGCGCTCTCCCCCGCTACACCCTCCGCGCTCTGGTGCAGGTCATCGTCACCCGCGCCAACGGCGAGCTCCACCGCCAGGGCGGCACGCTCCACCGCCTCGCGACGGCTCGAGGAGTTAATCGCAATCTCACGCTCCAGGTGCTCATGCTGGCCGCGGCGAAGCATCTCCTTCGTACCCTGCGTAAGAGCATCATCAGAAGCCCAACGCCAAATTACGGGGCGCTCCAGCGGATCAAAAGGCCACATGGCGGTCAGCACCGCACCCAGGTTCGGGTTCCTGTCCTCGTAGTTCTTCTGGGCGAATTGGCCGCGCACCTCAATCGGCAGCGCCGCCGCCACCGTGGGCGAGAAACCGGGCTGAGGCGGTTGCGTCTCACGCCTTTTCTCCCGCTCGGTGGCTTCGATGATCCATTCGGGCACCGGCAGGTTCAGGCGGGTGCAGTTCTCCGCCACCGTGCGTGCTCGTACGGAAGGAGCCGCCAGCTGCCAATCCTGCGCGAGGGCGGGAGCCATGACCTCAACCAGCGCCCAGGCGTAGCGTTGCACCTGCTCGGCGTAGGTTGCCCGGGCGTTCGCGCGCGCCTCCGCCTGCTCGGGGGTGAGTTCGTCAGCATCTACGTAGAGTTCGAGGTCCTCCAGTAGAGCCGCCTCATCGGGGGTGGGCGGCAGGTTCGAGGGGTCCACGACCGTACCGTGCACCAGGGTCACCGGCTCGGTCAGGCGGTACTTCGACTCGGCCAGCTGTTCAGCCCAGCGGCGCACATGGTTCAGGTGCACCTTTTTGCGCTTATCGGCGGGGTTCGGCATCGTGTACGACAGACCCATACCCACCAGCTGCGGTGCCGCCCAGGGGGTATCCATCGTCTCCTCGAAGCGCACGGAGGGCGCATCTACCGTGGGCGTGCCCATGCCGAAGAGGGACTTGAAAAGCATCTCCATCAGCTCCTCCCAGAAGGGCTGCACCGGCTGAGGCGCCACAGAAGCACTCTTCCAGCGGTAGGCGCTCATCGCCAGCAGGTTACGGGCACGGGTCATCGCCACGTACATGAGGCGGCGGTCCTCCAAGCCGGCGTGCTCGGCGGCATCATCTTTATGCTCGCCCAGGTAGTCTTCCAGGTCCTTTGCCTTCTCGAAGGCGGTAATCTCCTCCGCAGTCTCAAGGATTGAGGGAAGGTACTCGCGGTCGCCACGTAGCGGCCAGGGCAGGGCCGCATTAGCCGACATCTGCCACAGGTTCGGGGTCTGCCCGCCGGTCGCGCTACCGCACAGACCCGGCAGAAGCACATGATCCCACTCCAGGCCCTTCGCGGCGTGCATGGTCATCAGTTGCACCGCGTTCGGGTCAGGTTCCACCGTGCCCAGCGCCAGGCCCTTCTCCTCATCATCGGCGCGCTCAAGCCAGGCGAGGAAGCCCATCACGTAGCTCACGCCGCCCGAAGACAGCAGGAAGCGGCGCGCACCCGGGTCGCCCTCCTCCGCGCTCACGCCGTCAGAACCGGCGTAAATCATTGCGTTAATACGCGGCGCCGACATGCCGTAGGCGGCGGCAACCTCGTGGAAAGCGTCCAGGTTCGCACGCGAACCCAGCGGGTCGGTACCCGGGCGGACCGCCAGCTCAATATCGAGCAGCATGGTCCGCTCAATCTCGTACAGCAGCGTACCCAAATCCTCACTCAAACCGGCACGCAGCACGCGCATCTGCTCAGCGAAAGCGCGCAGACGCTCCAGCGCCGCCGGGGAGAAGCGGCGGCCGCGGTACTGTTCACCGTAGAGGGGTTCGCCGTCCGCGCCGTCCTGCGGCAGGTTCTCCACCGCCTCAATGAGGGAGGCGTAGCCGGAGGAATCCTCCACCGCGCCCTTGAGGGTTTCGTCCAGGCGTTCCTGGGCGGCACGCAGGTGCTCCGCCTGCAGGTTGATAGCGGCCGCGTCGTCGGTGTCTTCGGCCTCGGCGAGCATACGCAACGCCATCTGCTCACGCAGGGCACGCTCACGCTCACGCACCAGCGACTGCGCCCAATCGCCCAGCGCCAACATATCCGCCGCACCCAAACGCCAACGCGCACCCGTCAGCAGGCGCGCCAGGGCATCCGAACGGTTCGGATCAGCCAGCACACGCAACGCCGACACCAAATCCACAACCTCCGGCTGGGAGAGCAAACCGCCCAAACCCACCTGCTGCACCGGAATGCCCAGGCGCTCGCACTCCACACGAATCGGGTCCAGCTGACCGTGCACACGCGCCAACACGGCAATCTCGGGCATCTTCAGGCGCGGACGCACCGAACCATCACCGGAACGGTGCGCCGCGTAGGCGCGCTCATACTCGCGCACCGCCTGCGCACGCATCGCCGCAATACGCTCGGCAATAACCACAGCCTCCTCGCGGTCAGAGTCGTGGTACGTCAAATCAACGCGCCCCACCATGCCCGCGGCAGCCTGCTCAAAGGCGGGCGAGCCGGGATCCCCCATCAGGGCGCAGCGCGGGCGCAGGTCAGGAACCTGAGCGGCGGTAATATCGCCGTCGGCGGCACGCACCCACTCGGGAACCTCCTTCAGCTTCTCCGCCACGTGGTTCGCCGCGTTCAGCACCGAAATGTCGTTACGCCACGCAATGGATAGGAACAGCGGCTGCACATGCTCGGTCGGGAAATGACGGTAGAAGCTGAACATCTGACCGTCCGAAGCACCACGGAAACCGTAAATCGACTGCTTCGGGTCGCCCACAGCCATCACCGGATGCGCCGGAATACCCGCCGCTTCATCGGCACCGTAAATCGAGGAGAACAAGCTCATCTGCGCGTGCGAAGTGTCCTGGAACTCGTCCAGCAGAACCACCTTGAAGCGGGCACGTTCACCCTCACGGATCGCCGGGTCAGCCTCCGCAATGCGGGCGGCAAAACGCATCAGGTCACCAAAATCCAGCACCTGCATGCGCGCCTTCACGCGGGCGTAGCTCATCGCCATACGCGCGTACACTCGGCGGTTCCGCAGCAGACGCTGAACCTTCAGAATGTCCCTCTCGGTCTTCGTCTCACGGCGCGGATCAGGCACCGCCACGTACGCCGCCAGCTGCTCGGTGCAGAAGTCAATGACCTCCTGCAGCTCCACCAGGTGCTCCGCGCACTCGTCAGAAAGCTGCAGCATCTGGTTAATCATGGTCGCCGCAGACACCGGCACGCCGTCCTTATCGAGGGGAAGCTCCCCCTCCCAGTACTGCACAATCTGCGCGGCAAGCTGCCACTTCTGCGCATCGCCAAGCATCTGCGCGTCCTGCTCCACGCCCAGGCGCAGACCGTACTCCTTGACGAGGTTATTCGCGTAGGAGTGGTAGGTGAGCACAGTCGGGTCAGCGACGCCCTCGCGCAGCTCCTCATCGGTCGGGGCGACGCGTCGGCTACGGCGCAGCGTGTTCAGACCGGCACGCATACGGCTACGCAACTCGGTTGCCGCCTTGCGGGTGAAGGTCACACCGAGCACCTCTTCAGGGCGCACAAAACCGTTATCGACCAGCCAAATCACGCGGTCAACCATGGTCGCGGTCTTACCCGAACCCGCACCGGCAATGACGAGGGTCGGGGCGGGGCCCGCCTCAATCATGCGGACCTGCTCGGGGGTCGGCTTCTTACCGTCAGCGCCGTTGAGCATCTCGGCAATATCAAGGGCACTGCGGTAGTCGGCAGGCTTCAGCGCGGGGTCGTTCGAGGCGGCTTCTGCCGAGAAGAGCACGCCATTGGGCAGCTGCCAGCTATTGTGCTCGCACCACTGGGCGGGGGTGAGCATGCCGGCGCCAGAAACGGGGTTAATACCGGGGGTAGCGCCGGGGTGAGTAGCGCCGTATGCGCCAGAGTCAGTCATAATTCCTCTTCCTCATGGATCATTCTCATGGGAGGTTCGGGGTGAGTGATATCGAAAGTAAACGGGGGTGCGCGGCTACTAGGGCACGACTACTAGGGCTGCGTCACCTGGCGGCCACGCGTACAAATCGGGCAAATCTCCGGCAGGCGGCACCCGTAGCCGCCCTCACGGTGACGAGCCTGCACCTGCGAGCCAGCAATCAGCTCCGCGGCGTGCTGCACCAGCTCAGCCGCCCACGAATCGTGCTCCGTCAGGGCGGGCTGAACCTGCAGGCGAGTCTTGCTCTCATCGTTCACGCCCGAGGCGCCCAGCTGCACGAGCGCCGCGCCTCCGGAACGACCCGTGTAGCCGGTGTACTCCAGCTCCCGAGGGCGGGCATCCGGTAGCGGTTCACCCGCCTCCAAGGCGGCTTCGGCACGGTAGCGCTCCTCCAGCTGCTCACCCGCGCCAGCCTCCACCGCAATCTGGTAGGCGGCAAGCTGCGGATGTGTCTCCATCTCCGCACCGGTCGGCTTAGACTTACCGGTTTTCAGGTCAACAATGGCGTAGCGGCGGGTGCCGTCCTCCGCCAGGGCAGTACCTTCGAGGCGGTCCACGCGGCCGGTGAGCAGTGCATCCAGCTCGCCAACTTCACCGGCGGGGTCGAAGGGCACGGGCACACGCACCGAGAAGGAGCCTTCAACACCGAGGTGCTGCCAGCCGGCGTCGCCCATGTGCTGACGGTAGTAGTAGCTCAGGCGCAGAATCATGCGCTTGGCGCGCTCGTAGAGGGCGTAGGATTCCCAGGGCACGCGCTCGCGGTACTCTTCGTCGGTTTCGTCGTCCTTGCGGGCGGGCACGCCGAGGGAGCTAATGCGCTCGTCGAGGGCGGTTTGGAGCTCTTCGAGGGTGCCGGTCGGGTACTCTTCGGCGATGGCGTGGATGAGCGTGCCGAGGGAGCGGGACAGGTCGGTTTGGGCTTCCGCGCGGGCGGCGGAAACCAGCCAGTCCAGCGGGGAGTTGTGGATGGTTTCCAGACGCGAGGGCGAGAGCGTAATGGTGCGGCGGCTCGGCTTTTCAGCCGGTTCTTCGGCAGGCTCTTCACTGTGGCTTTCGCCGTCTTCGCCGTGATTTTCGTCCTCAGCGTGGTCTGCCGGGCGGTGCGCAAAGAGCAGCTCCGTGCTCGAAAGTGGCAGCAGACCCCACCACTCGTCGGGTGCGGCGCCGGGTGCCTGCGCATTCGCCAGGCGCGCCAGAGTGCGGGAGGCGGCGTCGAGTCGGTACACGGAAGCTTCCGGGGTGAGCGCCTCTTCTTCCGGTGCGTTGTGCATCGGCGCGCCGTCCTGAGCATCTTCGGCACGCATCGCGTTCAGCGATTCCTCAACGAGGGTGCGGCGAAGCTCCGCCACCAGGGAACGCAGGGTCGCGGGGCGGCGCACGCGGGTGATGGGCACGTCCGTGGAGTCGCCGACCGCGTCGGTGGGTAGCACGAAGTCGAAGAACTCGCCGGGTGCCTGATCGTCGTTGCGTACGGCGGTGAGCACGAGGCGGGTGCTGGCTCGGGTGGCGGCGACGGCGAACATGCGTAGCTCGTCGTGGCGGGTGTCGCGCACGCGTTCGGGGTAGCTGCGGATGCGGGCGGGCGGCACCGGCTGCTCGCTCTCGCCCACCTGTTGTTCTGCCTGCTGGGCACGCTGGCGGAGGCGCGCATCGCACAGATCCACGAGGTCACCGGTACTCAGCAGGGAGCCGCGCACGGTGGTGTTGGGCCAGGTGCCTTCCTGCAGACCGCATACATATACGGTGCGCCAGGACTGACCTGCGGCGAGTGCAGGGGTGAGAATCTCGACCGCGTCTTGGCGGACGCCACGGGCGGCGAGGGTGTCCATGGGCAGGTCCTGCGCGTCGATGAAGTCGAGGAACTGCTCGGCACCGGCGCCGCGCATCTGCTCGTCGAAGCGGTCGGCGGCTTCGAAGAGGCCAATCATGGCGTCGAGGTTGCGGTGGGCTGCGTCGGCGTCGGGGCCTGCGCCGCGCGACTGGGCGACCCAGGTCTTTTCGAGGCCGCTGGCTTCCCAGAGCGCCCAGAGCACTTCGGTACTGGTGGATTCGGGCCGGGCGAGTGCTTTACGTCCGGCGGAGAGCACTGCTGCGATGCGGTGCACGGCGCGTCCTACGCCCTCTTCGGGGAGGGTTTCGGGGTGCAGCAGGGCGCCGAGGAGCAGGTCATCGCTGGGGCGATGGCCGCCGCTTTGCAGTTCGATGGATCGCAGCTGCTGGCGGAGTCGTCGCACGTCCATGCTGGATGCGCCACCGAGCCTGGAGGTGAGCAGGGTGATGGCGCTCTGCGCGCCGCCGAGGGGGTTGGCGCGGCTTTCTTCGGCGATGACGTCGTCAAGGCTTCGGCGCATGAGCTCTTCAGCTTCGGTTGCGCTGAGGGCCTCGTAGCCGCCACGCTCCCCCGACTCCACACCTTCTGCAGCGGGCATGTGCACGGCGGGGTTCAGCGCCTTCTCGCCACGCTTGCGGGCGTAGACGAGCAGGCTGAGCGCATCCAGGAAGGGGCGTACGGCGGGTTCGTCGCGCACCGGCACGAGCGCCGCGGAGGTACGCGACGGAATACCGTTCGAGGAGAGCACACGGCGGATGCGCGCCACGTCCGCGCTGCTACGCACGATGATGGCGGACTCGCGGTAGGGGTGGTTGCCGTAGATGCGTTCTTCGAGGAGCATTTGGGCGATGAGGTTCGCCTCGTCCTGAGAGCTGGAGAGCGCATACTTATACACGCCGGCGGGTGCGGTGCGGTAGTGTGCGGGGTCGAGGATTTTGCCGTCGGCACCCAGGTGCAGCAGCGGTTCGTCGGCAGCACCCCAGGTGAGGGCTTCGTCGGCGGGGGTGGTGTTGATGCGTCCGAAGGTCGCGGGCGCACCGTTCTTTACCCCCTCCTGCGCACCGTTCTTTACCCCTTCCTGCTCGGTGGTGAGCGGCACGAATCGGGTGTAGCGCGGCAGGCGGCGGCGAATATCCGCCACGAGCGGCATCATGAGTGCGGGCAGGCGGTACGAGGTGGTGAGCGTGCGGGTGCGCATGCTGGGGAAGCTCGCCTGCAGGGTGGTGACGAGGTCGGGGCGGGCGCCTCGGAAGCCCTGGACGACGGCTTCGTCGCTGTAGGTCATGACAACCTGGGGGCCTTCAGCGAAGAGGTCGGGGTGGGTTTCGGTCAGGTGCGCGGCATCTGCGGGGGCAACTTCTGCGGCGATGAGGCGCAGCAGCCGGTAGATGGAGGGGCTGAGTTCCTGCACGTCGTCGATGAGGATCAGGTCGTAGCGGCGGCGTTCCTCGGCAAGGAATTCGGGGGCGCGCAGTAGCAGCCGGCAGGCGTCGTTGATGAGTACTGCCGGGTCGTAGGCGTTTTTGGCGCGGAGGGCTCGCACGGCACGGTATTCGGTGTGCAGTTGGGCGAGGGCGTGCCAGGCGGGCTGGTTGTGTTCGGTGGCGAGGGCGTGTACGTCTTCGGCGGTGAGGTCGTATTCTGCCATGCGGTCGAAGAAGTCGCGGATTTCGTGGCGGAATCCGCGGGTTGCGAGGGCGTCGCGGAGTACGTCGGGCCAGGCGGGTCCGGGGGCGATGCCTTCGGCGTGGTTGGCGAGTAGTTCGCCGATGATGACGTCTTGTTCGGGGCCGGAGAGGAGTTTGAGGTTGCCTTCTACGCCGCTAAGTAGCCCGCGGGTTTGGGCTCGTTTGAGCAGGTCGAAGGCGTATGCTGCCCAGGCGCGGGTGGGTGCTACGGAGAGGCTGCGGTCGCTGGATGCGGCGATGGTGTCTCGCATGCGGGTCGCGGCGGTGCGGGTGGGTGCGAGGATGAGCAGGCGGGCGGGGTCGTTCCCGTCGGCGAGGTAGCGCAGGGCGCGTTCGGTGAGGTGGTGGGTTTTACCGGTTCCGGGGATGCCGGTGAGAAGTTGGGTTGTCATGGTTTCAGTCTATCGGCTGTAGCGCGCTTGTACCTTGTCGGCGGTCATTCGGGCTCGTCGGCTGCTTATGTGCCGCCTCGGTGACTTAATATGCGGCTCCCGGAGCTTAATATGCTGCCCTGCCGAAAAGCTTATCCACAGCCGCGTGACGACCGGGCACGCGCCTCCTTCTCCGCTGGGTTAGTCTTATAGCATGACCTGGATGAACGGCCTGCGCGCCACTTTTGACCTTGAAACCACCGGTGTGGACGTCACCACCGCCCGCATCGTGACTGCTTCCCTGATTCTGCTGGACCCTCAGGGTAATGTAGTGCGCCGTGGCGAGTGGCTGGCTGACCCCGGCGTTGAGATCCCTGCCGCCGCCGCCGCCGTGCACGGTATTACGACTGAGTACGCGCGTGAGCACGGTCGTCCCGCCCGCGAGGTCGTGTGGGAGCTTGCCGGCGCGATTGGTGCGCTGAACCTTGACGGCGTGCCGATTATTGCCTTCAATGCCGCCTACGATTTTTCGGTGCTGCACCACGAGATGCTGCGCCACAATATTGCCAACGGTGAGCTACCGCCGGGTGTGGTGCTCGACCCGTACGTTCTGCATAAGCACGTGATTCCGCGTAAGCGCGGCAAGCGCACCCTGGAGGTTCTCGCCGCCGAGTACGGTGTCTCCCTGGAGAATGCGCACACCTCCGCTGATGATGCCCTGGCGGCGGAGCGTCTGCTGGTGAAGCTGACCGAGCAGTTCCCCGAGGTTCTCAACGTGGATGCGCGCCAGCTGCACGAGCAGCAGATTCAGTGGGCGGCGGAGCAGGCGGCGAGCTTCCAGGCGTGGTTGCGTACGCAGCCGGGTAAGGAATCTGAGGTCATTGACGGCCGCTGGCCGGTACGCCGCTAAAACTGCGCCGCTAAACTCGCTCTCGCTCCTCCCCAGCCGCCCAACATATCTCTCCTTTACTGACGGGCTGACACTATCCCCGTTTGTGCTTCTCCCCTATGCTAGAAGGTGACCGCACCTACACGAATAGCACGTGAATAGCACGACCCGGAAGGCCTCTCATGGATGATCAGCCCCGCACTACCGAGCCGTACCCTGACACTAATACGCGCAGTATTTATCTGGGGTCTACCCGTCTGGCTCATGAGCACCTGGTGGCGCAGTCGCAGGTGGTGCTCCGCCTGGGCCGCATCCTGATGAAGTCGGGTGCGAGCGCGTACCGTATTAAGGCGTCGATGGCGCGTTTGGCAAAGGCTGTGGGGTTGAAGGAGCATCACGCGCAGGTGACCTTCACCGAAATTTCGACTTCTTCGTACACGGAGGGTAATTTCCGTACCGAGGTCGCTGAGCAGCGCACGATGGGCATTAACGCTCATAAGCTGGATCAGTTGGGTAAGTTCATTTCCGAGCTTCCTGAAAAGATTACCCCTGCGGAGGCGAACGCCGAGCTGGACCGTATCGATTCGGCGAAGCCTCTGTACACCCGCTGGATGTTGGCGCTGGCGTCGGCGGTGGCGTGTGCCGGGTTCGCGTTCCTGAACCGTGGCGGTCTGGTGGAGTGCACGGTGGTGTTCTTCGCGGCGGGTGCCGGCCAGTTTTTGCGTTCGACCCTGCTCAAGCGCGGGGTGAGCCATTTGGCAACGTGGATGGCGTGCGGCTTCCTGGCGGCGGGCCTGTACATTGCGATTGTTAATGTGCTGGTCGCGGTGGGTTGGATTAGCCCGAACCATATGATTGGTTTTATTTCGTCGGTACTGTTCTTGGTGCCCGGTTTCCCCATGGTGACGGGCATGCTCGATATTTCCCGCATGGACTTTTTGGCGGGTATTTCGCGTCTAACCTATGTGGGTTTGTTGCTGATTAGTGCGTCATTTGCGGTGTGGGTTTTGGGTTCACTCTTCCACCTGCCGTTAGCGGCTCCTGCGCCTCTTAACCTTGACCCGACCCTGTATTTGGTGTTGCAGGTGCTTTCCTCGGGTG
>ERZ773045.324-NODE-324-length-24693-cov-5.945044_pt1 | contig 24693 bp, 17 predicted proteins | sample MGYA00580635_ERZ773045 | MGnify/ENA primary metagenome ERZ773045 (study PRJEB29015, sample SAMEA2738115) | human oral metagenome | biome: human oral; feature: human-associated habitat; material: saliva | place: China | collected 2261 ...
CGCCGATGGTACTGCACCTGGGAGGGTGTGGGAGAGTAGGACACCGCCACAACACACTTCAAGAGGGGGGTTTGGAACACTGTTCCAAACCCCCCCCTCTTTTCCACCTACACACAGCACGCACCATACGCGCGCTACAAACCGGCGAACACAACACAGCACCTTTTCACACCTGTATCCACACATGCCACTAACGGGCAAACACTACACGCGCCTTCCAGGCAAACACCCAAACAAGCCACAGGCCGACCCGCAACGAGTCCGGCACACACATGCTTAATTTCTTCGCCTTCGTATCTGCTTTTTTCCTCGTATGAAGCTCTAGATCCTCTTCTCAGCGGAGGCTTGAGTGGATAGTGGGGTTTGTTTGGTCGTCTGTTGTAGCCGGCGTCAGAGGCGTTTATGAAGAGGCGTTTATCTGGGGTATCAGGCAATTCAGTTTGTCGACCATGGATGGTTATTAATTAACTTTTGCGGTTCCCACTTAGTCTTCTGGGAGCTACTGAGTCTTTGGCTCTGTGCCACTATGTCTCACTTAGACTGCGCGCACATTGTGTCTTTTCGCGACACAATCGGCACAGTCTTTTTTTGCTATGTAAAAGTAGTGCCCGCGAACGGATGTTCGCGGGCACATGTGTCTTACTGCGAATGGCAGTTCACTTTAGATCCACGTCGGGAACCACATGTGAATGTGCCAGAAGTTGTACGAGATGAGATCCCCACGCCACAGGGGCATGAAGAAGATTGAGACAGCTGTAATCAGCAGAACAATGATCACAGCGCCAATGGCAAACCTTTGACGCGTCACGACATTAGCGCCCATCCATCGGTAGTCACCCTCTTCAAGAGGTTGAGAGGCATACATGCGGTCTGGATCTACCTCGCAGCGAGCTTGATCCAGCATCAGCCCAATCACCCATGCGGCACTCAGACAGACAAACGGCACGAAAGCAATCGTGTAGAAATTAAAGATCGTTCGGTTTGCGTTCAAATACCAAGGGAAGTACATCGCCAAGTATCCGCAGACAACAAAGCCAGTCCTCCAGTTGCGGTCCCGCAGCGTCACGAACAAGACGATGAAGAAGGCAATGGCACCAAACCACCACAGAAGCGGATTCCCTAGTGCAACAACCGCGTTGACACAATCCGACTTATCGCAGCTTGCGTCCGCGATTTTGTTCCATGCGAAGGACGTTGGACGTGCCTGAACAAACCACTGTGCGGGATGAGCCTGATAGGTGTGCGGAGTGGTTAAACCAGTGTGGAACTTCAGCATTCCTACGTGGTAATCCCACAGGTCGCGGAATGCTCCAATAAAGCCGTGAGTTTTGTGACCGTAGGCATTCCAGTGCGTAAACCATCCGAACCATGAGGCGACATACGTGATCACTGCGGGCGGAACCATGGCTAAGAATGCAACAGCGGTGTCATTGATCAAAGTTGCGTAAAACGCGCGCGGATGCCCAAAACGACGGCGAGTCATCCAGTCGCGGAACGCAACAAACAACCCCAAGACAGCCAGCGCGTAGAGCCCCGACCATTTGACCGACATCGCAAGGCCGCACAAGATACCCGCGACCAATAGCCACCAGCGTGCACCCGCATGAGGTCCGATTCGAGAGGGATTGTCAGGATCCGGCTTCCATTGGGAAAGTTTTTCGACCAAACGTGGATGTGAGATCTCCTGATCTTTCAGGACGGCAAGGAATGCGGCAGCGGCAAACATCGCCAGGAACACATCCAAAAGCCCAGTTCGCGAGAGAACAATTGCGATGCCATCTGTTGCCATAAAGAATCCCGCAAGTGCTGTGATAGCGGGGGAACGGAACAAATGCTGTGCAATTCGCGCGGTAAGGAAGACAAGAATGATTCCTGCGATGGCTGCACTGATGCGCCAGCCGACCGGATTGGTTGCTCCGAAAACGCGCATTCCCAAGCTGATCAGCCACTTTCCGACCGATGGGTGAACGACGTACCCACCATTGGTCGAGAGCCCAGAGTAATCACCCGCGATAAACATCGGGTCGTTATCCTTCGCCCAGCTTCCCTCATAGCCCAAAGTCATCAGGGAATAGGCGTCTTTCACGTAGTAGGTCTCATCGAAGACCAGAGTCTTAATCGTTCCAAGACCGGGAAGCCTTATGAGCGCTGCTACAAGCGTCGTTACAAGAGTTGCAACCCAGCCGGCTTGCGCAGACATTGGGAAACGTGCCCACTTTGGAATGGGGACGGGCTTCCATTCGCGTCCCGTTCCTTCGGGAGCGGCATCAGCCTCTTCGTCGTCTGCTGAGGCATCGTTCGCCTCTGCCGAGGCCTTGTTCACCTCCGTTGAAGGGCTAGGCTCGCCTTCCTCGGCCTCGGGAAGAGGCTCAGGCTCAACAGCCGGGGAAGCCTGATCCGGACCCAAGGCGGGGTCTTCGGGAATATCTGAATCGGAAAGAGTCTTGTCGTCCACCCGATCAGTTTACCGAGGCCCCTGCTCAACTGGAGTAGCACACCCAAAGGTGCGACGATTGACGCGTGAGTGAAGACCAGGATTACATTCAGGCCCCCGCGTCAATCCTCCTTGCGGCCACCCCGATTGGCGACGTGCGCGATGTTTCCGCGCGCTTAGCCCCTGCACTTGAGCAGGCGGACATTATTGCTGCCGAAGATACGCGCCGTCTCCTTGCCTTGGCCTCGAGAATGGGAATCCGCCTGAGCGCCAAGCTGATGAGCCTCCACGATCACAATGAGTCCGCTAAGGCCTCGGCAGTCGTCGAGCAGGCGCGGGCAGGTGCGCGCGTCGTCATGGTTTCCGATGCGGGAATGCCGACGGTTTCCGACCCGGGGTTCCGCTTGGTTCACGAGGCCACGGCGGCTGGCGTCCACGTCAGCGTCCTCCCGGGACCCTCGGCTCCCGTTACTGCGCTGGCCCTATCAGGGCTTCCCTCCGATCGCTTTGCTTTCGAGGGTTTCCTTCCCCGAAAAACTGGTGAAGCAACGCGCTATTTGAAGGCCCTTGCGCAAGATCCTCACACCCTGATCTTCTTCGAATCACCTAAACGTGTCCATGACACTCTGATTCTCATGGCTGAGGTCTTTGGTGCCGATCGTCAAGCCGCGCTGTGTAGAGAGCTCACAAAAACCTACGAAGAGGTGATCCGCGGGAGCCTCGCAGAACTGGTTGAGGCAACAGAGGGTGAAGTTCTTGGAGAAATCACGCTGGTGATTGCACCCGGACATGCGCAGGGCAATGCGGATGACCATGTCGAGGCAGTGCTTGCCTTGGCAGCAGAGGGAATGCGTTTGAAGGATGCCGCTGCCGAGGTTGCCGAAGCCACAGGGCTACGCAAGAACGAGCTTTACCGTGCGGCACTCGCACGCACAAACTAGGAGAGCGCTGCGGATAAAGCGAGCGGTGCGAATCAGAGCAGCAGCGCGAATCAGGCCTGAGAGGGGACCAGCTCAACTCCGGCCTCGGCCATGCGTGCGGCGGCGAGCTCACCCAACTCGGGGCTGACGGGCTCAGTGAGGTCGGTGAAGACTCGCACTTTAAAACCGTCCTTCACGCCGTCCAGCGCTGTTTCGCATACGCAGTGGGACTGAGCAAGGCCGACAACATCCAGCGAATCAATACCTTTGTCGCGAAGGAGTTCAAGCAGGGGACGCTTCGTCGCTACATCTTCGCCATCGAAGGCAGAATAAGCGGCCTCGTACATGCCCTTATGGATGGTGACATCCGCGTGGAGGGCACCAAGGGCTGGGTGCAGCTCGGCCTCGGCAGTACCTGCAACCCCGTGAGGAGGCCAGGTGTCAACGAAGTCGGGATGGTCAGAGAAATGCGTGCCCGGATCGATGTGCCAGTCCTGCGAGGTCACGATGCAGTCGTAATCCGCTGCGTGAGCGGCAACAAAATCAGCGACGCGCTGAGCGCAGGCATTCCCGCCTTCAACAGGAAGAGCACCGCCCTCGCAAAAAGTAGGTTGAACATCAACAATGATGAGCGCGCGGGGCATAACATCCTCCCAAAGTATGAGCAGCGTATGCTTCGAGAATAGGGCAGGGACGACTGGAGCGCCAATAGGCACTAGACTAGGGGACCATGAGTCGTATTTTGTCTGCCGTTGCATGGCCCTATGCCAACGGCCCTCGCCACATTGGTCACGTTGCCGGTTTCGGAGTTCCCTCCGATGTTTTCTCTCGCTACATGCGAATGGCCGGGCACGACGTGCTGATGGTGTCCGGAACCGACGAACACGGAACCCCCATTCTGGTTGCCGCCGATAGCGCCGGAATGAGCGCGCGCGAGCTGGCCGACCAGAACAACCGGCTCATCGTCGAAGACCTGGTTCAATTGGGACTGTCCTACGACCTTTTCACACGCACAACCGCTGGAAATCACTACCGCGTTGTCCAAGACATGTTCCGCACTGTCCGCGATAACGGTTACATGATCGAACAGGTCACCCGCGCGGCGATCTCGCCTTCGACCGGACGCACTCTTCCCGACCGTTACATCGAAGGTACCTGTCCGATTTGTGGTGCAGAAGGTGCTCGCGGCGATCAGTGCGATAACTGCGGTAACCAGCTTGATCCCACAGATCTGATCAATCCTCGTTCGCGAATCAACGGTGAAACCCCCGAATTCGTGGAGTCCGTCCACTACTTCCTGGATCTTCCCGCACTGGCTGACGCGCTTTCAGCATGGCTGGATGATCGTGATCGTTCCGGCACGTGGCGTCCCAACGTCATCAAGTTCTCGAAGAACTTCCTTGAGGATATTCGCCCGCGTGCGATGACACGCGATATTGACTGGGGCATTCCGGTTCCCGGTTGGGAAGATCAGCCCGGTAAACGCCTCTACGTGTGGTTCGACGCGGTTATTGGTTACCTGAGCGCCTCTATTGAATGGGCGCGCCGCACGGGAGACCCCGAAGCATGGCGCCAGTGGTGGAATGATCCGGAGGCCCTGACCTACTACTTTATGGGCAAGGACAACATTGTCTTCCACTCGCAGATCTGGCCCGCTGAACTGCTGGGTTACAACGGTCAGGGATCTAAGGGCGGTCAGCCCGGAGACCTTGGCGTGCTCAACCTGCCCACTGAGGTTGTCTCTTCAGAGTTCCTCACCATGGAAGGCAAGAAGTTCTCTTCTTCGCACGGTATTGTGATCTATGTGCGTGACATGCTCAGCCGCTACCAGGCTGATGCGCTGCGCTACTTCATTTCTGCGGCTGGTCCCGAGTCCTCTGATGCAGATTTCACCTGGGCAGAATTCGTGCGTCGCACGAACGGCGAGTTGGTGGCAGGCTGGGGCAACCTGGTCAATCGCACCGCCTCGATGATCCACAAGAAGTTCGGCGAAATCCCCGCGCCGGGAGAGCTCCAAGAAATCGATCGCGCGCTGCTGGACGCGATCGCCGCGGGCTTTGACGAGGTCGGAGACCTGATCCGTCACCACCGCCAGAAGGCCGCTCTTGCCGCTGCAATGCGTTTGGTTGGCGAGGCCAACAAGTACGTTGCAGATACTGAGCCCTTCAAGCTCAAGGCCCCCGAAGAACGCGAGCGCTTGGCGACCGTGCTGTGGACGCTGGCACAGGCCGTGGCCGATTTGAACCTCATGCTCTCTCCCTTCCTTCCTCACGCCGCAAATGATGTGGATCGCGTGATGGGTGGCAGCGGTGAGATCGCTCCCATGCCCTACATCAAGGAAGTTGAGGAGCTCGACCCCGAGGTTCTTCCCGCAGACTTTGAAGGCCGCACCGGATACCCGGTTATTACCGGTGACTACACGAACGTTCCTACCTGGGAGCGTCACGATATCGTCGTTGGCACTCCGATCGAGAAACCGACCCCGGTCTTCCAAAAGCTTGACGAGGCCATTGTCGAGGAAGAGCTTGCGCGCTACGCGGAGTCTCGCCCCGACGATGTAACGGGAGCCTGAGCTTTTACCTGTTGAGTGTGTGGCCCAAGCCTTTTGGCTTGGGCCACACACTTTTCGGGGGTGAGGAAGGGCAATGGGGGAGCGCACCCGCTTTTCGGCGCGAGGCCTCGGGAAAGGCTAGAGTGCGCTGGGGAGAAGATCCTTGCAGATCGCCGTGGTGCCGCGAACAACTAACTCGGGATCGAAGAGAAGCTCAACGTGCTCCATGGTATTTTTCGAGCTCTCTATCAGGCTTGCGAGTGCAGAAACGGCACCCCCACTCAGAGCGTCGACCGGCTGGCGAATAGTCGTTAGTCCCGGAGAAATGTATCCAAGGTAGCTCGAGTCGTCGTAGCCGACGATGGAAATATCATCGGGGACCTGTAGGCCTTGGAGCGTCAACGACTTGAAAGCACTTAAGGCGAGCTCATCGCTGGCGCACACGATTGCGCTCACTCCCGCATCAGTCAGGCGCGCTGTCGCAGCCTGTGCGGTGCCCAAGCCATAAGGTGCCCATTCCACGTACTCCGGCTTGAGGTCGAGCCCTGTACGGTTCGCAAAGTCAAGGGCAGAGTTGTACTTCGTGATACTGGGGTAGTGGCTTGGATTGCCGAGGAGTAAACCGATGCGAGTATGTCCCTGATTCACGAGGTGTTGAAGAGCCATTTCCGTTGCAAGACGATCGTCAGTGCGAATGAAGTAACCCGGTAAGTCGGGATCACCAGCATTGATGAAAACCATTGGAATTCGATGTTCAGCAAGGCGCTGATAGATCGAATAATCGTTGCCCTTGGAGTCGTACTGGCCGGAAAGGAAGATCGCACCATCAATCTGTTCGGAAAGCACCATTGACAGCAGGGTTTCTTCACTGGTGCCTCCCGATGTGTAGGTGCACAGGAAAGGCAAAATATTGCGTGCGGTCAGTTGAGTGCTTATTGCCGTGAGTAAAGATGCGAAAACAGGATTGACCAAGTTGGGGGTAACGACGGCTACATGTCGGGGTTGATTTCGTCCGACAGTGCTCGTAATTCCCATACTTTTTGCGGTATTGAGTACGGCCTGACGAGTGTCATCGGAAACGCCTGGTTTTCCGTTGAGAACGCGCGATACCGTCGCTTGGCTGACGCCGACTTCAGCGGCAACGTCTGCAAGTGTTTTCACTATTGTCTCCGTATTCCACCGTTGGATTGGATGGGAGTTACCTGAATGCTCTTAGTGTATATGAAATCGTTACTTACGTAAAGGCGTGAAAGACTTGCGCAAGACTTGCTTTCATTGTTACAGTCGTATCTGTCAGAAGGAACTGGTCATTGTGGATCGGCTCTCTGAGAGTGCATAGCTGCATAGCTTCACAGTAAGCGAACGATAATCTAAGGAAGGATTATCTCCAATGATGAAACATTCACCTGTGGCGCCCGTACTGGCAAGCGCACTGGTTGCCGCATTGGCGTTGAGCGCATGTTCCAAAGGCGCATCATCCGACAACACCGCATCGGATGGCCGTCCTGTCGTGACTGTCCAGATTGTTAAGGACGCACGCACCAAGCCTATGAGTGACCTTAAGTGGACGAAGGACCTTGAAACTGCCTGTGGTTGCAGCATCAAGTGGCTGGAGACCGCGTCATCCTCGTGGGATCAGCAAAAGAGCGCTGCTCTGGCAGCCGGCGATGTTGCCGACCTGACCATTGCGGGCTTTGATTCGAGCGATATGGCAGAATTTGGCTCGCTGTTCATGGACCTCGCTCCTGAGCTGGGCAACCTGCCGAACGTGAAGAAGATGTTCGATGCAGAACCCTACTCGCGGATCGTTTCTACCAACACCAAGAACCAGATCCTCGGTGTGGGTCGTTCCACCGTTCCTCTCTCGGCCAATACCGGTAGCCACATGTTCATTAACAAGGCATGGCTGGATAAGCTGGGTCTGGCAGTTCCCACCACATGGGATGAACTTAAGACCGTGCTCAAGGCGTTCAAGACCCAGGACCCCAATGGCAACGGTGTTGCTGATGAGATTCCCTTGGACTTCAACAAGCCCGGAACCAATGGATTCGAAGGCTTTAATCCCAACCTCTTCTTGAGCTCTGAAGGAATCACCCTGAGCTCTGACTCCAGCTTGGGTATGTACGCCGATAAGGGCACCGTGAAGAACTACCTGACCGATGAGCGTTACAAGGACTTCGTGAAGTTCATGAACGAACTGTGGTCGGAAGGCCTGATCGCTCAGGACGCATTCACCCACGACTGGTCCACCTACACCGGTCATGCAAAGGGTGATGGAAAGACCGCAACGGTTGGTATGTCCTGGATGTGGACGCCCTCAGATCTCTTCGGTTCTGAGCTGGGCAAGCAGTACATCACCATTCCGTCCCTGAAGGCGAAGAATGGGCAGACCACTCCGGTTGTGTGGGCATGGGGCGGCGACTCAATGGCCTACGGAGCAAACCAGATTGTTGCAAAGGCTGAGCCCGCAAATAAGGAAGCAACACTGAAGCTGTTGGATTCCTTCTACACTCCTGAAATTGGTATTCAGGCAACCTACGGTTCACTCGGCGAGTGTGTTGAGAAGGAAGCTGACGGTACCTACACGGTTCTTGAGCCTGCTGATAAGAGCAAGAATGCAGGTGACTGGCAGTTCACCAACGCGCTTGCTGACCGCGCTCCCGTGTGGATCAACAGCGAATGGAAGCTGAAGCTGCCCGCAGAACACACCGAGGTCTTCCCCGTGGACGCTGTCTACAACAATGATTGGTCCAATATCGACCTGAACACTGATGTTCTGTATGGAAACATGCCGACCACTGATGAGCAGGCAGATATCCTCTCTCGTAATGCGACCGGTATCAACCAGAACGCGATGGCGAAGTTCGCACAGTGGGTCACCAAGGGCGGTGTCGATGACGAATGGGATCAGTACGTTGCAGACCTCGAGGCAAACCACCTTGCAGAGAGCGTCAAGGTCAAGCAGGACATCTACGATGCCTACAAGGCTCAGATGAAGCAGCAGGGCGTTGATCTGAACTCCATGTTCAAGACTCAGTCCGACGACAAGTCGGCGAAGTTCACCAAGTAATTCACGGCTGGCGTGCCCTGTGAGAATTCATAGGGCACGCCAGTTTTCTACACCTGGGTTTTCTATATGCGCCTTGAGCGCAGAATTCCCCCCCATCAACTTTCCTCCCTCCATATATCTCTTTCGCATTGCTGCAATGCTGCTGCGGTGCATTTCACCCACATTGAGTTCCTAAATGAGGAAAGATAACTGATGTTCTTTGGATTTCTCCATCGAGTGTTTGGGGCGGTGGGGCATGCCTTCGGGCATATCCCTCATCTGTTCCATATGCACCATCCGCTGATCACTATTTTTGGTGCTCACAAAGTTGTGACTATTTTCGTCACCGCGACAACGACGATCGTCATCGGTATTGGTGGAGTGACCATTATTATTGGCCCCACAAATGGCGATACAACCCCGCAGATTCCTGGCCAAGAGCAGACTACTCCGACGCCGAAGCCGGAAAAGACACCCACGCGCGAAGATAAAATTCGTACCTGGTGGCATGAAAATGGCGTGAAGGACACCGAAAAGCCCCTTGCTAACAATGAGGTTCGTCAGTCACCCTTCTATTCGGTATCGGTCTCGGCCGTCGACGGTACTGATTCGGACAATAGTTCGTTTACCTATATGTCGATCCCGCGCAACGGTAACCCCATGCGTTCGGACCTTAATGACGACGGCGCCAAGTTCCAAGCCGACAATCACGTGACGATGAGCTGGTCCTCGTTCGAATATGACACGGATGTCTACGTCGATGTCACTTTGCAGACCGGTGCGAAACTGACCGATGTCAATCAGGTTACTGTTCGTCCTGCCAAGGCTAATATCGAAAAGAAGCTTCTGAACGATAAGACTGTGCGTCTGTATATTCCTCAGAATAACGATGGTTACCGCCTATCCGTTGAGTTTGCTCCCGAACTCATGGATGTGTACCGCTACCAGGGTGGGCTCACCCTTGAGGGCGGAGAAGGTCACGAATACGTTGGGACTGAGCCGAAGAACTCCATGTTGCTCTTTGCTCAGCCCTGGGCCTCGCGCGTTGATCCGACGACGATTCCGACCGAGGCCGACGGAACAATTACCTATGTGACCCCGGGTGAGGTCACCAACTTGGATTCCGTCGACACCGATATCGTGTATTTCAAAGCCGGTACCTACTGGATGACCAACAAGTATTCTGCGAACCTTCCAGATCGCGTGAAGTGGGTCTACTTTGAGCCCGGTGCCTTCGTTAAGGGGGCCTTCCAATTTGGAGTCAATGAAAACATTACGAACTACAAGGTCACAGGTTACGGTGTGCTCTCAAGCGAGCAGTACCTTTATGAGACAGACATGTCGAATGGATACAAGACCTTGGAGCATAAGGATGGCGCAAACTGCCATGCCACCTGCGTTAAAGCCTTGAAGTTCACCTCTACTACTCCGCATCAGGTTCTTGACCTGCAAGGTGTCACTATCAAGGAGCCGTCATACCACTCCTTTGTGGAATATGGTTTCCGTCCTGCTGACCCCGAAAAGGGCAGCATGAGCGATGCTGAGTTTGCCGAGGCCGTGGCCCGTAACAGTGCGATCGAGGGGGCGAACGAGCAGTCCTTTAGCCAGCGCGTTCGTAACTACCAACAGGTGGGATCCTGGTATTGGCAGACCGACGGAATGGAGCTGTACCCCGGCTCGACCATGAAGAGCTCTTTCTTCCATACGAATGATGACGCGATGAAGCTCTACCACAGCAATGTGGATGTTTCGAATGTCGTGGTGTGGAAGAACGATAACGGCCCGGTCTTCCAGTGGGGCTGGAATTATCGGAACACTGAGAATGTGAAGGTCGATGGAACGACCGTCGTGCACAGCCTGATGAATAACTCGGGTGCAACCAACACCTGCGTATTCAACTCATCCCCGCACTGGAACGGTGGTGCCTTCGATTACTCGGATCCTTCAACGACTTTGAAGAACTGGACCATTTCCAACACCGTCGTGGAAGGAAGTGTGAACTGTGGTTTCCGTATCTACGCCCTGTCGAATATGGAGAACTTCAAGATCATTAACTTCCATGTGGATTCGTGGAATGGACAGCCTGAAGCGAATGTTGTGAGCCGTCTGACCCGTCCTGCGAATAAGGCGGGGAAGAAGGTGACGATTGGCAATGAAACTGTCGACCACAACGGTATTGAGATTCGTAACTTCAGTGTCGGCGATACCTTCGTGACGAAGGCCGGTGGAAACTGGGCATCCAATGAGCTTGGACGTTTGGATTTCGATGCAGACTGCTGGGATAACTGGAATGCCACCGCAGACGGTAAGCCTGAGAACATGCCGACACTGAGCGTTGAAGGGCTCAAGGATCAGGAGTCTTTGGATTCTCGTCATCTTTCGTTTAGGGGAACAACCGACGGTAATCGCGTTGTCGTGACGGTCAATGGGACGAATACGGAATTGCCTGTTGTTGATGGCGCATTTAGCGCTGATCTCACCTTGGATCGTGCGATCAACTCAGTGCGCGTGAGTGCGTACTCACCCGAAAATACCGTGAGTCGAGCAAGCTACACGATCTACTCCTTCGGTGACAAGATTGGCACCTTGAGTGATCCCAGCGGTGATGATAACGGCGCCGGAACGGTTGTTTACCCGAAGAGTGAGAACTTTAATCCGGGAAGCTTCGACCTGCTTGAAACCTCCGTGTATCGCGATAATGATCATTACCAGTTCGTTACGCGAATGGGCGCTCCTGTGAACAACCCGTGGGGTATGAACCAGATGAGTACTCAGCGACTGAATATCTATATTCGAAGCGAGGCCAATACCTCAACTGATGTGACGCCTCTGCTCGCGGGCACGAACACCTTTGCTCATGGTGGTTGGGACTATGTGCTGATTGCTGATGGGCGTTCAGAATCACTGCCCTACAATATGGGTGTTTATGACAATGCGGGCAAGTTGAAGGGCGAGGTGACCTTGAAGGTTGCGGGGAATCGAATCATGATGTCCGTTGACCGCAGTGCCCTCGATGGTGTGGACTTGGCAAAGGCTACGTACCAGGTGTCGATCTATTCCTCCTCGGAAGATGGGGAAGGTGTGGGCAATGTTCGTCCGGTCTACTCGGCCGAATGCTACGCGGGTGGAAAGGGATGCCCTGACTTTGTGAAGAACTTCCGCTTTGGTGGCGGAAAGGGCATCTTTACTCATGAGTCTCCGTATGATTCCGACACCACAGATTCCAACGCAATTGACATCATCTCGGGTGTCATCGAGCAGTCCAAGGCTCTGAGCGTGAACGAAGAAGGCAAGGTTGTGGTTCCCTTTGTTGGCTTCGACGCGCGTCACTAGAGAGAGCAGAAAGTGCGTAAGCTGGAGTCAGAAGGGGGCTCGGTAGCGCGCTGTGAAGAGCGGGAATGCTGCTGAGGAAACCCTAGATATTCAGGGGTGGGCATGAAAGTGCCCACCCCTGAATATGTTTTGTAATACTTGCGCAAGGATTTCATAATTGTTACGCTAATGGGGTAGCGCATAGACGCGCCTCCAACACCTCGCAAGAACATGCGGCAATGTTGACGACTGAGAAAGTTATTGCGATGACAGAGCAATTAAATGCTGATTTCGCTGCGACTCGCAACGCTGCGGCGAAGACCCCCTGGTGGTCGGACGCTGTGGTCTACCAGATTTATCCGCGCTCCTTTCAGGACGCAAACGGCGATGGGATTGGTGATATCCCCGGAATCACCCAGCGCCTGCCCTATGTGGCGGAACTTGGCATTGACGTTATTTGGCTGTGCCCCATGTACGTGTCGCCTCAAGACGACAACGGCTACGATATCGCCGACTATCAGAACATCGACCCCATGTTTGGGACTCTCGATGATATGGATGAATTGCTTCGCACTGCCCACAGCCTGGGCTTAAAAGTCATCATGGATTTGGTAGTGAACCACTCCTCTGATGAACACGCGTGGTTCATCGAATCGCGCGACAAGACCAGCGACAAAGCAGATTGGTATTGGTGGATGCCCGCAAAAGAAGGGCATACTCCAGGTGAACCCGGCGCTGAACCCAACAGCTGGGGCAGCTATTTTGGTGGATCCGCGTGGACCTATGACCCGCAGCGCGGCGAATACTTTTTCCATCAGTTCTCGGCCAAACAGCCCGACCTCAATTGGGAAAGGCCCGAACTACGCCACGCGGTCTACGAGATGATGAACTGGTGGATGGACCGGGGGATTGACGGATTCCGCATGGATGTCATTAGTCAGATCTCCAAGACTTTGGATAGCCGTGGAATGCTGCCCGGAACCGATGGATCCGATATGGAGATTTATCCCGTCGGCTCCGATGGATATTCCTCACCCTTCGATTTCTGCACGGATGGCCCGCGCTTGGATGAGTTTCTCCACGAAATGTACGAGGCCGTCTTTGCGGGCAGAGAGGGCTTCCTGACCGTCGGCGAGGGGCCGGGTATTTCCAATACCCGCGCAGCGCACATCACCAACCCGGCCAGCGAAGAACTCGACATGCTCTTCCTTTTCGACCACGTCGGAATTGACGACGACGGTCCAGCAGGGAAATGGTCTGTCGTGCCGTGGAAGGTTCGCGACCTACGCAATGTCTTCGCGGGCTACGAAGAAATCGTGCGCGATGGCGGATGGACCAGCCTCTTCTACTGCAACCACGACCAGCCCCGCGTTGTATCCCGTTGGGGCGACGACAGCACGGAAGAACTACGCTCTCGAAGCGCAAAGGCACTTGGCCTCGTCCTTCATATGCACAAGGGAACCCCCTACATCTACCAGGGCGAAGAGCTGGGCATGACGAATGCGGGCTTCACCAGCCTTGACCAGTATCGCGATGTCGAATCCCTGAACCACTACCGCCAATACGTCGAAGAAGCGGGGATCTTGACCCACGACGAAATGATGAATGCACTGGCACTCAAAGGCCGTGATAATTCGCGGACACCCATGCAGTGGGATGACACAGCCTACGCAGGTTTCATTGACGAGCAAAGCGGGCAGGCTCCCTGGATTTCTGTCAATGCGAACAAGGACGTGATTAACGCAAGGCGACAGCAAGATGATCCCGATTCGGTCTACCACTTCTTCAAGAGACTCATTGAACTGCGGCACACTAAAGACATCGTTGTTGCCGGAGACTGGGAATTGATTGCGCAAGATTCCGACTTTGTCTACTCCTTCACAAGGCGCTTGGGGGATGAGAGCTTGGTAGTCGCCGCCAATCTGTCCAGTGCCACCGTTGAGCTGCCAACAGAAGTTGCAGAACTGGTGGGGGAGCCTCTCAATGAGCGCGTCCTCATCACTAACCAGGATGCCGCCCTCACATGCGAGGAAGTGCAGGATCGCCACCTGCGTCCGTGGACGGCCTTCGCTTACATTCTCGGCTAAATTCTTGGACGAAACGAAGAGGTTGCTATGTCCACTACAGAAGTTCAGCCACGCGGCACAAAGCCGTTACGCTCCACCCCTGCCTCTGAGCAGGCCAGCACAAAAGTGAAGAAGACATCGAAGGCTAAGGGTGCTCCCTGGTGGACTCCCGCGGGCCTCGCGAACCACCTTAGGCTGTACTGGCAGTTGTGGATCATGGTTTTGCCGGCGATCATTCTGGTCCTGATCTTTAGCTACGGGCCAATGTATGGAATCCAGCTGGCTTTCCGTGACTTCGATGTCAGCAAAGGCATTACGGGCGGAAAGTGGGAAGGACTGAAGTATTTTCATCAGTTCTTCAAAGACCCAATGTTCTGGCAGATTATCCGCAACACCTTACGCATCAGCTTGTGGACCCTGGTCATGGGTTTCTTTGCCCCGATCATTCTGGCCTTGCTGATCAACCAGATCGCAAGCAAAAGAACGAAAACTTTCGTTCAGACCATCACCTACATGCCTCACTTCATCTCGACAGTGGTCATGGTCTCGATGCTCAATATCTTCCTGGCGCCAAATTCCGGTTTGATCAGTAAGTTCTTTGGAGGTGCGGACCTCATGGGAACCGCCTCCGCATTTACACCGATTTACTGGATGAGCGAAATCTGGCAGCACGCCGGATGGAACTGCATCATCTACCTGGCTGCGCTGTCATCAATCGATACCGCGCTTTACGAGGCAGCGAAAATCGACGGTGCCGGGCGAATGCAGTTAATTCGATACATCGATATCCCGGCAATTTTGCCGACCGCAGGAATCCTTCTGATCTTGAATATGGGTTCGGTGCTGGGTGTCGGTTTCGAAAAGGTCTGGCTGATGCAGAACACACTGAATATCCCAGCTTCTGAAGTCATTGCGACCTATACCTACCGCATCGGTATCTTGGCCCACCACTACAGCTATTCCACTGCAATCGGTTTGTTCAACAGCGTTGTGAACTTCATCTTCCTGGTGACCGCAAACAAGATTGCAAAGAAGACCAGCGACACCAGCTTGTTCTAGAACCGGCGTGACGAAAGGACTCAATCATGTCTGCAGCAACACCTGCCGCAAAGATTTCCGGTCACACGGCCGGGACGCAAACATCGGGGGATAGGGCAAGCGAACCGAAGCCAAAGAAGAGCCTTGGTGCACTGTGGCGAACGCGCTCTGCCTCTGACTGGATCATTGATGGAATCATCGCTTTGATCATCGCGGCCATCGTTCTGGCAATTTTGTACCCGATGTGGTTCATCATTGTCGCGTCTTTCTCAGACCCGAACTTGGTATCGACCGGTAAAGTCACGGTTCTTCCCAAGGGCATTAATTTCAAGGGCTACATCAAGATCTTGGAAGATACGCGTATCTGGATTGGCTATCGCAACACCTTGCTGTACTCGCTCCTCGGCACAGCAGTGAACCTGATCGTCACGCTTCCAGCGGCCTTCGCCCTGTCCCGTAAAGAATTCAAGCCGCGTCGCGTGATCTTGTTCTTCTTTACCTTCACGATGTTCTTCGGTGGCGGCCTCATCCCCAGCTACCTGCTGATGAAACAGCTGGGACTGCTCAACAGCATCTGGGTTTTCATCATTCCGGGTGCCTTCAGCGTATTCAATATGATCATTGCTCGTTCCTTCTTTGAGGCTTCGATCCCCGAAGAACTTCATGATGCGGCGCAGGTTGACGGTCTGTCGTACTTCGGGTATTTCAACAAGATCGTGTTGCCTCTGTCGACGGCGATTATCGCGGTTATTGGTCTGTACTATTTCGTTGGACACTGGAACGACTACTTCACCGGTTTGATCTACATCCGTGACCAGAACCTGCAACCTTTGCAAAATGTTCTGCAAAACATTTTGTTGGCAAACCAGACGCAAGTTGGTTCAGTCGGAATGACCGCAATGGATTCGCAGAACTTTGCCGATCAGATCAAGTTTGGTGTGATTATTGTTTCGACAATTCCGCTGCTGATCATCTACCCCTTCCTGCAGAAGTACTTCAACAAGGGCGTCATGATCGGCGCTGTCAAAGGCTAGAACAATGACCAGATTGGCCCTGACCTACGAGCGCTTGTGCCGCATCGTGCTGATGGTGTTTGTCACCAACATCGCGATGCTTGTCCACACGCTTATGGGACTGATCGTGGGAGGATTCTTCCCCTCAATCGCCGCGGCATATTCGACCTTTCGGACCTGGCTTATCGATGAGGACCAGTCGTGGCGCATTCGCCAAACATGGGTGGTGTTTCACCGCGCATGGAAAGACGAACTCGCTCAGGCCAATCTCTTCGGTTGGGCGCAACTGCTCATTGGCCTCGCCCTCGCGTGGGACTACTACCTGGTGAATTGGAACGACCTGGGGGGAGTCATCGGCGTTGGCGTCTCGGGGCTATTGCTCTTGCTCAACCTTGTGTTCTGGACCGTGGCGGCTCTGTCATGGTCAGTGCGTGCGAATTTCGATGAACCCCTCCCGTGGGTTGTGCGTATGTCGCTGAACATGACACTGGCCCGCCCTGTGTGCACACTGCTGCTCCTTGTCTTCACGGTCATCATTGGGTGGACGTGGAGCCAGTGGCCGGGCGTGTTTATGGTCTTCGGCGCTGCAGTTCCGATTTTTGCTGTCCAGGCAGTGATTTATAGCTTTGGAGGGCTGCCGGGAATGAGCGTCAAGGACCGAACTTTCCCGGGTGCCGCTGACGAGGCCGTCGCCGAGGGCGGGGGAGCAGCCGCTTAAGCCTGCCGAGGCCTCGGTAATGAGAGAACCCGACACCCTTCCTTCCCACTTCCTTCTTCCAACCACCTTAAAACTCGTAACCCAGGAGACCCAATGTTTCCCATCCCCTCTGTGAAGGCGCAGATGAACCCCCAGACCACCTTTGTTGGGGAGCGGTGGCGAATCGGTTTCCTGACCGAGGCCCTGGTCCGCCTCGAGTGGTCGGATTCCGGAGTCTTTGAGGACGAGGCGACGCAGGTCGTCCTCAACCGCTGTTTCGAGCAAGAAACGCCAAAAGTTACCTACTCCCAGCGAGGCGGAATGCACGTGTGGGAGACCTCTTCCATCCGCATGGTTTTTGACGGTCAGAGCTTTAGCAAAGAAGGACTGAGCGCTGTCGTCAAGAATGCGGGAAGTGGCTTTGGGACCACGTGGCACTACGGAGATGAAGCACATGCAAACCTCAAGGGAACTGCGCGTACTCTGGACGGCGTGAACGGGGCCTGTGAACTGGGCATGGGGCTTATCAGCCGTGATGGATGGGCACTCCTGGACGACTCACAATCAAATCTCTTGCACTCTGACGAAAGTGCCTGCAGGGCAGGTTGCGTGACACGTCCGCGCGGCCACTCAGAAATTGATATCTATTTCTTCAGCTATGGAAACCGCTACGCAGATGCCATTCGCGACTTCTATCGTTTAAGCGGACCAACTCCACTTCTGCCGCGTTGGGCTCTGGGGAACTGGTGGAGCCGCTACTACCCCTATTCGCAGGGTGAATACCTTGCGCTGATGGATCGTTTCAGTGCAGAAGGAATTCCTTTCACAACCGCTGTTTTGGATATGGATTGGCATATCACCGATGTGGATCCGCGCTTTGGTTCCGGATGGACCGGATACTCGTGGAATCGTGAGTTAATTCCAGACCCGCGTGCTTTTACACAAGCCCTACATGATCGAGGCTTGCGTATTTCTGCAAATGTGCATCCCCGCGATGGCATACGCGCGTGCGAGGACGCCTATTCGAAGGCTGCAGAAACGATGGGGATTCACCCAGATAGCGAAGAACCGGTGGAATTCGATCTGACGGATCCGAGCTTCATTCGCGCCTATTTCGACATGCATCATGATCTAGAGACCGATGGCGTCGATTTTTGGTGGATCGATTGGCAACAGGGCGGTGTTTCACGTCAAAAAGGTCTGGATCCGCTGTGGATCCTCAACTACCTGCACTATATGGACATGGTCTCGGCATCTTCAGAAGGCGAAGATCAGCGCCGCGCGCTCCCGCTGATTCTCAGCCGTTTCGCCGGCCCAGGGTCGCATCGCTATCCAGTGGGCTTTTCCGGAGACACGGTGGTCAGCTGGGAATCGTTGAAATTCCAGCCCTACTTCACGTCAACGGCCTCGAATATCGGATACGGCTGGTGGAGCCACGACATTGGCGGACACATGCTGGGCGTGCGCGACGAAGAACTGGAAGCACGCTGGTACCAGCTGGGTGTTTTCAGCCCGATTAACCGACTGCATTCGAGTCTGTCGCCTTTTGTGGGCAAGGAACCGTGGAATTTCCAGCAGCCCGTGCGCGATATTATGCGCAATGCGCTGATCCTGCGTCACCGCCTCATTCCTTACCTGCACACAATGAATTGGCGCGCCGCAACAGAAGGAGCACCACTGGTGACTCCCATGTATTGGGCTCATCCAGATGCAGGTATCGCCTACGACGTGCATGAACAATTCATGTTTGGCACACAGCTGATGGTTGCTCCGGTGGTGACCCCGCGCGATGCGAATACGCGCCAGGCGCGCACGCGCATGTGGTTCCCGCGCGGCCAATGGTTCGACTTCTTTACCGGACGCCGCTACGACGCCGAAATGGATGGTGGGCTGCGCGTGAATGTGTGGCGACCACTGGAACTTGTTCCTGTTTTTGCTCCCGCAGGCGGGATTATCCCCCTGCAAGAGCTGGATCAGAACATTAATGATTGCGCGAATCCGCAAGCGCTGGAAATCCTTGTCTTCCCCGGTGCTGATGGCCACTTCACTTTGCGTGAAGACGATGGTCGCTACCCCGGTGTCAATTGCGAGCAGCGCAGCGGCGAAGTGCGAACCGAGATCGCTTACGATGACGCCCTCGGAACGCTCACTATTCACCCAGCAACGGGCTGTACTGATGCGCTTCCGGCCTTTCGCTCCTGGACTGTGACCATGCGAGGCATTGGCAAACCCGCGCAGGTGAGCGTCAATGGGGAGCTCGCTCAGTTTACTTACGATCCCGACACCCTGAGTGCGTGCGTGACAATTGACGAGGCCGAGGTGAGCCAGGTTCTCGAAGTTTCCTTCGCGGGTGGGAAGCGTCCCGTCTTTGCAGAAAATCCGGTTGAAAGCGATATCTACCAGGCCCTGCTTCGCTGTGAGATGGATGCTCTGGCGAAAGATGATGGCTATGAGATGGTGCGCCGTCTGGGACGTCGGGCGCTCCCACAGCTTCGCACTTTGGATCGAGGAAAAGAAGCGGGCATATTCCGCTCGGAAATGCCCGCCTCAGTGATCGAAATGATCGAGGAGATTTTGCTTCGCAGCTAGCGCTTCTTGTGTGTCATCACGGTGCTGACTCCCGCAATGATAATGAGGAGCACACCCATGATCGCCAAGGTCCCAATTGCCACCAGCGCAAGGTTTGCTGCCTTGACGAAGGCCATGGCGATCAGTGCGATAGCGGTGAAGATAATGATGCACGCCCAGAGTAGCTGTCCAATGCGCACGCCCCGATAGGGAGCTTCCTTCACGTCCTCGGCTGACCACACGTGAGCGGGAGGAACAATCGGGGTATTTTGATCCGCAATCGGTGCCTCTGTGAAGGAAGGTAGGGGCTGTGTCTCGTCGTCACTGACTGGCAGGGCAGTGGTCTGGTCAAAGTCGTTTGCACTCATGACAATTCCTTTCAGTGCTGGCCGGCTGCAGGTGACTCAGAAGATGCGCTTGGCGAAGGCGACTGGCTCTGGCTGGCTGATGGAGAAGTTCCCGTGGAAGGAGTAACGCTGGGCGTGGGAGAGGCAGTTGCAGAAGGCCACGGATCCCGATCGACAGACTTCCCGGTTTCTTCGATGTCTAGAGTGACAAGTTGGTTTGCATTGAGGAAAACAGTGATCCCCTGGCCTTCCTTCCAGCTGGGAGAGGTCAGAACTGTCGGACTATTACTGTCGAAGCCCCTCCATTTTTGGTCGCCACTGAGATCAAGATCGAAGGTAATGGGTTGCTTCTGAGTGACGATGCGGATGGGCTGACCGTCGCGAACGCGGATGTTTGCATAGGGAATTACCTGGGCGTTAACAGTGATGTCTTTGGTAAGACCATCGGGCGCATGAGAGAGGTCAAGCTCCAGATTGACGACATTGGAGCCGTTGGAACTTCCAATTGTGTCTGAGCGCCAATCAGCATCGGTATTAATGTTTCCCGCCACGGATGAGTAGTGGAGTGGAGCGGTGGTGGCGTATGCCATGCCTCCCAGCATCGCTGGAACAGCCAAGAACATGCCCAGCACCGACAAGATGGTGAGCATGACTGAGGAACGATCGCGAAGAGCAGCGATCAGGTGTGCAATGCCGACAATGAGCAGGCAGGCGGCCGCGCCAGTCAAAGCGATCTGTACGCTTCGATCAACCTGAGCCGGAGTGCTGTATCCATTCCGGTAGAGAAGGAAGAACGTTCCTGCCAGAGCAAGGAAGACCAGCCCGTAGACGCATAAGACCAGAGCCCGAGGGACGACTCGAGAGCGGAGCGCAGGCTGTATGGCGAAGGGTGCGAAACGCCTTCCTGCGCTTTGCGGAATTGTTTGTCCCGAGGCCTGGGGCTGAGAGTCACCGGGGGTGAAGGGAGTCTGGACCGGTGGGGTTTGTGTGGGAGGGGTTTGAACAGGGGGCTGTGAGTCAGCCGTCTGTGCCGCTGAAGGCGGTGCAGGAGGGAAAGTGTAGTAGTCCGAGGATGTCGGGCCCCCCTGCGTGCGCCAATCAGGAGTTGTATCTGGCATGGTTTCTTCTCCTTGAGGAGATGCAGGGGTAAAGGGGGATGAGGCCGCTTGGGACGATGGCTGCGTCGACGGTGTCGCGCTCCAGTACTGACCCTGTGTGGGTCCCGTCTGCTTCGGCCGTGCAAGCAGGACCGCAATCACGACAATTGCTACGGGGAAGATCAGAAAAAGAGGAATCCACACGAAAGTGTGAAAGAAGCTGAGCGTGATTCCTGAGGTCCCACCGCCAAAGACCGCTAAGAGGATCGCTCCAATGATCGCAGCATCGAAATTGCCCTTGAGCATTTCGTCAACGTGGATACGGCCATCTCTAGCCTCGGGAAGGAAAACCCACGCTAGGGCGTAGAGGGTGCAAACTACGGGGAAGAAGAGCGCGGCAATAACAACGGCAATCCTCAGGGAGTTCACGTCCCATCCATAGCGCTGTGCCAAGCCTTGGCACACGCCACCGATGACGCGAGGCTCTCCACGGAAGAAGCCGGAGTGACGCAACGATTTCATGAATCCTTTGTTCATGATTCCACTGTGCCCGTGTGGCTGGCGAAAAGATATGGGGGGATGCCCTGATCAATCCCCGATTCTTTCCCTAGCCTTGCGCTTTAGGTCCCGATTCGTGTGAAGATACTGATGTGAGCAATGAGCAGCACGTGTGGCAGTCGGGCGAACAGAAGCCCCGTGGGTATCAGTGGAACCCACCGCAGCTTCGCGAACCCACACGTGTTCTCCATCGCTCCAGCGCGTCTTCAACCGATATGCCTCTGCCGTGGATTGGCGGGGTCTGTGCGGGAATTGCCTCGATGCTCGGGGTATCTGCCGGAATCATTCGCTTTGCATTCGTGGCGGCCCTGCCCGCTTTCGCGGTTCCGCTTTTCGTGTATCTGTGGCTGTGGCTTACTCTTCCTGACGATCCCGGCACTTCCCCAAGCACCCCCGAACGTCTACGTGTTCCGCTGGCCTCGGCGGAAGAAATTGTTCGGCGCGAGCACGACCAACGCAACTTGCGCATGCTTTTGGTCGGATTGGGTGCGGTGGGCCTTGCCCTTGCAATTGCCTACCTGCTTTTTACAGGGATAGCGGGACTGCGCGATATCGCCGCAGCGGTCCTCGTCCTTGGTGGGATCGCAGCAGTGTGGACGCAAAGTACTCGCGCGCATTCATGGAAAAACCCTCTCTTTATCCTCATTACTCTGGCTGGAATGGTCTTGGTAGCCAGCGGCTTGGTACTGGCGTCATTTCGCGGGCAATCACCGTGGGATATGGTTCGAGGTGCGATCTTGGGTGGGTCCCTGATCCTCTCTTTCGGGGTTGCGATCATTCCTCTATGGGTGAGAACTTCACAAGAGAACACACGAGCGAAAGAGCGCGAAAAACGTGAATCCGAGCGCGCTGATATGGCCGCGCACCTGCATGATTCCGTCCTTCAGACGCTCACCTTGATTCGCAATAACGCCGATAATCCAAGTTCGGTTCGCGCGCTGGCCTTGGGGCAGGAACGTGAGTTGCGCTCGTGGTTGTACACGGGGCGTGAAGAAGCGGCAGATTCCCTTGCCGAGGCCCTGCGTGAAGCAATTTCCGCGCTGGAGACAACCTTTGGTGTTGAGGTCGGCGTTGTGACGGTTTCCGATATGCGCCCAGGCCCCGGTGAACTGGCGATGGTCGCCGCTGCTTCCGAGGCCGTTTCCAACGCAATTCGCCACGCGCGACCACCCGTGAGCGTCTACATGGAGGTCAGGCCGCAGTGCTCGGAGATCTTTGTGAAAGACTGTGGAGACGGCTTTGATATCTCTGCGATCCCAGAGGACCGTCACGGCGTGCGTAATTCGATTTTCGGCCGCATGGAACGAGCAGGCGGAAAGGCTCAAATCCGCCATCTTGCCAGTGGAACCGAGGTCCATCTCTCCATGCCTGTAGATACACTTGAGTGACGATGCCCGCTGAAGGAGACAATTCCATGACAATTCGGATTCTGGTCATTGATGATCACGCCCTAGTGCGCACGGGCGTGCGCGCTGAGCTCGAATCCAGTGGCGCCGATTTTGACATTGTTGGCGAGGCGAGCGACGTTGAGGGGGCTATTGCAGCCTGCCACGCCCTCACGCCGGATGTCGCTCTCCTGGACGTTCACCTGCCTGGAGGAAACGGTGGCGGCGGCGCTGAAGTTGCGGCCTCGTGCGGTGATGTTGAGGGGCTCCGTTTCCTTGCGCTCTCGGTGTCAGATTCCCCCGAAGATGTTGTTTCGGTGATTCGTGCGGGCGCTCGCGGATACGTCACCAAGTCGATCTCGACCCCTGAGCTTGTCGAGGCCATCCAGCGCGTTGCCGCGGGAGATGCTGCCTTTTCGCCGCGCTTGGCCGGTTTTGTTTTGGATGCTTTCGGAGGGGCGAGCGCCCCCATTGCCGCTCACGATGATGAATTGGATTTACTGTCAGCTAGGGAGCAGGAAGTCATGCGTCTCATTGCGCGTGGATACCCCTACAAAGAGGTTGCCTCTGAGCTCTTTATTTCCATTAAAACCGTGGAAACACACGTGTCTGCCGTGCTGCGCAAGCTTCAGCTATCGAATCGAAATGAGCTCACGCACTGGGCCATGCAAAGACACATTATTTAGTCTTTCAGATGCCTTGCGGTGAAGTTCACCCGCGTGCTGGGCGCTTCATGGACAAAGATGCGGGGTAGGGGCGATACCATGAGTAGTCCTTGCACCACGATGCCTTGGGAGTGGCGATCATGCACGCAATCGGTTTCGACCGCGATCAGTATCTAGCCCTTCAATCTGAACACATTGCGCAACGTCGCCAGCAGTTCGGTGGAACCCTGTACTTGGAGTTTGGCGGCAAGCTCGTTGACGACATGCACGCCTCTCGCGTTCTTCCCGGATTCACCCCGGATAACAAGATTGTCATGCTTGCCGAGCTTGCTGACGAGGCCGAAATTGTCGTCGCCGTCAACGCCTTGGATTTCCAGCGTCGCAAGATGCGTGAAGACCTGGGAATCACCTACGAAGATGACGTCTTCCGTCACATCGATATGTTCCGCGAATACGGGCTGTACGTGGGCAATGTTGTCATCACGCGCTGGAGTGATTCCAATGAGCAGGCACACGCCTTCAAGCGCAAGCTCGAAGCCCGTGGAATCAAGGTTGCGCGTCACTATCCCATCGAGGGCTACCCCAATAACATCGATCTCATCGTTTCTGACGAGGGTTTGGGGCGTAACGAATACGTCCATACGACTCGTCCGCTGGTTATTGTTACCGCTCCCGGTCCTGGTTCAGGTAAGCTCGCAACCTGCCTCTCCCAGCTCTACCACGATCACAAGCGCGGAATGACCTCGGGATACGCGAAGTTCGAGACCTTCCCGATCTGGAATCTTCCCTTGGATCACCCCGTCAACGTCGCCTACGAAGCGGCCACTGTTGACTTGGATGATGTCAACATGATTGACCATTTCCACTTGAAGGCTCATGGCGAAACGACGGTTAACTACAACCGTGATATCGAGGCCTTCCCCGTCCTTCGTCGCCTGCTCGAGAAGATCATGGGGACCTCTCCCTACCAGTCGCCCACCGATATGGGTGTCA
>ERZ773045.328-NODE-328-length-24572-cov-29.558878_pt1 | contig 24572 bp, 13 predicted proteins | sample MGYA00580635_ERZ773045 | MGnify/ENA primary metagenome ERZ773045 (study PRJEB29015, sample SAMEA2738115) | human oral metagenome | biome: human oral; feature: human-associated habitat; material: saliva | place: China | collected 2261 ...
AGCTTGCGGTTGCTGTGGGTAAGAAGGCGTCGGATGCGTGCTCGTTTGAGACTGCTGTGCCGAAGGACCCGAACGCTGCGTCGGATGACTTTAGCGGTGTGCGCCGTGTGGATTCGGCAACCCCGGGTGGTACTGCTGGTGCTAACCAGCCCGGCTCCGCACAGTCTGGTGCCGCGCAGGCTGGCTCCGGTCAGGCTGGTGCTTCCGGTGCTGCCGGTGATGTGAACGCGCAGGGTTCGGCTGACGGTTCGGCTGATGGCTCTGCTGGCGGGGTGTACCCGGGTGGTATCTCTGGTGGCGGTACCGGTGGCGGCTCCCTGGGTCAGTCTGGGGTGTCTGCTGCGTCGGGTGGCGCTAGTGCCCAGCAGGGCGGCCTTGCCCGCACTGGTTTTGGTGCGGTGTCTGTGGCTGTGGGTGGCGCACTGGTGCTCGGTGCTGGCACTGTGATGGTGCTGCGTTCGCGCCGCCGCGCCTCCTAGTGTTCGCCGCGTGAGGACACGCTGATACGACGAAGCCCCCGCGGCTGAGAGGATAACTCTCGGCCGCGGGGGCTTTCCTGTGCTTGGTTCTCTGCGCTTTGGGGCTCCAGGATTTATCCGGACGGTCCAGATACATAACGCTCACGGAAGATAGGACTGGGGGGCGCTCGCAGGCACGAGGCTACTGTGCGTGAACGAACGCCCCACCTATCGCATCATCGGATACTAAACCAGGCGAAGCGGTTTACTTGTCCATCTCGTAGACCCAGCCGCCAGCGTTGCAGTATCGCTTACCGTCCTTCTCAGTGATGGAGTAACCAGGCTCGTGGTTCTCGCACTTCTGGATAACCTCACGAGCCTCTCGGTTAGACTTTTCAAGGTTTGCGGCACGAATCTGGAAGAAAGCGAAGGTCGCAATGTACGCCACCAGAACCAGCACGAGGGCTGTAATCGCCATGCCCTTACCAGCGCCGGTGCCGTTCTTGACCATGACCAGCGCAATCACAGCGAAAATGATGGTCGGGATGGTCAGGAAAGAACCAACCACAAAGATGCCGGTCAGGGCGGAAATAATGCCCAGGACCAGTGCGGTCACAGCCGCCCACTTCTTTTTCGGTGCTTCGACGGGTGCGCCGTGTGCGGGCTGTGCGGCGGGTGCCTGCTGGGTGAACTGCGGCTGCTGCGGTGCGGCCGGCTGCGGGGTGTTTTCAGACATGAAAGTCCTCATTTCGTATGTGGTTACGAGTTGCTTGAATGTGCGCCCTCTAGTGGAGTGGCATATATCTCATAGCATACCGTACACAAGGAAGGATCTTGGCGAGATGGGAATAAGCTTGTCTATCTACTAAGATGCGGTCTCCACTGTTGGAAATTTTTCCTGCATGGGGATGTTGTGGGCGCTTTTTTATACGAGATGGTGTAGTGTTCAAAGTGGTGCGAAGCACTAAAGGTGCGTATTTGATATTCGCGTGTCTAATGCACATCTTCCGGCAACTCATCGACGAAAGAGGATCACCGTGTCTGATCGCGTACTCTCATCGCAGGCAGCCAAGGATGCTATTACTGCTCTGCAGAACATCATCAACGGCGGCCTGCAGAACGAGATTAATAACCTCAACCAGCAGGGTAACCAGCTGAAGGACCCCAACAACTGGGACGGCCCCCTGGCTGAGCGTTTCCGTAATGATACCTGGCCCGGCGTAGAAAACACCCTGCGTAACCTGACTCAGGAACTGACCGACCTGCGTGAGCAGCTCAACCAGATTTCTACCGATATTTTCCAGGCAGGTGGCGGCGCCTAAGCCTCCCCTGGTAAACGCCGTTTACCGCCCCGATCCCCAGTTATGGGGCGGTGTGCGGTAGGCGGCGTTTTCTGTCATTCTGTTTCGACACACGTTACTTCCAGGTGTGGTGCATGTGCCTGTCTTAACGTGTTTAATCACCCCACTTCCGCACTTAGATACTTTTCAGAGGTTCTATCATGTCTTCCGGCCCGAACCCCCCCTACGCTAACAAAGAGGATGTCGTTTTTAACAATGAGGTCTCCGATAATCTTGCTAATGCGTGCCGCAATGTAGCGCAAAACATTGATAATGCTCTTCCCGGCCTCAAGTCCTCTTTGACGAAGGCTCTTGAGGACTTTGAAGGACACTATGCGGAGGTTACTGCTTCTAATATTGACACTGCGGTCAGTGATGGTCGTGATATCGCCAATATATTCCGTCAGTTGGCAAGTGTTGTTGATCAGCTGAAGGAAGCCGCTCAGAAAGAGCAAGATAACCGCCGGAAGGCTCGTGAATATGAGAACGAGTGGTTCGGTCTTCACAAGGCGTGGGATGACTTCTGGGGACATGCTCCTGCGAAGGTGGAGCCGTATGTGCCGAATACCGCGATTGATACTAAATCACTGGGTAGTCGTGATAATACTGCAACTCGTTCGTCCGGTATGGCTGTTTCTTCAGCGCGCCCTTCGACTGTTCGGGACCTCTCTAAGACCTTGGAAAATCTCGGTACTGAGTTTGGCTCTGAGCCCGGCAATATTCGTAGCCTCGCTGCTGAATTTGCTGATAAATGCCAGTGGGGAACTATTGATGCTGAAAGCCTGATCGCCACCTTCGAAAAGTGGAATCAATCGAACGCCAACGATAAGACCTGGCTGGGTATTGTAGCCGATACCTTCGAACAGGCCGGCGGCGATGGTGAGATTAGCACCGTCTCGAATGAGACATTGAGCAATGCAATTGCTGCAGCGGGTGTCAGTACCGAACGACCTGACTTGGAAGTTCCGGCGCCTGCTGTTGTGGGTAAGCCTGCCACCAGCGGTTATGCGAATGATCCCGTGAATGTTGCAACCGGTAACTTCATCGAAGAAGAAACCGACATGGCATTCTCCGGCGTGGTTTCTGCCTGCACTGTAACTCGCATGTACAACAGCGTGACTGTCTTCGGTCAGCACGCTGTATCCGGCGTGTTCGGTGCCGGCTGGTCCTCGAATATTGAGAGCCGCGTGCAGCTGAACGCTGAGAATGCTGTCTGGACGATGCCTGACGGTCGTGAGGTCACCTTCGACCGCATGATTCGTGAAGATGGCACCCACGGCTACGCTCGCGCTCCGCGTGAAGCGTGGTGGCTTGAAGAGCTGCCCCTCACTCAGCTGACGAGTGAAGAGGGCTCTATTGCTGACCCCTCCCTGCGCTATATTTTGCACACTACCGGCTATGAAGCCTCCTCCCTGCTGCGTATCTCCGACAACTCTGGAACCCAACACATTTTTACCCTCACCGGTGTTTACCTGGGCATGAGTGCTGGGGCAGGTACTGCTGTCGCATACCTGCGCGATGAAGAGGGTCGCGTTGGCGCTATCGTGCATCAGCGCGGTGCACGTATCAACGTGGAGTACACCGAAGACGGCCTCATCGGTGCTATCCATTCTTCACGCGGCCAGTCGGTGCGTTACGAGTACGTCACCCTTGATGGTCGTACTCACCTGTGTGCTGTGCACGGTGACGCCGGTACCCGCCGTTATGAACACAACGCTACCGGCCTGATTCACCGCGTGGTGGCTAGCACCGGTGCTGTTGAGGTGGCCAACTACTACGACCCGACCGGCCGCATTACCGAACAGGACACCGAATACGGTCGTCGCGTCCGCTACCGCTACCTGCCGAACGGCATCACTGATATTTCGAATGAAGATGCCTCCTACACGAACCTGTGGGTTAACGACCAGTACGCACGCCTGACCGCCATTGTTGATGCGGAAGGTGGGCGCACCAGCTATGCCTACGATGACTTTGGCAACCGTACGAGCGTGGTGGACCGCGATGGTTCCCGCACCACTCGCTACAGCGATGAGCGCGGCCGCATTATTCGTGAGGTCACCGATGAGGGCGCTGAAACCCTCTTCGCGTATGACGAGCAGGACCGCGTAGTCTCCGTAGCGGTGAGCGCTATTGAGACGGACCCGCGCGCTCGCCGTGCCGCCCGCCTGGCTCGTCGTGCCCGCCTGGAGGCTGAGGCCCAGGGCCGCATCTCTGAGGGTGTTTCGGGGCAGGAGTCTGCCCAGAGCCCTGCCGTAAGCCCGATGACTACGGTGACTTACGAGTACGCCAACGATTTTGAGCGTAACCCTTCTTCTATGACCGACGGTAACGGTCATGTGACTCGTTTTGAGTGGGTTGACGGCTTGCTGCAGCGTGTGGTGAGCCCTGAGGGTGTTACCGTCTCCTTTGAGTATGACGAGTGTGGTCTGCTGACCGGTATTCGTAACGCTGAGCAACAGCTGACCCGTTGTGAGTATTCTGCTGCAGGGCACCTGGTGAAGATTGTTTCTGCTCTTGGCCATGAAACTAAGTTCACCTATGATTCTGCCGGTCACATGATCTGCCGTCAGAACCCGGATGGCTCCCGCTGGCGTTTTGAGTATGCTGCTGGTGGTCGCCTGGTGGCTTCGGTGGACCCTGCTGGTGCCCGTACCGAGTATGAGTACGGTCCTAGCGGTGACATTGTTGCCGTGGTTGACCCGCTGGGTCGCCGTATGGAACGCTCCTTCGATACGAACGGCAATATTGACCGCATTACCCTGCCGGGTGGTGCGCAGTTCAGCTATGCCTACGATGGTTTGATGCGTCTGGTCCGCACCATTGATCCCGCCGGTGGTGTGTGGACTCGCGAGTATGATGCCGCAAGCACCCTGACCGCGTTGATTGACCCGACCGGTGTTAGTGTACGTACTTCGGTTGATTCCTCGCGCAAGACCATCACCACTAGTGATGGTGTTGATCGTGTGCGTATCTCGTGTGACCACCTGGGCCGCCCGGTGCGTACCGAGGCTCTTTCTGAGGATTCTGGCCCGCAGGTTAGTGCAGATGCTGATGATCCGACTGTTTCCACGATGGTGTATGACGGTGCGGGTAACCCCGTGCAGGTTCTGGACGCTGAGGGTGGTCTGAGCCGCTACGAGTACAACGGTTCGAACCAGATGGTGCGCATGATTTCCCCCGCGGGTCGTGTGACCGAGTACAGCTACGATACGTGCGGTCGACTGGCTGCAACCTATGAGGCTGCCGGTACTGCTGAGCAGTCTGTGACTCGTTACGAGTACGATGCTGATTCCCGTCTGATTCGCCAGGTGTACGGTGACGGTTCTGAGGCGCGCGTTCGCTATGATGCGTGCGGTCGTGTGCTGTCCATTACTGGTTCTGGTGTGGCTTCTCCGGTGTTCTACACCTGGGATTCTTGTGGTCGTGTGAAGAGCATCCGCGATAACAAGTGGGGTACTCGTTCGTTCACCTATGATGCCGCTTCTCAGGTGGTTGCGGTGACTAATGGTGCCGGTGGCGTGACCCATTACCGTTATGACGAGGCGGGTAACGTTATCTCCGTGATGGACCCTGCCGGTCGTATTACCAGCTACGAGTATGACCTGATGGGCAATGTTCTGGCGGTAACCAATCCGCTGGGTGTGCGTACTACCTCTACCTATGATGCTGCCGGTCGTCTGCTGACCAGCACTGACGGTAATGGTGCTGTACATTCCTTCGGTTACGACCGTGACGGTGTGCCCTGCTCCCATTCGGTGAACGGCTCTCTGTTGTACCGTATGGAGCGTGATTCTGCGCGCCGTACGATGACGACTTATGACCATGCGGGCGTTGATGCGTTTGGTGCTCCTGTGGTGACGGTTGAGTCGTATGATCGTTTGGGTCGCCTGATCCGTCAGCGCCGTGAGTTTGGTGCCCAGATTCCGGAGTCTTTCCGTACTGCGTACATGGATGAGACTGGCGGCTATGAGCTGTCCTACGCTTACGATGCTGATGGTCTGCGCACTGAGTTTGTGCACCCTCTGGGTTCGAGCGCTTATGCGTATGATGCTGCTGGCCGCATGGTTAAGCAGACTGATATCACCGCGTATCGCCTGGATGGGACCGCTGTTACCTCGGAGTCGCGTGTGGAGTCTTCCTTCGAGTACAACGCGGTAGATGCACTGGTGCGTGCGCAGGTGTCTGATTTGGCGGGTACTTGGGTTCGCGAGTTTGGTTACCGTGGCGCGCTCATGATTTCTGTGACTGAGAGCCCTGCTGAGGCAGACTCTTCTGAGGCTCTGCACACTGAGATTATCCGTGATGATTTGGGTCGTATTAGCGGTGTGGATTCGCCTGCTGGCCTGGTCATGTACACCTACACTGACGCGCAGATGCTCTCTTCTGCCGTTCGCGGTACCGAGACTCTGCGTTGGACCTATGATGCCGCTGGTGCGCTGGTGCGTGTTGAGTACTTTGATAGCGCTCAACCCGAGAATGCTTGGGTGAAGGTGCTGGTCACTGATGAGGGTGCCCGCGTTCGCGCAGTGTGTGTCTACGGTGTGCAGGATGAGGCGAAGACTGACTCCCAGTCAGCGGCTGAGTTTGCTTCTGCTGTTGAGGATGCTCAGGCGTGGCTTCCGCAGTGCCCGGAATCCGTGGAGATTGAGGGCGTTACCTTGGTGCCGGTTTCGACGAGCGTGTTCTCGTATGACGGTAATGATTCGCGTCTTTTGCAGGTTTCTTCGGATGGTTCCGGCTCGTTGCTAACTTATGGTGCGGCTGGGTTTGTGAGCTCGGTGGCGTCGTGGGGTTCTGCGGACGATTCTGCTGTGTCTTTCTCGATGCTGTGTGCTTCTACTGATGGTCGTGTGCTTGCTGCTGGTGGTGCGTCTGTTGGTGTACCTGAGTTTGGCGTACCCTCAACCGGTGCTGGTGCCGCTGTTGGTTCTGTGGCTGGTTTTGATGCTTCGGTGATGCACCCGCTGGTGTGGGATGAGAATTCATTCATTCCGCGTGTGCTGGGTGTGGGCGGCTCGTCGATGCCTTCTGTGGGTTCGTTGGTTCCTGGTGCTGGTTCTGGTGCCGGTTTGTTGGATCCGTATGGTTGGGCTTCTTTGGGTGTTGCTGCGCCTGCTGTGCCTTCTGCTCAGGGTGCTTCTGCTACTGGTGGTGTGCCTGTGTTGCCGGATTCGTTGGTTGGTGTTTCTGCTGCTTCGGGTGTGGTGCTGGGTTCTTCTGGTTTTGAGGTGTTGGGTGCCCGCGTGGTGGATTCGCGTGTGGCTCGTTTTACGGCGCCTGATCCTTTGGTTGCGCCGGTGGGTGCTGGTTGGGGTGCTGATCCGTTCTCGCTGGTGGGTGGTAACCCGGTTTCTTTGGTGGATCCGTGGGGTTTGTCGCCGGTGTCGGTGGAGGACTTCGATAAGTACCGCGAGTCCCGTGCTGATACGGGTGTGAGTGGCTGGTTAAATCGCAACGCGGATGCCATTCAGACCGCATTAACAGTTGTAGGCGTAGTCGCATCTGTTGCTGGTTTAATTGTCACTGGACCGGTAGCTCTTGTCGTTGTGGGAGTTGTTGCTGGTGCCTCGCTTGCTGCAGCTTCCTCTATCTCAAGTAACCGAGATGAGAACGGTCGTGTGAATTGGGGCCGTGTTGGAATTGACGCAGCAATTGGTGGAGTTTTCGGAGCTATTGGTGGCGGTATTGCAGGGCAGGGCCGTAATGCGATGATTGCCTTGGGACGCACTAAAGCCGTCGGAGCTCTAGAGCAATTTGTAACCAGTGGATGGTCGAAGGGCGCACAGGTATTTGCTACTAGGGCGAGTGTGCATGCAATTCCTGAGGTTGCAGCTAACTTTGTGGGTGGTTTTGAGAACCTTGCCCACGATGCAGTAAATGGCCGTAGCGGAGATAAAGCCCAGTATTCAATTCGAGAGCATATTGTTTCTACTGTTAGCGGAGGGATATTCGGCGGTATATCGCATGATACTCGTGCACTTTCTGGCTCGTTGGCAAAGGTTGCGCGTAAATCTATCCCGGGGGTAAACCGCCTGAGTCGACCGACGGTTCAGCGTGCTTTTGATACTATGACTCCCGCTACCTTGAAGATGCTCCAGGGTGCTGTTGATACCTTGGGTAAAAAGGGGGATATGAGCATTGTTGATTGGGGTCTAGTGGTAGCATCAGGTGTTAAAGCAGGTCATTCTGGCTTCAAGAGTTACCATGAAGGGTCCTCTGTTCGAGATCCGCGCACTATTGCCCAGCTGGGCACGAGCCATGATACGAGCTTGTCTCGAATTGCTTATGTTCGTAACCCAGAGAAGAATCAAGCTCTACTAGAACAGAGGGTAAAGGATTTGGATAATACTATGCTAGACATTGGGCGCGACCGTGTAGTTTCAATGGGTAAAGATGAATTGAAAGAAATGCTTTCTTATACTAAGGATAATTTTGGAGATATTGCAGAAAAGTTTCCTCATGATTTGGGTAAAGTAATAGTAGATTATCAAGATTCCAAGCTAAAGAAGTAATGAATTTAAATAATTTTATACGTGAGACAGTGACCAATGGATCGATTGGTCTAGTGCGCCCAAAAGGATACATCTCTATAGGTCAGCGGCAGAAAAAGCCGCTACTGGCTGTACTAGCTGCAGATTCTTTCGTGCTGCTGGTGTGCATTTTACTGCCTCTAACTTTTCCAGCTGAGAGTCCTGTTGATTATATTCCTGCATTTATTTTCATGAATATTATCGGTTCGTTCTTCTGGTTCCTAGCTATTCACACCAATTCCTTCTACGTCCAGCAGAATGAGACTTCCGTGAAATGGCGGAATTGGCGGTTCAAGACCCGCGAGTTCGACTACAGCAGCATCACGAGAATCCATATGCAAGCTAATGGTAAAGGCGGTTACTTCGTGATTAGTAGCAGTCAGATGGGTAAGCGTCGCCTGGCTTTTAGCCCGGTCTTCTTTGACGCCACCTACATCTACCACATGATTCTCTTCCGCGAACGCTACGGTGTTTGGCCACCCAAATATGTGCCGGAGCTCTTCGTAGAGTTCGGCGATTACGAGGAGATGGATACCCTTATCAAAATCCTCTGCTACGCCCGCAAGTATGAGATTGGCTCGCTTGTAGGCAGGGAGGGATACCTGCCGATCCCGGAGCACCTGCAGTGCATCCTCGATGCCTCATCTAAATAGTGTTATTCAGATGTAGCACCGCATAGAGAAAGCCCTTGGGTTGAGAGATGACCTCTCAGCCCAGGGGCTTTCTGCATACCAGCAGCTGCTCACCTGAGCGCCACCATTAGCGGGTGATAATCGCGAAGTCGCTACTGGACAGATTCGTGAAATTACCAATCTGCGCGTTCACACGGCACTTAGAAGTCACCGACAGCGCCGTCACCACCCGCTGATCCTCAGACACCAACACATGCCCCGAACAACCATCCGAAAAACTAATCAACTGAGCATCCGGAGAAATCGCCTGAACCAGCGTCGAAAACTCACCCGTACGCGGCAAAACCATCAACGGATTCAACTCATCCGCACCACTGGGCCACACCGGAACCACCGTCACCGGCAAAACGCTCTGATTCACCACACGAGAAGGAACCCGCAACTCAATCGAACGCAAACGCTGAATCGGGTACGCCGTCGAACGAACCTCCCGATCAGAAATAGCCTTAGACGTCTCAGAATCAATACGGTTCAGCCATTCCTCAAAAGCACGCGAATCCTTAAACTCAGCAGACACATTCGCCCGGACCTGCACCACACCATTAGCCGGGATACTCACCCCAGACAGATTCCACGAACACGGAACGTCCACCGCAGTCACACTCGACTGATTCTTCGCCACGCCAGAAGACGCCTGACCGGCATCCCACGTCACCGAAGCACACGAACCACCCTCAACACCGGGAAGCACCTGCAAAATATCGCCCCGAAGAGCCGACTTTTGCGACGAAAACTCAAAAGTCAGGCGGGCACTCTTATCCCGCGGGTTATACGTACCCTCAATACGGGTGCCCAAACCACTCGGCAAAGACGCCGAACTACGGCTCGACGCAGACCACGACTCAGCCGTCTTAGACGAACCCTTACCGCCGTTCAAACCCACAAAGACGAGCACACCCACAAGGATCAAAGAACCCAGGATAGCGCCCCACACCAGCGGGCGGCGCAAGGGCGAACGGGCAGGCTCCTCATCCTCAACAACCTCATCAGGAACATATACCGGCTGCTCCACCACAAAAGGAGCGCGGATAACCGTCTCATTCTGCGCCTGACCCAGCGACGGCATGCCCGCACCATACAGCTCCGTAACATTCTGCCCAGGCACCGCAGAAACAGCAGGCTCAGCGCCATGAACCACCGTAGGCGTGTACCCCACAGCACCCGAAGACACCTCAACCCACCGAGGAAGCACCACATCAGTAGCGAAACCCTCAGCCAAAAGACGCAACTTAGCGGCAGCCTCAGCCGCCCCAGGACGCTGAACCGGGTTCTCCGCCAACATCCCGTGAAGCACCTCAGCCACCTCAGCCGGAATCTGCGGCGACACCTGCACCGCACCACCGCGTGCCGGAAGAGGACGCGCCGCCACCAACAGCTCATGAAGAGTCACCGCGCACGCATAAACATCAACCGCCGGAGTGACCACACCGTGCGCAGAACGCTCCGGAGCCATATACCCCGGAGTACCAGAAAACGAACGAGAAGCCCCCGAACCCGCAGAGCCGGTAAAAGAAGCAATACCGAAATCAGCCACACGAACCTGCTGATCCAGAGACTCCCCCAAAACACCGCTCAGCAGAACATTCTCCGGCTTAATATCCAGATGCATCACGCCCTGACGGTGAGCAAACTCCACCGCATTCAGAACCTGCACCATCAGACTCAACGCCAAACGAACCGGCAGCGGACCCTCAGAATCCAGCTTCTGACGTAGTGAACCGCCATGCTGAAACTCCATCACCAGGGCCAGCACGCCACCCTCAACCACCATGTCCGTCAACGGCACAATATGAGGATGCGACAGCGCCAACAACACCGAACGCTCACGCACAAAAGACTCAAGAACCACAGGGTTCTCCGCAAGCTCCGGACGCAAAACCTTCGCCGCATACAGAGCCCACGAGCCGCTCATCGTAGCAGCCCACACCTCACCGACCGCACCAGAACCCACCCGGCGCAGCAAACGATACGAAGAGCCAAGGGGAGCGCCCGCAACCAAGCCCCCCGCAGGCTGACCAGCAGCCTGCGAGGCAGGATGAGCATCACGGCGCTCCGAGCCGGAGTACTGCGGCGAACCAGCAGGTACAGTCACGGGCTAACTCCTTAACATCAACTTCACAACAAGTAGGAAGACTCCCCAGACGGGGCGACCCCTACAGCAAAACGGCCGGTAAAGTTACACGATACCTCACCACACGCCAGACAAGCCCTACAGCCCGCCACGGTGCTGAGAATCCTCCGGGCTCATCAGCTGCACCAGAACCGGCGATCCAGCCAAGAACGCATAGCCACGACCAACGCTCAGCTGAACCGGGGCACGCCTCGGAATAGTGCCGAACATGTCCATATCCATATCAACATTCGGCTGAACCACGGCACCCGTACGGAACTTACGAATAGCCTTCGTCCAATGGCTATACAAAGGACGCAAATCAGTCGGCTTACCCGTAGCAATAATGTGAACGTCCGGGAAGTCACCCTTCACAATCGCATCAAAAACGTTCATCGGGTCATCTACGCGGTCACCGTCATCAATCAGCAACAGCACCGGGCCCGCGGCATCCTGCAAAGCTGCCTGCACCTGAGCAGAAGCATTCTTGCTCTCGAACACGCGGTCAAAAACGCCCTCCGGCACATTCACCAGACCGGAACGCTGATCGAAGACAGCCCAAACCTCCGGAACCTCAGCGGCATCCATGCGTGCGTTCTCCGCCGCGGTAGCGTCACCAGAGGCCAACGCGGCAGATACCGCCTGCTCCGCCGCAGCCCTCGCCCGAGAAACCAGGCGAGCAAACGCAACCAGCAGAGAAGACTTACCCGAACGCGGATTACCCGCAACCATGGCGTGCTCACCCTCGTACAGCTCGAAAGCACACGCCTCCAACGTAGCCTCCGCAATACCTACAGGGATACGCCACAGGCTCGGAGAAAACTCAGCGGCAGGCATGCTCTCCCACGAAACCCACGTCGGCAACTGGCCAATCACATCACGCTTAGCGGGAGCCTGCGGGAAGCGCTCACGAATCATAGAGACGGCCTCCTCCACACCAACAGCGGGAGTAGCCACCTGCATCTGACGCAGATGCTTCGGATCAACGCAACGGCCGGGAATGGCGGCTGGCACATTTGTACCGCGAATACCGTACGAAGAATAATCGTGAATATCGCTCAGCTGGAAGAACCACGTCTGCAACGAAGCATCAAGAATCTGCGAGGGGATATTCTTTGCGCGACTCGTCGACACCACGCAGTGAATACCAACAGCAGGGCCGTCCGCATACACGCGGTAAAAATTCGCCAACAAATCCATACTCACAGCATCAGAGAACTCATCACGCAGCGTTGCAAAACCATCCAAAACAATGAAAAGAGGCTTACGTCGTGACGCGTCAGCACGGCGAGCATCAAGCTCCGACTTCACAAAACGCAAGAAACGAGCCTGACGCTCCCTGGCGCCCTGACCGGTACCCACAGCAGAAACAACATGCGGCAGGGAGTGTAGAGGCAGCAAACCATCAGCGCCCATATCCACCAGAACAATATCGATGTCCTTCGGCGAATAATGCTGAGCCAAACCCAGCACCACAGACTGAATCGTCGTGGTCGTACCACTACCGGCAACACCCACCAACAGCAGGTTGCTCATCTCAATATTCCAGCCCATAGGCACCTGACGCTGCAACTCCGGCTCATCACCCAAAGTGCACATCAGAACACCATCCTGGACGCCCCCCACAGTGGGAAGATCCGGGTCGGGGAAGCCACGCACACCAAAATCAGCCAAATCAACATACGAACCCAACGGCTCAGGCCACACCTTGCGAGGAGCAACCGCACCACGAGCCGTATGAGCCGCCACAACAGCATCAATCAGCAGATCCAGGTCATTCGCATCACTCGACGACACCTTCGGGCGCGCACGCTCCGAACGAGGAGTGCCGATACTGTCGGTCGCACGAACCTCCAGAGAAGTCACCACCTCAGTGCCGCTCTGACCCGTAACCAGGGCAGTCTGCACCGGCGAAATATCGTTCTGGCCCAGCTTCACATAGGCGCGACCCATCTGCGAACGCGAAATCTCCGAAGCATCCGGGACACCAATCACGTTCGAAGAATCCTCACGGCTCTGCACACGCAACGCCACACGCAAGTTCGTATTCGCCAGGATGTCATCATTCACCACGCCGGCAGGACGCTGAGTCGCCAGAATCATGTGAACACCCAGGGTACGACCCACCGCACCAATACTCACCAGCGACGACAGGACATCCGGGAAGTCCTTCGCCAGCATCGCGAACTCGTCAATCACCAGCAACAGGCGAGGCATCGGCTCCGGAGGGTTCGTCGCCAAATAATCCTTAATGTTGTCCACGCCCTCGCCAGCGGCCGCAAACAGGCGCTGACGGCGGTCCATCTCCGCCTCCAACGACTCAATAGCGCGGTGCGCCAACTGAGCATCCAAGTTGCTCAAAGTACCAATCGTATGCGGCAAACGCTCACACGTCTTAAACGCCGCACCACCCTTAAAGTCAACCAGAATAAAGTTCAAACGGCTCGGATCATGGTGCGCGGCCAAACCCGCCACCAACGAACGCAAAAATTCACTCTTACCCGAACCCGTGGTACCACCCACCAGACCGTGAGGGCCGTCCTTCACCAAGTCCAGGGTGAACGCGCCAGAGTCGCCCACACCAATCTCAGTGCTGAAACCATTAGCCTGCGACCAAAACGCCTCAATATCCTCAGCACCCGGAGGGGTCGGCAAACCAACCAGCTCAGGCAGCTTCACCAGCTGCGGCAAACCGCCACCCAGAAGCAGACGCTCAGGGTCCTCATGATGCGCCAAAGTACGCGCCACATGAAGAGCATCCTCAGCGCTCACACCGGCGAGCACGCCGTCAGTGACCGTGTAACGGCGGCGAGGCTCCGAATAGGTCATAGAAGCCTCCTCACCGATCTCCACGACCGAAGTACACGACGCAGGAAGACGGTCAACAGAAGAAGCCAACACAATACCGGCAACACGGCGAGCGCCCGCAGCAGCAGTCTTATTCGCCATCAGACGCACTTCATCGCCATACGCCAAAAGGTCGCGTGCAGGCGACTCACGGCCCTCAGTGAGGGTGTCCGAATCAACGACCACGCACAGGCCGCGGGTCGGAAGAGCCTCAATATCATGGTAAAGAGAACGCAACATCTGATCCGATTGCTCCTTACCAGAAGCAAACCAACGCATCTGCTGGTTCTGCGCCATGCGGATATGTGGAAGCCACGACGTCCACACCCAGTCCTGCGAGCGCGCGGAATCAGCGCAGACCGCAATCGTCATATCTGCAGGACCCGTATGGGTCGCTGCCTGCAGCACCAGGCTACGCGCCAAGGCAAGAGACTGCTCACGCGGCCCCACAATACCGATAGCCCCACCCTCACGTAGGTCAGCAACCAGCGGAGCATCCCACAGGGTATTGTGGTCAAGAAGATGCTGAACCTCAGGCTCAGGGTTGCTCGGTTTCGTCAGCTCAGGAGTCCAATGAATATGCCCAGTACCCACGTGGAAAGTCAACAGGTCAGGGCTGGTGCTCCGGCGACGCCACAGCGTCATCGCGGGAAGAAGCGCCCGCAACTGAACAGCATCCGGTGCCGGGGCAAGGTCGTGAAGACGCTCAATTTCCTCACGGTTGCTTAGAGCGACACGTTCCTTAAACTTCTCCATTTCCTGCTCAAAACGTACACGCTCCTTCACCTTGTCCTTGGCGTGACGACGTTTCTGCTCCACCCACATGCCGATACTCAGGACGGGGCTGAGCATCGCGAAAAGAGCATAACGAATCTCCTGCATAATGGCGACCATTGCCGCCGCCATAATAAGCGGGCCTATCGCCATCGCAATATTGAACTTTGGCGGGTCAGAAATATTCTTGCGGGTGGGCGCCTCCACTTTCTCCGGGGCGCTCAACGCACCCTGACGCGGCGGACGGTTAAACGGCGCGGTGCCCGATGCGCTCACATTCGGGGCGCTACCGGGGCGAGGTGCGGCCTTCTCCTGAGGAGCAGGCCGCAGGGTCAGAATGCAATCACCAACATGGATTGTGGTGCTCTCAGAAACAGTCAGACCTTCCTCGGGAATCTTCTGACCGTCCACAAAACTGCCGTTCGTAGAACCCGGATCGGTGATGCGCACCTTCTGAGTGTTTGTCGACTCATCATGCACCACCTGCAGGTGCAGATGCTCCCATGATGCGCTCGCCGTGGGTAGCACAATGTCGGCGTACGGGGAACGACCCGCCACCAGAGGACGCGAAGAAGGGATGGGGCGCGGCAGGGTAACCGTCGAACCGCCGCTCAAGCAGACGCTCCAGCCCTGCACCAGGGAAGGGTAGGAGAGCGGTGCCCTAGAGATGCGCATACCCTCCATCGGCTTGACCTCCGCCAGAGTAGAGGATGCCGTCACCGGGCGGTTATCGCAATACAGCGGCTCGTCTGCAGGCAGGGAGGGGCCACCGGTCGCCTGGATGAGATCAGCGATGGTCGTCTCAGGCTGCCAGGAGTCTAGTTCATAGCTCCCGTTATGCTCTTCAAGATCAAGGAAAAAGCGCATAAGGTGTTCTCCAAAATAGATAAATCGTGAGCCCCGCTGGTGGACGGACTAGAAGTAATACCCGAAAGCTGGGGTGTGATGGGCTGGCTCTGTACGGATGAGGCTTTGCTCGGAACAGCTAGTCGCGCGATTCTGAGGTGAACGTGCGAAGCATCCACACCGGCGGATTCACCGCATCCGTTGAGGAAGACCCACCCTGAATCATCGAAGCTTCAGCCGTGGGGTATAGAAGCCCCACCTGACCGCCAGCGGCGTAGGAAGACGAAAAATCCAACGGATACGCCACTGTGGAATCTTTAGCGTCCAGCCGGAGAGTTCCTAGAACCCGTCGAACCGCATCGGGAGTGTATTCACGAACCCGGCTTGTGGCATACGCAAAGGCTAAGAGAGCATTATGGGAGGGAGCATCCGCCCACACTGCCGAGTTCGAGAACGCCTGTTCGCCCGACAAATCCTTGAGCGAAGAATCGTTCTTCATCCGTTCCACCGTCGACACAAACGCCGAAGAAGCACGACCGGCATCATCAGCACTCAACGCCGCAGCACGTGCCTGCATACGCCCCACGACGCGAATATTGTCGGTCAGGGAACCGCCGTTCTCCAGAAGGAGCCGCGTAAAAGGCTCCGTCAAAGCTTCCTCACCTGCAATCACGGGAGAAGTAATGCCAGCCCTCTGGAGAGAACGAAGAACCTTTGCCTGAGTCGAGGCAGAGCCCGCTAAAACAAGAATCGGAGACGAGCCCGAAGACTTATCACCCAGAAGGCGCGTCAGCTCCTTGAGAGTGTCCTTCATGCTGTCTTCATCAGCAGAAACCTGAACGCGGTTCGTATAGGGAAGGTCAGGCACAGAACCCTCACCCGCATCCAGCAGGATGGTGCGCACACCATCCTGCTGCTGCGAAGAGCCCGTGCTAGATACACCGGCAAGCGAACGAATGGCAGCCGTATAGGCCTGCTTCTCCTGCTCAGGGTCCAGAGCAAAACTCCACACCCCATCGCCAGCATCTACCCGGTCATACGCCTCAATCACCGCAACATTGCGTTCCTTAGCAGCAGCCGTAGCACCCCGAAGATGCTCACCCCGAGAAGCAAGCACAATACCCAAAGCACCCTCAGAAGAGAGCTTCTCTACCGCCTCACGGGCACCCTGCTCCGTTCCCTTATCGTTCGCATAAAGAACCTTCACAGAAGAATTACCCAGAGCCAGGCGGTACTGTGCAACACGAGCGCCCTGAGCGTTCAGACGCCACGCAGACCCCTCAGCATCATCACCGAAAGTAGCGACAACACCAATAACCGGCTCACGACCAGAGGCCGGAAGAGAAATAGCCTGCTGAACCGTCACCGCAGACGCAGGGTTCGTACCCGTACCGAGCGGCAAAGGCTGAGGAGTCACAGCGCGCACGCCATACCAGATCCCCACCACCACAAGGCTAAACAGCACACACAGACTGACACACCACACCACGGTGCGCTGAGTGAGCCGCCTGCCCTCGCGGCGGTGAGGACCTGGATCAGAACCCAGATGAGGGGAAAACCCCACGGCTAATCACCAATCTGGAAGGTGTACACCGTCTTCACCTCTGCACTACCGGCATTCGACAGATGGAAGGTAGGCAGAGAACGCAGACGTTGTAGCGAGGCCTTGAACTGCGCCTGACGCTTCTGCAGAGCGGCAATATCCTCAGAACGGAGGTTCGTGTAACCCTGAGCATTCTGCATCGCCAAAGCAAGCTGGTAGTCAGCGGCACCCGCCTTCGCGCTATTGCTCTTGAGCGCGCCCAAGAGGCCAGCACCCTCAGCGCTGCTATCGCCCAAATCAAGCATGAGCTTCGACAGGTCGTTATTCAGCTGAGCAGATGCACCAGCCAAATCTCGGGTAGCGTTCTCAGTGCGGGTGCTCAGAGCAACCAGAGAACGCTCGGTCACCGAGTCCAGGGACTGGCGCAGACCCTCAATACGATCATTCATGTCCTTGTGCTGAACCTCGATAGAATCGCCAGCCACCTGAACCACGGTATTCGCGGTATCAGTAATACCTGCAATCGATGCGGCGAATGCCTCCTGGGCAGTCGAAGCGGCGGACGAACCGTTACTCGAAACCTTACGGATTTCTTCGTTAATCATGCCCGTTAGGGTGTCGCGAGTTTCGCTGGCAGAATCCTTGAACGCTTCCTTAATAGCGCTGGAGAGATCTGCCTGCGTGTTCGTCATATCTTCCAGGTTTTTACCCAGAGCATTGACGGTATCCGAAGCCGAACGGATACGGTCACGCAACGAAACCTTCGCTTCGTCAGACAGTTCCTTCTTCTCGGCGTCCTGGTTCTGTGCGTTTACGGCATCATCCAGGGTCTTCTCAACCTCACCGAGAGCACCATCTACCGCGTTCACAGCATCGTTAAGATTCTTGGCGTCGCGAGCCAGGCCCTCCTTGGGGTCATCCATAGAGGTTGCGGCAAGGACCTCATCCCATGCTGCTACGGCCGTGGCGATACGCTGCTCCATCGGAGTACGTGTAGCAGAGGGGTTCGGGGTGATGATACGCCTGTTCGCGTTCTCCACCGTGATGGAACGCGTATTACCTTCAGTGGCGGTAGGCTCGGCAGAAGGCGCCTCGGAGGACGGGGCAGTGGAAGGCGACTCATTCTTCGACGGCTCTGCGGAAGGGGTCGCAGAAGCAGATTCAGACGGTGCGGGGCTAGATGCTTCAGAAGAAGGAGCCGCAGACGGCGAAGCCTCACCGTTACAAGACGAAGCTGTCAGGTATCCACGCAGATGCTCCACCTGCTCAGCAGATAGAGAGCCGCCGCGCTCAGTCGACAGAGCGCAAAGTTGCTCCGCCAGTTCCTGGTTCTGGGCGCTCATAGAACCAGAACCTTCCACCAAATCTGCACGAGCGGAAGCCGCACGAGAATGAACGTTCTTGATGCTCTCAATCAGACGACTCGACGTTTCCTTCAACTGGTTCACACCCTGACGAGCCGCGCTGACCTTCTCTCGCAAAGCGCGCACAGCATCAGCGTCAAGAGAGGACGGGTCCTTCTCCATCTGCTGAACAATCTCATCCATCTGACGCTTCAACGCCGAATAGTTGGTGTTCGCACCCTTCAAATACTCCGGCTGCAGATGATCCACAATCTTTTCGCCGGTAGCAACCAGCGCAATTAAAGAGCTCTGCACCGTCACCGACGCACCAAATAGGGCACAGGTTACCGAGCCGTTAGAAGAGCAAGTCTCAGCGGTCGGGTGCTCCGGGCCCACAATCTCACGAATCGAAGCCGTAAGATCCTGCTGGCAGTCCGAGCTTGCCTCCGCATACGCGTTCAGGACCGCAGAGAGCTGAACCAAGTTACCGTATACACTACGGCTACTTGCATCCTCCTCACGATGCACAACACAACGACCATCACTATGCGAAACGGACACATTGGGGCGTGCCGTCGTATCACCCAGCATGGTGTGAAGAGCCGCGACAGTACGTTCCAGCTGGGAAATTAGCTGAGAATTATTGGTACGCGAAGCCTCAGAAAGGTCCTTCTGCAGGTTCTCAATATTCGCCTGCAGACCCTGCATGGTCTTCGTCAATGATTCATTCTGAGTCTTCAGGTGCTCGGCAGCGTCCTTACCCAAAGTTGCAGACGTATCATCCAGGCTCTGACGCACCTGAGCAACCTGTGAACTGGCGCTATTCAATGTTGAATTAACCTCGTTGACGGTATCGATGGTGCGCTGCAGAAGCGCCACCTGAGAGGCATCCTGAGAGGTGAAACCGTTAGTAATAATTCCCGCACCAGACAAATCGGACGCAAAACCAGGCTGCACCGAAATGTTGAAGGTGGGTGCGCTAAAATCCTTCGCCTTAACCTTCAACACAAAAGAAGAGGAACTACCGGTCACCGGAGGCGCCGAAATAGCGCCCCACTGAACAACAGCCTTACCCTCATCATTGGTGCTCACCACACCATTCGTCGACGAATCAGCAGCGTCAGGGGTCGTAATAACCTGGGTCGGAGAGCCTGAAAGAACGGTAGAAGCAGCGATGGAGAACGGAGTACCAACCGGTGCGGGGCTAGTGCGACTAGTGCCGGATGCATCATAGGTGACGTCCTGAGTCTTCACCGTCAGGTTTTCGACCGTAACCTTAATGGTGATTTCGCCGCTGTAACCGTTCAAATCATTCAGGTTAGTGCCGCTACCGCGCTCGCTAGAATACTGCAGGCTTACACGCACGGGAAGGTCATTGACGACGTCCTTGGGCTTGAACTGAACGTTGCTCGTGGAGCTTGTACGGTCCTTGTCATTAACGTAAATGTTGGTCGACTCAATCGACGAGACCTCGCCGTCACGGCCCATCTGAATATTCACGTTCTGCAGAACATTAGTAGCGTTCTCCACCTGGTGGGGGCTCTGGGAAGTGACAGTGCCCTTATCGGAAGGGGCGCTATTGTTGTTCGTGCCCGTGGAACAAGACGAGAAAATGAGTGCCGTCGTGACACCCAAAATCAAAGGAAAGCGGAATAAGCGCTGACGCGCGGTGGTGTGGTTGGTCATGATGATCTTTTCGTTTAAGTTATGTGTCGTGCAAGCAACCGATAGTGGCGCACCTGAAACGCAACCAAAAGATGCCTGCAGAGGTAGACGGAGGGCCGGGCCCAGTACCACTCTATCAGCCTAATCTGAGAGGGCGGGTAATATTTCGTCCTAGTCGGCGCCTCATTAGGGGATTCCATTCAACCTTGAGGTGATAGTCAAAAGTATTTTTTATTTTGTTTTAATCTTGTGCGTTTGCCGAACTTTGTTTGACGTAGAAATACTCTGCGGCCGAGGTTATTTCCCAGCCCAGGAACTTTCTCTATGCATGGGGGCTGTTGCCGTGCGGCACTACATCTTGATATCCGCTAGGCCGGTGATTTTGTTGCGCCTTCTATACAGCTTCCTGAACAGGGGCTGCGTCCACTCGAGGTTATCCCACGTATCAACCCACGCCAGATCCTGCGGATCCCGCATATCGGGCCAGCGGTCAAACTCAAGCCGGAACCGTACGATGGCCAGTAGCCGGTGGTTCTTGCCAACGGGGTCAAGCTTGGCGATTTGCTTGCCCTTCTTGGTGTAGAAGGTGGCCTTGTCAGACCCTACCCCAGTCCATTCCAATTCCTCCTCCGCCTCACCCTGGAAGTAGAAAACCTGGTCGATAGCCCTAATTGGGTAGGAGGTCACGGCGGCGAACGGTGAGAGCTTCTGCTCCACATCGTCTGGCGTAATTTTCGTATACACCAGGTGAACGTGCAGAAAGTGGTAGGGGAAGAAGAGCAGCATGATGAACATCAGCAGGTTGAAGAGGATACCGAGCTCAACCTGCGTGTAGAGGTAGAGAGCGAAGAAACCTGCCGGGAATATGGGTGTGAGAAGGCCTATGAGTGCTTCACGGCGAGGCACACGCGTAATGTAGATACCCTCGTCGCGAAGCTTCATGTCCTGACGCAGGTGCCTATCATGCAGAACAATGATAGTGATGGCGCCGATGATTGATGCGAGGGTGCAGGTGCCCCAGAGCAGAAGGAAAAAGGTGTGCATGATGCGTGCTCCTCTTTCGTGGTGTTGGTGGTGTTCGTGCCGGTTGCGGCTCTTTGGATGTAGGGGGTAGTCGGCGCTTATTGAGCGGGCTACATGTCGACGTCGGCGAGGCCGGTGACCTTCTCACGACTCCTGAAATAAAGAATGGTCATACCCCTATCGTCCAGTTCATTCACCTTCGCCACGTCATCAAGATTATTCATATCAGGCCAACGTTTGTTCTCAATCCTGAACCGCACAATCGCCAAGATCCGATAGTTATTGTGGGTAGTCGGACCGAAGGCAGCAATCTGCTTGCCAGAGCGGGTATAGAAGCCCACCATCTCCTGATCTTCAACATTCAGCGTTTCGTAATACACGATGCTGTCTATCGCGTTAATGGGGTAGCGGGTCGGGTTGGCTGACCAGACACGCTGCTCGATACCTTCAGGTGAGATTTTGACATAAGCAACAAGGATATAGCGCGAGAAGGCATAAAAACATAATGTAAAAATAATAGCGAATACATTAAACCAAATACCCATATTTTCACCATATCTATTGCCAATATATCCCAAAAATGGAATTAAGGGATTAAATACACACGCATAAGCCTCAAAGCGATTTACTCGCCTAATGTAAATTCCTTCTGCTTCTTTTTTCTTATCTTGGTGCCGATTAATCTCATACCTGATAATAATGTAGGGGATAGAAGCAATGGAGAGCACTAAGATAATTCCCCAGAAAATACTAAAGAAGGTATCTAGCATGTTTTACTCCGCCTCCTGAACGCTAGCATGAGAAGGGGAATCCGCGTCTTCGTTCTCGGGAATGGTGATACCCACGGTGACGTACTTCTTCACCGACCACCCATTCATCGCCACCGACGCCGCAAAGAACAGCGCGGGCAACCACTCCTTGCGGACCAGCGAATAGCCTAAGTATCCGAGCGCAATGCACCCAGCCAGGCCAGCCACGCCAATACACACGACACGCAGGGTGCGGTACCCCTCAGACCCCTCCTCAAGGCGGGTGCCCTGCAGGTAGAAGAGGCCCTCACGCACAACACGCAGGAACCCCGGGGCCAGGAAGAGTGCAACCGCCAGAGCCGCCGGATCATAGCCTGCAGTCATGAAACTAGTCAGAGGAACCACGAGGCACAGAACCGTGAAAATAGCCGCTGACACAACGCCCACGCGGGTTGAGCGCCTATTCATCTGTTCCATGCGCTGCAGGTCGGGAATATCGTCGTTAGGCTCGATGCGCTGGATGTGGACGAAGGCGATGATTAGCCCGCCAACCATGTACCAGGAGGCAAAGTTCGTCTCAGGGCTCCACACCATTTCATCCGCAGTGCGCAGTACCCCAAAAGCGGTTAGAACCGTCAGTACAATCAAGCCCACCGCACCGATGAACATAAGAAGGAGAAAGAAGAAGTGGAAAGAACCGCCGTTTGCTTTACCTCCGATGCTTTCACTGTGAGCCATATCTATGACTGCGAGGAATACGGGACCCATAATGAGGAACATCGCGCTCCACGGCCAGCCCCCAATAACGGCCATTGCTAGAGATACAAAGATCATGAAGCTAAAGCAGAACCACAGGAAGATAAGCCATAGGATTCTGAAGGTTTCAGAGATAGCGTTCATGCTATTTCCCTTTCAACTGTTTGGACTCTGCCGCAGCACGGTCAAGGATGCGCTGCAGGTGCTCCGGGATCTGTCGGTACTCCCCAGCCTCAGGGGAGCCGATCTCGTACTTGCGGGCGTAGCAGATGACTTTGATCAGGGCGTCCATGTCCTCGTAATCGCCGAACTCTACGAAGAGCTCGGGGATGTACTTGGGCGGCCAAACGCCATAACGCTCACGGAATAGGATCATGTGGTAGATGTAGGTGGCGTCAAAGAAGACCGGACTAAACGCCAGGCGGCGCTTACCCATCTGGCTACTACTAATTACGAAGTAGCCGCCTTTACCATTAGCTTGCATGTGGATTCTCGTGATGCTGCTGTAGTCGAACTCGCGGGTTTTAAACCGCCAGTTCCGCCATTTTACGGAGGTTTCGTTTTGCTGGACGTAGAAGGAATTGGTGTGGATAGCCATAAGCCATAGCCAGCATCCTAATATATTCATAAATAGAAACGCCGGAATGTAATCAATAAGTGTTTCTGCAGGAAAAGTAAGAGGGAACAGAACACACGTAAATATTGTCATCAGGTCCAGACAAACAACAGCCAGCAGCGGTTTTTTCTGCCGCTGACCCAAAGGAATGTAGCCTTTGGGTCGGTTGAGGCCGATGGAGCCGTTGGTGACGGTTTCGGCAAGGAATTTTCTGAGCATGGGGTGTCCTAGTGTGGTGGGTGGCTACATGTCAACGTCGGCGAGGCCTGTGACCTTTTCACGTTCCCTGAAGTACGGGACTGTACCAGGGCCATTATCCAGAGCATCCACCCGAGCAATATCACTCGGATTATTCATATCAGGCCAGCGGTCATTATCAACCCTGAACCGCACAATCGCCATCAGACGATAATTCTTGTGAATAATCGGGCAGAAGGCGGCAATTAGTTTTCCGGATTTACTGTAGAAAGACACAAGATCCTGGTCGTCCGTAGAGGTTGCCTCATAGTATTCAATGCCGTCAATAGCATTGAAGGGATAGACGGTCGTGCGTGCTGACCACATGCGCTGCTCAATACCTTCGGGGGAAATCTTCACATAGGCAACGTGTACGTACCAGGCATACATCATGAGCCCGATTGAAAGAAATATCCCAAGGAATTCATAAAAGGCACCTGGAGACCCCTCCTCAACAAGATGAAGAAAGAAACCAAAACACGGGAACCCAGGGGTAAATATTGCTAGAAGAGCCTCTGCCTGATTAACTCGTCGGATGTACGCGCCTTGGCGGCGGCGCTCCATATCCTTCCAGCGCTGAATCTCATAGTTGATAATGATGTAAAGCGTCCCGGTTACCGAGATAAACGCCATAATGCCCCAGATAATAATCAGGAAAATACGCATGGTGGGTTCTCGTTTCGTGTGGTTGGTGAATATCCGGAAGCGCACCACCCGCAGGTGGCGTACCTTCCCCAAGGATACCCCGGTGTGCGAATCATCCTAGACTGCACGCTTTGGCGCATAAGGCTCCTCAGCCCACGGGGTTCCACGGCTTAGCTAGCTGCAGGTTCAGCCTCCGGCTCCTCTTCGTCCTCTTCCTTCTCAGGGATTGCGATACCCACGGTCACGTACCTCTTCACCAGCAGGTACGAGGCGATAACCGGCACCACGTACACCAGCGACAACCCGCTACCGGACTGCACAACATCAGCGGCAAGACGAACCGCCGCCAAACATCCACCCAAACCCACCAGGGCTACGCAGAAGCCACGCAACAC